>Ga0209162_1002349_pt1 | contig 16793 bp, 10 predicted proteins | sample YNPNPMetaG_FD_187121 | JGI IMG/M metagenome (GOLD analysis project Ga0209162, IMG submission 187121) | Anoxygenic and chlorotrophic microbial mat microbial communities from Yellowstone National Park, USA - YNP NP MetaG (SPAdes) (version 2) ... | reverse complement strand
CGGGATAACCTGGAGTCGATCCAGCTCTTTTCGCAGAAGACGGAGGGGATGACTTTTCAAGGACAAACCCAGCATCGCATAATCTGCCAAAACTTCCTCCGTTAACAGCATAGGTGGGGGAGAAGGAGTGTTTCGCGGCAAATCCGTCGAGCCAGGGTCGGGTTTTGTAACCTCAGGATCGGAACGGTTTTTTCCGCGGAAAAGCGGTGGCGGTATGGTATCGGAGAGATCGCAGGCTTGCCAGAGGGCTTCCCTGCGGTGCAAACCAAGTGATCCGAAGGCATCGGCACGGGCAAGGCGAACGATCGTCGCCTGACTCACGCCCGTTCGTTGCAGCAAATCGCCAATGCTTGTGAAAGGGCCGTCTCTACGGGCCTGGAGGATCTTTTCCGCGTCTGTTTGCCGCAACCCGTGAACCATATGAAGTCCAAGACGAATGACCTTCACTGGCAACAGGGAAGATTCAGGTAGCGAATGATTGATCTCAGAGTTGAGAGAATCGTTTGGGGTAGGTGACGAGTGCCACTCGGTATTTTGGTCAACTAAAGACTGATCACGGAAGGGTGCTGGGATAAGTTGCGCCGGGGAAGAATTGCTTTCAGGACAGTGCTGCCTAGTGTCGCTATTTTCTTGTTGCGATGCAGGAAGGATAGTTATGTCCTCCAAGTCTGTTTCCCACCCGCTGAAATTAATATCGACAGGACGGATCTCGATTCCGTGACGCTGGGCGTCAGCGATGAGTTGCGCTGGGGCATAAAATCCCATGGGCTGACTGTTGAGAAGTCCCACGGTAAAGGCGGCATGATAGTGATATTTCAACCAGGCCGAGACATAGACAAGCAAGGCAAAACTGGCTGCATGGGATTCCGGAAAACCGTAGTCACCGAAACCCCTGATTTGTCGGAAAATAGCCTCGGCATACTCGGGGGTGAATCCATTGGTCAACATTCCGTTCACGAGTTTGCGGCGGAAGGCATCGATCAAACCGGGGCGTCTCCAGGCTCCCATAGCTCGGCGGAGTTGATCGGCTTCACCCGGGGTGAAACCAGCAGCCACAATGGCCAACCGCATCGCTTGTTCCTGGAAAAGGGGCACGCCCAGTGTTTTCCCTAACACCTGCCGAATGGCTTCGTTGGGATACGTGATGGCTTCTTCACCATTACGCCGCCGAAGGTACGGATGGACCATATTTCCTTGAATTGGTCCGGGACGAACGATGGCCACTTCAATCACAAGGTCATAAAAACAACGGGGCTGCAATCGTGGCAGCATGCTCATTTGGGCGCGGCTTTCGATCTGGAAAACCCCCATCGTGTCGGCCTGGCGAATCATGGCATACACGCCGGGATCACCTTCCGGGATCGAAGCCAGTGTCAATTTTCGCCCATAATGTTTGGAAATAGTGTCAAACGTGCGGCGAATTGCCGTGAGCATGCCCAAACAGAGGCAATCGATCTTCAGAATCCCGAGTTCGTCCAAATCATCTTTATTCCACTGGATGACGGTCCGATCCGGCATGGCCCCGTTTTCGATGGGGACCAATTCGCAGAGAGACCCCTGGGTAATGACCATTCCGCCCGTGTGCTGTGAGAGATGCCGCGGAAATCCGACCAGAGTTGTTGCCCATTCTACAAGATGCCGTGTGGCTAACCGCTCGGTATCGATTCCGGCTTCCCGACATCGTTCGAGAAGATCTGGCTCTTCATGAAATCGTTCAATCTGTTTGGCGATACGGTCAACTTCCTGGAGCGAAAACCCGAGGGCTTTTCCTACGTCGCGAACAGCGGATCGCGGACGATAGGTGATGACCTCGGCGGTCATTCCGGCTCGTTCTCGCCCGTATTTATGATAAATGTACTGAATGATTTCCTCGCGCCGCTGGTGCTCAAAGTCAACATCGATGTCCGGCGCTTCATTGCGTTCTCGACTCACAAAGCGCTCGAAAAGCAGGTCCATCCGCTCAGGATCCACGGCTGTGATTCCCAAACAGTAACAGACGGCCGAATTGGCTGCCGAACCTCTCCCCTGACAGAGGATCCCTCGACTTCGGGCAAAGCGAACCAGGTCCCAAACGGTTAGAAAGTATGGTTCATAACCAAGTTCATGGATAAGCTTGAGTTCATGTTCGAGAAGTCGGGAGACCTTTTCCGGAATTCCCTGGGGATATCGTTTTCTGGCACCTTCCCAGGTGAGACGCTGCAAATATCCAAAAGGCGTTTCTCCAGGTGGCGAAAGTTCCCGGGGATATTCATACCGCAAATCATCTAGCGAAAAATGACAAAGATCAGCGATTTCTTCTGTTCGTGCTACGGCATCCGGATAGCGATGCCAGAGGGCGCGGATCTCCTCGAATGATTTGAGATACCGCTGAGCATTGATAAAGCGGTGCTCACCAAGGGCGTTAACCGTTGTCCCCAGGCGGATAGCCATCAATATATCGCCAAGGATGGCACGAGACGGATGGTGATAAAAGACATTCCCTGCGGCTACAAGGGGAAGACGCGAACGCCAAGACAGACTCTGAAGCCACTCGATTTGACGACGGTCGTTAGGCCCCAGAAGGATCTCTCCCAAGAGATAGCCCCGCTGGCCGAAAACACTTCGATACTGATGAAGATGCTGAAGGATCGAACGACCTTCACACGCCTGAGGCATAACGCCCGCCAGTAACCCCTCACTGTGTTCGGCTATGTCTTCAAATGTGAGAAGGTAACTCCCCTTTTGAGAGCGGCATCGTCCTTTTGTGATGAGTCGGCACAGTCGGCCGTAGGAAGGGCGGTCGGTTGCCCAAAGGACGACGGGAAGGCTATCGCTGGGAACAATTTCTGCACCGATCATGAGTTTGATCCCCAGTTCCTTAGCCGTTACATGAGCACGGACAATACCGGCAACGCTGGCCTCATCGGTAATGGCGATCCCGGCCAATCCGATTTCCGCTGCTTGGCGGACAAGCTCATCGGGATGCGATGCCCCCTGGAGAAAGGAAAAATTGGTTCTGGTGTGAAGCTCGCAATACATGGCTATCCAACCTCTTGAGATTCGCTCTTTCCTAGGAAAAAACGCCTGGTTTCTGTTCCTCAACCAAAGGCCCCATGCAAAAACCAGGACCCATCTTCCAGACGACGGTAAATCCAGAAATGAGCACCATGTTGCAGCTCAACACGGTAATAATCGCGGGCGATCGGCTGGCCCCGCCACCACCCTGTTTGAATTCGCTCTGGTCCCCACCAGCGGACAATATCATGTGTGCGGCCTTGATATTGGAGCCGATAGGGGACACCAGACGGAACTGCCGTTATAACCTGAATGGGGATAGCCTCACGAAAGAGCCGTATTGGGCGAGACCTCTCCGCTAAAAACGAGACCACACGGGTCCTCGGTTTCTTGACTCTGGGATCAAGAAGACACGGTTGCCAGAAATAGGCCTTTTCTGGTTCATGATCAGGATTCAATACGGCATAGCAAACCCGATCAGTTCCCAGTCGAGATGATAACCGTTCCAGAAGACCACCCCATTCCGACGAGGTCACCTCCCTCTCTCCATCAGGAAAAAGCGTTGTCTGTTGGGGCTCGAGCGATGTCACGTGAGTTGCCACAACATCAATCCCCACAACGGGAGATGGAAAATGTCTTTGCCTGAAAGCAAGTTCGATCAATTCGGACAAATGACGAGAATCATAAGTTGGACGAAATAAATCCACAGGCAGCGTAACCGTTGAATGATCCTCACACAGGAAACTCACACGCAGTCCAAGAGCACCTGAATTGTGAGCTAGAAGCTGTTGACCTAACCGCTGGAGAAGAGAACTTAAATAGGGACTCAGAGTTTCCCAAGATTGAGCTGGGGACTCCAGCCACAGATGCTCCTCGAACCGCGGCTGAGGGACATAGGGTAAAAGAATCTCTTCCCGTGTCCCCATCAATTGTTCCAAACGCAGAACGAGGCCTTCTCCAAGACGCCTTCGCAACTCCGCTGTGGGAAAACCCATCACATCACCAATGCGGTGAAGACCCAACTCGTGGCACCAGCCGGCTACCCGATCGGGAATCCGGAGGGCCTCCACCGGGAGGGAGGCGATCCCTTTCGCACCATGCTCGGGAGGAAGGATCCGGACAAACGAAATACTCTCAGTTCTTTCTGGCATTGCAAAATGTGTTACGGCCCAGGCAGCACCTGGGGTATCAGCAATAGCTATTCGCAATGGAAAATATCCAGCTTGATGACAATCAATAAGAAGTTGACAAACGAATTGTCGCTCGTCGGCAACAAGGTGTTGCATATCCGTCAGATCAAGAAAAAGACAATCTGGATGGGGAACATCGAGCAATCCTACGTGGGGAGTGTAGCGCAAACAAATCTCCGCCAGCAAGTCCCGCCACTGGACAAGAAGATCATCCTCTTGAGGATGAAGCGAAGACGCCCGATGTCCCGGTCCCTCGCAGTGTCCTGGAAAACGCTGGCGTTTCTCCTTGGTGAAAGTCAGGCAAGCGATCCGTTGGGTCATCGATCCAAACCTCCCGTGTAATTGGCTCCCAAAGTCCAGGTGCTCGCAACAAGGTGATTCGAATTTGACGACGTTGGGAGGCGTTTTCGCCCATGGGAAGACCCACGGCTTGAACCAGGAGCTGAAAATCGGCCCACGAAGGTTCCTTCCTGGCGTTAAGAGGCCGAACGAAAATCCCTAATGTTCCGCTGCATTCTGAAGCGAGTTGGCAGCGCCGGTGATTGACCGGATCGAGAGACTCGAGATAGCTCCACACAGCACCTACCGCCGAACAGCGAAGTGCCTGATTGATACTCCAGAACACATCCGATTTTGTTGAAGGATGTACGAACACGACCCGCTTCAAGTCGATTGCCAGCTGGAACAGGGCTGGGGGATAAATCTCGCGAAGGGGATCCACAATCACCAGAAACCGCTCGTGCCGGCAAGCCGCCCAACCGATCCGGAGAGAGAGACGCTCCGCTTCTGTGCCGAAACCTTCTGTAAACCATTCCACAACCGAGCCAGGGGGTAATTGTCCCTGCGGAAAAAGATCGGCCAATTCAGGGATCGCTATGTCGATTCCTCGTCCCTGAGAGGAGAACTGAAATCGGTTAATAGCCGCGATCTGCCTGCGTAGTTCAGTCACAATTTCTGAAGATGCCATAGATGAAAACCCCACAGGAAGCGATAACGATCTCAGATGTGCTTTTAACCTCCAGCTATAATGTACATGTGTACCCTAATATCGTCAAGATTCTCTTTTGTGTTCAAATGAACACGTAAAGTGCATCATCAATTGCCGTCCAAGATCCCTGTGATGTGTATCCCGTGTCGTTATCACTGTCCCACCGGTCTATAATTTCATCGGACCAGGATTTTTCCCAATTCTCTGTCAGGCCATTAGTGAATGAGGATCATCGCCATGAACCAGGGAGAAAAGCTGGAGCAACTGCGACAACAGTTACTCGACTCCTACAAGAACCGAGCCTTGATTTACTACCATATCTACGAGGAGCTTACTCGCGTTTTAGGTCCAGAACAGGCTGAAGGGGTGCTCAAACGTGCCATTCATCGGCGGGGTCAGGAACGTGGGAGGGAATACGCCCAGTTTGCGCCGAGCAATCTCACTGCGGTTAAGGAGACTTTTCTGGCCCATCTTCCCGACGATGGCCGACTCTTTGAACCGGAGGTCCTTACTGACACACCCGAGGCGCTTGACATCAAGTTTCATCGGTGTCCCCTCCGCGAGGCCTGGGTTGAAGCCGGACTCTCAGATGAGCTTGTGGCTCGCCTTTGCCGCATTGCCGCCGAGGTTGATTACGGTTTGTTCGGTGGAGCCGGATTTCGTTTTTACGCTGATACCTGGCAACCAGGGGGTGAAGGATGTTGCTGCCTTCATATTCGCCCTGGTAACCTATGAGCCTGAACACAAATGAGACATTGAAAGACTTCAGAATATTCGGTCAACAGGAGACGACAAATGAAAGCGGCCTATATCAATCATCCGGGACCTCCAGAAGCGATCCTCTACGGGGATCTGCCAAAACCTGAGCCGAAAGAAACAGAAGTCCTGGTCCGGGTCGGTGCGGTCTCGGTCAACCCGATCGATACCTACATTCGGGCTGGAACGGTTCAGATGCCGATACCGATTCTCTACATTGTGGGGTGCGACATCGCAGGGACCGTGGAGGCTGTTGGATCGCGCGTGACCCGATTGAAGCCAGGAGATCGTGTTTGGGGCTCCAATCAAGGACTTCTTGGCCGTCAGGGGACTTTTGCAGAATACGCGGCAATCGACGAGTGCTGGCTCTATCCGACGCCAGCAACGGTCTCGGATCGCGAAGCCGCCGCAATCGCCCTGGTGGGCATTACTGCATATCTGGGGCTTTTCCGAGATGCAAAACTCCAACCGCACGAAACAGTCTTCGTTCACGGTGGTGCAGGCGGGGTGGGGTCATGCGTCGTTCAGATGGCCAAAGCAGTCGGGGCCAGAGTGATAACAACAGCAGGAAGCGAAGAAAAGGCCGATTTGTGCCGACAACTGGGTGCCGATCTTGTGATCAATTACAAACGGGAAGATGAGGCCGAAGCGATCCGTCGCTTTGCACCTCAAGGAGTGGATGTCTGGTTCGAGACGCTGCGTGAACAGAATCTGGAAATGGCCGTGTCCCTCCTCGCCATGCGTGGACGTCTTGTGCTCATGGCCGGCCGGAGTTCCAAACCTGCTTTTCCGGTGGGGCCTTTCTATGTAAAGGACTGTAAGGCTTTTGGATTTGCCATGTTCAATGCGCCACCGGAAGAGCAGTTACATGCCGCTGAAGTTATCAATCAGTGGCTTGCCAGCGGTCAGCTTCGTCCGGTCATAGGTCAGGTTCTCCCCCTCTCGCAGACAGCCGAGGCCCATCGGCTGCAAGAAGACAACACATTGCGGGGCGCTGGAAGTCTCATCGGCAAGATCGTCCTCGAACCGTGACGAGGATTGTTTCTTGAGTACCCGCGCAGCACAATGGTGATGTTCGCCGGTCACAATACGGTGTAACATCGCGCTACCCGCAGGCTTTGCAAATAAGGACGAAGAACGATGGGCTATGGTGGTTCCGTTTTACCGAATCGCACGTTTTCGCGGAGATTTCTTTTTAGGACACATGTTGGAATAGCGCTGCTGGTGGCGTGTCTTTCAATCTGGATTCCGTGGTCTGCCGCGCTTGCTGGCGGTGCCGATGTTGCGCTAATGATCCTCCCGAATTTTTCCGCACCGGAGATCGCTGCGCTCGCGGACCGCCTCTATGCGATTCTCCAAAAACAATCGCATTTTCTCTTAGGTCAATTGCACCCCTGGAATGGCGACGAGCGATACAAGCTTTTGACGGAAAGCAAGAGCCAGGAGCATTGGATCCGGCCAAACACCGGAACCGTTGAGGCGCTTTGTTTTCTTTATCGGTTCGGTCCGTACGACGAGAAGACGGTCGGATTGTCTCGTGAGGAGCTTCTCCGGCAGGCCATTATTCCGATGGTCCGCTATCTTACAGAAACCCATGTCACGGGAAGTCGCCCAACCGGCGATGGGAAACCCTGGGGTGACGCTTGGCAGTCCGCACACTGGGCCCAGATGCTTGGACGAGGCGCATGGTGGATTTTCGACGACCTTCCGGAAGAGTTGCAAACGGCCGTCAGACGCGTGGTGCGACACGAAGCAGAACGAATTGCGCGAAGTGATCCACCGTCTCAGCTCCACCGGGACACCAAAGCTGAGGAAAATGCCTGGAATGCGCAGGTTCTTTCGGTGGCGATGCTTCTCATGCCGCATGACGAACGCGCAGCGGAATGGCAGTGCCAATTCCAGCGCTGGACCCTCTCGGCCTTTCTCCGCCCGGCAGACCAGGCCAGTGCGGTGATAGTTGACGGACGTCCGGTGGCCGAGCAATTTACCGGCGCCAATCTTTTCGACGACTTCACTCTGGAGAATCATGGATTTGTCCATCCGGATTACATGGGAACGTTTACGTTGTCGCTGGGCTGTGCGACGGATTTCCGGATGACAGGCCGAAAGGAGCCGGAATCCGTGTACTGGAATGTCGCCGGGATTTATGAAAACCTCAAATGGTTTATCCTTCCGGATATGGGATTTGTTTATCCCAGTGGTCAGGATTGGACGATTTTTCGACAACCCGCCTGGATAAGTTGTCACGTTCTGATGTTCGTTTACGGCCGTGATCCTGAAGCGTGGGACTTGTTGCAGCAATTGGTCACTGTTACGGAGCGAATGCAACAGCGGTCCCCAATCGGTGCGATTTACGATTCGTCCCAGTTCTTCTTCCCCTCAACGCAAACGGATATCGCGTCGGCTCTGGCCAGGGCCTGGTTGCACCTCCATTTTGGTTCGCCAGAGGCTATAGGCGACTTCCGTCCACGCCTGGGTGTGCGGCACCTCGAGTTTGGCAAGATTGTTTTGCACCGCACGCCAGAAGCGGTCTTTGCACTCAGTTATGGCCCGATTGTCATGGGAACGGTCACACTCAATCGGCCTGATCGCCTCACGTCTCCGGATCAGAGGAGTCTGTTTGGCCACGTGATTCTTGCCAGCGAGAAGAACGCCTTACCGATTAAACTACAAACGGCTGAGGTGATAACGCAGGATGATGGGTTTCTCGCCAGGTTGACGCTTCATCACGGGGACGCCGTGAAGTCAGAATGGACGATAAAGTCTTTTGCCGATGGCAGACTCCAGGTCTCAGAAAAGCTGGTCGCCTTGAGACCCTGCATAACCGCAGAGGTGGCCACCGGCCTCATCGGGATCCTTAACAACGTGAATTGGATTTATGAAACAGGTCAACGTGTTCTAACCTTTGATGATGAAAAGCTTACGGTGGCGGCTCATTCGGGAATGCGGATCGAGAGGGCCGGGATCAGACATGTCCTCGTCGATAACGCCTTGACGATTGATCTCTCGCCTGAGCGGACGATTGTCTATCGAGGGGCGACAAGCCCGGAACGTGGTCGCGCGACTGATCACTTTTATTTGAATGCCGAGGCAAAAGAACATCGCCATGACGCCGGGGATATTCTAGCCCAATGGTCGGCAATGATTTCTGTTAGCAAACAGGGATCGTGAAGGACCACGGGGCGCTGCGACCGTAACCGCACTGATCACACGTTCAACCCCCAGGAAGCCTGCGGTTTAACCGACTGATTTAGATACCGCACAATCCGTTCTTACCGCTTTGTTACACATGTCAAGAGTTTGAGGGAGATGAATTCAACGTATTCTCAGAATCAAGAAACGAGCGCCCGCTGGATACGACTCCGCAGGCACGGCTTGGCCGTTCTCACTGTGTTTCTTCTGATCGGTATGGCCTATTTTGAAGCGTATCCACCGAGAAACAGCTTTGAGCTGACGTTTCAAGCCGCTTGCTGGCGGATGGCACCGTTGACAGGGCTGATCTGGCTGGCCTACTATCACATCCTTGCACTGCCGGCTTGGTTAGTTCTGGTTATCCCTGCGAGTTTGGCTGTCGCGGTATTCCGACCGCGGGCATTGCTATTCTTTTTACCTTTCTTTATTTTGATCATGATCTTGCGACCGCGGAAAAAGCGCGGGCAAAATCAACGCCAGTCGAGACGTTAAATCATGCTTCGACACCACTAGTAACTTCTTGCTATGGTGTTTGCGATTTGTTTATACGCAAGTCTTCTAACCTTGGCGCGATTAAGCCAACGCGAACCGGGATTTACCCGTACAGCAACAAAAATGGCGGAACCTGCTCGCAGGGACCTGCTTGTCAGGTCTGCCTTTCGGAGGGACGCGCTTGTCGCGTCCATTCCTCGGAGGGACCTGCTTGTCAGGTCCGTCGCGCTACGTTGGACTATCCGTCTTGCTTCGGCGGGCGTGACAAGCGCGCCCCTCCGACTGGGCACGACGAGCATGCCCCTCCGATACCAGCGTTGGCTACACTTGTTCAGGCAACACGTAGGGTTTTCGCCGTGGCCGATCAAGGTGTGAGTTGGCTTCGTCATCGCCAATGAATTGTTCTTTGACGGGATCCCATTTCAGAGGTCGGCCGACCCAGCGGGCAATATTCCCGAGATGACAAAGCGTTGTTGAACGATGCCCGATCTCCACATCGGCAACAGGCTTTTGCCGTGTCTTGATGCATTCGAGCCAGTTCAGCATATGGTTGTTGCTGACGTAGAGTCGAATCGTGAAATCATCGTACGGCGGTTCACCAAGCTCTTTTGGTTCGACCGAAAACTTTGCGCGATCGATGGTGATTCGGCCCTTGTCGCCGATGAAGATAGCGCCGCCCGGTGGGCCGTTATCAAACTTGACCACAACACCGTTGGCGTATTTGAAAAAGACCTTCGGTTGACTGCAAATCTTTTCTCCGCGTGCACGGGACTCGGGCTGAGTATAGGTGGGTGGCGAAAACTTCTCGCCCTCGGTCCAGATTTCAACTGGTCCCGTATCATCGGTGCCCAGTGCCCATTGGATCTGATCCAGTCCATGTGCCCCCCAGCCGGTCATTTCCCCGCCTGAATAGGGGCGAAATGAAATCCACCCCGGATTTGCCCGAGGTGTATAAAGATCGATATGATAGGGGACCGGCTCGGTTGGCCCGCACCACATATCCCAGTCCAATCCAGCCGGCACCGGCTGTCCGGGGAACGCACACTCCCATGGGCTGGGATAATTGGCAGCGATGACCGTATGAACCTTGCCGATTCGACCGTTGCGGACCAATTCACATCCCAGACGGTTGGCCGCCATGGATCGCTGCTGACTGCCGGTCTGGAAAACGCGCCCATACTTCCGCACAGCCTCGACCATCTTTCGCCCTTCAAGGATCGTGTGACTCATCGGCTTCTCGGCGTAGACGTCTTTTCCGGCCTGGCAGGCATGAATGCAGACGATTGCCCGCCAGTGGTCCGGAGTTGCCGTGATGATCGCATCCACGTCCTTTCGCTCCAAGAGCTTACGATAGTCTTGATACGCAACGGCGTTGTGCGGCTCGGCGGTCTTCTCGGCGCGAGGCAGGTTAACATCGGCGATGGCGACGATGCGACCCAGTGAGGGCATCTCCTCGAACAGTTGCAATCCTCGCCGACCAATCCCAATACCGCCGATCCCAATCCGCTCATTTGCCGATGGTGTCGTTTCTGTTCCCAGAACATGCCGGGGTATGATCAAAGGAGCGACACTCGTGGCACAAAGACCTAAGGAAGCCTGTAAGAAACGACGCCGAGTTGTAGTTCCGTGAAAACTCATGATATTGCCTCCCGTATCAAGGCTCTCATGATTGGATGCTCGTTAATAACACCATGGATACCAATCGCCCAAACCGCAAGTCAAAAGTTTTCCGAAGAATGGGGAGCACTGAGATTCGCCAAAAAAGTCATTTCAACTTGTTTTCAAACCAAACGGGACCACCCCATTTGCCCGTTACAACAATGTCCAGATCCCCGTCACCGTCCAGATCGACGACCGGGATGTTCAAGCCGGCGCCGATTCCTTTATCAAACACGATCACATGTTTGATCCACGTGGGTTGCGGTTTACCCTCAAATTCATACCAGTAAACACCCAGCGGATCAAACTCGCCGGGGTCGGTTCCGTTATGGGCCATAAATCGCTTTCCGGTGACAAGATCCAGGTCGCCATCGCCGTCAAGGTCAGCGAGCGTCAGTGAATGGGCTTGGCTCCACGTATTATCGATGAGATGCCGTCGGAAGCGGATCTCACCACCATCCCGAACTTGCTCGTACCAGTAAATCCCGTAACGATGTGCCGAACTGGCGATCAGATCATTAAGCCCATCGCTGTTAACATCATGCACCAAGATCTGCGCCGTGTGTTCGGATTGTCCTTCCTCTGGGCCGCCAAGGGCAATCGGGTGCTCGATCCACTGGCCTTTGCGAGGATCGGCTGGTGCTTCGAACCAGGCATCGGGGCGGATGACGTCCGGGCGTCCGTCCGCATTGATATCTCCGACCCCACCGCCAAAATTCATTTTTTTCTGGCTAATGATGTGCTTTTCGAACCGGATATTTCCCTGTTCATCTTTGGTAATTTCAAACCAGTAGGTCTCGACAACCTCGGGAAGGATCTCTCGCTTTTGGCCATCGCCATCAATATCGGCAAGTTGAGCTGTCTCGTGATTGAAACTGACGTCGATCACAGTCCGAGGCCAAAGTTCGCCTCCGAAGCCCACGTTCTTGTGCCAGTCCAAACACTTTTCAAACCAATCGCACGAAATCACATCGACTTGATTGTCGCCATCCACGTCTAATGGCAAATCAGCGAAGTTCCACATGTATCCTTTCCCGTTTTCATCGACTTCCCCCTTGATGTCACGGATTTTGTGGGCATTCCAATCCGGGGCAAGGTAGATGTAAGGTCCGGCAACGACGTCAATCTTGCCGTCACCGTTGAAATCCGCCACCCCGCAAACTTCGCTGCGGAAATTTCCTATCCGATGCATGTTAAACTGCAATTCACCGGCCTGACATGTATTCACCAACCACACGAGAATCACAAATCCAAGCGGAACATAACGACTCATTGCCTTCTCCTTTATTGCCATTCGTCTATTGTTCAAACCCGACATTGCCATAGATTCAACAATCCTAAGGCGCCATAAAGAAGACGCCATTGCTCGAAAACACAGCCCCGTTGGCCGTTCAACTTAACTTGAGCACAGCCGATATACAAGCCCCACAACATCACTGCGGACGAACACGCTTTGGCCGCGCTGGCGGGCTGTCTTGAGACGGCAGCTGGGCGTCGAGCTCTGGAGGGCGAATACCTTCGTGTTTTTTGAGCACCTCTTGCAGCATGTTCTTGACCTCGGCCGCCTCTCCCGAGAGTTGTGCGGTGTCAATCGGCTGCACTTCCTCCGGATCGGATTCCAAATCGAAAAACCGTCCGTCGCTATATAGCTTGTACCGTTTCGTGAAGGCGAATTCTGTAACCCGTAGATTAGCATTCTGCCTCGGTGAATACCAGCAGTAGATCCACTTTCGGGGCGTCCCGGGCTGACCACAGAGCTGCGGCCAGAAGCTTTTGCCATCAAGCACCAAATTCTCGGGGAGCTTGATTCCTGCGGCCTCGCAAATGGTGGGCAAAATGTCCGTGCTGTCTATCAAATCCGAACACACTGCACCGGATAGGATCTTTCCCGGCCAGTTGACGATGAGGGGGACGTGCATGCCTGCACGGGTCGTCTTTCCCTTTCCGCCAACGATCTCTTGATCGCCCATTCTGGATCGAATGCCGCCGCCGGTTCCGTTATCACCGAGAAATATCACCATCGTACGATTTCGGATTCCCAGGGCATCGAGATGATCGACCAGTTTTCCGATAAGCTTGTCCATATACGCGACCATCTCCGCGAAATGACGCGGATGCTGGTTGATCTGCTCACCTTCCGCCTTTGGGTCCCAATCAGGGCTATCTGGCGTCGGTTGGTAAGGCGCGTGGACTAAAGTCAAGGGATAATAAAGCAAAAAGGGTTCATCTTTGTGCCGCGTGATGAAATCGCAGGCGAAGTCGTTGAGCAAATCGGGGCCATACTCGCCATTGTGATAGTCTTTCTCTACGCCCATCAGCTCAAGTCCGGGATTGGCGTAACGAGGGGGGCGCCGGGTATGTTGCCAGAGAAAGAACTCTTGAAATCCCAGTCGTCGCGGTAGGTCAACTTCATGTCCAAGTTGCCATTTGCCGATGATGCCGGTCCTGTATCCGGACCGTTCAAAAAGATGCCCAAAGGTCGTGACGTTCGGGTCAATAATGCCGAACCTGATGTAGTTGCGGGCATTCGACTGCCCGGTCATCAGTTGCACGCGAGTCGGGGTGCACAGTGGCTGTACGTAGCAGTGTTCGAAGCGAACGCCAGTTGCCGCAAGTTGATCAAGCCGTGGTGTTCGATAGGATGTTCCCCCGTTTGCCCCGATCGTTTCGTACCCGAGATCATCTGTCATAATAAGAACGACATTGGGTCGATTAACCTCATTCGGTGGTGCCCCAGACGCACCGGATTGGATGAATACAAGCAAAACAGCAAAGCAGATAGCGGCAACGGCGGACATTCGGCAACACATAACATGAACCTCCCCAAAGTAACCCAACAAGTGACATTGCATTCAATTCAAGTCCTTGCTGCCGATTATATCCAGTCGTAATGGTGAATGCACGACGCCAAAGCGGCGACCGGCAAATCGAAGGGGCGTGCTTGTCACGCCCGCGGAATCGGGATGGTTTATCAAACGTTGCGGCGCGGACCCGACAAGCGGGTCGCTCCGAGACAGGATTCGGAGGGGCATGCTTGTCATGCCCGGCGAAGTGGGATACATGATCAAACCTGGCGTAGCGGATGCGAAGAGCGCATCCCTGCCAGCGGGCTTGGCGAACAGATTAGCTGGTTTACGCTGCTGGTTTTGACAGTTAGAATTGCACTGGTTGCGAGGGTAGTCGGTTTCACGATGAAAGGCAAAACGATGGGAAGGTATTCCATGGCGAAGAATGTCGTTCTAGGGTGGGTAATGGGGATGATTCCGCTGATCGCCTGGGCCGGCCAGCCTGCCAATCCTGAGCTGTGTAAGGAGGGCAAGGAACTCTTGTCGTACTTTGAGGGCATTTACGGTAAGAAGATCCTGGCTGGTTACAACGTTTACCCGCACACGCCGGACGACTATCAACAAACGGGCAGACAGGCCGCCATTTGGGGACGGGACATCAAGTGGCTCGGCGACGTGACAGAAGTCGTTTCGCATGTGCGATCACACGGTAACATCCTCACGTTGCATTGGCATTGGTTTTTCGGGGGTGATTCCGCCTGGAAACGCGAGCGAAAATCGCCGGTTGATTTGGAGAAAGTGGTAACCCCGGGAACCGCGGAACATGACATCCTCTTGAAAGAGCTTGCGGCAACAGCCGATGTCTTGGAACAGCTTCAGAAGGCCGGAATTGTGGTTCTGTGGCGACCCCTTCATGAAATTGATGGCGGCTGGTTCTGGTGGACTGATACGAATCATCCCGAAAATACCGCTGAATTGTGGCGGATCATGTTTCGCTACTTCACTGAGGAACGAAAACTTAACAACCTGATCTGGGTCTATAGTGCAGGTGTCGGTGACCTCAAGAAAAAGCCACCTGAATGGCGAAGACGATTCTATCCTGGGGCGAACTATGTTGATATCTCGGGAATCGACATTTATGGTGTCGATCCGCAAAATGATGAAACGCCCTATTGGGATTACTTCAAAGCGATGGAGCAGGTCTCACCGGGGAAAATGCTGGCCTTGTGTGAGTGCGATGCGATTCCAAATCCGGATAAGATGGTCGAGGGAAAAAGCCCCACATGGCTTTACGCCCTGCCATGGTGGGGATGTCCCCATCCCCGTCGCTCGGTACCATGGGCACGGTTTACGATGGGACACGACTGCGTTGTCACCCTGGACGAGCTGCCCACATTTACGGGCCAGGGGTATTGCCCGCAGGTTGGGATTCTCGAGCCCTCAGATGACGGGAGTGCGTGGTTTCCGGTTCATACGCCGGTCATCAAGGGTTATGCCGTCTCCCGGGGGAGCACCCTATCGCGAGTTGAATTTCTTGCCGGCGACCGCGTCATCGGCAGCTTGGAGCAGCCTCCCGCCAACTTCGCTTGGACTTGGCCGAGCGACCTTAAAGGAACGTTTGATTTGGTTGTGAAGGCCACCGATCTCGCCGGGCGGATGAGCACGTCAAATCGTATTCACCTCGCTGTAGGTGTTCAGAATGTGGCTCGCGGGAAACCGGTTCATGTCTCATCGGGCGAACACCCAGAAGGCGCCGTTGACGGTTCATATTACAGTAGCTGGCGTGCCGCAAAGGAGGCCGAGGAGGCCTGGCTGGAGATCGATCTTCAGCGACCCACGACAATCTCTCAGATCAACGTGGTCTGGGGCTGGAAAATCCATCCGGCACGGTTCGCAGTGGAAGTAACATCCATCGGCCCTACAGAAAACGAGCGGGGCTGGCAAACAGTGTGTGTTGCTGAGGATCTCCCCTGGGTGACCTGGAAAGCAACCCACCGGCTTGTGTTTTCCCCGACAACGGCTCGATTTGTCCGAATCCACGCCTTCCAGCGGGCTAACCGCCAAACCTGGAGTGGTTACGACCTGGCTGAGGTCGAAATCCCCGTCCCAGTTCAGCCCTAACGATACCAGCGGAACATTCGTTGCGATTTGCGAGTTCTTCGCCCCGGCATCACTTGCCGACCTCGCTCTGGACCGTACGAGCGAACTCACGGCGTTGCGTCCGACGGTTTGACAAAAGGCCCGATTGCCCGCAGATCTTCGATGACAAGTGTCTCCCGTGATGAGAAACCCTCGGCAAATTCGACGCCGCTGGATATTCCGAGGGCTGCGGCACGGTGGCGCAATGATTCAACGAAGGAATAAGGTGATGTCGGGCGGCCTGCTATCACCTGGCTTTCGTAACACCGGATGACTTCCAGCTTCTTCTCGATGTAGTCCGAAATATCGACCACAAAATTTGGGACGAAAACTTTCCGTAAGTGGGTACAGAAATAGTAATATATTCGTGGCGGATAGTAGGGTGAGCCAGGAAGATCGGTTTTCGTGAGTTTTGCCCAGAATCGTGCCGCCTCGGCCATCTCTGTTGTCGCCAGATGATCGGGATGAGCGTCCTCCCAATAAGGGCAAAAAACCATTTTGGGACGCGCCAACCGAAAGACGCTGGCCAACATCGCCCGCCCTTCAAGGGTTGGTTCCAAACTCCGGTTTGGAAGCCCCAGATTGACCCGCCATCTG
>Ga0209162_1002347_pt1 | contig 16801 bp, 10 predicted proteins | sample YNPNPMetaG_FD_187121 | JGI IMG/M metagenome (GOLD analysis project Ga0209162, IMG submission 187121) | Anoxygenic and chlorotrophic microbial mat microbial communities from Yellowstone National Park, USA - YNP NP MetaG (SPAdes) (version 2) ... | reverse complement strand
GATGGACGCAGATACGAAACAAGAACGGGCCGCAGATGGACGCGGATGAACGCAGATGCGAAACAAGAACGGGCCGCGGATGGACGCGGATGAACGCAGATGAGAAGCAAGAACGGGCCGCAGATGGACGCGGATGAACGCAGATGCGAAACAAGAACGGGCCGCAGATGGACGCGGATGAACACGGATGAAAGGCAAAAAATAAAAAATCCGCGTCCATCCGCGTTGATCCGCGGCTCAAATTCTCAGGCGCTGCGGCCGATCCGTATCTCCGGCCGCGAGCATTCCCAGGGTCCACATGAAGACGAACGCCAGATCGGTGAGGCGAAAGCCGGTGTCCACCAGGCCGTGGGCCAGGAAGCCGACCATGCTGGCGAGCAGGCCGAGGATCAGCGCTTGCAGATCGCGCTCGGCCGCAAGCCGGCGATAGGCGTCCAGCCCGGCGCGGAAGAAGGCGACCAGCAGGCACGCCAGCGCTATGAGCCCGGGCACGCCCATGCTCGTCCAGACGTCGAGCAACAGGTTGTGTGGGTGATAGACCACCGGCTCGTAGCCGCCTTCGGGCAACATGTAGCGCGGATATTGGGAAACGAAGTTCCCCAATCCTACCCCGAAGATCGGATGCGCGGCGATCATGCGCGCTGCACCCGTCCAGAGCACCAGGCGCAGGAAGTTCGTGCCCCCCTCCAGCGTCAACAGTGAGGCCATGCGCGGGGTGCGCAAGATCGGCGCCAGGGCCCCGAGCGCGGCGATCAGCGCGCCGGCCGCGAGGATGCGACCCCGCCGTCCCCGCAGTGCAGCGATGAAGATCAGGCCGGCCGGCAACCCCAGCAGCCATGCGCCGCGCGAATAGGTGAAATAGATGCAGAGGAGCAGCGGTAGCAACGCGGCCGCGTGATAGAGCCGACGCCAGCGCATGGCGCCGAACGCGGCCAGAGAGAACGAGATCGGCACGATCCGACCCAGGAACAGGCTCACGTGGTTGGGCGAGTCGTAGAGGCTCAGGATGCGCCGCACGCCCTGGACGGATTCGACATAATCCGTGAAAAAGTACTGGTAGAGTCCGACGAACGCCAGGATCAGTCCGGCCGCGGCCAGCGCATCGGCTAGGGGAAGCAATTTTTCCCCGGTCCCCGCGCCGACGCGTTGTCCGTAACGCAAGCCTGTGGCTTGCGCTTGCTCGCGCGGCCACAGGAGGGTCCGCACCATCGCATAAACCAGCGCCGGCTCGATGATCAGGATGCGCAGCTCCCAGCGGGCCGCACCTTTGTCCTCGGCCACGGCCAGCGAAAGGAACGCGGCCGCGATGAAGAAGAGCACGGCCCAATCGAGGCCGCGGAGAGCGGCGAATCGGCGAATCGGCAGATCGGCAGCTCGGCGAATCGGCGAATCGGCAAGGCGGCGGATGAACGGGCCGATGCGTTGCGCCGTCCAGGCCAGGAAGCAGGCGACGGTCAGGATCTCGACCGGCGAGTAGATGTCGGCGCCGACGTGTTTGTAGACAAAAGCGAACGGCAGCGCAAGGAGGATCATCCGCAGGCCCAGGTCGAGGCGCAGGTAGAAGAGAATGCCGAGGACGAGCGCCGCCCCGGCCCATGCCAGGGGCGTCTGCGCGAGCGCGCAGACGGCGAGCGGAGGGGCCAGGACGGCGAGCTGTTGCCAGGTCGCCGCCTCGCGGTAGGCGGCCGCGAGGCGGCGGACGACGCATGACAGCGAATCGAGGCGCGCGCGCGGATCCGCCGTCATAGGGCGCTCATGCGTACGAATCGCGCAGCGAGCGCATGCGCAAAGCGGCGCGCGCCCGGCGCAGATCCCAGCCCGCCGGCAGCGGACACGTCACCGTCGCCGTGCGGCCGGCCGGCACGTCGAAGTAGTTGTCGCTGAAGACGGTGTCCGTGCCCTCCAGCTCCAGCTCGACGAAGCGCGCCAGTGAGCGCGCCGAGACCTCGATCGTCAGCTCGTCTCCCTTGCGGGTGATCTCGGCCGTAAGGCCGGGATCTTCCAGCGCCAGATGCTTGTTCGGCACGAAGGTCGCGATGTTGCGGGCCAACAGCCGATCGTGTTGCCACAGCTCGCACACGAAGATCATGTCGCGGCGATTGCCGCCGAGCATCCCGGGGATCCGGTCGGCCACCACCACGTCGCCGAAATCGAGCGCCTTGATCTGGCGGGCCGCAGCCGGGCCGACCTGCACCGGCTCCTCGCCGGAGGCGAGCACCTCGCCTCCCAGCAGTTCCAGCGACCAGCGCGCTTCCCCTTCAAACGGCTCGGTCGTGTCGTTCGTGACCCAGATGCCCATGCGCGGGCCGTCGTCGAGGATCGAGAGGAGCACCGGCGCGAAGAAGCGCTTCGCCATGTAGTGGAGCGCCTTCCAGCGGCCGAAATAGTCCAGGCTCGACCAGGACGCCACCGGCCAACAGTCGTTGAGCTGCCAGTAGAGGGTGCCGGCCACGCGCTGCGGGAAGCGCCGCCAGTGTTCCACGCCGTAGCGGATCCCCTCGGCCTGGAGCACCATGCTGAGATAGACCAGCGAGGGAAAGTCCTTCGGCATGCGGAAGGCGTCGGTCATCTGGCCGATCATCAGGCCGTTGCCGCTGGCGCTGCGCTGGTGATGCTCCATGATGTAAGAGGTCATGTTCCAATCGGCCGGTTCGGCGTAGGTGGCGATCGTCTTCAGCGGCGGCAGCGCCTGGAAGCCGAATTCGCTCTGGAAGCGCGGGTAGGTGTTGCGATAGGCCGTGAACGGCTTGCGGCCGTGCCACACTTCCCAGTAGTGGCTGTCGCCCTGCTCTTCGCCGTTGACGTTCTGGAACGGCGTGTTGGAAGAGGGCGAGCTGGGCCAATACGCGTGGTCGGGGTCTTCTTCGGCAAGCCACGCCGGCAACGTGCGGTGGAAGAACGCGTCGTAAGCATCGCGCAGCTCCTTCCAATCGGGCAGGAGCGCCCGGCCTTTGATCTGGCGCACGAGCCCCTGAAGCGCCGGGATCTTTTCGATGTAGGGCAGCAGCGTCTCTTCCCAGCCCTGTTTGGCCCAACCCCAGCTCTCCCAGCCCCACTCCATCTCGTTGTTGCCGCACCAGAGCGCCAGACACGCGCGATGGCGCAGCCGGCGGATGTTCTGGATCGCTTCGATGCGCACGTTTTCGACGAAGGCCGGATCGTCCAGCGGGTAGATGCTGCACGAGAAGATGAACTCCTGCCACACGAGGATGCCGTAGCGGTCGCACAGATCGTAGAAGCGCTCGTCCTCGTAGAAGCCGCCGCCCCACACGCGCAGCATGTTCTGATGCGATTCGGCCGCCGAACGGATGAGCCGCTCCAGATGCTCATCGCTGATGCGGGTGGGGAAGGAGTCGGCCGGGATCCAGTTCGATCCCTTGGCGAAGATCGGCACGCCGTTGACCACGAATTGCCACGATTTGCCCCACTCGTCGGGCTGTTGGCGCAGCTCGATCGTGCGCAGGCCGATGGAGTAGGAGGCGGAGGCTAAGGTTGAGGAAGAGGAATCGCTCTCCGTCTCAACCTTTCCCTTAACCTCAGCCTTAGCCTTAACCTCAGCCTTGACCTCAACCTCAACCCGGTACAGCGGCTGGTCGCCGTAGCCGTTCGGCCACCAGAGCTGCGGGCCGCGGATGGGCACGAAGACGGTGGCCAGGCCGGCCCGGTCTACGGCGGCCGTGCGGGTGATCGTCGTGCCTTTCGGCGTGGTGATGTGCACCTCCAGGCGCAGGTCGGCCTCCGACCAGCGTTCGACCTGGGCCTTGACCTCCACCCTGACCCGGCCGTCCTCGTGATGTTGTCGGATGTGGACGTCGGCCAGGCGGCCGATGCTATGCCCTTCCAGCCGAATCTCCTTCCAGATGCCGATGGGCGGAAGCTGCGGGCCCCAATCCCAGCCGAATTGACAGGGCGCCTTGCGCAGATGCGGCCCGCCCTCGATGGCCTGCGAGACGCCCCGCAGCGGTCGGCTGGCCTGGCGGGCCGTCACATAGCGCACCGGCGACGCGAAAGCGATGACCAGTTCGTTCTCGCCCGCATGGAGAAGCGACTTCACCTCCCACTCGTAGCGGCGGAACATGTTGTCGGTCTTCCCGAGCAGGTGGCCATTCAAGCGTACTTCGGCCAGCGTATCCAGCCCGTCGCAGACCAGGAAGACCTTCTCCTTGGCCAGGAGCGCCGCGTCGGCGTCGAAGGTGCGACGGTACTCCCAATCGCTCTCGGCCACCCACAGGACGCGCTTCTCATTGTCGGCGACGAAGGGGTCGGGGATGCGGCCGAGGGCCAACAGATCGGTGTGCACGCCGCCGGGCACCTGCGCCGGCAGCCATTCATCGGTTCCGGCCTGGCGGAATTGCCAGGCGCCGGTCAACGGTTGGGTGTACATGGGTGGTATCCTTTCCTGCTTGTATCAGTGCTACGCCTGGCCCATCCGAAAAGGGCCGGGCGCGTTCACGGCGAAGGTCTCTCGTACAGTCGTACTTCCAGTCCGACGAACTGGCGCAGGTCGCGCAGGGCGAACTCTTGCGCCAGCGCGGCCGGGATCAGGCCACGGGGATCAGTATACCAGTTGTGGCTGTAAATGAGCCAAACGCGAGATCGGCCCGCGAGCAGCTCGCGCAGCCGGGGCAAATCGCTTTCGGTCATCTTGGGTTCCAGCACGCCCAGATCGAAGAGATCGGCCGGCGCGCCGCGCTCGACGAGCGGCCGGCCGTAGGCGCGGAAGTAGTAGTCGAACGGGATCTGCACCCAGGTGGCGTTGAAGAGGAGCAGGTCGTCATCGGCGGCGCGCGCCGCGACGTAACCGGCAGCTTTGTCCCATTCTTCCTTTCGGAAGTTGACATAATATTCATGGAGCGAGGCGGCGTTGGCCATCGCCACCAGGCCGACCGCGGCCACGACGAGCGGCCAACGTCGAAGTTGCGCGATGCCGGCCGCCAACAAGAGGTAGAGCGGAATCGTGGCCCAGATGAGGGTGCGATCGTAGAAGACCGGCCGGCGCAAGCTGACGAGCAGCTCTCCGCCGATGGGGGTGAGGAAAAGTGTGCCGAGCAGCGCCAACAGCGGCCCCTGGTTGCGCAGGCTCAGGACCCCTACGCCGATCAGCACAGCATAGCCGGCCCAGATCAGGTCGGACCGGCCGGCCAGCGGCGGCAACAGCGCGCTCAGAAACGTTTTCAGCGCGGCGATCAGCGCGGGGAAGGTCGGCGCGGGGATCCAAAACTCTCGATCTACCCCGGCCGCCTGGAAGACGAAGGCCGAGAGCCACGGGCTCCAGAGCAGCAGGACGGCGAGCTGCGCAAGGAGCCAGGAGGTTGGGGATTGGGGATTGGGGATCGGGGATTGGGGATCGGGGATCGGTTTTCTGCGGAGCCGGCGCCACAGGAGGACGCTTATGACAAACAGGTTGATCGCCAGGGGGAACAGGAGCGCGGTGTGGTGGGTGAGCATGGCGGCGGCCGTGAAGAGGACGTAGCCGATCCAGGCCGCCGCATTCTTTCGCCCGGCCCCTGACTGATGGGCATACTCGTGCCGCAAGCCTCCGGCTTGCGCCGCGCGGCGGTTCACCTCTCCCCCGGCCCCTCCCCTCGTAGGGGAGGGGAGCATTCCTCCCCCTTCCCTTGTAGGGAAGGGGGCCGGGGGGTTAGGTGTCCTCGCCGGGAAGGGGGCCGGGGGGTCAGGTGTCCTCGCCAGCACGCCGCGCCAGAGATGCACCAGCGCCAACAGCGCCAGGCTCGCGTTGAGCATGAGCAGAGCATACATGCGCGTTTCCTGGGCAAAGCGCACGTGGAACGGCGACAGCGCCAGGATCAGCGCGGCCAGTACGCCGGCCGCCGGGCCGAGCAGCCGGCGGCCGAGGAGATACATGGCCGGAATGGTCAGCGTGCTCAGCAGCGCCGAAAGCAGCCGCACGGCCGCCGGCCCATCGCCGACCAGGCCGATCCAGAAGTGGAGGAGCAAATAGTAGAGAGGCGGATGCTGGTCGATCCTGGCAATCCAGGCGATCATTTCGCCCAAAGGATGTCGGGCCAGCCAGACGCTGAACGCCTCATCGAGCCACAGCGTCTTTCGGCCGATCTCCCAGATGCGCAAGGCAAAGCCGACCGCAGCGATGCAGATCGCGGCGGCCGGCGCCCAGCGGTCGAGAGCGGAACGAATCGGTTGAGGGCGAGTCGTGCTCGTATCTCCCTCGCATCACGACAACGAATAGCAGCGGTCGGGGCCCCTTGTTTCCCTTGCTTCATCTGCCTTATATCAAAGCCGAGCCCATTTGTCAAACAAATTGCTGTTCGAGGCGGCCAAAGTGGTATAATGGCGACGGAGAGCACCATGACATCACATCTGACCACGCGTATCTTGTTCATGAGCACGCCCGAATTCGGCGTGCCGACCCTGCGCAAGCTCGTCGAGGCCGGCTATCAGGTCGTCGGTGTCGTGTGTCAACCCGACCGGCCCGCCGGCCGCGGGCTGCGGTTGGCCGCGCCGCCGGTCAAAGAGGCGGCGTTGGCGCTGGGATTGCCGGTCTTGCAGCCGGCCGGCCTGCGAACGGCCGAGGCGCGCGATCTGCTCGCGGCCACGCGACCCGACCTGATCGTGGTCGCGGCTTACGGCCAATACATCCCCGAAGCGATCTGTCGGCTCGCGCCGGCCGGCGCGCTCAATCTGCATCCTTCCCTCCTGCCGCGCTGGCGGGGCGCGTCGCCGGTGCAGGCGGCCATCCTGGCCGGCGATGCCGAGACCGGCGTCACCGTGCATTTCGTGGCCGCGGAGCTGGACGCGGGCGACATCCTGGCCCAGGCGCGCACGCCGATCCTGCCGCACGAAAGCGCGGGCGAGCTGATGGCCCGGCTGGCCGTCCTCGGCGCCGACCTGATGGTGGAGACGATCGGCCGCTGGCTGCGCGGAGAGGTCGCGCCGCAGCCGCAGGATGCAGCGGCCGTCACCTGGAGCAGCCGGCTGAGCAAGGAAGAGGGCCTGTTGGACTGGAGCCGGCCGGCCGAGCTGTTGGCGCGGCAGGTGCGGGCATTCAACCCGTGGCCGGGCGCCTATACCTTCTGGCAGGGCCGCCAGTTGACGATCCTGGAGGCGGCTCCGTTGCCTGCAGGCCAGATCGCGGCCGGGCCGGGAGAGGTGGTCGCGGTGGAGGCCGCGGCCGGCGTCGGCACGGGAGAGGGGGCCCTGCTCTTGCGCCGGGTGCAGCTCGCGGGCAAGCAGCCGCTCTCCATCGAGGCATTCTTGCGCGGCGCGCGGGGGTTCGTGGGCGCCAGGCTGGGATGAAGCGGGGCGGTCTTCCGGCGCGCTGAGCGCTACCGACCGCCCATCCCCGTCAACGTGATCCCCTGGACAAAGGTCTTCTGGGCCAGGAAGTAGATCACCAGCACCGGCAAGAGCGCGATCACCGAGCCGGCCATCAGCAGATGCCAGGCCGTGCTATATTGCCCCACGAAGTAGGAGAGGCCGATGGGGATCGTGCGCATCTTATCGGTGGTCGTCACCACCAGCGGCCAGAGGAAGTCGTTCCAGGTGGCCTGGAAGGTGAAGACGGCCAGCGCCGAGATGGCCGGCCAGCTCAGCGGCACGATGATCTGCCCCCAGATGCGCAGGCTCGACGCGCCGTCCATGCGTGCGGCCTCGTCCATCTCCAGGGGGATGCCGCGGTAGTACTGGCGCAACAGGAAGGTGCTCAGCGCGCTGAAGAGCGCGGGGACGATCAGCGCCGGGTAGCTGTCGTACCAGCCGAGCGTCTTGATGATCAGGAAGTTGGGGATCAGCGTCACCTGCGGCGGGATCATCAGGGTCGCCAGGTAGAGCAGGAAGAGCGCCTCGCGGCCGCGAAAGCGCAGCCGGGCAAAGGCGAAGGCGGCCAGCGACGAGATCAGGATCTGCAGCACCGTGACCGAGACGGTGACCACCGCGCTGTTGATGAAATAGCGGCCGAAGGGCAGGACGCGGAAGACCTCCAGGTAGTTGCCGAGGGTCATCTGGTGGAGGGGAAAGCGCCGTGCCATGAAAGCTTCGTTGGGAAAGAGGGACACCACCAGCATCACGAAGAACGGCGCCAACATGATGCCGCTGCCCAGGATGAGGATGGCGTACAGGATGCCTTGACGCGCCGGAGACATCCCCGACCGGCGCACTGTCCCCACTTCTTTCCCCTCATTCGGTCTCATAGTGCACCCATCGCCGTTGCATGATGTTCTGCACGAGCGTAAAGCCGAAGATGAAGACGAACAGGAACCAGGCGATGGCCGATGCCTTGCCCATGCGCGTGAAGCGGAAGGCGTTGTCGTAGATGTATTGCACGACCGGCATGGAAGATTGCGCCGGCCCTCCGCGCGTCATGACGAACGGTTCGGTGAAGAGCTGGAACGCGCCGATCGTCTGCAAGATGAACAGGAAGAAGGTGGTCGGGCTGATCAGCGGCAGGGTGATGTGGCGGAAGCGCTGCCAGGCGTTGGCGCCGTCCACATGGGCCGCGTCGTACAGCTCCTGTGGCACCCCTTGCAGTGCGGCCAGATAGATGACCATCGTGAAGCCGGTGTTCTTCCACAGGGTCAGGATGACGACCGACCACTTGGAGTAGCGGGTGCTGCTCAGGAAATCCGGCAGGCTCAGCGGCAGGCCGAGCAGCGCGCCGACCCCCGTCACCAGATCGGCCAGGGGACCGTTGCGGCTCAGGATCAGGCGAAAGACGATCGCACCGGCCACGATGGTCGTCACCATCGGCAGGAAGTAGATCATGCGGAACGCCTCTTGCCCCCGCAACGGCTGATTGAGCGCCACGGCCATCGCCAGGCCCAGGGCGAGCTGCATCGGCACGATGGTGACGATGTAGAAGACGGTGTTGCCGAACACCCGCCACAATACCGGGTCGCGCAGGAGATCGCGGTAGTTGTCCAGGCCGGCGAACCCCTGGGGGCCGGTCAGGCCCCAGTTCAGGAAGCTGATGCCCAGGGATGCGGCGACCGCCAGGAAGACGAAGATCAGAAAGCCGAGCAAGCTGGGCAAGAGGAAGAGATACCCCTCCCATTGCTGATCGGGCCGCCAACGAAAGGGGTTACGGCGCGGGCCGGCCGCAGGTCTGGCGTCGAGATGGCGGGTGTGGATCATGAGGGTAGATTCGCTCACGCGCCCGGTGCCCTGGCGGACGCCCGGGCGCGTCCAGGATGCTTTGCGCACGCGTCCGGCGCCTCTCAGGGCGCCGGACGCGGCCACCGCTCACTTCTTCGGGAAGCCCTTGTCCTTCAGGAACTGGTCGACCTGCTTGCACAGCGCCGGCAGGCCCTGTTCCGCGGTCACTTCGCCGGTCCAGATGCGTTGCAGCGCCGGGCCGATGATGGAGCTATCCAGCTCATCCCATTCGGGGAAGTAGCCGAAGCCGCCGACCCCCGACGCCGCCGCCTCGGTCACGATGGCCTTCTTGTTGGCGGGCGGCTGGTCGGTCATAAACGCGGGCGAGTTGGCCGTGGATTGCAGGGCCGGGAAGATCTCCCCGCGTTCGGTGTAGATCTTTTCGCCGCCGTTGGTGCTTTGCAGCCACGACAGGAAGGTCCACGCCGCGTCCTTGTGCGCGCTCTTGGCACTCATCACCCAGGCCGCGCCGCCGGCCGCGTTCCAGCGCTTGCCGCCCTTGGGGATCGGGACGACGGCCACGTCGTAGTTCAGCTTGGCCTTGTTGAAGGCCGATACGCGGCTGGTGTTCTGGATGATCATGGCCGCCTGGCCGCTGAGGAACGCGCCCTCGTCGCCGCCCGCCTGATTCAGGTCCGCGTCGCGCATCGCGTAGCCCTTCGCCATCATGTCGGCGAAGAACTTGATCGCTTCCACCGACTTCGGCTCGGCCAGCAGGCATTTCGAGGGGTTGACGTAGTCATCCAGGATGGCGCCGCCGTTCTGGTTGACCCACTTGGCATACTTCCCGCTCTCCATGCCCAGCCCATAGCGGGTGACCTTGCCGCCGGCATCCTTGACGGTGAGCTTTTCGACCGCGGCCAACAGGTCGTTCCACGTCCAGTTTTCGTCCGGATACTTGAGGCCGGCTTTATCGAACATGTCCTTGTTGTAGTACAGGATGTTCACTTCGATGTCGCGCGGCAAGCCATAGACGCTCCCTTTGTACTTGGCCGACTCCAGCAGGCCGCCCCAGTAGTCTTTCAGGTTGTAGCCGGATTTCTGGATGTAGGGGTCCAGGTTCTCCAGCACCCCCTGCGCGGCGTACTTGGGCGTGGGCCACAGGAAGGCGATGTCCGGGATCACCTTCGGATCGCCGCTGGCCCACAGCGCCTGGATCTTGGTGAAGTATTCATCCCAGGGCTGGTTCCAGGTTTCGATCTTGATCTCCGGATGCTCCTTCATGAAGGCGTCGGCGACCATCTTGTGGCTGGCCGCTTCTTCCGGACTGCCCCAGAAGGCCCAGAGCAACGTGACGGGTTCGGCGGCCTTGGGGGCCGCGGCCTTGGGGGCCTCGGTCGGCGCCGGCGCTGCCGGCGGCGCTACGCATGCCGTCACAACCATCATGACGACCAACAACAGGCTGAAGACGATCCCTATACGCCGATCCATGGTACTCTCTCCTTTCGAGCGATTGACTCGTGCCGGATCACTTGCGCACCCGCACGCCCAGCGTTGTATCCCATTGCAGGATCTTGTCGCTCTTGGGCAGCGGCGCCTCCGGCACCTGACCCACCGAAATGCCGTACTTCCAGTCGGCCGGGCAGATGGCGATGTAGCGGGCATAGCCGCCCAGGCCGCCCTGGAACTTGGGATAGCCGATGGCGATCAGACAACCCGTCTCCGCCACCTGGTCGAGATTGGCCACCCCTTCGGCCTGGGCATAGCCGTTGTGCATCAGCCAGTATTCGCCCTCCAGCGTCGGGGTGCTGTCGGTGTCGAGCGGCTCGTGGCCGTGGAAGAGGATCTTGCGCTGCTCGTGCAGGAACTTGAGCGCATCGAGCGAGACGCCCGGGAACTCGCTCTCGGTCGCGAGCTTCGGATCGGGCCAGCGCTTCGACCAATCGGAGCGCACCATCACCACCGAGCCCGCGGGGATCTGGCCGTTCTTGGCCTCCCAGTCCAGGATGTCCTGGACCTTCAGATGATAGTTCCGGTCTTTGGCCACCTTGTCCACGATGGAGATGACCACCAGGGGCCGCAAGGTGTAGGTGGCCGGCAGTTCGTCAATGGCCGGATATTCCGGCGCCCAGTGGGCCGGCGGATCGAGCTGGGTGCCGTACTGGTCGGTGCTCAGTTCGTACCGGGTCGCTTCGAAGCCGTCGGGGTCGTAGCGATACGGCTTGCCGGTCTCCGGGTTGATGGTGGGGCCGAACTTGGCCGGGCCGAACCCTTTCCAGACGGGGATCGAAGGCGTCATGGTGTGGGTCAGATCAATGTACTTGGCGCCCTTGAAGACCTGGTCGTAGACCTGCCACAGGCCGGGGGCGGCAGGTGCGCCGGCTGCGGGGGGCGCCGCCGATGCGGGCTCGGCTGCGGCGGGCGGTCGCGGCGGAGGCGGCACGCACGCGGCAAGCCAGAGGAGCGACAACACGACGAGAACGGCCATCCATTTCGAAGGTGCAGGTGATTTCATATCCCCCTCCCTGAGTTGAACGTCACCTTGATGAACACCGAAACGATGTAGTTGGGCCGGCCGCTCATATTGTATGCGCGATCGGCTGTTCCGTCAACCGTTGTTCGACCGGCTTTTGCTTGCATCGGTAGCCCGCCGACTTGATCGGCGGGCGAGCCCCTTAGCTTGATGCCGATGGTCTGCGACCCCCGTCTGGCCGCCTGAGACGACATGTTCGGGCCGACGGCGCCGGTCGCAGACCGGCTGAGAGCCTCTACTGCTGCGCAATTCCTGTTATTGGCTATTAACGTTGCAAGCGATAGACCCCCAGCGCGATCCGGCCATCCGCAGTCGGCGGATCTACCGGCAGGTTGCGCAGCGGCTCCGGTTGATACATCCCCGCCTTCAGGCTGTAGTCGCCTGGCGGCAACCCGGCCGGCAGGCGGATGCGATGGCGGTCGGCGATCAGTTCGCCGCGGCGCCAGCGGCTGGTGGGGGTGAAGCCGCCGACCGGATCGCCGTCGTGTTGGGCGATGACCGCGGCATCGGCCCCCAGCAGGTGGACGAAGGTCTTGTAGTTCGCGGCCACATCGCGCAGCGCGAACCAGTAGAGGGTGACGTCCAGCGCCGCGGCTCCGCGGGCCGGCGCCACGTCGTAGCCCACCAGGAGCGCCACGTCGCCCACGGCCGCGCTCGCCGGCCGCGGGGTCCACATCTGCCGGCCGATCCCCAGGCGGTTGAGCAATAAGGCCGCGGCGACGACGACCAGCACGGCCGCGACCCGGACCGGCCGGCGGTCCTCGCGGCGGCCGCGCCAGGCGACGAGCGCCCACGCCAGCGTCGCGGCCACCGCCAGCGCGGCGCCGATCAGCCAGGCGGCCGTCGGGCCGAAGCGGAAGACCAGTCGGCCGTTTCCCGCGGGCAGATCCGCCGTCGTCAACCCCAGCTCACCGGAGGGATAGGTCGCCAGCTCGACGCCGTCCAGCGCGGCGCGCCAGGCCGGCAGATGGAACTGATGGAGCCGGACGCTCAGGGGGATGGCCGTCGCGATCTCCAGCTCGACCCGGTCGTAGCCCAGCCGGGCCAGTTGTACCTGCGGCCGGGGCGCGAGCGCCGGGCCGTCGGCCGCGCGCTCGGCCGGCCGGCCCAGCGCCCAGCGCTGTTCCTGCACGGTGAGCGGCAGGAACTCGCCGGTCCAGGTGGCGCCCACCTGGCCCATCGCGGCATCCTCGCGCCACATGCGATCGGCCGACCAGGCGTCGGCCGCGGGGAAGGGAAGCGGCTGCACGGGGATGGTGGGGAGCGGCTGGATGACCAGCACGGCGCCGAGCAGCGCCAGCGCGATCCCGGCCGCCGCGGTCGGCCGTCGGCCGCCCGTGGTGAACAGGGCCGGCAGCGCGGCAAGGCTCATGGCAAAGCCGACCGCAGTCAAGGTCAGGAATCGCCACGGATATTGCAGATGCGCCAGGATCGGCGCCAGCGGCTGCCAGATCGGCAACGAGATGTCGGTCACCATGAAGGCGGAGAGGACGGCGAGCGCCAGCGCGAAGGCGAGGGTAGGGGCGCACGGCCTTGCGTCCCTACGTAGTCGCCCGACGAACAGCCCCGCGACAAGCAACACCAGGGCCGCGGTCGGCCAGCTCAGCGGGTGATCGGCTACGCCGCCGTGCTGGACGCGATAGCGATAGAGCGGCTGGAGCTGGACGAGCAGATCGAGCGGCGCCAGATGGCGCTTGTAGCCGTCCGACGGGCCGAGCGCGAGCCCCACCCAGCGACTCTCGGCCAGGAACGGCAACCAGAGGGGCGCGCTCAGGCCGACGGCCAGCGCCAGCGCGGCGGCCGCCGCGAGCAACCGTCGCGGCCGCCGCGCCGACAGGGCCACGACGAGCGTATAGGCCGCCCACGTGGGCGCCATCAGCAGTGCGGTCAGGTTGTGGGTGAAGATCAGCCCGGCCCACGCCAGCGCGGTCCACAGCAGCGCCGCGCGCGGCCGTTTCCCCCGAAAGACGGCCGCGGTGCCCCATAGGATGAGCGGCGGGAAGATGAACGCGAAGTGCTCCGGGACCGCCCCGCGCACGTACGCGTCGGCCAGATGGTAGGGGAAGCAGGTGTAGGCCACGGTCGCCAATACACCGCCGGCCGGCCCGCCGATCGTCCGGCCGAAGCCGTACATCGCCAGCGCCGCCAGCAGGAAGCCGAGCGCGATCGTCAGCTCGATCGCGGTCGCCGGGTTGATGCCCGCGAGGGCTAACAGCGCGGCCGGCGCATAGGAGAGGGGCGCGTAGAAATTGAGCACCGCCTGGCCATAGCCGAAGCCGAATTCGGGGAAGAGCCGCGGATAGAGAACGCCGTGCCGCCACGCGTCGGCCAGCGCCGCGACGCGATAGACGTGGAACAGGCCGTCATCCGAGACGAAGAAGCCCGGCCGCACCAGCGGCCAGAGGGCCGGCAGGGCCAACAGCAGGACGATCAGTTGGCCGCCCCATCGGGACAGGAATCCGCCAATGCGCCTCGCCTCTTGCACTTCAGCACTCCGATTTGCCGATTTGCCGATTCCTCACCGTACCTCCACCTCGGCCAGGAGCACGTGATCGCCCCCCGGCCCGACCAGCCGCGGGTAGCCGGGCTGATCCCCGCGATAGAGGCCCGCGATGAGCCGATAGCGGCCGGCCGCGACGTTCAACGGCAACGCCACGTTGTCGGCGATGACCTGGCCGGCCGATAGCCCGGCCGTGGGATGGAGGCCGTCGCCCGGCCAACGGTCCACCTGCGCCTTCACCTGGGAGCCGGCGTCCAGCAGTTGCAAGAAGACGGTGTAGTTCCCCGCCGGCGCCGCGATGGCGCGCCATAGCAGGCGCACCTGGAGCGTGTCGCCGGGCCGGGCGAGGATCCTGCCGTCGTCGAGCGGCTCGGCTGCGTCGCCCTTTTCGCCCTGGCCGAACGCCCCGGCCGGCTCGCGGGGGCGCTTCTCGATGCCCATCTGCGCCGCGTCCAGGACCATATCGCCCAACGTCTGTCGCGGCGTCACGGCTTCGGCCGGCCGCCCCGCGGCCGAGAAGCGCAGAAGCCGCGCCCAGTCGTCGAACTTCTGCTCGTCTATCTTGTAAGCGTGATCGGTCAGGTAGCGCTCCCAGCCGCGGCGGTCCTCGGCGTCGTCGGCCTGCGCGTTGCGGTCGCGCGCCAGCCACACGCGGCCGTAGCGCGCCAGCAACTGCTCCATCAGCCGCTCGTCCACCGGCCGCGGCTCGACGCTGTACCAGACCAGCGGCGCGGCCAGGTAGTTCAGGAAATAGTCGGTGAGGGTCGGATCGGGCACGAGGAGCACGTCGTTGCAGGTCGCGGGGGCAAAGAAGCCGGGCCGCTCACAGCGCGCCTTCTCCAGCGTCGCCAGCATCGGCCGGAGGAAGCGGTCTACGTTGTACGGATCGAAGCGCGCATCGCCCTGGCGATAGATCAGCAGCAGGGCCGAACAGACGAGCGCGGTCGCGGCCGCCATCCCCCCGGCGACGTGGCCCGCCCGCGCCGGCCGACGCCAGATCGCTGCAAAGGCCGCGGCCGCCAGGCCGGCCAGGAAGAGGGACAGGAGCAGGCCGACGGGCACGAACGCCCATTTCCCTTCGGGCCGCAATTGCACCCACGCCACATCGAGCGGCTGGGTGCCCGAAAGCAACAGCCGCACATGGCCCACTACCGGCGACTCGGCCGGCCGCATGAACAGCCCCTCGATCGCCTGGCCGATCCCGCCCCAGATCTGCGCGTTGTCGAGCAGCCACTTCACCTCGAAGGTGCGATAGTCCACCGCCATGCCGAGGAGCTGGATGGCGACGCTGAGGGCGATGAGGAGCCAGATGGAGAGGCGCGAAACGTGAAACGTGAAACGTGAAACGTCAAACGTCAAACGTGATTTGCCGATTTGCCGATGCCAGACCGGCGCGGCGAGGAGGATGAGGAACGGCGCGACCTGGAGCATGTAGCGCGAGCCCCAGGTGACGCCGCCCGACCAGTAGTTGTAGCGGCTGTAGCCGAGCAGGTGGATGCCGGCCGCGGCGAGCAGGGCAATGCCTTCCCACGGCCGCCGACGGATGAACGGGATCGCGCCGATCAGGCCCAGGAGGAGCACAGGCGAAAACCAGAACAGCCCTTTGTACGGGCTGATCGTCAGGCCGATGGCCGCGCGCAACATCCGCTCCGGCGCGGAGCTGGAAAGCTGGGGGTTGGTGGTGTAGTCCACCACATCGCGCGCGAAGGTCTCGACTCCGGCCAGGGTCGTGGCGGTGTACCAGTAGTTCAGCGCCAGCATGATCGCCAGGGGCAGGGCGAAGGCCGCCAGCGCGGCCGCGCGGCCGCGCCAGCCGGCCCGGCGCGCATCATCGCCCGCTTCGGCGGGCGCCGCTGGGTAGCCCGGCGATTGATCGCCGGGCGGTTTTGGTCTCCGCGCGTAAACAATGATCAACCAGAGCAGCGACGGCGCGATCGCCACGCCGATCTGCTTGGTCGTCAGCGCCAGGCCGAGCGCAAAGCCGCTCAACGCCAGCCATCCCAGGCCGGAAGCGACCGGCTTGCCGGTTTGCCGATTTGCTGATTTGTCAGTCGGCCATACGCATTTCCGCCGCCGAAACAGCCCATACAACGCCAGCAGGTACGCCAGGATCGTCAATGGCTCGCGGAAGAAGGAGCGGCTGTAGGGCCAGGCGGCCGTGGCGAACGCAAAGACGAACGCGCCGAGCGCGCTGCTCCGTCGGTCGCACCCCAATTCCAGCAGGCAAAGATAGATCAGGCCGGCCGAGGCGGCCATCACCAGCGCACCGAAGAACATCACCCCCTGGACGGCCGCGGCCAGGGCCCGGCCCCACAGATAGAGCGGGATCGCCGCGACCATCTGCGCCGGCTCGTAGTTGGGCACCATATCGCCGGCCGTGGTGAAGACACCGACGTGGGTGTAATCCCAGTAGATCTGGTTGGTGGTGAACGCCCCGCGCTTGACGAAGCTGTCAATCCCGCTGAAGAGCGCGCGCTCGTCGTTGCTTTTGAACGCGCCGTTATAGGTGACGACGTAGATCGCCAGGACGAGAAAGAAGATGCCGGGTGCCACGCGGCGGTCGGATGCGTTCAACACGGATCTCCCTGAACAAGAGCCGGGCGACCGAGGTCGCGGCTAACGGGCCGTTGGCCGGGCGTCCCTCTGCAGGGACGCCGTAGCATGGGGCGGTCGGTCGGGCCTGCGTGCGGCGCGCCGGG
>Ga0209162_1002344_pt1 | contig 16829 bp, 11 predicted proteins | sample YNPNPMetaG_FD_187121 | JGI IMG/M metagenome (GOLD analysis project Ga0209162, IMG submission 187121) | Anoxygenic and chlorotrophic microbial mat microbial communities from Yellowstone National Park, USA - YNP NP MetaG (SPAdes) (version 2) ... | reverse complement strand
ATGAAGCTGTCCCCGTAGACCTCGAATTTCTGCACGCAGTGGGGGTGGCTCCCCACCACCAGGTCCGCGCCCGCCTCGCAGGCGGCATGGGCTAGTGCCACGGTGGAGGTGGCCGGCGGGACGTACTCCTCGTTCCAGTGAAAGCAGGCCACCACCACGTCCGCCTGGCCGCGCATCTCCCTCACCCTGTCCTGCATGCCCCGCACCTGGGCCTGGTTCATCTGGTAATAGGGGGGCAAGTCCATCCAGGCCACGCCCGGCCTCTCCGGGGTGGCGTTAATGCTTCCCAGGACGCAGTTATAGGAGATAAAGGCCACCTTCGTCCCGTTCGCTTCCATGACCACGGGTGAATAGGCCTGCTGGTAGTCGCGCCCTCCCCCCACGTAGCGGATGCCGTTGGCCTCCAGTAGTTGCAGGGTATCGGTGAAAGCCGCCGTCCCGAAGTTGGTGCTGTGGTTGTTGGCCAGGTTGACCAGGTTGAGCCCCAGCAGCTTCAGACCCTCGATGGTGCTGGTGGGGCCGATGAAATCAACGCCGCTGAAAGGAGGAGGATAGCGGTCGCTCAAAGGGGCTTCAAGGTTGGCGAAGACGATGTCCCCCCCCTGCATGAGGGGGGCCGCCGCCTCGAAAGGGAAGAGCGGCCCACGTTCGACGATGGCCTTGGCCACCCTCCTGCCCGGGATGATGTCGCCTCCAAGGTGCATGGTCCACTCCGCAGACTGCGCCTCGCACCTCTCCCGTAGGAAGGAGGCGAGTTCTTCTATAACCTCGCCCTCCAGGGAGCTGGAGAACCAGAAGGAAGCGCCCGCCCCCAGCTCGACCTGGCGGGATGGGGTGGTGATCAACAGGCCGGGTAGTTCCAGGACCTCTTCGCGGCATCCCTCAAAAAGGGGCTGGGAGGTCACCGCGGCATTGTAGTTGGACTCCTCGGCGTCCTCCGGCCAGGTCACCAGGAGGGAGGGATGCCCGTCCTGGAAGGCTTGCAGGGCGGGGGCGATCGCCTCCCTGGCCGCCCCATCCACCTTGATGACGATGGGCGGATGGGGAGCGGTAGACCTTCCTACCCCGACGGAACATCCGGGGACGGCCGACACCGCCAGAAGCATGGACACGGCTAAAAGGGCAGCCGGCCGCGGCGCTTGTCTCAGGGTTCGAAAGAGCGCACCCCTACTGCCCCATAGCCCTTTCGGCACGATGAAACCTCCGTTCCGAGCAGCCATCCAGGCAAATTATATCTCGTGATGGCGACATTTTCATAGGAGAAAAATGAATGCGACACCACCGAAACATCCGCGAGGCGGTTTTCGCCACACCGCGGTCGAGTCCGTAGGGGGATGGAACCGGGGAAACGCCGCCAGCGTCATCTACCATAAACCTGTTGATATAATCGCTGTGAGCGAAGTGGTCTGGCGAAGGGCGGAAGATGCTGCTGGCGGTGGGGTATGCCGTCCGTGAGGAGGTGAGCCGGTGGGCTGGGAGGACATCGCGGCCCGCATAAGGGCCGACTTCGAAGTGAAGAACCAGGTGCGCGAGGAGACCTTAAAGGTCTGCCGGCAGGTGATCCGTGACGCCAGCGTGGCCATCCGCCACATCCACCGGGGGGAGATGGAGAGGGCGGAGGAGCTCATGGACGAGGCCGCCGCCGAACTGGGAAAACTCAAGGAAATAACCCGCGAGCACCCTGAGATCTACAGCGCCGGCTTCCTGCAGGACGCCCAGAAAGAGTACGCGGAGGCCCGCGCCACCGCTGCCTTGGTTCGAGGGGAAGGCCTACCCGACCCCGACGAGCTGGGGGTGGAATACGCCGCCTACCTGAACGGGGTGGGCGAGGCGGTGGGGGAGCTGCGCCGCTACATCCTGGACCTCATCCGCGAGGACCGGCTGGAACGGGGGGACGAACTGCTTGCGGCCATGGATGACATCTACTACCTCTTGGTCTCCTTCGATTACCCCGACGCCGTCACCGGGGGGCTTCGCCGCACCACCGACGGTGCGAGGGCCATCATGGAGCGCACCCGCGGCGACCTCACCACCGCCCTGCGCCAGCATAAACTGAAGGAGGCCATAGCCCACCTGGAAGAGAGAATGTCCCGTGGCGGGATGTGACCGTGCCGTGCGGGGTGGAGAAAAGGACAAAAGCCACCCCATCGCGCGGAAGGCGGCCTTCGCCCTCCTGTCGTTTCTGGTCATCGCGGCCATCGCTCTGATCGTACCCGCACTTATCTTCGGGCAGAGGGAGAACCGCCTTTCCCGTCTTCTGAACGTATGGCCCGAAAAGGACCGGGGCGCTTCCTCGATGCTGGGTCCCGGAGAGGAGGGTTTGCCCTCCCCGGACCTGTTGATCCTGCACGGAGGGCAAGAGGAGTCCCTCTACCTGGTCTTCCGGGAAACTGGGCGGCTCTTCATCTCCCGGCTGGATCCCGGGCTATACCTCTCCGAGGGAGAGGGCGGAGAAGTGGCCGCCCTGCGCCGGGAGGGATTGCCCGCTCTGCTGGGACATCTCAAGGAGAGTGCCGGCATCGTTCCCCGACGGTGCGTGGCCCTGGAAGAAACGCGGCTTGCCGAGCTGGTGGAAGGGGCGGAGGAGAAAGGCATGTGCCCTGAGGGAGGGCGGTGGCTGCAGTCGCTGGGGGAACTGGGCGGAGAGGGGAGGTGCGATGAGCTGTCCGGCATGGTCTATGCCTGCTTCTCCGGCCTTTGGCGCGAGGTGTTCACCTCCTCCGCCGTCTGGAGGCACCATGGACTGCAGTGCAGGCTGGCGTCGGCCTGCCGGGCGATGCCCGCCAGCGGATACAGGGACCTGCAGAGATGGGGAGAGGAGCTCCCCGGCCCCGAAGGCCTGAGTATGGTTTCCATGCCGCTGCCGCGCCGGGACGGCGAAGCTGGCGAGGACAGCCTGCTGGACGGCGGGGCCTTCCGGGAGCTCCTCGGAAAGCTCCCGGGCGGCAGCGAAGAGGTGGCGGCGTTCCTCGCCGAGCACCGCCGGCAGGTGGAGTGGGAGCGGCGAGTACGGCGTTTGAGCATCGAACCCGTGCCGCCAGCCATCGTCTACGGGGGCAACGCGGAGCGCATGGAGGTGGCCATCACCCTGGACGACGGGGGGAACCTCGATGCACGAATCCTGGACCTGCTGGAGTCCTACGGCATAAAGTGCACCGTCTTCCCCATCGGAAGGTGGGCGGAGCGGAACCCCGAGTGGATAAGGCGCATGGACGCCCTCGGCTGGGAGGTTGCCAACCACACCTATACCCATCCCATAAAAAAGCCCAACCGCCTGGTGGACATGCCCGACGATGCGGTGAGGGAAGAGTTGTTGGCGGCGCAGGAGGTCATCAGCGGGATCACCGGCAAGAGATACCCGTATTTCAGGCCGCCGGGGGGCTGGGTGGATGAGAGGGTGGCAGCGCTGGCAGGCGAGCTCGGTTTCATCACGGTGATGTGGTCGCTGGATTCCCTGGATGCCGTCGACCCCAACATTAGCCCACCGGACCGGGCCGAGCGCATCCTGGCCAGGGTGAAGCCGGGACAGATCCTGCTGTTCCACTTCGGGGGCTACGGGACCTACGATACGCTCAGCTACCTCATCCCCCGGATGCAGGAACGGGGATACCGCTTCGTCACCCTGAGCCGGCTTTTCCAGCCGTGAGAAGGTGTCCCTCCACGCATTTATTTGCTTTTTATCGCAATCTTGCATTAATATTTTCCAAATGTTTTTCAACTCTCAGCGGTATGAGATTACCGGTAAGGATGAAGGATCCGGCAAGAGAGGAGTGATGGTATGGAAAGCGCATGGCCCTACATAACCATGACTCTGGGCATCCTCGGAATGGGCATGGCGGGAATCTACGCTTGGTGGGTCTTGCGGCAGGACCCCGGGGACGAGAAGATGCAGGATATCTCCCGCCACATTCAGGAGGGCGCTGCAGCCTTCCTTAAGCGGGAATACTCCACCGCTATCGGCTTCTTGGTTTTGGTTGCTGCGGCGATGTTTTTCTTCATCAAAGCCGATTTGCCGAGCGGCGGTAGCATCCCCATCGGAAGGTACGAGGCTCTGGCCTACCTGTTCGGCGTTTTCTGCTCAGGTTCCATCGGTGTTATCGGCATGTATGTCTCGACTCGCGCCAACTGCCGTACCACTCAGGCGGCCAAAACCGGCATGGGATCCGCTCTGCGACTGGCTTTTCGGGGCGGTTCAGTCACAGGGCTATCTGTGGTGGGCATCGGCTTGTTCGGCGTTTCTCTGGTATATCTGCTGATGACCGAATGGTGGAAGCCTGACACCGTCCTGCAAGTGACCACTCTGGGACGCAACTCAGTGCCTGATGTGGTGGCGGCGTTCGGGTTGGGGGCATCTTCCATCGCCCTCTTCGCCAGGGTGGGCGGGGGCATCTTCACCAAGGCCGCCGACGTGGGGGCGGACCTTGTGGGCAAAGTAGAGGCGGGCATCCCCGAGGACGACCCCCGCAATCCCGCGGTCATCGCCGACAACGTGGGTGACAACGTGGGCGATGTGGCCGGTATGGGGGCCGATCTTTACGAGTCCTACGTTGGTTCCATCGTCGCCCCGGTGGCTCTGGGGGCCATTCTCTTCGCCGGTTTAGCCCCGAACAATGAGTGGAAGGGCATGATCCTGCCTCTGGCCATCGCAGGCGTGGGCGTGGTCTGTTCTATCCTGGCCAGCTTCCTGGTGAGGTCCAAGGCCAGTGCCCATCCAGGACGCTCGCTCTCTATAGCGACTTACGGCTCGGCCATCCTCACCACCATTGCCGCCTTCTTCCTGGTTGCCTTATTCCTCAAGGACATGCAGGGAATACCGCATCCCATAGGGTTTTTCATCAGCATCGTGGCCGGATTGTCTGCGGGCATGCTCATCGGGCAGGTATCAGAGTTCTATACCTCCGACCGCTTTCCTATTGTCAAGAACCTTGCCAAATCGTCCGAAACCGGGACGGCAACCAATATCCTGGCAGGTATCGCTGCGGGCATGCAGTCCACCACCGGCTCCATACTGCTGCTGGTTGCGGCCATCGCCGCCGCTTTCCTAGCTGGTCGGTGGGCCGTGACTGGGGCCTGGGTCATGGGAACGGGCGAGCTCTCCACCACCGGTATCACCGGTGGCATCTACGGCATCGCCCTGGCTGCAATCGGAATGCTCTCAACCACTGGTACGGTGGTGGCGGTGGATGCCTACGGTCCCATCGCTGACAACGCCGGGGGCATCTCCGAGATGAGCCATCAGCCGCCTGAGGTACGCCAGATCACCGACAGCCTCGACTCGGCGGGCAACACCACCGCGGCCATCGCCAAGGGCTTCGCCATCGCTTCGGCCGGCGTTACTGCCCTGGCGTTGTTCCGCGCCTTCACTGATGCGGTCGGCATCGATTCAGCGGTGGGAGTTGACTTGACTAAATACACCACCGTTATCGGCCTCTTCCTGGGAGCCGCCTTCCCCTTCCTTTTCTCCTCGCTGGCCATCAACGCGGTTGGTAAGGCCGCCAACAAGATGGTGGAGGAGGTTCGCCGGCAGTTCAAGGAGATTCCCGGTTTACTGGAGGGCAAGGAGGGGGTAAAGGCCGAATATGCCAGATGCGTGGATATTTCTACTAAAGGGGCGCTGCGCTATATGGTCACCCCCGCCTCTATCGCTGTCATCAGCCCCATAGCCATCGGCCTGTGGAACGTGGATGCGCTGGCTGGATATCTGGCAGGTGCCCTAGTTGTGGGCTTCCTCATGGCCATCTTCATGGCCAACGCTGGAGGCGCCTGGGATAACGCCAAGAAGTTCATAGAGTCCGGGAACCTGGGGGGCAAGGGGACGCCCACCCACGCCGCCGCGGTGGTGGGGGACACTGTGGGCGACCCTTTCAAGGACACCGCTGGGCCCTGCATGAACATCATGATCAAGGTGATGACGGTGATCGCCCTGGTCTTCGCGCCCCTCTTTATCAGGTAGATTGGTAGATTGGGGTCAGGTCTTGACAATTGACAAAAAGAAAACGTCGGACGAGTGGTAGATTGGGGTCAGCTCTTGACAATTGACAAAAAGAAAACGTCGGACGAGAACCCCGCCTTCGCGGCACAGGTCGATTGAGACCTGAGAGCGCGCCCTGGTTCACTAGAAGACCAGTCCCTCCCAGGAGCGGCAAATGTTTGGTTTTTTTAAACGGATAGGCCTCAGGGCTTTTATCTCTGTGAGAGCTTGCTTATTGTAGCCAGAGATGAAATAGTGCCCGCTTCTCTAGGCTCTCTTTTCAAATAGCTGGGCATGGCCACAATTGATAGTCCGAAACGGTAATATGTCAATTGTCAAGACTTGACCCCGATTTTGTTGACAACGGGAAAAGGTTCTGTTTAGCATAAGGCCCGTGTGCTCTCTGGAGGAGGCGGAGGATGCCGGTGAGGCCGTGATGTCAGGGGCTCCAGGATGAAGCTGATAATAACCGAGAAGAACACCACCGCGCGGCGTATCGCCCAGATCCTCTCGGGCGACCGGGCCAAGCCCCTGGGAAAAGAGGGGGGGTCCGCCTACGTATTCCAGCGTGACGGCGAGGAGTACCGCTGCATCGGCCTGAAAGGGCACATCCTCAAGGTCGATTTCCCCGAGAGGTTCCAGCAGTGGCAGGGGGTGGATCCGCGCGAGCTGGTGCGGGCGGAGATAGTCAAGATACCCAACAACAAGACCCTGCTCCGCACCATCCAGAAGCACGCCAAGGAAGCGGACGAGCTGATCATCGCAACTGACTTCGACCGCGAGGGCGAACTCATAGGAGCGGACGTGGTCAGCAAGGTGAGGGAGGTCCGGCCGGATATCGCGGTGCGGCGGGCCCGCTTCTCTGCCCTCACGCCCGCGGAGATAGAGCACGCTTTCGCCAACCTGGAGAGCCTTTATTATGATCTGGCGCAGGCAGGCGAGGCCCGCCAGGACATCGACCTGGTCTGGGGGGCCAGCCTCACCCGCTTCATCTCCCTGGCATCCACCCGGCTGGGCAGGCAGTTCCTCTCAGTGGGAAGGGTGCAGAGTCCCACTCTGGCCCTCATCGTCGACCGCGAGAAGGAGCGGAAGGAGTTCGTGCCGGTTCCCTTCTGGACGGTGAGGATCAAGTGCCGAAAGCAGGGCAGCAGTGATGGTGATTTCACCGCGGTCCATCGCAGGGAGCGCTTCGAGGTGAAGGAAGAGGCTGAAGCGGCCTTCTCCCGCATCGCCGACACCGCCAAGGTGGTCTCCCTGGAGGAGAAGGAGCGCACCGCCACTCCCCCGATACCTTTCAACACCACCGGGCTGCTCAGCGCGGCGGCCTCTCTGGGTATCGCCGCGGCCAAGGCCATGAGCATCGCCGAGAACCTCTACATGAACGGGTACATCAGCTATCCTCGGGTGGACAACACGGTTTACCCGGCCTCCCTGGATATGCGGGGACTACTGAAATCGCTATCCGCGTGCGAGGGGCTGGGGGATTACTGCCAGGAGATACTGGCCCTCCCGGCCGTCAAGCCGACCAGGGGCAAGAAGCAGACCACCGACCACCCGCCCATCCACCCCACTGCCCCTGCAAAGCGCTCCGACCTCTCCGCCCAGGACTGGAAGGTCTATGAGCTGGTCTTCCGCCGTTTCCTGGCCACCCTGGCTCCCGAGGCCCGCCTCCGCTCCCTCAAGGTGGAGCTGGAGAGCGGAGGGGAGCCTTTCCTGGCCCGTGGGTCTCGGGTGGTGGAGGAAGGGTGGCTCAGGTACTACCCCTATGGGCGCAAGAAGGACGTGCTGCTGCCTGAGCTGTCGGAGGGGGAGGAGGTGCTGGTGGCGGACCGCGAGCTGGAAAGGGGAGAGACCCAGCCTCCCGCCCGCTACAGCCAGGGCCGCCTGATCGAGAAGATGGAGGAGCTGGGGCTGGGAACCAAGTCCACCCGTCACACCATCATCGAAAGCCTCTATGAGAGGGGTTACATCCACGGCGACCCCATCGTTCCCACGGAGACGGGCATCGCCGTGACCGAGGCGCTGCGAAAGTACGCCTCTCCCATCTCCACCCCGGAGATGACCGCACGGCTGGAGGAGGACATGGACCGCATCGCCGAGGGGAAGGTGGAGCGGAGCGAGGTGGTGGAGCGGTCGCGGGATATCCTGGACGGGGTCATGTCCATGCTGGAAAACAGTCGAGAGAAACTGGCGGCGGAGATACGCAATGGCATCCGCGAGGACCGCATCCTGGGCGATTGTCCCACCTGCGGAGGGAATCTTCGCATACTCAAGGCGCGGAAATCGGGCAAACGCTTCGTGGGGTGCTCCGGCTATCCCCAATGCACCACCACCTATCCCCTCCCCCAGAGCGGCAGCATCATGGCCACGGGGGAGGTCTGCCCGGAATGCGGCTCGCCCAAAGTGAAGATAAGCAGCGGGCGTCGCCGGGCGTGGATGCTCTGCCTGGACCCCTCCTGCCCCAGCAAGCAAGGACAGAAGAGGGAAGCCGGGGGCTGAATCCGCGGGGACCTTTATCCGTTCAAGTCCGTCACGCCAGCATCTCTATTCCATGCTTCCCCAGCAGGGCCAGCGGCATTAAAATAATCCTGTGCCCGTGCCAGTCTAATTACATGATGTAAATTAGGGGGGTTTATGCGCAAGGTAGGAATCGTGGGAGCGGGCCAGGTGGGAGCCACCTTGGCCCAGCGGGTGGCCGAATCAGCTCTTGCCGACGTGGCCCTGGTGGACGTGGCCGAGGGCTTGGCCAGGGGCAAGGCCCTGGACATCGCCCAGTCTCTGGCCTTCCTACCCTCTCCCGCCAGGGTTGAGGGAGGCGACGATTACGCTCTGCTGGAAGGCAGCTCGGTGGTGGTGGTGACCGCCGGTTTTCCCCGTCAGCCGGGGATGAGCCGCGATGACCTCATCGCCAGGAACGCGGAAGTGGTCACCGGGGTGGTGGAGAAGGCCAGCCAGGCGGCTCCCGGGGCGGTCCTGGTGATGGTAACCAATCCTCTGGACAGCATGAGCTGGCTGGCCTGGCGGGTGAGCGGATTCGAGCGACACCGCGTCCTGGGCATGGCCGGCACCCTGGACTGCGCCCGCTTCCAGTACTTCGTTGGCCAAGCTCTGAGGGTTCCCCCCAGCGAGGTGCGCTGCATGATCATGGGCAGCCACGGCGACAGTATGGTGGTCCTTCCTGGGTACGCGCAGGTGGGTGGAGTGCCCTTGCAACGCCTGTTGCCACGGGAGGAGATAGACCGACTGGCGGCCCGGGCGAGGGACGGAGGAGCGGAGATAGTCTCCATGCTCAAGAGCGGCAGCGCATTCTACGCTCCGTCGGCAGCGGTGTTCCGCCTGCTCCGGGCCATCCTCGACGACGAGGGGAGCATACTCCCGGCCAGCGTCCTCCTGGAGGGAGAGATGGGCATCTCCGGTATCTTCTTGGGGGTGCCGGTGGTCCTGGGAGAGGGTGGCTGGAAGAGGGTGGTGGAAGTGGAGCTGGAGCCCGAGGATAGGGAGAGGTTGGAGAAGTCGGCCGCCCAGATCCAAAGCCAGGTGGAGGAGCTGCGTAAGATGCTGCGGCTCTGATTTTGTTGAGCGGTAGGAGGTCCGGTTGAGGCGCGTTTACGCTGCCGATCTCCAGGAGGCGGTGAAACGGCTGGCCGTGGAGGCCAGCGTGGATCTCCCCGCCGATGTCGAGTTGTCCTTGCGGAGAGCGCTGGGGGAGGAACGGCACCACCTGGGCAGGTACGTACTCGAGCAGATAGTGGAGAACCTCGAGGTGGCCAGGAGGGAGCGCCTATCCATCTGCCAGGACACCGGGTTCTTCAACGTCTTCCTCGAGTATGGCCCGGATGTCCTGCTGCCTGAACGGCTTCAGGAAGCGGTTGACCGGGGAGTGGCAGCCGCCACCCGAGAGGCCTTCCTGCGCGCCTCAGTGGTCAGAGACCCCCTGCTGGACCGCCGCAACACCGGCGACAACACCCCCGTCCAGCTGCACCTCAAGAGGAGGGAGGAGGAGGGTTTGGTCCGCCTAACGGTGATGCCCAAGGGCGGGGGCAGCGAGAACGCTGGCATGCTGCGCATGCTCCTGCCCACCACAACGCCGGAGGAGGTCACGAAGCAGGTGATCGAGCACGTGACGGCGAAAGCCCCCTCCGCTTGCCCCCCTGTGGTGGTGGGAGTGGGACTTGGTGGTTCCGCCGACACCTGCATGCAAGCAGCGAAGCTCGCCCTGCTGCGGGAGGTGGGCTCCCCTTGCCCTCATCCCGGTTACGATTCCCTGGAGAGGGAGATCCTGGAGGGGATCAACGCTTCCGGGATCGGGGCTGGGGGTCTGGGAGGATCTCACACCGCCCTGGCGGTGCACCTGGCCCCGCTGCCCGTCCATATCGCCAACCTACCCCTGGCGGTTTCCGTGTCCTGCCACGCTCTCAGGAGAAGGACGGCGGAGCTTTGAGTGGGGAAGAGAGGGAGGCCAGGGCGGGCGACCGGATCTTCCGTCGCAAGGAGGAGCGCACCGAGGACACTCTCCAGATACGCCCCGCGGAATACCTGCGCCTCCTGGGCAACCGCGACTTCCGCCGGCTGTGGCTCAGCCAGATGATCTCGGCCATTGGCGACTGGGTGGTGGTCGCCGCCCTCTTCGCCTACGTGGACACCCTCTCTGGCGGCCGCAGCTCCGCCATCAGCGTGATGATGGTGGCCCGCTTCCTCCCGGCCATACTGCTGGGATTCCTGGCGGGGGTCATCATAGACCGCTTCGACCGCAAGGCGACCATGCTCTCCTGCGACCTGGCTCGGGCCGTCCTGGTCATCATCCTCCCCTTCTCCAACTCCCTGCTGATGATCTGCATACTGGTATTCCTCATGGAGACCTTCACCACCATCTATGGTCCGGCCAAGGATTCCAGCATCCCCGACCTGGTCATGGAGGAGCAGCTCACCTACGCCAACTCCCTCAACTCCCTCACCCTCTTCGCCTCCATGGCCTTCGGCGCGGCCGTCGCCGGCATCGTGGTGGGCGTCATCGCCTGGTTGGGCCGGCTGAATCCTGGGTTCATCGGAAAACACCTCGACCCCAACCGCTCCGCCTTCTTCCTCGATTCGCTGACTTTCATAACCTCCGCCTATCTCCTCTGGCGCATCCATTTCAAGCGGCGCGGCCCGGAGCAGGTGGTCAGATTCTCTTCCCAGCAGCTGAAGAGGGACGTGAAGGAGGGCATCGATTACATGTGGACCCACCCCTTGACCCGCATCGTACTCTTCCTCACCACCGTGTGTTTCCTGGGGGGCGGGACCATCTACGTGCTCACCGTGGGCTTCGTCAAGTACGTGCTGGGCGGAGGCAACGCCTCCTTCATGGCCGTGCTCACCACCCTGCTGTTCGGGCTGATGGCCGGTTCCCTGCTGGCCGGCCTGCTCAAGGGCTTCCTGGCCAAGGAGAGGTGGCTGGGATGGTCCATCGCCGCCTTTGGTCTATGCGTGTCCCTTTTCTCTCTGGTAGCCTGGTGGTGGCTCAACTTCGCCCTGGCCTTCGTGGGAGGGATGTTCATGGGCTACGGGGTGGTGGGGATGATAACCCTGCTCCACGAAACCCTGGAGGAGGACTTCCGGGGGCGGGTTTTCGCCACCATCAACATGCTAATGCGCACCTCCATCTTCCTCTCCATCATCCTCGCTGGGCCCCTCGCGGACCTCATCAACTGGTTGGGGAGGAAGTGGGGAGTGGCCGCGCAGAACTGGCATATCATCCGCATCGGCGGCTCCTACCAAGGTCCGGTGGATGACCGGGTGGTGGATTTCCGCTACTTGCTCAACGGGCCCCAGATAATCCTCCTGCTGGGAGGCTTGCTGATAATGTCGGCCGGGCTGGTGGCCCGCCTGCGCCTCCACGCCTATTTCCAGATGTTGGAAAAAGAGGGGAAAACCGTCCTTTCTTCCCGAGGGGCGTGCGGGATAGAGAGGATTACCCTGGATGATTGCATGACGGTGCAGGGAGGGAACGGGACGGCTTCGTCTGGAGCAATGCCGGATCCAGGGGGCGGGATGGATCTTGGGAGGCAGGAGGAAGGATGAGGGTGCGTATTATACGGGCCGGCACCCAGCCTCGTTTCGGCATCGTGCTGGATCAGCCGCAGGAGGAAGGATGAACTGGCGCAGGATAAGGTTGCCGGAGGGACTGGAAGAGTTGAAGAAGGAGGAAGCGGGGAACCCGCTGCTCCTCTCGGGGACGGTCCATACTGCCCGCGACCAGGCTCACGTCCGTTTGGTCAAGGCGCTGGAGGATGGAGGCGAGCCCCCCTTCGAGCTGAGAGGCAGCGTCATCTTTTACGCGGGACCCGCGCCGGCTCCCCCCGGAAGGCCGGCCGGCTCGCTGGGCCCCACCACCTCCTCCCGAATGGACCCCTTTACCCCGGCACTACTTGAGAGAGGGGTGGCGGCGATTATCGGCAAGGGACCCAGGTCCGATGAGGTCAAGCGATCCTTCGCCGTCCATGGGGCCGTTTATCTGGTGGCAGTGGGAGGGGCGGCCGCTCTCTTGGGGACGCGGGTGAGGAGTATGGAACTGGTGGCCTACCCGGACCTGGGAGCCGAGGCGGTGTACCGGCTTCTCCTCGAGGATTTTCCTGTGGTGGTGGCCTACGATGCCCGGGGCGGGGATGTTTTTTATCGAGAGTGAGTGCTGGAGACAGGCCACGGGTCCCTTTTTTATCCGGGCGCTTTCAGGGCGGCGGAGGGGCGCTCCCGCCGAGGGCGGGCGGAGTGGGCCCGGAGAGCTCTGCGGGGAAAGGCTCAACGGGACCTGGTCGATTTCGACATAGGGAGACCTCCGTAGAAAACGCGGCAAACCCTCTTTATTGCGCACCCATCTCCCCCGACCTGCTCGATGCTTCATAAAGTTCCGTCCAAAGAGCGGGCGGCTCGCCTTTCTCTTGATTACTGCCCAAGGCCTTCCGCCTGGGAAGGGGGGCTGGATGCCCGCGGGATCGGAAGAGCGGAACACGGATGGTGTTTTCCGGGTCATACCAATGAGCCGGGCGATGCAATATAATGCCCTCGCGAAGGAGGAGAAAAAGGCCGCGAAGGAGCCACCCGGGATGGAAGGGATCAGGGAACGCCACCGTCGGGGACTGTTCATAACCTTTGAGGGGGTGGACGGATCCGGCAAGACTACCCAGGTGAACATGCTCACCTCCCATCTCATCAAGAACGGGCTGGGGGTCGTGGTAACCCGGGAACCGGGCGGGACCAGGGTGGGAGCGCGCATCCGAGACATCCTCCTGGATGGTGATCTGACCGAGATGACCCCCATGACCGAGGCGCTGCTCTACGCGGCCGACCGGGCTCAGCACGCCGAGGAGGTCATCCGCCCGGCGCTGCTGAGAGGGGCCATCGTCATCTCCGACCGCTATATCGACTCCTCGCTGGCCTACCAGGGCGTCGCCCGCGGTCTGGGCCTGGAGGGAGTCCGCAACCTCAACGAGTGGGCCACCCGGGAGCTTTACCCGGATATCACTTTCCTCCTGAAAGTTCCCTACGAAGTGGGCCTGCGGCGCCTCCCCCTGGGGCGGGAGGACCGCATGGAGCTACAGAGCGAGGACTTCTTCCAGAAGGTGCAAGAAGCCTACCTCACCCTGTCCAAGTTCTTCCCCTCGCGCATGATAGTGCTGGACGGCACGCAGAAACCCGAGGAGATCCACCACCAGGTCATGAAGGAGGTGGAAAAGCATCTCTCCTGAGGACGGCGCGGGAGCGGAGGGAGGATGGGGCCTGCTCTACGGACAGCGGGAGGTCCTACAGGAGCTGAAAGCGTCAGTAGGGCAGGGAAGGATCCACCACGCCTGGCTCTTCCACGGACCGCAGGGGACGGGTAAGTCCGACGCGGCCCGCATATTCGCCGCTGCCCTGCTTTCGCCCCGGGGCGAACCGTCGGGGGAGGTTCTGCGCCGGGTGCTGGATGGCGTCCACCCCGACCTCTTCGAGTTGGAGCCGGAGGGTAACTTCATCCGCATCACCCAGGTACTGGAGCTGCAGCACGCGCTGGGGCTCAAGCCGCTGGAGGCGGGGCGCGCGGTTGCCATCATCGACGACGCGGACGCCATGAACGAGGAGGCGGCCAACACCCTCCTGAAGACGCTGGAGGAACCACCCGGGGATTCCGTGATCATCCTGGCGACATCCCTGCCGGAACGGCTACCTCCCACCGTCGTCTCCCGCTGCTGTCAGGTGAGGTTCCGCCCCCTGCGGCCCGCGGAGGTCAAGGCCTTCCTTATGGAGAGGAGGGGCGTAGGCGAGGAGGAAGCGGAGCGGCTGACCGCCCTCTCCGGGGGTATCCTCAGCCGGGCTCTGTCCTTTCTCGAGGACGGATCCCGCATGAACAGGCGGGAGGAGGCTTTGCGGATGGCGGAGGCCCTTCGGGGCTGCCCCCTGCACGAGGTGTTGGGCATGGCCCAGCGGGCTCTCAAGGGGGCCGAGGAGGCCGCCGGCAGGGTGCGGGATGAGGAGGCGGGTATCCGGGAGATGAGGGAGGCGCTCGACCCGAGGACCCTGCAGCGCCTGGAGAAGGCGGAGAAGACGCGCCGGGAGAGGGAGGCCAGGCGCCGGCGCGACCAGGCTCTGCGGGACTACCTGCAGGGCCTCTCCTCCTGGTTCCGCGACGTGGTGGTCTTCTCCCAACTCGTGGAGGAAGGGGGAGCGGAAGGTGCGGTGGCCCTGGAGAACCCGGACCACGCGGAGGCCATCCACCAGGCCTCTCACTACATCTACCCCGAGGGGGCGGTGGAGGCGGTGAGGGCCTGCGAGAGGGCCGCGCGACTGCTCTCCCGCAACGCTAATCCCCTGCTGGTGATGGAGAACGTCCTGCTGGAATTGCACGCATTGGCCAACCGTCCTGGGTGGCCGCGCGGCTCCGGATCGGTATCTGGCAGTGGTATGGGACGCGGGGGCGTGAGATAAAATAATTCGGACAGGACGGATTAGATATAAATGCGGCGGGATCACGTGGAGTGAAGCCGCCCTACGTACCTATGGAGCGGACGAAGATGGTGACAATTGTGGGAGTGAGTCTGAAGAAGGGTAGCAAAGTCGCCTACTACGATACCGACCGGCTCTCCCTCCGATTGGGGGACGAGGTCATCGTCCCCACGGATAAAGGCATGGAGTTCGGGAGGGTGGTGGAAGCCCCCCGCGAGCTGCCCGATGACCGGAAGCCGGAGGGACTCAAACGGGTGGTGAGAAGGGCCACGGACCGGGACCGCCAGCAGCACGAGCGCAACAAGGCCCGCAGGGAGGATGCCTTCCACAAGTGCGAGGAGCTCATCGCCAAGCACGGACTGCCCATGAAACTGGTGGAGGCGGACTACGCCTTTGACGGCAGCTCCGTGGTCTTCTACTTCACCGCGGAGGGGAGGGTGGACTTCCGCGAGCTGGTCAGGGACCTGGCATCGGCCTTGCGGACCCGCATAGAACTGCGGCAGATCGGGGTCAGGGACGAGGCCAGGCTCGTCGGGGGACTGGGCCCCTGCGGAAGGATACTCTGCTGCAACCTTTTCCTCCGACAGTTCGACCCGGTTTCCATCCGCATGGCCAAGGAGCAGGGACTTCCCCTCAACCCCAACAAGATCTCTGGCTCTTGCGGACGCCTCATGTGCTGCCTGCGGTACGAAAACGATGCCTACCGCCGTTTCAACCGCCGGGCTCCGGCTCCGGGGAGCGAGATAAACCTGGATGGTGAGAACTACCGGGTGGTGGGGCTGGATGCCCTTCGGGAGAAGGTGGTGCTGCAGAGCGAGATGGGAGAGAGGGTCCGGGTGGGCTTGGAGGAGCTGGGCCTGGCTGCCGAGGAGCCGGTGCCTGAGGAGGAAGAGGTCCTGGAGGAAGGGGAGGAGATCCCCGAGGCGGAGCTGAAGGACCTGGAATAAGGCAGGAACGGGGTCAGGGCTTAATATCGGCAAAGCAAATAAGTCTATGACTCTTAAGGCTGCTTTTTTACAACGTCAAGACCTTACCACATGCTTTTTTATCAAGACCTGCCCACGCTGTTACGATTAAAAGGATGGGATTCCTCGGGAAGCTCGGCCTGCGAGGCTCCCCGTATAAAGAGGAAGGGGATGCCATGCCGACGCCGCAAGCCGAGAGCCGCTTCAGCTTTTCCGCCTCAGCGAGGAGAGCCGTTTCTGTCTTGCTCACCTTGGCCCTGGCCCTGCTGCTGGCCGGGCCCCTTGTCCCGGCGGGCATGCAGAGGGCCCAGGCCCAGCCCTCCTCCGTCCCGGACCCGGACTTCTGGGTGACCAACGGAGAGGTCCACAGCATCCTTCCCGCCGGGAACGTCACCTACATCGGCGGGAGCTTCACCTATGTGGGGCCCCACACCGGGAACGGGGCGCCCGTGGACACCCCGAGCGGGAGCACCCTTAAGCCCTATCCTCAGGTTGAAGGGAATATCTATGCCGTCGTGCCAGACGGATCAGGCGGCTGGTTCATCGGCGGCGACTTCACCCGGGTGGGCGGGGTTGCCCGCAACCGCCTGGCCCACATCCTCTCCGACGGCAGCGTTTCCGGCTTCGACCCCAACCTTAACGACACCGTCCGTGCCCTGGCCCTCTCCGGCTCCGCCCTCTATGCGGGGGGAGAGTTCACAAGCATAGGGGGAAACCCGCATAGGGGCTTCGCCGCCTTCAACGGGCCGCCCTCTATCACTTCCATCACCCCTTCTGCGGGCGCCAACACCGGCACGGTGAGCATCACTGACCTTGCGGGAAGCGGCTTTCTCTCCGGGGCCTCGGTGCGGTTGAGCAAGACGGGGCAGGCGGACATCGAAGCCACCAACGTGCAGGTGGTCTCGTCAAGTAAGATCACCTGCGACTTCGACCTT
>Ga0209162_1002343_pt1 | contig 16839 bp, 22 predicted proteins | sample YNPNPMetaG_FD_187121 | JGI IMG/M metagenome (GOLD analysis project Ga0209162, IMG submission 187121) | Anoxygenic and chlorotrophic microbial mat microbial communities from Yellowstone National Park, USA - YNP NP MetaG (SPAdes) (version 2) ... | reverse complement strand
TCCTGTCCCGTCTGCGCACGAAGCATCGCAGCCTCCGCCTGCGTCATTCGCGCCTGCGCCGTTGCCTGACGATACTCGCGCTCCTCACGCAGACGCGCCGCCAGCTGTTCCATCTGCGATATTCTGTCCAAGATTCGCATTCGTTGTTGCTCCAATACGTTCATGCGCTGGCGATACAGGTCTTCCGCTTTGGTCTTCTTCAGCCGATACATCTCCACCTTGAGACGGTTCATCGCCTCGATGCCCGCAACCACGTTGCGGTACTGCGTAGCCACCACCTGCTGCAGGGTTGCCCAGCGTTCTTGTTCTGTGCGCGTAGCCTGTTCCTGCATCTGCAGGGGAACGCCCAAATACCGCGCCCCGCCCGCAGGGTTAATCAGTGTCGCCAGCGACGCCAGAGTGACCGCCGTCGGGTTCAACGGTGCAGGCTGTGGCATCGGAAGCATCGGCATGGACACGGGTATGTCCAGAAGCTCCGGCTCCTCTACGTCCTCCGGTGAGCTGCTGGCTATCTGCTCGCCCAGCGCATGATACTGCGTCCACAGCTTGTCTATCTCCTTGTACAACTGCGCCAGTGGGTCAACTTCTTGCACCGGCGCGACGGCGGCCTGCTCGGGCTGCCCGGTCATCGCAACCGCCGGCACGTCCCACGGCATGTGGTACAGCCCACCCTGCCCCGGCAGGCGGTCGGGGCGACGGATGCCTTGCCCGTACGCCCGCGGAGACGGGGATGCCAGCGGGGGCCACGGCGGCGGCGAATACGCCGTAGATTGGTCTATCATCTGCAAGACAGCTTGGTAAAACGGATTCATCCACGCAACCCTCCTGGCCATTGCCTTGCCATCATCTGCGTCAGCAGGCTCTCTGGATAAAATCCAGCACCTGCCAGCGCACCCGACGCGCCGTACATCGCCAACTGACTGCCAAGCAGCGCCTGCGGATTGTATCGCTGCGCAGGCGTTAGCATCTGACTGAGAAGCCGTATCGCGTTCGCTGCCCCTGCCGAATACATCTGCCCCATGTTGGCCCAAGCTGCCATCGGTTGCGCGTACATGTTCGCCAGCTGACCGTATCCACCAAGCTGCATCTGCAGCACGTTCATCCTGTGCTGATACTGTGCCTGCTGGTCGGCAATCACCTGTTGGTTGTAGGCGTTCGCAACTTGAGCCAAACCGCGCGCCAGCAACAGGTTCCTCGCGCCCGAAATGTCCACTCCAGGAGGAGCCATACGCGCATAGTGCGACAGCATGGTCTGCAGGTTCGCACGCATGGCGGCCTCCACCCGCGGGGCGAGCGATGGGGGCGGTGGCAGAGATGACAGCGCAAGCACAATACGACGCACGTCGCTAGCCGCGCCGTACATAGCACCCAGCAGCCTGCTCTGCTCCCTCGCTGCCCTTTCCGCATTGCTAAGGTCCATTACCGCCGCGCCAACTGTCGCCAGGTCGGCAACCCAAGCAGGCGCACCCAAAGGCCCGGCTAATATGCTCCCGACCTTCAGAAGGCCCTCAAAGAAGTCCATCTCTGCACCTCATCCGTGAGAATTGACCGCTCATCCATGAGCCTGCCGGTGTCGGCTATTCCAACGGCACAGCCTTCAACTCCACCTCTATGCCCTCACAGCTCTGGGCCGCCAAAAGCAACACCTCCACCTGCGCCCAGCGGAGCGCCCTGTCCGTCACGTTCCTTTCCGCAGGCTTCCACCTGTCATAGCTCAGGAACGTGTGATGGCCCGTGTTGCCCCTGTCCGTCAGAAGCCGAACCTGGCAGGTCTGCGTAGTCATCGCCTTTACCCAGTCCACATGAAACTTATTCCCAGAAGTGATGTAGCCCGAACGCCATACCGCGCCACCTACGCGCCAAGAAGCTGCGCCGATACGGAACAGGCCGCCTTCCGTTCCGGCAAGCACGTACTGCCCGTCCCATGCGAGCCAGTTTATCGTGGAGAACGGGCCGTAGCGTACCCAGCCGACACCGTTCTTCTGCCACACGTACAGCGTGTCCCCATCCGCTACGCACAATGTGTTACCTCGCGCCAGAACGGCAGGCGAACTACTACTCCAATCCTTGCGGAGCACCAGCTTGCCGTCCACGTACAGCCCGTCACGAGCTGCTATGGCAGAACCATCGACGCTCTTATGGGAAAGCGGACACGGCGACGCCGACGACACCGGCATTACCGTGCTGAGGTCGTCTTCGGCGAACAGCGACCGGGCGGGGTTCCAGCTCCACGCGCCCTGCCTCGTGTGGGCAACCAGCACCCCGTCCACTACGCTTAACGCGATGACCGGGGAGGGCAGCACAATGCGGTACGGGTCGCCCGCATCGTTTAGCGGGCCTTGCGAGTACCGCACAGGGTCGCCCGCCGCGCTGATGTATATCTCCTGCCCTTGAGCCACAGCCACCCGGCTGCCCCACACGGTCGCCGGGCCGTAGGGCAATACACCGGAGGGGACGTACAGCTCACCGACATCGCCCTTATCCAGCAGCGTCAGCGTAGTTCCGGTTGCCGTCCCCTGCGCAGCGAGGTAGTAGCTTTCGCCCTCCGCGCGATACAGCTTCACTTCGTCTCCGCTTGCCAGCCCGCCTATCGTGATGTCCACACCGTACGAGTACAACCAGTCACTAAGAATAGGCAACTCATACGGTTCACTGGCAGGGCTTTCTACACCGTCTCGAGTGCGTGTCGCAAGATAAACGTGCTTACCGCGCAGCAGGTTATACAGCCAGTCGAACTCGTTGAAAATGTACAAATTGTGAGCGGTGTCCGCGTAGTACTCAAAGACGATGGACGTCACATTATCGCGCGACTGAAGCACGGTTAAGTCAGACGCGAGAACATAGGCACCCCAGCTGGAACTTTGCGAATACTGCCTCCGTTCCAGAACGGGCAGCTCCGTATCGTTTATCTTGACGTGAAAGCTGTCCGCAATCAGCTGGGGAAGGGCGTAGGCCACCCGCAAGGCACTGTAAGCCGACAAGTCAAGGCCACCTGTGGACAGCGTGACGGTGACGACATCCCAACCGTCTGGGTACATCGTCCACCTGCACCAGTCGCCGACATTGAAGATGTCCGGAGGCGGGCTGAAATTGCTGGCGGACGGGGCGCTCCACTGGGGTACGTTGCGCTGCTGGCCTGTAATGGTTGGAGCCGACGGAGCCTGCAGGACGGTACCGCTGTCCCCGTTTTTACGCCACAGGTTCTCACCGTCTATCAGGTAGACGTCATTGCCCCACACAAACCCGTAGCCGTTTGCGCCGGACGCCACCACACTGCCGTCACCCTTCACGAACACACGGCGGGCAGGAACGCTGGACAGCTGCTCATCGCCCATGCGCGGCAGTATGCGTCCTTGCGTCAGGTCGACGTTCTGCGCCAAGACGCACACGGACTGAAACGGGTTCAGGTCGCCTACTTCTCCAACGAGCGGTATTCTCATCTTCTACCTCCCGGGGCAAGTGGACTCGGAACAGGCGAAGGACGCTGCACATACCGACTGGTCGCCGTCGCGTCTCTATACCGCTGGACGTGACGGAGGTACTCCGCCCAGCGCGCTTGCACGTGAGCCGTATTGTCTTTGCCCTTGAGCTTCGCGAGGTCGTACACGGTATGGCAGACTACTGCGTGTTCGTAGCCTGCCGGAACATCGATGATGTCGGCGTCCAGCGATGGCATGTTCGGCATGCGTATGCCGTATGCCACCAAGAGGCCGTCCTGCGATGGAACGGGATAAAGCCGTACCAACGTGCCCTGGATGTCCACCAGCGACGGAGTTCCTGTGGCAGGAAGGTATAGCCACCGGTCTGCGCTTGTAGCGGGCTCCAACTGCCTGCCGTCCCAAGAGACTTGCGATACCACGAGCAGACGCGGGTTGAACAGCGTGCCGGACGCGCAGTCGACCTCCGCCGTGCCTGCGGTCACGTCGGCGGATGTATAGGCATACCGCCAGAACGCATCGCGGGCAAACTGACGGAGTGCCTCCTCAATGTACGGCTGCAAGTCCGCGTCCGTGAACGATTCGTCCTCCAACTCGTACTTCAGCATGTTGCGAACCAGCACTTTCATGTCGGCTAACGTCATCTTGACCTCCTACATCGTGCTGCCGAACACGACAGCGTCCGTGCTTAGGTTGACCACACCGGTTGTGCCGGTAACGTTCACAAGCAGCGGAACCTGCGGGTTATTCTCCGTCAGGCGCCCCACGTCAGCACTGAAGCGGATGGTGCCGACGGGTTCGATGTCTATCCACTCGATGTTAGTTACCCCGCAGTCCTCGGGATAGAGCTTGAACGGCATGGACACATCGCCCTCGAACCGGATGCGCAGGAGCATCACAGGCAGTGTCCGCGTCTTATGCACCTCGCGCCATTCCACGTAGACCCTGTTGGTCTCCGCCGACTTCGCCAGCACCGGTAAAGAACCGTTCTCGGCACCAATCTGAACCGACAGCGTGCCTGCCACGCCCGCACGTACGCGGTACCAATCGTGAAGCGCGTACAGACCAGCCAGGTTGAAATCCCCCGCTTCGTTCCAGCCTCCGACGAGCATAACCTTTCCCGCATCCACAGCATGCTGCGCCAACACCGCCCTGCCCGGAGGGAAGGGCTGAACGTCCTGTCCGACAAGTGCGCCGTTGGTAACCGTGCAGGTACGGCTATCCGGCGATAGCATCAGACGCGCCACGTAGACCGTATCGCCTTCGTAGCACTGCGTTATCGGTTGCCAGATTGTGTTGAAGAACGCAATCACCAGTCCACCGTCAACACTCGTTCTGAGTCAATGTCATAGACTTCATCGGTTGGCGTGCGATGTATGCTGACTATGCCCTTCGCGTTACCACGTGAGAATATTCCCTGTGCGTGGTGAACGTATACTGCCCGTGTCGCGCACGGCACCTCGAACAGAACCTTCTGTTCAGCCGGCAGAAGCTCGATGCGTTCCAGCAGAATTCGCTGGTCCGTCGAGGCAGCACGCGCCTGCCAGTATCGGTACTCGCCCACCGGGTTATCCCAATACGGCGGTAAGGGGAGACTATCGCCGGCCCTCCACACCAGCTGAGCGGCCTGCGGGTATGCGCGAACCTTCAGCCTCGTGGGTGAACCCATGTCCACGACAGGGGTTTCGACCCATATCGACTCCGGAGCACCCCTGATGGTAGACCACTGGAAGACGGTGACAGAAGGGATGTGCATCGCTGACCAATTAGGCAAGGTGAAATCTCTCCAGAGCCTAAGCCGAACTGGCCCCGAAAGACCGATAGCCACCGTGGCGGAGTTGCCGGCGTACTCCACGCTGACCGTGCTGCCAACCCGCTTCAGCTTGAACGTCGCCGTCGTACCGGGCCCTAACCACCCAAGCTGCGTTCCGACTCCCCCGGCAACGTATGCATACACGCCTAGATTCCATGGGTCGTAGAAATACGAATACCCGACGTGCCCCAGCACGATACCCCAACCCCCCCCAATGCCAAACCCGAAGATATCGAAGGGGGCGGTCAAAATGTCGGGCAGGTGGGGTAATCCGGCGTCCGACCAGGAGAGCAGGACCTGTGTCTCGAAGTCGCCGTCATAGCAGGTGTATGCCGGCTGCACCCAATCCAGCGCAGCCCCAGCAGTTGCACCAAATCGCCAACCAGTGTCTGATATGTACTGACCACCATACTGCCACCGATTCGGCTCGGCTTCGTCCGCAACGCCGGAATCCAGGGGAGTGCCCGGCTCCGGCAGGGGTGGGCAGTCGGTATCGGGCACGCGAAACCGAACGTAGTCATCAACGCCCTGACGGGGTAGCGCGACCGACGCCGACGTCGGGAACGTGCATCGCGCCGAGAACAACTCATCACCGCTATCGACCACCCTGCCGAAGCGCATTACGACACCTCCAGCAGCACCAGCGAATGCGGTTGCAGCGTCATGCTCACGGTGTTAGCGTTCACCGTCGCCGAGACGTCGCTCACCAGCCCTGCCGGGGTCTCATCCGTCCATCCCTGCTCGTCGGGGTCATCACGCTTGAGCATCACACCGGAAGCCGAAGAGATGGTACGCCCGCTAATCGTGATGGACGCATTGACCGTATTGCTCCAATCGCAATTTAGTAGCCAGATGTATATCCTATTGTCGGTGCTGCTTACCATCACCGGCGTCTTTAGTGCCGTCTGGTTCTGGTTTGCCGCGTCCTGCAACGTGACGATAGGCGCCGTGCCCGATACAGGATGAAGCCAGTCCCCGACGTAGCGGTTCAGGTAGTAGAAGAGCCAGTAGGAATAGCCTCGCTTGCTCGGCATATACGGCTTCAGCACAAGAAACCGCTTGGTCTCGTCGACGTTGGCATAGTTTCCGTCAAACAGATGCCACTTGGTGCACGACCTGATTCCGTCCATCTCGTGGACGTACATGATGCGATACGCGCCCATGATTAGCCCGTAGATGTTACCGTCGCGGTTCGGAAACGCAGGGTGCCCGGGGTCGCTGTTGACGCTCGATGACCACCATTCCGTAACGCACTTCGAGCCCAAGTCCAAGTCCTGCAGGAGGTGGGCGGTATACTGCTTGGTAACGGCTATTACCCACTGCTCGAACGACAGGGTGTACGCATTGCGGGCGACGCTGCCGGGCATATACCGGTGTTGGGCAATCTGTTGCCAGTAATGCATGGTGCGCAGCAACAGAGACCTGTGCCAGTACTGCGTGGTAGCCGAATACGCAGGGTGCTTGTTCACCAGCAGCATGTCGCCGTCACGCCAGTTCTCTTGCAGGGCAGACCACACTGCCATCAGGTACTCGGCGTATTGAGCCTCGCCGTCGCCGTCGTAGGTGAATCGGGACCAAGGGGGAGAGCTTCGCCACTGCCTGTTATACGGTTCGTTCTCGATTTCGAAAAGTTCGAATCGCCGGATGCCCATCGCACGCAGCGCATTCACGCCCAGCGCGTATTCGGATGGTGGTACCTCCACCGACGAATCGGGGTAGCCGATGCACACGATGCAGTTCTCCGCAGGGACTCCAATCCTGCCCAACAGAAACGCCAGCCTGTCGGCATACAGACTCCAGCTGCCCAACCGCGCCTTGTCTTCGTAGCCTGCGTAGATGCGCACGAACGGTATGAGCAGGTCGCGCGCCGCGGCTTCTACCGATGACGGGAGGGTGTAGTTCCCGGCGGTGTCGAAGGGGTAAGGGCCGTGCAGAGTCAGGCTGTGAATGCAGATGCCGTGATTGGCACGGTTGACAGGTCGCAGGCGCGTAGAGATGTCGGCGGTTGCCTGTAGGTTGCTTCCGTTCGCCCAACCCTGAAGGTCAAACAGCCCCATCTCATGCCCCCAGTTCCCGCCTTAGCCACTGCATGTCTACCAAGTAGGGGTCAATCTTGCGCGGATTTATCTCTTTGTGCCCCACGATACGCGCGATGGTCGGAAACTGCGTGCGTATCTGCGCCACCAGCCACTTCAGCGCGTCATATTGTTGCGGGGTCGGTGCGGTATTCGGAACCTGTTCCATCTCGATGCCGACGCTGCGCCTGTTCGCGTTCGGGAACCCCGGGCAATAGCCGGCGTGCCACGCCGACATGGTTAACGGAACAAGCTTGTATATCGTGCCATCGCGGGCGATGACGTAATGGGCAGACACCCTAAGCTTGTATATCGTGCCATCGCGGGCGATGACGTAATGGGCAGACACCCTGCTTTCGGGATTGCAGAGCCACGACAGTGCGCCCGGCAGTGTGCCGCCTGTGGAGTGAACCACGATGGTGTCCACAACCACGCCGTGGCGTTCACTCCTGTTTGGACTCGGACGAGACACCACCTTCACCGTCTAACTCCTCCCCCAGTCGCCGGAGTGCGTTCTTCACCTGACGTGGCAGCGGTACGCCCACAGCCACAAGATGCTCCAGCACGGACAACGCCTCGTTCACGCAAAGGTACGACAGCACCAGGGTACGGAACGCGGGTTGACCATGAAAGAGTGACCTGTCCAACAGTACGCCGAGCATTATCGCCACGAAGTAGCAGCTCTTGCGCACGAGACCCTTGCGCATGATACTGCTGTTCACCTTACGCTCAATCCACGCCTGGGCCAGACCGGCTATGACGTCCATAGCGATAAGGAGCACCAGTGCCTCCGCAAGGACGTCCCAGCCGCCGATTAGGCTCGTGAACGTCACCACCACGAACGTCGCTATGTACTTGGCGTCCACGTGCCACATGCAGCGCTACTTCCCCCTGCTTCTCCTTCTGCCCTGTGCTGCCCAACGCGCCATCTGCCTCCCGCCGTACTTGCGACGCCCGACAGACGCAGCGATGGCGCGTGCGCTTTTTCCGCTGTAGCCACGTGCCGTGAGCTTGTCCACCAGGCGAGCGAAACGCCCGCCACCACCGGGACGAAGCGACTTGCCCTTGTATGAAGATGCCATTACGCCTCACTCCTTAGTAAGTGCTTCGATGACTGCGTCCCGAATGAGCTGCTCTATGGCTGCAACCTCACGCTCATCGATTCCCAGACGACCCGCCAGCTCCTTGCGCTTTTCGGAGGGAAGCACCAGTGCGCGTTCCCGTAGCCAGGGAACCAAGATGTGACGAATTATCCAGCGCCTCATCTCTAGGCTCCTTGCACCACCTGCCACTTCTTGAATGTATCGGCAATCTCGTCCAGCCGGGACGCGCGGAACTCCCAAACTTCGCCCTGCTCTGGAACGACGCCGAATAACTTCTGCAGCGCACCGGCAGGTACCGAGAACTTGTCGCCGGAGTCGATGTCCACCAGCGTTACGTTGGCTCCCATTCCTGCTGCCTTAACGTATGCTCTCATATCGTTACCCCCTTACAGAACTGTGAAGACGATACTGGTGCGGAAGTTACCGGCGGCTGCGCCGGTATTCTTGACCTTGACCCGGTGATTTCGACCGCCATGGGACTGGAGGATGGGCGAGGCAGCGAAATAGCGCGTCACGGCGTCAGTGGTGGCATCGGTAGCCGTGCCATACCAAATCGTTACCCAGTTGGTGGCGTCCATTTGCGCTTCAAGCCAGCAGGTGAACGGCTGGTCACCACTGTAGTACACCTGCACATGCACCTGCTCCATGTACCCGTACTTGTTGGATCCGGTACCTACGGAACCCGCTGCCAGGGCAGAGAACGTATCCGTGGATACCTGAACTGTATTAAGCCCAGTGTTGCTCGGCGACGCAATGAACGGAGTGTTGGTCAACCGCACAGGGATAGCCATGTTGTCCACAGCGTGTCCCTGCGCACCAGGCACTATAATGTCCGCTAACTGATACGCCCGCACAGAGTGTACCTTCAAGCTGCTCGAGCCAGCCAACCCAGCCAGACGAACACGGAACGGACCCCTGGGTATGCCGTACTCCCGAATGCGGTAGACTTCGTTGCGTACCGTCTGGGAGTTGGGATACCGGTACGCCCATAAAGCTTCTCCAACGCCAACATAGATACTGGCCAGCCTGTAGCTATTGTTGCCTGCATTGACGTAGATGTTGGTCTGGTTGTCCGCGACGCCGCCCGCTTGCATCAGCGCGTCCATGTTGTTGGGGTTGGTTCCAGCAGCCCTCCATTCCACGTAGTTATTGTCGTCGGTGTAGAAGCCCAACCTGAAGTCGTCGCCGGTGGCTCGCGCGGTCATACAGGTAACGACTTCTACCAGACAGGGCGGCTCGAACCCTTGTTTGCTGAGAAGCGCCGTGCCGCTCGGGATGGTTAGTTCGCTGTTGACAGGGGTCGGGTTGCCCGAGACGACTTCCCATACATCGGTATCCAGCGAAGCGAAATCATCGGACAGCCACTTCACCACCTGCGACGCCGGTTCAATCCGCTCAGGAAACGGCATGGGCTACCTCCTATTCCGCAGATGATGTCTCGATGAGCAACCGCAGGGCGCGCTCATCCGATTCGGTGAGCGTTCCCAGCCTGAGCACCTTTTCGGCATACGCCTCCGCCTCGGCGATGCCCGCGGTGGCGGTAATCAGGAGGCCGGCCGCCTCGTGCGTGATGTAGCCAGCCTCACGGTGAGCGCGAAAAGCCTGCTCCAGGGCCTCCTCGCGACTGTGCCTCTTGCTGCTCATTCGGTCACCCCCAGCAGTTTGCCGTTGTACTTGCGGCCGCTCGTTGCCAGCTGCGCGTGCATGAGAATCTTGTAGAACCGAACCGGTTGCCGGACGGGAACCTGTTCTACGGTCGGCTCGTTCGCGTCCACGTACAGCTTCATCGTCTCCGGGTTAATCAGGAACACCGTGCCTGATGGACACGCATTGTCGGGAACAATGAGCGTATCGCCGTACGCGATGGCATTGAAGCCGACGGTTACCTTCCCGCCCTGCTGGTTCAGTGCCTGAAGGTTCACTGCCGAGCTCTTCAGTTTGGAATACAGCGCAGCAGGCATCACTGCCAGACGCGGAGTTTCGCCCGTGTTGGCGAAGATGGTGGACAAATGTTTGTCGAGAACCGAGTAAGAGATTGCCCCGACGGTGGACACGACGTAGCCGTTCCAGAAGTGCGCAGCGTTACCGTTGGTGATACCGCCAAGCGGTTTCGCCGCGTTCGCCCCGTACGAACCGACGGATGTGGCGTAATCGGAGACGTAATACGGCAGACCGCCGATTGCAGTCTCCGTTCCCTGGTCGGTGTTGGACAGCACCCACGTGTCAATCATGCGACCGATGTCCTCCACCGCGCCCTGCGTGACGCCACGTACGTAGATGCCCATGCGGCGCGCGTCATTGCGCAGCTTGTTCATCGTGCGCTCGGCGAGGATGATACGCCCGTAGACCTCCGCCCACTGGTAGGCGGCAGCCGACACGGTGTCGTCTTCGCCCGACATTGAAGGGCTCGACTGCGCAGCGAGGTTGTCATAGATGGCGTCAAGCGGGTTGCTGACCACGTGTGCGCCAACAGAGGCGTAGCGCAGGTTCATGACGATTTCGGAACCGCCGGGTTCCACCGCCACACCCCCCAGCTGACGCAAGGCAGCGAGGAAAGGCTTGACGTCGCAGATGTTGTCACGGAACTCCAGTGTCCAACGCGGTATCGCTACCGATAACGCGTTGTCGTATTTGCTGTTTGCAGGCATTGCAAGTCCCTCCTTTCGCTAAAGACTAGCGCGAGACCATCTCGATGAACTCTTCGAGTGTGTCGCGCTTGCCGTGTTCGAACTCCCGCGTCCTGTTCGCCCGCACGCCGACGCCCTGCCGCTGAGCTTCGCGCGCCAAAAGACCGAAGGCGAGAAGCTCCGCCTGTTCCAGCGAGTATGCCTGACCGAGCACAGCCAGGGCATACATCAGCACCTTGTCATCGGAAAGCTCCACGCCCAGCATGTTGCTGGCGTCACGGATAGCCTGCGTTACCGCCTTCGCAGCCTGCTCAATCTCCTCATCTGTCGGTTTCGGGAAGGTAGCACCGGACGGCTGCTCTTCCGTCTGCTCCGCCTCCGACTCCGGTTCGAGTTCGGGGAAATCCCGGGGCGCGGTCAGTTCGTCCCCTTCCGCCTCCGCCTCCATAGCAGACCCGGAGTCGGATTGTTGGGTGGTGTCTTGGCCCGAAGCACCTGCGACCGCGGCGCGAATCTTGGCAAACAGCAAAGACGCCGCGGAACGCTGCTCCTCCTGCTGTTCCTGTTCGGCTGCCTCCGGTTCGCCAATGGCGGCCAGGATGGGGTTAAGGTCGCGTTCGTCCATGAACGATACCTCCTCCGTGAAAATCCGTCTGTATTTATTCCCAGACGCAAAAAAAATCGGGGCAGCATTCTACTGCCCCAAAATCAAACTGCAACGGCACAGACGGCAAGTGTCAAGGGGCTTGTGGACGCAAAAGGAACTGGCGAGCGTCAAAGCCCAGCGAATGCAGATAATGCTGTATCACCTGCTCCAAATCGAACGCATTGGGTATAGCCACAGCCAACTGGAGCAAGTCCCGCGCTTTCTCCCGGCGCGACAACACGTCCTCCCAGCCTGCACCCAGAAGCGTGACGCGCATTCCCTCCAGCGCATCGCGCACGTGCCTGTGCGGCCCGTAGGTCTCCTCCGTGTCGCCGACCATGACACGCAGGAACGGCACACGCTCGTCAGGGAGACGCACGAGCCAGTGACGGAAGTCCTGCGCTAAGGCATTCATCCACTGCCGGACTTGCTCCAGCAGGAACTGACTGCGCGCCGAACCCAACTGCGCGTAATACATAGCCTCGGTCGCCGTGTTGGTGTTGGGGAGGAGGTTTTGGTCGAATAGCCCCACGCCGGAGACGGCGGAAATCTTTCGCTCGGACAGTTCGGTAGCGAGCTGGATGTCGGCCACTGAGACCTCGTCGATTGGACGGATGACGGGGACGTCGGCGGCGGCCGGAATCAGCCGATACGACTGTGACAGCACCTCCGGCGTGTCCATGTCGGTTAGCGCCGATGTATTCAGCTGCGCCAACCGCGAACGCTTTGCCCTGAACTTCACTGCTTCCGCGAGGAACCGCTCTGCGTCCAGCCACTCCTGGCACAGCTCCACCACGCCGACAGGCAGGCCGGTAGCCCAGTGTACGTCCGCTCTCGGACGCTCCGCGCCGAACAGCCATCGTGATTCGTAGGGGTAGCCCTCCCACTGCCGGACAACCGTTCGTTCGCCCGTCAGGCACACATGGAACAGCTCGCCCGTGTGCTGAAGGTGAACTTCGACGAACTCCAGCGTCTGTTCCGCATCCTCCATATCCGGCCATTGATTGCCGTATATTTCGCGTGCGTCTGCGACGGGCACGGAGAACCGTCGAACGTGGCCGAACGGCTCCGCCATTTCGCCCAGCCATGTTGCTTCCTCAGGAGGCAATCGCCGGGGGCCGTACGGGGAAATGAAGACGCCGCCGAACCCGCAAACGGCAAAATCGCGTATGGCAGCCTCCACGCGCCGTCTGACCATCTTGGCCCATGCGGTAGTGAAGACGGCATCCGCCAAGTCCTGCCGATGCTGCTCGCCGTCAATCTGGAAGTCCGCTTTCCCAGCCACCTTCGCCACGAACGTGTCGAGCAGCGAATGCATGTAGGGCACCTGTGCCTGCTCCCGCAGCGTGTCCACCAGACCACGCCGCTGCTCGATGAGGGACAATCCGCCCTGCAGATATCGCTCCACAGTCTCCGGTAAATCGCGCCTCATGCGACGTCCTCCATTTTAGGCATTCGGTTCAACCTGTCCGCAACCTCCGCGACCCTCCTGCCTTGCGGAGTGTTGCCGTGAAGGACGACCCGCTTGGCAAAATAGTCCTTGTCACCCGAATGCGCGTACGGCAGAAATAGGTAGGGAGATGGCGAGAACTGACGGACGGCGATGGCTCCGCACACAGGACAACGCTCCTCCGAGGCAGACATCGCTACCAACGCATCGAATTCGCTACCACAATCGCACCGAAACCGATAGACAGGCATTACCCGCACCTCCGAAGGCAATTATTCCCAATCCCGCCCACGCATACGACGTGCCAGCTCCGCTTGCTCCTTAATCCAGGCGACAGACCAGATTGGGGGAGGCACCTCACAGCGCACGGGAACCAACGCAGAGATGGCATACCGCAAGGCATCTATGGCATGGTCTTCGCCCACGATGTCCTCCGGCTTGGACTTGGTGGCGTCCACCTGTGCATTCCGCAGCTCGGAAAGCAGGCTAGTACAACGCCGGTGGACGCGAACCAGCTCCTGCCTGAACAGCGAGCGCAGAAGGGAGAGTGAGCCTATCCTGTCGCGCGTAGCAGGGGAGACGATGAGACCGGCGTCCTGCCACAAATCGGCGATGCTGGACACCCCGTCCATCTTGCTGAACGTGCTGGCATCCGCCGAGATGGAATGCAACCGCTCTATGCCCGCGCGAATCTGGAACACCCGCTGCGCCTGCTCCGCAGGAGTGAGACCCGCCTCGTAGATTTCGTCCGCGACGTAATAGGAGTCGTCGGGAAGCTTCGCCACCAGCACCGCGGCGAAGGGCTTGGCGTAGCCCCAGTCGATGCCAATCGCCCACCGCGCCCACTGGATGCCCTCGGGGGATTGGGAGACGACCAAGGGCTGGTGCGGAAACGCCACGCCCTCGAATACGTCCCACCTGCCGTCCAGCAATTGGAGCCGCAGAACCTCGTCCAGCGACTGCAACCGCTCCAAATACGACGGGTCACGCTCCACGAGGATGGCGTTGTCCGCGAGCTTCGCCGGGATGAAGTAGGCTGTGAATGACGACGTGCTGCCCCGCCACTGCGCCGGCCGGATTTCGGACGGCTTCATGGGCTGGAAGACACGCGAAAACCATTCGTGCCCGATGTTGCCGGGGTTGCTCGCGAGGGCGACGATGGGCTTGCGCATGGAGGCGACGTTCAACCGCGCACGCGACATCAAATACGATATCTGTCGCTCTGAGAAATGCGTCGCCTCGTCCACGAAAAGGCCGTCGAACTGCCAACCCTGATAGCGGTAGACATCCTGCTCGCCCTCGCAGTAGGCGAATTGCAGGAGCGAGCGACCGACCCGCCAAGAATACCGCTGCGCAGACCATCGCGCCAACTTGCCCAGACGCGCCAGCAGCTCGTGCGACCGCTGGATTAGCCCACCCGCGCCCGCCATATCGGAAAGCCGCCGCCGGAAGATGCCGACCTGCGCCCCGGGATGCAACATGCAGATGGCAATCGCGCCAGCCAGCAGTGCGTCCGACTTTCCGCCTCCGGCTGCGCCGCCGTAGCCCACCAAATCGGCGACCGGGGAACCCTCAGGAATGCCCAGACTGCGCAGGAAATCCGCCTGTCTGGGCTGTGGCACCCATCCGAGAAGCTCCGAGAGACCGGGCATACTCCGCTACCAGTCGTATTCTGCCTGTGGATGGGCAAGCTCCAGCTCCATCCGCTCGACGAACCCCTCGTCGCGTCCCCAGTGCCGCAACACGAACATCACGGCCCACGGCCTGCGAGCGCGAATCGCCTCCACAAGCGCGGAGTGCGCCTCAGCCACCACCGAAGCCCGCCCGTTTTCCAGTGCGGTCTGCAACCGCTTGGATTCGCGGATATGGCGGTAGAGGGTGCTTTTGTCCACTCCGAGCGCCTGCGCAGCGGCGGCCACACACCCGCGCGCCTCCGCCAAAGCCCTCTCGACCCGTTCCACTCCCAAAGTTTGCAGCTTTGCCATGCGTGCCACCTCCCACCTGCGATTATTCCCCGACTTCGCGGTAGCGCATGGCGGTCGAGATGAAATCAGTCCTCCGCGTCGACGTCGTCCTCCAGCAGCCTGCGCAGCTGCTCCGCCTCGTAGTCAGCCCGTGCCTGCGCCTCCCAACGGTCAAATAGCTGCCGCAGCGCGTCGAAGACCGCGCTCAGCACCTCCGGCTCCGTAGACGCGAACAGAGGATGGTCTCTCCGGGCGATGTCGGTAATCAAAACGCCTATCACCTTAGCACCTCCTTATGGTTCTCTACTATTATATAAGCCCGTGAGGAGGCGCGAAACGTGTACAGTTTAAAGGCGATTTTTCATGTGCTGCCCGATTTCTTTCTGTGCGCGTTTTTGGCAAACGGTGCTGCGCTGAAATCAGTCCTCCGCGCCGCGGTTCTCCTCGAACAGGCCGTCCAGCAGTCGGCGGAACCGCTCTGCCTTTGACGGGTCGCTTGCTTCCTGCCTGAGCCGTTCCAGATGTTCTATGCAGGCAGTCAGCACAGCGGTCACCAGTTCAGGGTGACTGCTGGCGAATATGGGCAGGTTCTCGCCAATCCCGTAGCGTGTGAAATAGAAGCCGAGCATCCTGGTTTCACCTCCATATAGGAAGCCCGCGAGAATGCCCGTTCTTACGACACGGTTGGGCGATTTTCACGACCTCCAGGAAAAAAATGTCCACTGGTATGCAACATCTTCCGACGGAGGAGAGAATTGCAAGACAACCGCGTAGCCGTCGCCGGCATGTGGCGGAGCAGGAGCGCACTGCGCAGGAGTCGCAGGGCAAGATGGGCTGTGATACAATCGAAGCGACTGGATATGTGAACAGAGAGAGGAGGTAGGAGAATGAGAAAGACCCTGCTTGGCGTGTTGGTGTTGCTGGCAGGCGGCGCTGTGTTGGCACAAAGCAGCACGCCGCCCGTCGGCATTCGATTGACAGCACCGACACGCATCCGTGTCGGAGCCGAAACCGCCATCAAGGTTGCCCTACTCAACCCGTACCGAGACGAACGCATAACGCTCACCGCTACCGCCACATATTCGGCCGGCGGGTCACAGGTGCAGTCCACGGCGTCCGCGGACATCACCATAGAGAGGAGCCTTGACGTCTCGCTGGGTGTCGGCTTAGGCGCGCTGTCTCTGGTGGAGGGCAGCCCGACGTTTGACGGCAGTCCGGTGAACGGCGCGCGAGGCAACGGTAACGTCTGGACGTTCAACGTCAGCATCCCCGCAGACGGCAAAGAACACGCGCTCGAGCTTCGCGTCATTCGCTGAAGGGGAAGGAATCGGCAGGCGTTGTGTGGAAGTGTAGCCGTGTTCCAAACGCCCGTTCCTTCGCCCTTTGACTGTGGGCAGGTGATGGCAGGTCACCTGCCCTGTTTTCTGGTGCTACTCTCTGGCGGGCACGATGGCGGGCAGCCGCCTTCCGGCTAACTAGTGCACGGGCACGCCTGCCCGCCATCGCCACCAACGCCGCTAACACTGCTAACGCCGCTAACGCCTACGCGCGCAGGCAAGACCCGCCAGCCACCACGACCCGCACCACCAGCGACAACCACAGCCGGCGCAACCCGGCACGACGACCTGCGACGACGCCAGACCCGCACAGCCGGCGCAGCCCGCCAGCGAAGACGACCCGCACAACCAGCCAGACAACCAGCCAGACAACCAGCCAGCGACGAC
>Ga0209162_1002340_pt1 | contig 16847 bp, 16 predicted proteins | sample YNPNPMetaG_FD_187121 | JGI IMG/M metagenome (GOLD analysis project Ga0209162, IMG submission 187121) | Anoxygenic and chlorotrophic microbial mat microbial communities from Yellowstone National Park, USA - YNP NP MetaG (SPAdes) (version 2) ... | reverse complement strand
TGGGAAAAATTGTCAATAAAATAAATCTATAAACTAACCACCCAAGCTAATTTTTCCCTTCTCAAAATCAACCCTTATTTTCTCCCCTTCTTTTATTTTGCCTTCCAAAATTCGCAGGGCGATTTCGTCAACAATCAGCTCTTCCAAAACCCGGCGCAAAGGTCTGGCCCCAAAAACTGGATCAAACCCTACCGAAACCAGATAATCTTTGGCTTTTTGAGAAACTTCAAAACTTAATTTTTGCTCGGACAGGCGGGCGTTGATTTTTTGGAGCTCTTTTTCCAAAATCTGGCGGATCATTTCCTTATCCAAAGGCTTGTAAATTACTATAGCGTCCAAGCGATTAACAAACTCCAGCCGGAAAAATTGATGGACCAGCTCCATTACCTGGCGCTCGCGCTGGCTTTCTGCTAAATCTTTTTTCTGAAAAATCTCTCCGCCCAAATTTGAAGTCAAAATAATAATTGTGTTGCGAAAATCAACCGTCCGACCCCGACCGTCAGTCAGCCGGCCATCATCAAAAATTTGTAAAAACAAATTAAAAACTTGGGGATGGGCTTTTTCCGCCTCGTCAAACAAAATCACACTATAGGGCTTTCTCCGTACCGCCTCTGTCAGCTGGCCCCCCTCTTCAAAACCAACATAACCAGGGGGGGCGCCAATCAACCGGGCAACCGTATGGGCTTCTTGATATTCGGACAAATCAATTCTAATCAAAGCCCGCTCATCGTTGAAAAGCGCCCAGGCTAAAGCTTTGGCCGTTTCTGTCTTCCCCACTCCAGTTGGACCCAAAAACAAAAATGAGCCAATTGGCCGGCGAGCTTCAGCCAAACCGGAACGAGCCCGTCTCACCGCCCGGCTAATTTGCCGCAAAGCCTCATCTTGACAAACCACCCTTTCCTTAAGTTCGTCTTCCAAATGCAAAAGTCTTTCTGCCTCGGAACTTAGCAGTCGAGCAACAGGAATGCCAGTCCAGCGAGAAACAATTTTGGCAATATCTTCTTCATCAACCGCCTCTTTCAGTAAGCGCTCCTCGGAGGGGATTGCTAACCACTCTTTTTCCAGTTTTTCGACTTCTTTTTGAATCTGGGGAATTTTGCCATATTTCAGCTCGGCCGCTTTTTCCAAATTCACCTCGCGCTCGGCTTTCTCCAGCTCGCTTTTAAGCTTATCAAGCTCCACCCTTTTGCTTTGAAGTTGGGAAATAATCGTTTTTTGGCTTTCCCAAGATTTCTGCAGTTTAGCAAACTTGTCTTTCAACTGCTTAATTTCCTCCTCCAAAGCTTTTTTCCTGCCCTCAACTCCCCTTTCTTTTTTCAATGCTGCCAGCTCAATCTCCAGCTGGGTAATTTTGCGCTTAATCTCATCCAGCTCATAAGGCATAGAATCAATTTCAATCCGGGCAGCAGCCGCGGCTTCATCAACCAAATCAATCGCTTTGTCAGGCAGGAAACGGTCGGTAATATAACGAACCGAAAGATTAACGGCGGCAATCAAAGCATCGTCGGTAATTTTTACCCCGTGATGGACCTCGTATTTTTCTTTAATCCCCCGCAAAATTGCCAAAGCATCCTCCGCTGTTGGCTCATCAACATAAACCGGCTGAAAGCGACGCTCCAAAGCCGCATCTTTTTCAATAAATTGGCGGTATTCGCGGACAGTGGTTGCCCCAATGGCGTGCAAAGTCCCCCGGGCCAAGGCGGGTTTTAAAATGTTTGAGGCGTCAACCGCGCCCTCAGCTCCTCCGGCACCAACAATGGTATGAAGCTCATCAATAAACAAAATGTAGCGGCCCTCGGCTTTTTCAATGGCGGTAATAAGTTTTTTGAGCCGGTCTTCAAACTCACCCCGAAAAGCAGTTCCGGCCAGCAACCCCGCCATATCCAAAGCCAAAATTTCTTTGTTGGAAAGCGTTTGGGGCACATCGCCGGCAACAATCCGCTGGGCTAAACCCTCAACAATGGCCGTTTTTCCTACTCCCGGATCGCCGAGCAAAACCGGGTTGTTTTTTGTCCGCCGGGACAAAATCTGCATTAGCCGGCGAATCTCATAATCCCGGCCAATCACCGGGTCAAGCTTACCGCCCCGAGCTTTCTCGGTTAGATTTACCGTATATTTCTCCAGCGGGTCTCCCTGGTCTTCTGGCGGTTGATATCGAAGTTCCATATAGGAAAATTATAGCACAAAAATAGAAGTGACTTAGTTAGAAAAAGGGGTTCACTATTTCTCAACACTACCCTCATAGGTTATCACAACGCCGTCATCCCCCTGATGATAACCACCTACCCGCTCAAGAGTCAAGACAATCGGTTTTCTTCCATCCCCTTCTTCCCCCAAACTCACTCTAACTTTTTCTCCACCCTGAAAAAGAGCAAGTGCCTGGCCTGGATTTAAAATAACCCTTCCCGTTTCTCGATCAATTTCTGGTAGCCCCTTATCCCCCATCCTCTCATAAGTCCAGGGGCAAAATACACCATAAACTTTATCCTTTCCTGTGCGGGGTACTTCCACTTCAATCTGAGCCCCCCCCAGATTTGCAAGAGTAATTCCTAAATTCTCTGCCACCTCAACCATTAATCTTGTAGGATCTTCTGGTGGTAAACCCTCAAGACCAACATAAATTGTTCGGCCATATTCTCTAACTCCCCCAATCTCTTCCATTGCTTGCTGCCGTGGTTTTTGAGGACCAACAATTGCGCTTGGGGCATTTACGCTTTCCCATCCCACCATCAATTCCCGTCCTCTTCTAAGAGATATACATCTCGTAGTTAACGCGCGCACTTCTTGGGGAAATCTTTTAAATGCACCACTTAAATAATCTTTAACAATTTCTCTAAACTCTCCCATTTTAATTAAAAATACCATTTCTAATTTTAGAAGTCAAGTCCTAAAATATAAAACACCCCCATTGAGTATTCTAAATAAAATTGACAAAATATCTCCGCTGAAGAAAATTTGTCAATAAACGCCCTTCCCTATTTTCGCCAGCAAAAGTCTCAAAAAACATTGCGATCGCATATGGAAATTAAGAAATAGGGTGAAATCTTTCTAAAAGCGGAGTAAAATTAAATTATGACTCAAGAGGACAAGATTTCTCTGGAAGAAATTCCTGGCTGGGAGGAATACCAGCAAACAAAAACAGGAACCCCTGAAGAAATTGCCGCCAGTTTCCGCTGGAATACGCGCTTTTCTGAATTGCCCCAGGCCCAAAAAGACATCGCTGAATTTTTGGCAAGGCACCCAAATTTTCCTTTCACCACCGAAGAGCTTACTGAAATTGTTAGTTCGGGCTATAGACTATTAGAAGAGGTTTGGCAGGCGCTTTTTCCCCAGCAAAATCCCCTTCCCTACCACAATCTTGACCACGGAAAAAATACTGGCCTCACCGCGCTGGAGATTTTTTTGGGTGCTGTTGCCCACCGCCAACTTTACAATTTACCTAATTTAGAAGCTATAGCCCACACCTTTTTTATTGCCAGCCTTCTTCATGAGATTGATGATTGGTGGAACCTACAAGATGTCCAGCAAACCGAAGGCTATGATTTGGAAAAAGCAAAAAACTTAATTTCTAACTATTTAACTCAACACCATCTTTCTACTCACGACTTTAATCGCTTTTTAAAGCTCAACCAGTTTGGTTTGCCCCCGGAACAATCTATTGCTCAAGCGCGCGCTTTATCCCCAAAAGAAGGCTTCCTTCTTCAAAACGAAATTCCCTCAGCGATTGATGATAAAAATTTGGAAGCTAACCAACGAAACCTTCTTTGGAAAATATTTGAAGACTGTTTGGGGGCAGCCGACTTTCTCCAAATTATAAATCTTGCCTACACTCAACCGGCAGAAATAACCGTAGGAGAAAATCGGTTTTCAAAAATTTGCGGACAGGTGGTTTTAGCGGTAGAGTATAGCAATGTAAGACCTAAAGCTCTAACTAATCTTGGCTGGGGAAACGAAAGGAGAGAAATTTACTGGGAAAAAGTCGAAATGGGAAAAGGTTTTTTTGAAAATATGGCTCTTCCTAAAATAAATGCCGGGCTAGATTATTTAAGGGTTTTTGACCCTATAAAAGCTAAAAGAATTGAAAGTTCCCTAGCTGTTCTTCAAAAAAGAGTTTTTGGAGAATAATTTTTTGCTATACTAAATTAATGCCCAAGGTTTGGAGGAAAAAAATTTTACTGGTTTTGGCCGCCGTCGTTTTGCTTGGCAGCGGTTTTGCCGGTGGCTGGTTGGCAAAAGAAAAATTGGCAGGAAAACAAAAAAGCTCCCCTTCCGAGCCCCATTTGGCTTTTTTGGATGAGGTTTACCAGGTAATTAGCCAAAATTATTGGGAAAAAATTTCCGACCAGCAGTTGGGCCAACTTTTTTTATCCGCTGCCCAAAAAGTGAGTGGTTCTTCCTTGGGACAAACAGAAACCAACGAAAATCTTGACAAAGAAAAACTCTTTCAAAAATTAAAAGAAATTTTAAAATCCATTCCCGAGGAGAAAAAAAGCGATTTTGTCGCCCGGGCTTCCGATTTGGTTTTGGCTAATCTTGCTCCTGCTGGACGCTCCCGGCTTTATACCCAAAAGGAAGAAAAAGCCCTAGCAGAAAACGTCAACAATGTCACCTCCGAGGATTTTTATCAGGTTTTAGAAGTGCCGAAAGAAGCTTCTTCCGAAGCTATCGCCCAAGCTTATCAGCAAAAATCAGCGATCTTGGAAAAAGAAGCGGAAAAATCACCAACCGCCGCTGCCGAACTTAAAAAAGTGAAAAAAGCTTATCAAATCTTGGCCGACTCTGCCAGCCGCCAGCTTTACAATCAGGCAAGGGTGGAGCCAACCCTGGAATACCAACTTTTAACCCCGGATATTTTACATTTGCATTTGAAAAAAATCTCCCCCACCAGTTTGGATGAGTTAAAAAGGGTGACAGAAAAATTTGACAAAGAAGGCGGACCAACCACCTTAATTTTTGATTTGCGGGACAATATTGGCGGTTCGCTTGATATTTTGCCCTATTTACTAGGTCCTTTTATTGGTCCAGATTCCGAAGCTTTTCGCCTTTATCATCAGGGGCAAAGGGAGGCTTTCCGCACCCAAACCGGCTGGCTACCCTCGCTTGTTCGCTATAAAAAAGTGGTTATTTTAGTAAATGGTAATACCCAATCTTCAGCTGAGGCAATGGCCGCCGCCTTGAAAAAATACAATGTAGGCATCCTTTTGGGAACACCAACCCGCGGCTGGGGCACGGTCGAAAAAGTCTTTCCCCTCAGTCAGCAACCAGATAAAAATAATAAATACTCTATCTTTCTAGTACATAGTTTGGTGTTGGCCGATGACGGTCAGCCAATTGAAGGCCGAGGGGTAACGCCGACGATAGATATCCGCTCTGCCGACTGGAAAAAACAACTCCAAGCCTATTTCAATTATCCGGAGTTGATAAGCAAATTGGACCAATTGGACTAATTGGACTAATTAGCCTATTTGCCCTTCTTAAACTCCCGGCGCTTTTTAAAAAGATTTTCCCGAAAACCACCCTCGCGGACAAATTTTTCCTCAGTCACCCGCAAAAGCCTGTCCACCAAAAAAGTTTCCTTGTAAATCAGGCAAATCATCAGGTTGGCAAAATCCTGGGGCTTTCGCAAATCCAAATTGGACCAACTAGCCAAATTGGACAAATTGGTTGGCTTCTCTATGCTTTCCCGAAAAGCGCGGATTTTCAAAACTCGAGCGTCGGTTTTTCCCCAAACCGGCAAACCTCGCTGGCGCAAAAAATCTTTATAATCTTCTAAAAGTTCACCAAAACTTCCTCGGGCTACCCCTATAAGTTTTAAACAGCTTTCGTAGCTTTTGGGAACAGAGCCCTCAACAATATTTTGCTTACCAGAACGGGCAGCCTGCTCCATCTGTTCTTTTTGCCGAGGAGAGCGAATAAATCGGCAACAAAACTCCACCGTCCCATCGTAAATCGTGGTTGCCAGGCGGTAAACAAGCAAATCTTGATAACTCATAAGCAAATTGGACAAATTGGTCCAATTGGACTAATTGGACTAATTGGCATTATCCCAATTTTCCCCATCCGAAACCAGCTCTATCTCCCCTTCCAAATCAGTCCGGCGGATTTTGGCCCCCACCGCCCGCAATCTCTCCAAAACTTCCGAGGCTGGGTGGCCGTAGCGGTTATTTGCCCCAACAGAAATCACTGCCAGTTTTGGCCGGGTTGCGGCCAAAAGGCTTTCCGAAGTTGAATACTTGCTTCCGTGATGAGCGACTTTCAAAACCTCAACCTCGCTTAAAGCCGGCAAGATTTTTGCTTCCTCCTCCACCCCAACATCGCCGGTTAAAAGTGTTTGAAAATCGCCAAACTCCAAAAGCGTCACAATCGCCGTCTTGTTAAAATTGCCGGTATAAGTACTTAGGCCCAAAACCTTAGGTTGGGCCAGCGTTTTCCAAACAATTTCCTCGCCAAGCTTTTCGGGCGGGTACAAAATTTTCAGTTTTATCCCTCCTATTTTAATTTCCTCCCCTGCTTTCGGGCTGTGAACAGGAATTTGGCGACTAACCACCTCAGCCCGGAATTTTTGAAAAACCCCGCTTTCGGCTAACAAAGAATTACTAACAATCTGTAAAATTCTATATCTTTGTATAACAGAAACCAGGCCGGTAAGATGATCATATTCCGGATGAGTAGCAACCACCAGTTCTATTTGCCGGTCCCAAAAAGGCAAATGAGAAGAAAGGCAGGTTAAAACTTTTTCGTTTGGCCCACCATCAATCAAAATTTGGGTACTCCCTTTTACTGCCAAAATCGCATCTCCCTGACCAACATCGCAAAAAATCAAATGAAGCCGGCCATCAGGAATCTGAGCCGCCGCCCCCCAAACCAACCCCACCAGCAAAAGCAAAAAAATAAAAATAATTTTTAATTTTGAATTTTGAAGTTTCATTTTGGATTTTGTCCGCCAGCCGGCGGATTGAATTTTAAATTTAATATTATTATTCCCAAAACTAAATAATAACCTACTACCCACCAAAAAGAAATCTTTCCAACCTTAAATGAAACCCAAGGAAGACTTCCAACCCATTCAATTATTTTTATAAAATAAGTCAGCGGGACCCAGGCAAACCAACTAGCAATCTGGGCTAATGGTTGCCAAATTAGACCAAAAAGAGCGGTAATAGCGCCTAAAACCATAATCAAAGGAACGACAGGCAAAACTAAAACATTAATCAATGGCGAAAGAAAGCTTATTTGGCCAAAATTGGTAAGCAAAATTGGTAAAACACCAAGTTGAGCGGCAAGGGTAGTTCTCAAATTTTCTCCCAGCCCAGGAAGGCGAAAGATTTTTCCGTTCAACCTCGGTCCGAGAAACAAAATTCCAGCGGTGGCTAAAAAGGAAAGTTGAAAACCTAAATCAAACAAAATCAAAGGGTTAGCCAAAAGCATTACTCCCCCAGCAAAAAACAGCGCCCTGACACCGTCTTTTTCCCTGCCCAAAAATTGGGCCAAAAAAGCCAAGCTTCCCATAATTGCCGCCCGAACAACCGGTGGCTCGGCTCCAGCCATCAGGGTATAAGCCAAAATCCCCAAAAACGATAAGAATAAAGCAAATTGTCGCTTAATAAATCTTAATATAACAGAAATTAGCAACCCAGCAACAACACTGATATTGTAACCCGAAGCAACAACAACATGAATTGTGCCTGTTTTCTGCAAATTTTGCCGGAAATTTTTGGGCATTTGTCGCCGAGTGCCCAAAACAATGCCGGAAAGCAAACTCGCCTGAGGCTCAGGAAGAAGATGACTAAAAATATCTTCCAGCCGCCGGCGAAAAGAAAGCAAACCAGCAACAATTTTATTTTGAATATTTAAATTACCGTCATCTTCAATCACCCGAATAGTAGGATAGTTAAGGACAAAATCTTTTTTCCAAGGATTTATCACTTTTACTTGACAAGTGCCAACTACTTCTAATTTTTGACCGTAAAAATACTGAGGAAAAGGCTCGGTAAAGACCAAAAATTGCCCGAGACGAATGAGTTGTTTTGACCCAGAAAGATAGGGTTGGGAGGAAACCCGGGCAACAAGGCGAATTTGAGAACCCTCAGGTATTTGAGGAGGCTTCAGTGAGTTGAGACGAAGAAGATAGAAAGAAATAAAAAGAAACAGTAAAATTAACCGGCGCATAAAAATGTTCAAATGTTCAAATGTTCAAAATAAATTAAAAGTTAAAAATTCAAAATAAAAAATTTTAGCTTTTAGTTTTTGACTTACTTTGAACATTGGCGTTTTGAACATTGGAGTTTTAATATATCGTTATTTTATCTTTTATTTTTTCTACCACGCTTTGGGGAATTTTTGCTTTGGTAACAAGTTCCTCAAGGGTTTGATAAGGGCGATTGGCAATAATCGCAGCTGCTCTTTTCTCGGCAATTCCCTCTAAACTTTCTAATTGAGCCTGGGAGGCAGTGTTGATGTTAATCTTGCCGGCAATTGAACCGGAAACACCAGCAACCCGCCAATCGGCGGGCAGGCCGTGCCCACTTCCCTCCCCTACGGTACTCAGCGCCGGCCCGCCAAACTGCCTCACCTCTTTTTGGCTAGGAATATATATTTTGATACCGTCTTGAAGTTTTTGAGCTAAATTGATATTTTTACTCACCCATTCCCTATCTGCCTCGGCGGATAACCCCCCAGCCCGAATTAGCAAGTCATTAATTCGCGAGTTTGCTGGTAACTCATAAACGCCAGGGGTTTGGACTGCTCCTTGGATATCGACAAAAATTGTTGCCGGGCTTTGTGAAGAATCAGGGGAAATAATCTCGATTTTTGGCTTGTCAGCAGAATTCAATCGGAAAAAAATCACTCCCAAACCCAGCAAAATCAAACCCCCCAAAACAATGCCCAACTGAATTTTATATTTCTCTATTACTCCCTCCCAATCCATTGGTTTATTTTACCTGAAGAAAAAACGCAAATCAAATTTAACAAGTTTCTGATTATTATTTATCGCATTTTCGAGCAATTAAAATGTAAGAATCTCCCAAACTTGAAGAATCTCCAACTCGAATTTCTCCAAAAGGATTTTTTTCAGCTACTAAAATTTCCATTTTAGGAAATTTTTTTAAAGTTTCAACCGCCAAAAAAAGTTCATTTTCCTTAAAAAAGGTCATCCATATAAATCCTCCATTTTTAAGGACTCTTATCATCTCTTTAACTACCGGTAATGGCTCTCCGCTAAAATCATCAGTCCAATTAGGATTGCGAAAAAGACAAATATCAAAAGAGCCTTCTTTAAACGGCACCCTTCTGGCGTCTGCCTGAATATATTTAGTATCCGAGGGAATATAGGCGCAAACCAGAGGACTTTTCTGGAGACCCCAAAGACTGATATCAAAATTAAAAAAATCCACCCACTCAAGCCACCGATTCCCCCTAACCCTCCTTAGTAAAAGGTCGGAAAGGCTTCCTCCCTCAAGGGCAAGACCAAAGGGAAAATTGTCAATAGGAAAACCTGCCCCAAAATTAGCAATTCTAAACGATCTTCTTATCCATGGCTGTTTTAATTTCTCACGCCAGTAATAAGCTGTTGCCCGAAAAATCCTTTTTTTGAATTCCAGAAAAAAATTCTACGCCTCTTCCTAACTCTTCTTTAACTAAATCGTTCATTAATTAAATTATATTTAAATAATTCCCGTTTTCAACAGTTTTTCCTAAAAATTAATATCTTTTCAATATATCTTTTTACCCCCAATTGTTCTTCCAGCGAATTTTCCAATTCTAAAACAGTTGATTAGATTTTTAATTCAATCTGTGTTTTTATAAAGCGGAGTTCGTTCGGGAAAAAACAAAATATTTAAAAAGCCATAAGCAGGAGATATCATAATTATTCCAAAGATTTCTCTCCCAACTCCCGTCTCAAAAAAATAACCCCAAGATAAGAACAATTTCTCCAAAAGATGCCTAAAGAAATAAACACCTAGACAACCGAGAAGTATAAAAAATATAATTAGATATACTTTCCCCCCTTTGCCTATTTTAAATTTCTCCAGTAAAGACAAAACACCAAATAGACCTAAAAAAGCAATCAAAGCCCAAAACCCCAAAAATGAAACATAAATGAAAAAAAGGTGAGAAAGCAAGTCAAGAAGATTTAAAATTGGTGAAATCGATTTTAAATTTAAATTAAAAACAAAAACAATTGGTTGTGTAATCGAGATTAAAAAACCAAAAGAGGAGCCTAAAAAACAAAGTTCCCCAAATATTTTTCCTTTGATATCTTTTCCAGACAAAAGAAAATTCCTTTTTTCCTTAAGCCAAAATATCGAAAATATGTAGACAGCTAAAGTAGATAAAACCAAAAGAAACTCGAAGTTCAAAAAATTTATCTCTTTTATTTTGATAAATTTGAGTAAAAAACTGCCCAAAAGAGCTATTTGAATCGCACCTAACACATAAGAAACTCCAACTAAGAACAAATAATAGGCAAAATCTGTAAATTTTCCAATGGATTTGATTGTTTTTGGAAATGATAACATTTCTCTAATTATTATACAGCAACCATTGATAGCAGAAAAACAACGATAAAATTTTGTAAAATAATTTTAATGAAAGCTTTTAAGTTTTTTTGTTTGCGTTACTGGTTACTTTTTTGTTTTCCCCCCGCCTGGGGAAAAATCAGATTAAGGCTATTTTACCTGTTAGGTGGAATTTACATTAATGACCTCTTCAATATATCTTTTTACCCCCAGTTGTTCTTCCAGTGAATTTTCCAGTTCTAAAGCAATAATCGGCGGAAAATATTTTCGAGGGTAATTTTTAAGATAATCAAAATCGGCAAGGCTTTCAAAATAATGCTGGGAGTAATAATTTAAATTAAGTTCTACCTCATATTTTGGAGTTGAATTTACGGCACTAATATGGCCACAACCGCAAGGATATTTTTCTAAAATTTTGATATTTTCCCTTTTTTCTTTCTTCTTTTTCCAACGCGGTGGGAAAAAAACAAAGCTCTTTTATTCCTAAAACGTCGGCCTCTTTTACTTTTTCCAAATAATTTGGGAAAGAATGATTGTAGGCAGTGGTGACAATTGTTGGAAAAATTTTCATCAGGAGATTATACTACAAAATTAATTAGCTTTCCGGGGACGAAGACTACTTTTTTGGGGGTTTTACCTGCCCGCCCCCCGGCGTGGCCTGCCAAATATTTTGCTACTCGAGGCTCGGATTTCGCCAATTTTTCTACTTCGTTTTGGCTTTTGGATTTTGTGCTTTGGATTTTTATTTGCCCGCGGACTTTGCCGTTGACCTCCACAACAATGGTTACTTCCTCCTCCTTCACTAATTTTGGATCGTATTTTGGCCAGGGTTGAAGATGAATTGAGGTTTTTGACATTTTTTCCCACGTGGGAAATTTTGTCAATGAGTGCCAGAGTTCTTCAGTAAGATAGGGGGCAAAAGGAGCTAAAAGTTTTAAAAATTTACCGGCGTCATCTTTTGACAGTTGGCCACCTTTGCTCCACTGGTTCAAAAAACTCATCATCGCGGCTATTGCCGTATTGTAAGATAAATTATTGATATCTTTTGTTACCTTTTGAATAGTTTGGTGAAGCGGACGAAGAAGTTGGGGGGGGGTTCGGTTGCCAATTTTAGACCACCTCGGAGGAGTCCCCTTCGGGGCCACCATCCGAGGTGAAAAACTCTGATAAATCCGCCAAATCCGGCTCAAAAACCGCCAGGCTCCCTCCAACCCCTTGGTACTCCAAGGCATGGTGGCATCATAAGGACCCATAAAGCACAAATAAACACGCAGGGTATCCGCCCCAAATTTTTCCACTACCTCATCGGGATTAACCACATTTCCCCGAGATTTAGACATTTTCTCTCCATCTTCTCCCAAAATCACGCCGTGCTGACGCCGCGCCTGGTAGGGTTCGGGAGTGGGAACAACGCCAATATCGTATAAAAATTTATGCCAAAACCGCGAATATAAAAGATGCAAAGTCGTATGCTCTCCCCCACCCAAATAAATATCAACCGGTAAACAATACTTAAGTTTTTCCGGATCCGCTAGTTTTTTGTTATTTTGAGGATCGCAATACCGCAAATAATACCAAGAAGAGCCTGCCCAGTTGGGCATGGTATCTGTTTCTCGCCGGGCCGGTCCACCACAATGGGGGCAGGTGGTGTTTACCCAGTCTTTAACATTCGCCAAAGGTGACTCTCCGGTATCGGTTGGCTGATATCTTTCTACCGGCGGCAATTCCAAAGGCAAATCTTTCTCCGGTATGGGAAACCAACCAGCCAATTCCTCAATTTTAAATTTTAAATTTAAAATTTTAAATTTTTTCCCCTCAGGAGTATCCCACCAAGTTATTCCTTTTTTGGCGCAGTTTTGGCAGTAAACCATAGGAATTGGCTCTCCCCAATAGTGTTGGCGAGAAAAAATCCAATCGCGCAAATGATAATTTACCGCCCGCCGACCCCATCCCTTTTTGACCAAGTAGCTGCTGATTTTTTCAATTGCCTTTGCCGCCGGTAGACCGTTTAAAAAGTCAGAATTAAAAACTACTCCCCCATCAATTTCTGGAAACGGCGCTTTTTCAAAATCCCAGCTTCCTTTTGCCGGTTTAATCACCGGAATAATTTCCAAACCATATTTCTTGGCAAAGTCAAAATCCCGCTGGTCGTGGGCAGGAACACCAACCACCATTCCCGTACCGGCGGTTAAGATCACAAAATCCGCCACCCAAATCGGCATTTTCCTCCCGGTAAGACGATTTAAGGCGTACCAACCAGTAAACACCCCGGTTTTTTCTTTTTCCAGGGCTGTCCTCTCCAATTCTGATTTCTTTTTAGACTGTTTAATATATTTTTCGATTTCAGACCTTAATTTTGGATTTTGGATTTTGCCTGCCTGCCTGCCTGTCGGCAGACATGGCCGGCGAGGCAGGGATTTTGGATTTACGAGCGAAGCGAGTATCGGGTTTTCGGGAGCGATAACCACAAAAGTTGCCCCAAAATTAGTATCTGGCCGGGTGGTATAGCAGGAAACTTTCTCCACCTCAGGATGGGGATTGCCGTTCTCATCAACCACCGGATAATCAATAATTATCCCCTCGCTTTTACCAATCCAGTTTATCTGGGCTTCTTTGACAAAATCAGGATAGTCAACCAGTTTCAAATCATCAATCAGCCGGTCGGCATAGGCAGTAATTCGCAAAAGCCATTGAGATTGCAACCGACGCTCTGCTTCGGTTCCGCAGCGCTCACAGCGGCCATTAACAATTTCTTCATTTGCCAAAACAATTTTGCACCGCGGGCACCAGCCAACAGGCATTTGCGCTTTGTAAGCCAAACCGTGTTTGAAAAGTTGAAGAAAAATCCACTGGGTCCAGCGGTAATAGTCCGGGTCGGAAGTGTTTATCTCCCGGCTCCAACAGTAGGAAAAACCCAACCTTTTCATTTGCTGGCGAAACCGGGCGGTATTTTTGGCGGTGGCAACGGCAGGATGGATTCCCGTGCGAATAGCATAATTTTCCGTAGGCAGCCCAAAAGCATCCCAACCCATGGGATACAAAACATTAAAGCCCTCCATCCGCTTTTTTCGAGCCAAAACATCCATAATCGTCATCGTAAAAGCATGACCGATATGAAGACCCTCACCTGAAGGATAGGGAAATTCCACCAAGGCATAAAATTTTTTCGGCTTTCCCTCCTTGATTTCCCAAAAAAGCCGATTTTCTTCCCAAATTTTTTGCCACTTTGGCTCAATTTCCCAAGGAGAGTAGTTTTTCATTTTAAGAATAAAATTTTGCCACTTGTTGGGCAAATTTTTCAAAGTCTCCCAAACAATTATTTATTTTATCAGCTACCTGATTATAATCAATTTTCAAATAATCATGAATCAAAATATTGCGAAAACCAACTGCCGGAGCAAATTCGGCGGCAAATTTTTTTTCCAAAATTCCCCTCTCGCCCAAAATTTCAATTGCCTCTCTGGCAGTTTTTGGAGCGGGTAACCGCTGGTCAGAGATAATTAACTCGGCAATATCCACACAGGCTTCAATTGCCAATTGTAAGTAACGCTCGGCTTTAGCTTTCTTGTCAACATCACTGGCTAAATCTTCACCAGTCACTCCTTTTAGGGATTTTAAAATTCCCAGATACTCTCTTAGAGCCTCTAAACGGGAATTTATTTTTTCTAAAACATCGCTCATAATCCCTCCCTGGCAATTTTTTCCAAACTAGTTAAGGTATGGCGACGCAAATAATAAAGGCGGTCAAAATAATCTTCCATTGCCTGAAATTCAAACTCTACCCTTTTTCCTTCATCTTTAACATAAATTTCCTGCCGGGAAGCAAAAGCAGCGAAACGAAAGCTTGGAGGAGCAGAGTTCAAATCTAAAACCTCCACTTTATCAGTAGAAAGAATTTTTCCTAAATCGGCGATATATTTTAACTTTTGCTCAAACCGCTGAGAGGAAGATAAGTCTTTTGGGAACAACACCGCAAAATCATAATCGCTTAAAGGAGTTGTTTTCCCCTCAGCTTGAGAACCAAAAAGATAAACCAACTCCACCGGTTGGTTCTGGAAATACTTTTTTAACTTTAATCGCTGAGATTTTTTCATTAGTCAAATTTTAGCAAGGGAAAGAAAGAAAAGCAAGCACATTTGTTGACAAATTGAGCGATTTAGGATAATTTGGAAGCATGGGAAAGTTCTTGCTCCATAGTCTTTTTTTACTTTTGGCCGTTGTGGTTGCTTTTTTATGGACAAATTCCCCGACTTTGTCGCTTTATACTCTTCAGTTGATAGCCATTTTCATCCTTCTTTTTTTCGCCAATCACCTTTTTTTCCGCCGGCAAGGCAAAGGAACCCAAAAAGCAAAACCTTCTTTACCCCGCTTAAACCTCACCATCGATGCCGTTGTTTTTACTATGGTGGTGATGCTTTTGGTTTATTCTACCGGCGGGCTGACTTCGCCGCTGTTTTTTTTAGTTTATTTTTTGATGTTTGGCTTGGCTTTACTTTTTGAGCCGCTGGTAACTGTTTCTTTGGCGCTGGCTATAATTTTGCTGTTTGTCATTACCCCCACCACTCAGGAGCCTTTAACCGAAGGGCTTCAGCTTTTCTCCTTGATTTTGATTACTCCCCTGGCGCTATTTTTTGGCAGTCAATATCTAAAAGTGCTAGAAAGCGAGGAAAAAATAAAAATTCTTAAGGAAGAAAGCGAGATTTTAGAGGAGCAAATCAAAAAAGAAGAAACCGATACCCTGCTTTGGACAACCCTGGAACTCAAAAGAGGCCTGGGAGAAATTTTAGACCAAACCTCCGAGCTTTTGGCTGACCTGGCTCATCTGACCCTCAACCAAAAAGAAAGACTGCTTAAGATCCGCGCCCGGGCCTTGGACCTGTTAAAAACCGGGGAAAAATTAAAAGAAGAAGTGGACCGCACAACTGATGAGTAAAATAAAATTTATAATCGTTATAATTGTTATAGCCGTTATAATTACCCCACTAGCGAGCGCGCAGTCCACTATCCGCTCCCCAAACTACAAAATTGACTGGCCAAATATCAATATGGGCGCCGGGCTGCCAACCTCGACCAATTACAAAATGGGGGTTACTACCGGCCAAACCGCCCCCGGGCTTTATACCTCAACCGGCTATAAAATCCGCGCCGGCTTTCAATATATCCATTCGATAATTCCTTTTTCTTTTTCAATTTCGGATATTTCCATTGATTTTGGCACTCTTACTCCGGGAACGCCAACAACCCAAACAAACACCTTAACTGTCTCTGTCGGCGGGGCTGGCGGCTACACAGTCAAAGTCTCGGAAAACAATCCCCTAAAATCAACTGCCGGGGCGACTATTCCCGATACTCTTTGCGACGGCGGAGCTAATACCTGCACGGAAACTACCGCCAAACCCTGGACAAGCAATTCTGCTTATGGTTTTGGTTTTAATATAAGCGGAACAGACATTCCCGCCGATTTTGTTGATTCTACCTATTTTCGCCAGTTTGCCGACCGCTCAGCCGGAGAGTCAGCCCAAACAGTGATGGCCGGTGCCAATGTTGGCCGGAACAAGCAGGCAACGGTTACTTATAAAGTTAATATTTCCAACCTACAGCCAGCAGGAAGATACGAAAATATTTTAAGTTTTCTGGCAATACCAAGTTATTAAAACTATGAAGATATTAAGATATTTAGATATTAAGATATTAAGGGTTTTAGAGATTCTAATTATTGCTTTTCCCTTAATTTCTCAATTTCTTAATTTCTTAATTTCCGAAGCCAGCGCACAGGGGCTTTCGTTGGCTATCTGGCCACCCTTGTTGGAGGTCACTATTCAACCAGGGAAATCAATTACCCAAGTTTATAAGCTGCGAAACGCCGGAGGAACTGATTTGGCCCTGACCAGCAAAATTATCCCATTTAAACCATCGGGTGAAACGGGAGATATTAGTTTGGAACTTGGAATTTGGAGTTTGGAATTTTCTTCCTGGTTTTCTTTCCAAAACGCCGATTTATCCCTGGGCCAAAAGTTTATTTTGCCCGCCGGCCGGGAGCAAGAGGTAGTTTTGAAAATCAAAATACCCCAGCGTGCACCAGAAGGTGATTATTATTTCACCTTGCTTTTCGAAACTATTCCGGGAGTTTTTCTTCCCGCGGGTAGTGGCGGCCAAATCGAGGCAAAAATCGGTAGCAATATTTTGCTAACCGTTTCCCAAACCGGCGAACCCCTAAAGCAAGCAGCAGTTGAGGAATTTTCTATCCATAATTCATTATTCATGATTCATAATTCAATAATTATCGATTCTTTTAGCCAGCCAAAATTTGTCGTTCGGTTAAAAAAC
>Ga0209162_1002338_pt1:10000-16858 | contig 16858 bp, 11 predicted proteins | sample YNPNPMetaG_FD_187121 | JGI IMG/M metagenome (GOLD analysis project Ga0209162, IMG submission 187121) | Anoxygenic and chlorotrophic microbial mat microbial communities from Yellowstone National Park, USA - YNP NP MetaG (SPAdes) (version 2) ... | reverse complement strand
GTTCGGGGGCGCTCCCCCCCTGGGGGAGCGGGTGCGCATCGGCGGCCGGCCGTTCCTGGTGGTGGGGGTCATGGAGCCCAAGGGGAGGTTTTTGGGGTTCGATCTGGACGATTCCTGCTACATCCCCGTGGCTTCCGCCATGGCGCTGTTTCGGGCGGCGGAGCTCACGGAAATTGATATCTCCGCCAGTTCCGCGGCGGCGATCCCGCTGGTGGTGGAGGGGGTGAAGCAGCGGCTCATCGAGCGCCACCGGGGGCAGGAGGACTTCACGATCACCACGCAAAACGAGATGCTCGACACCCTGGGCCGGGTGATGGACATCGTCACCGTGGCGGTCACCGGCATCGGCGCCATCTCGCTGTTGGTGGGGGCCATCGGCATCCTCACGATCATGTGGATCGCGGTGCACGAGCGCACCGCGGAAATCGGCCTGCTCCGGGCGCTGGGGGTGGAGCGGCGCACCGTGGTGAGCCTTTTCCTGCTGGAGTCGGCGCTTTTGGCGCTGGTGGGGGGCGTGGCGGGGCTCGGGGGGAGCTTCGCCCTGGGGGCGGCGCTGCGCTCGCTGATCCCGGGCTTTCCCTTCGCTACGCCGCCGGGGGCGGTGGTGGCGGCGGTGGCGGTGAGCGCGGTGGTGGGGGTGGGGGCAGGGGTGCTCCCGGCCCGCCGCGCCGCCCAAGTGGACCCCATCGAGGCCCTCCGGGAGGAGTGAGCCTCTCTGGAAAGCTCCACTGGGTTTTCGCCTTCCGGGGCAACTCCCCGAAGCGACGCCAGGTGCCGCCAGGGTTTCCTGGAGGAACGCGGGGACGCTCAGTGCTCGCCGCGGAGGGTGGCGGTGGGGATGAGGGAGGCGGCCCGGCGGGCGGGCTGGAGCGAGGCCACCACGCACACCAAAAGGCCCAGGAGCAGCGCCACCAGGTAGAACCAAGGGGAGTCCGCCATGCGCAGGTGCTCGTTGCGCAGCACCGCTTGCTCCCCGAAGTCCACGGGGATGCGGCGCACCACGCTGATGAGCGCCGCACCTCCGAGCCAACCCAAGGCGGAGCCCAGAAAGCCCAGGAGCAACCCTTGGATCAAGAAAATCGCGCCGATGTCCCGGCGGGAAAAGCCGCAGGCCCGGAGGATCGCGATGTCCCGCCGCTTCTGGGCCACCAGCTGCACCAGCACGTTGGCCACCCCGAACCCCGCCACCAGCATGGTGAAGAACACCAGCACCCGGGTGATGAGGTTCTGCCGGGCGAACGATTCGATTTGCGCGGCGGAGCGGTCGAACCAGGAGAGGCACACGTACCCCAGCTCCTCCTGGAGCTGCTGGGCGGCGGCGGGGGCTTGCCAGGGGTCCTCCAGGAGCACCCGCACCTTGGTGGCCTGGTCGGAGTTCAGGCCCGCCAGCACCTGGGCCCGCTCCAGGTGCACCAGCACCAGCGCTTTGTCCACCGCCGCCAGGCCGGTTTGCACCACCGCCACCACTCGCAAACCCAGGGGCTGCCCCGCCGGTCCCAACGCCTGGAGCCTGCCACCCAACGGCACCCCCAGCGCCCGGGCGAGCCCGCTCCCCAGCACCGCCCCGTCCTTGTCCCGGGCGAACGCCTCCCAGCTCCCCGCCACCACCCGCTCGTCCAGCACCGTGATGGCGGCCTCGTCCTCCGGCACCACCCCCACCACCAGGCTCGCCCGCCGCACGGTGCCGTAGGCCAGCACCGCCTGGGCTTCGGCGCTGGGGCTGGCCAGGCGCACCTCGGGGAAGGCCCGGGCCCGGGCCAGCACCAGGGCCAGGGGGCGGACGCTGCGCTTTTCGTCGGGGACGTGGTGCCGGGCCAGCGCGTAGAGCGCCTCCCCCTGGCGCAGCTCCTCCTTGCCTGCCTTTTCCGGGCGGCGGGGGAGCACCTCCAGGTGCGCCGAGGTTTCCAGGGCCTTGGTGACGAAATCCTGGGAAAGCCCGGTGGTGAGGGAAAACGTGACGATGAGCATGGCCGACCCCACCGCCACCGAGACCAGCGCCAGCAGCGTCTGCCGTGGCCGGCCCCGGAGCTGGGCTTCGGCGATGCGAAACAGCGTGCTCACCGCGGTCGCACCTTCTGCCCGGCTCGCAGGTTGGCAGCTTCCGCCACCACCTGCTCCCCCTCCCCGAGCCCCTGGAGGACCTGGCAGCGTTCCCCGTCGCAGGGCCCCACCTGCACCTGCACCGCCTCCAGCCGGTGCTGGCGGTTCACCCGAAAAGCCGTGCGGGTCTTGCCGGTGCCCTGGAGCGCGTTCCTGGGGACCAGGAGCGCGTCCTCCACTACCCTGGTGACGATGTTCACGGTGGCGGTGGCCTCCAGCTGCACCGGGGGCCGGGGGTTAGGGAGGCGGGCCAGCACGTCGGCGGATTTGGTGAGGCGGTCCACCGCCGGCACCAGGCGCCACACCTCCCCGGAAAGCGGCTTGTCCGGAAACGCATCGAAAAGCATGCGCACCTCCTGGCCCGGTTGCACCTTGCCAAGATCCCGCTCGTCCACCGCGATGCGCAGGTACGCCTCCTGGAGATTCACCACGGTGAGCACCTCTTCCCCTTCGCCCAGCACATCGCCGCTGCGACGGTGGATCTGGCTCACGGTGCCGGAAAGCGGCGCCCGGAGCACGAACCAGGAGAGCTGCTCTTCGGCCATGGCCAGCGCCGCTTCCTGGGCTGCCACCCGCTTGCCCAGCTCGGCAGCCCGCTCCCGCAGCCGCACCCACTCCCCCTCGGCCAAAAGCCCCTCGCGGAACAGCGAAGCTGCCCGCCGTGCCGCGTCCTCGGCCTCCGCTGCGGCGGCCCGGGTGGCCTCCAGCTCCCGGCGGGAGCGCTCCACCTCCAGGCGGGCCTCGGTGTCGTCCTGGAGCGCCACGGTCTGCCCCGCCTTCACCGGCTCCCCCAGCCCCACCAGCAGCGCCTTGAGGGGGCCCCGCCGCCGGGCACGCACCGTGGCTCGCTGATCGCTTTCCACCCGGCCCGTGGCGTACACCGCCTCCACCAGGCGACCCCGGGTGGCGGGGACCAAGCTCACCTCCACCCCCCGGGCCCTTTGCCACACACTGCGGCCGAAGACGAAGCCGATGGCGGTCAAGAAAACCGCTACCACGAACCAGCGTCGCATGGCTCACTCCGTTTCGTAAGCACGCCCGCTGGCAGCGCGCCGCTCGTCGGCGACGATCTGCCCGTCCAGCAGCTGGAGGACCCGGTCCGAGGCGGCGGCCCAGCGGGGGTCGTGGGTGACCACGAGGATCGTTTGCCCCAGCTCCTCGTGGAGCTTGCGGAAAAGGTCGTACACCACGGCGGCGTTGCGGGAATCCAAGTTCCCCGTGGGCTCGTCCGCCAGCACCACCTGCGGCTGGTTCACCAGCGCCCGGGCGATGGCCACCCGCTGCTGCTCCCCCCCGGAAAGCTCCCGGGGGAGCTTGCGGGCCTTGTCCGCGAGCCCCACTCGGGCCAAAAGCTCCATGGCCCACTGCTTTTCCTGCTTGCTCCTGCCCTCCCCCCGGGCCCACAGCGGCATGAGCACGTTGTCCAGGGCGGAAAACTCCGGCAGCAGGAAGTGGAACTGGTACACGAAGCCGATCAAGCGGTTGCGCAGCTGGGCCAGTTGGTCGTCGTCCACGCTGGCGAGGCTCACCCCCGCCACCTTCACATCCCCAGCGTCGGGGCGGTCCAGGCCCCCGAGGATGTAGAGCAGTGTGGACTTTCCGGATCCCGAGGGGCCGGTGAGCGCCGCGAACTCCCCCCGGGGCAGGGCAAGGCTCACCCCCCGGAGCACCTCCCGGGCAGCTGCCCCTACCCCCAGGCGGCGTACGAGCCCGCTGGCTTCCAGCGCCGGGGGAGCAGCTGGCGTGGTGGAAAGCGGGTGGGTTTCAAGCTTGGCCACGGAGCACCTCCACCGGCAGTACCCTGGTGGCACGACGCACCGCCAGCAGCGACGCTACCAGGGCGATGGCCACCGCCGCGAGCCCCACGAACACGTAGTACTCCGGCTTGTTGGCGAGGTAGAGCTCGGTGTAGGCCAGGACAGCGCCTTCCCGGGGGGCGAAGCGGATGGGGAACGCCCGGAAGTAGCTCACCGCCAGCGCCGCCACCAGACACCCAGCCACCGCCCCCGCGGCTCCCAGGAAAAGCCCTTCCGCCAGGAACACCGTGCGGATGGTCCCCCGGGAAAACCCATAGGCCCGGAGGATCGCGATGTCTTGCTCCTTGTCCAGGATGGTGGTGGCTAGCTTGTTGCTGATGCCGAACCCCGCCACCACCAACACGAACCCGGTGAGCAGGTAAGTGGTGAGACCGATGGTGCGGAACAGCTTCAGGGCAGCGGCGTTGGTCTCCTCCCACCGCTCGGTGCGCTGCCCCGTGAGGTCCTGCACCTGGTCGCGGAGCTGCTCCAGGTTCTCCAACGGGGTGCGCAGGCGGATTTCCGCCGTCTCGTCCCCCGCCCAGCCGGCAAGCCCCTGGGCCACCGGGAGGTTCACCAGCGCCGTGCCCTCGTCCCAGCTGCCGATGCCCACCGCCAGGATCCCCACCACGTCCAGATCGCGGCTTCCCCCGGATTCCCCCGCGGCTACCAAGCGATCCCCCACCTCCACCCCGAGCCGCTCGGCCAGCTTGTAGCCGAGGATCACCCCTTGGGGGTTGGTGGCCAGCGCTTCCCAGTTGCCCCGCACCACGAGGCGCGGCAGCTCGGTGATTTGCGCCTCCGCCAGGGGCTCGATGCCGAACAGCGTGGCCGCTTCCTCCACGGTGCCGAAAGCTAACACCGCGGCGGTGGGGGCTGCCAAGGCGACCCCCTGGACCCCCGCCACCCCCCGCAAGCGCTCCGCCAGCACCTGGGCTCCCCGGATGGTGGGTCGCTCGTCGGGAACCGGTGGCCGGGTGAGCACCACCAGCTCGCGGGGGGAAAAGCGCTGCAGCGCTTCCCGTCGCTCCAGCACCGCGAGCTTTTCCGGCAGCACCGTGAGCGTGGGGGCGATGCGCAGGATCCTCTCGGAGAAGTAAACCAAAAGCCCGTCCATGAGCGCCACCGTGAAGACGAACACCGCCACCCCGAGCCCCACCCCGAGGATCGTGAGGGCGGCGGTTCTCGGGCTTGCCGCCAGGTGGCGCCAGGCCAAACGCAGGGCGTTCCGCAACCTGCCCGCGAAGCTTTCCCTCAAACCCACCTCCCGGAAGCGTTTGCCCAGGCGTGCCTGCCCGCTGCCGGCGGGCTGATTCGCCAGCTGAGCAGACCGTGGAGCGAGGGTGGTTTATTCCGACCCCGCTGCCCGGATGGGCTTTTTGGACGCACGCTCATGGAAGAGAGCCCAGACCGTCCTAGGGGTGCTTGTCCCCCGGCCCTGGGCTGCCCTGCCCCAGGGGGCGGTCCTGGCGTTGCCGCCGGCCCAACCACCAACCCACAAGAAGCGGCAGCCCCACCAACAGGAACCCCCAAAAGAGGATCACGTGCATGCACCCCTCCCGCCCCAGTTTAGCCGGCTCCCGCCGAAAGCTTGTGGGAAAGGCCAACAGGCGCCTGGGCCTCAGCTCGTCAGGTACAGGTAAACCGTCACCGCCACCGAACGGTCGGTGTTGTTGTAAAGCAGCACCCGGTACCTGGGAAACGCCACCATGGCCCGCAGGGGCGAGGTGGCGAAGTAAGCCGGGCCTGCGGGCTTGCTCTCCACGCTGGCCTCCACGGCGAAAAGCGCTTGGCCGTGCTCTTCCCAGGCGCGGGTGGGCAGCTCCTCCAGGGGGATAAGCAGCACCCCCACCTCCCCCGCCCGGGTGGGGGTACTGCGCTGGAACCCTGCCAGGGAAACCACCATGTTCACGAACCCCTCCGCCTGGAGCGTGCCCGCCTGCACCAGCCGCGTCACTTCCCCCTTGGCCACGGGAGGCACCTCCACCTCCCGGAAAGCCACCAGCTGCCCTTGGGGGATGGGTTCGCGCACCGCCACCACCCCCTCGATGGGGCCTGCCAGGCTCACCACCCCCTCCACCCGCAGCTTTTCCGGCTGGTTGATCACGTACACCGGCTGGGCCTTTCCCCCCTCCTGGGCACGGGCACCATCGGTGAGCTGCCCGAGCACTGCTAGGGCCAGCAGCATGGGCAAGAGATTTGCATGTCGCATAAGGTAGCCTCCTTTCGCTCGTCCCCAGGGTATACGGAGGCCGCCCGAAACCCAAAAAAGCCCGAGCCGGGGGTTTGCGGTAAAGTGAGCCCATGGACTGCCCTCGCTGCGACGTGGCCATCGTCGGCTCGGGGTTCGGGGGTTCGGTGGCGGCGCTGCGCCTTGCGGAAAAGGGGTACCAGGTGGTGGTTTTGGAAAAGGGCAAGCGCTTTCGCCCCGAGGATTTCCCGAAAAGCAACTGGAACCTCCCCAAGGCTTTCTGGATGCCGGGGCTGGGTTGGGGCGGGGCTTGGGGGCTGAAGCTTTTCCGCGAGGTGCTGGTGCTCCACGGCGTAGGGGTGGGGGGCGGATCCCTGGTTTACGCCAACACCCTCATGGAGCCCCCGGGGGAAGCGTGGGAGGACCCGGGGTGGGGTCCGCTGCGGGAGCGGAAAGAAGAGGTGTTGCGGCAGCTTCCCGTGGTGCTGCGCATGCTGGGGGCAGCCACCAACCCCTTCCTCGGCCCCGCGGACGAGGCGCTGCGGGTGGCGGCTCGCCGCCGGGGGAGGGAAGGGTTCTTCGCTCCCACTCGGGTGGGGGTGTTTTTCGGCGAGCCAGGGGTGGAGGTGGCGGACCCCTACTTCGGCGGCGCCGGGCCTTCCCGGGTGGGTTGCACCTTCTGTGGGGGGTGCATGACCGGGTGCCGGGTCGGGGCGAAGAACACCTTGGACAGGAACTACCTCCATCTTGCCGAGCGCTCGGGGGCCACGG
>Ga0209162_1002338_pt1:0-5000 | contig 16858 bp, 11 predicted proteins | sample YNPNPMetaG_FD_187121 | JGI IMG/M metagenome (GOLD analysis project Ga0209162, IMG submission 187121) | Anoxygenic and chlorotrophic microbial mat microbial communities from Yellowstone National Park, USA - YNP NP MetaG (SPAdes) (version 2) ... | reverse complement strand
AAAGCCGCTGATTCCACGCTGCCGAGAAAAACCTCTAAGGAGAGGGCAGGGTGACCGTACCGCAAACGGACACACGTAGGCAGGGTGAGTAACCCAAGGCGCTTGAGTGATCCCCCGTGAAGGAACTCGGCAAAATGGCCCCGTAACTTCGGGAGAAGGGGCGCCTCTCGCCGTGTAGGTCCTCGCGATCGAAGCGGTGGGGGGCCGCAGTGAAAGGGCCCAGGCGACTGTTTACTAAAAACACAGCACTCTGCAAACGTCACAAGCGGACGTATAGGGTGTGAAGCCTGCCCGGTGCCGGAAGGTTAAGGGGAGGGGTTAGCTGCAAGGCAAAGCTCCGAACCGAAGCCCCGGTAAACGGCGGCCGTAACTATAGGCATGGACCCTGTAGTTGTAAAATCTGGCTATATGCTGGGAAACCCGGAGAATCCAGGCCTACCTGCCCCTAAGACGAGGGGCAGGTGACAATGGCTCTGGTGCGGGCAATCAGCAGGAAAGGCTTTCCCGATGCTGAACGTCAAGAAGATTCCCGCGGAAGTTGGGTGGTACCTGGCGGGGTTCGCGGATGGCGCAGGAAGCTTCGACGTAGTCTTTCGGCCTCGCAGCGATTATCGCCAGCCGTGGAAGGTCTCGCTGTGCTTCAACATCTCGCAGAAGGACAGGGTGATCCTCGCGCTCTTCAAGCGGCACCTCAAGTGCGGAACTTTACGCTCGCGACCCGACGGGATTTGGTACTATGAGGTGAACAACTTCAACGCCATCTGGGAAAACGTGATTCCGTTTTTCAAGAGGTTCCATTTTCTCTCGGCAAAGAAGAAGCGTGATTTCTCCAAATTCGTGCAGATCGCGGAGCTCGTACGCGAGGGCAAGCATCTCACGCTGGAAGGTGTGCGAGAAATTCTCCGCATCAGAAAGCAGATGAACGATGGCGGCAAGCGACGTTACAGCGATGCTGAAATCCTCAAGCGATTTCAGCACGGGAAAGAATCCTCAGAGACTATACGCCAGACCTCCAGCGATGGAGGATGATATAGTCCGGACTGCCTGGCGACAGGCAGAGTGGGTAGCCAATCCCACCCCCTTTGCTCAAAGGGCGTAACAAATCGAACGGTCCTAAGGTAGCGAAATTCCTTGTCGGGTAAGTTCCGACCTGCACGAAAGGCGAAACGATCTGGGCGCTGTCTCCGCGGGGGGCTCAGCGAATCTGAAGTACCGGTGAAGATGCCGGTTACCCGCACCAAGACGGAAAGACCCTGTGCACCTTTACTACAACTTGTCACTGAACCTTGGTGTTGTATGTGCAGGATAGGTGGGAGGCTGTGAAGCCGGGGCGTCAGCTTCGGTGGAGCCGTCGGTGAGATACCACCCTTACTGCACCGGGGTTCTAATCCAGGGCCGTTACCCGGTCCGGGGACAATGGCAGGTGGGTAGTTTGACTGGGGCGGTCGCCTCACAAAGGGTAACTGAGGCGCCCAAAGGTCCGCTCAGGCTGATTGGAAACCAGCCGGAGAGTGCAAAGGCATAAGCGGGCTTGACTGCGAGACCCACAAGTCGAGCAGGGACGAAAGTCGGGCTTAGTGATCCGGCGGTCCCGTGTGGAAGGGCCGTCGCTCAACGGATAAAAGGTACGCCGGGGATAACAGGCTGATCCTGCCCAAGAGTTCACATCGACGGCGGGGTTTGGCACCTCGATGTCGGCTCATCGCATCCTGGGGCTGAAGCAGGTCCCAAGGGTTCGGCTGTTCGCCGATTAAAGCGGTACGTGAGCTGGGTTTAGAACGTCGCGAGACAGTTCGGTCCCTATCTGGTGCGGGCGTAGGACACCTGAGGAGAGCTGTCCTTAGTACGAGAGGACCAGGACGGACGAACCTCCAGTGTACCGGTTGTCGCGCCAGCGGCAGCGCCGGGTAGCTGTGTTCGGATAGGATAACCGCTGAAAGCATCTAAGCGGGAAGCCAACTCCAAGATGAGGTGTCCCGGGCGCAAGCCCCTGAAGGCCCCTGGTAGATGACCAGGTTGATAGGCGGGAGGTGGAAGCGCGGTAACGCGTTGAGCTGACCCGTACTAATCGGCCGTGCGGCTTGACCATACTTTTCTCCCAAACGCTTGGTGTGCCGACCCAGTTGAGTTGTCCAAGTTTGCAAGTTTTTCCGGTGGCCATACCGGGGGGGAAACACCCGTTCCCATTCCGAACACGGAAGTTAAGCCCCCCAGGGCCGATGGTACTGCACTGGTAACGGTGTGGGAGAGTAGGTCGCTGCCGGGAAGTATGGAGGGCCTGCAGGAAACTGCAGGCCCTTCGTTTTTTTGCTGATTCGCTTGCGAGAAGATCGGCGGCAGCGGCCTACGGAGGTACCCTTATCGGAAAGGGCAGTACACATCATGGTTTCGGGGGCAGATGAAAGGGTTGGTGCAGTGGGCTTCGGTGGCGGTGGTGGCCGAGCTTCTGGGGCCAGCGGGGATACCGCCAGGCTGCGGAGACGCTGGGGCGGGACTGGGAGCAGCTGATGAGGTTTTCCCAGTTCGCCCGGGAACACCGCGTGAGGTTGCGAACCAGCGACGTGGTGGACTCCCGCTTTTCGGCCTAGCGGCTACGGGCCGACGCCGCCAAGCGCGTCAAGCGCTGCGACCGGGCCACCGCGGTGATCTGGAAGATGCTCACGGTGGCCCAGACGCGCTTGCGCCGCCTCGACGCACCGCGCCTGCTCCCCAAGGTCCTGGCCGGCGTAGGCTTTCTGGACGGCATCGCCCCAACTCGGGAGGTCGCGGCTTGACCCCAATTCCAGCCCTCTTGACGGGACCTCGAGCCGCCGCCAGGATCGTGCCCACGAGAACAAGGAGTCGAAGTCGGTGCATGTGTCTGCTTTCTCCTTTCGAATGTGGCTAACGGCTCGCGCTTCAGCCGCACGAGGAGCGCGGCGGAGCGTGTCGGCTGGAAGCGCCGGTTAACAGGTGATTACGAGGGCCCGAGTTTAATCGGGGCGGTACAGTGCTCTCCACCCAAAGGCTCTTGCCTTTCTCTCGTGGCGCTTTTCGACGAGACCGGCCAGCGCGCTAACACTCATGCATCAACCGCGCCGCCGCGCGAGGTGGCGTGACTCAAGGACGACCCGAGTCCTGGGGCGCCAAGGTTTTGCGCGCCGCGGGTACGCGCCATGGCCAGGATCACCGCGGCCCCTGGCCGCGCGGGTCACTCTATCTTCGCCAAAAGCTTCCGAGCCAAACCGGCAAACTTCATCTCAGCATTCTTTACAAAGAATAGGTTCATCTCTAACAAGACATCGCCTTTGAGCACAAGGGATGGCAGCAACTTGCTGAAGTAGGCCGCATCACCGATCCCCGCTACCGGACCCTGCTTCACCACGTCGCCCGGACCTACCCCTTCGGCTTGCTTCAGGAGCTGGTCACTGAGGCCCCGGGCCATGCGCCAGGTTTCCCATCCCTGCTTGCCGTTGCTCCAGTAGACGGTCATGACGAAAAGAGGCTGGCCGCTTTCGTCCTCCCACTGACAGGTAGACCAAGTCTCACCGGCCTTGGTTTGGTCTCTCATGACGATCTTCCGGCCCACGAGCGCTGACACCTCCTCGTGGTCGAGCAGATGACAGGCGTTGTGGTCCTTCCCGCCCAGCGCCACGGAAGGCGCAGGGGTAGCCGCCTTGGAAGCCGCGCCAGCGTCCTCGCGGCTGCCAATGCCGCAGGCTGCTGCCAGTGAGAGGACCAACAGGGATAGTATCCACGTACCGATGATCCTGACAAAATTCATTGTCATCAAGTTCATTTCAGATTCCTCCTTGGGCGAGCATAGAAGGGATACGAAGTTGCTTTTCACGAGGTCGAGGGTAGACCTTCTCAGAGGGGGGTGTCAAGGCCGCGCGTTGCCTCACGAAAAATCTACGCGAAGCGGGGGTGGTTGCCTTGCGGGCCAATCTTCGCGAAACGGGGGGACTACCCGAAGAGACAAGCGGTCATGTCCACCCACTTCCGTCGCGCCCCGCACCCCTTGGGAATCGCCGAGGGGGGCGATTCCCACACCGCCCACGACCCCGACTACCTACAAACCCAAACACCCCCATGCCCTTACGTAGCTTTTCTCACGAGGTAGCCACCCTTGTTTCGCGGAGAATCTCTCGCGAGCCAACGCGGCCTCTGGGCAGCTACACCGCGTGCATTCCTAAGCTTTCCGGCGCTCCGTGCCCAACGCCGAGCGCCAAGCCTGCGGTCAAGCCGGGCAACCTCCTGCGTGCCGCGGGTCTCGCTGCCGACGCCGCAGGCGGCGCTGGGGCGACGCCAACTGCCCGAGCGACCCTGCGCTGCAGCGTCGCGCCAACAGCGGACCTAGCTGACCAGAACCACTCATCTCCGCTGCCTGGCCTTGAGCTCTCTCGCAACATTCATGGTCCAAACTGCGAGCCCATACGCCACACAGGTGAGGACGAACGCTACCGCCAAAAAGTAGATCGAGGCCACGATCAACGGGAATAGCACATGAGCTATGAACGTCAACGGCGCGAGAAAGAGAATGGCCACTACCTCGGCAACTCGGTACGCCCACCACGCACGCCGCAACTTCCACAGGCCCAGCGCCGTGAGAACGCTCACAACGACAGCACCCAACAGACCAAGCAACACCCAGAATTTTGGGTTTTCGCCGAACAGGCACGCGATGAGGAAAATATCCAGCGCCAGGGCGGCGTCGATCACCAAGACTCTGATGGTATTCCGGATCCGCTCCAGCTCCGGAGCCGGCCTCCCCGAGGTTGCCGTGGCTGCTCTCCTCTTCGGCATCCTGCGCACCATCTTCGCCGCGGGGAGGTAGGCTCGACCTCCTCTGTGGCGACCAAATAGCAGCTAGCCCTCAATGTTACTCCCGGCCAGGCGCTTGTCAAGCCGATGTATGGGTCCAGTACCTTTGGCACTCGGGTTGATGCTGCAGGAGGAAGGAGAGCGGAGATTGCTGGCCGAGGGAATGGTGGGGGCGCTGGGCGTTGGAGACGACGAGC
>Ga0209162_1002337_pt1 | contig 16876 bp, 16 predicted proteins | sample YNPNPMetaG_FD_187121 | JGI IMG/M metagenome (GOLD analysis project Ga0209162, IMG submission 187121) | Anoxygenic and chlorotrophic microbial mat microbial communities from Yellowstone National Park, USA - YNP NP MetaG (SPAdes) (version 2) ... | reverse complement strand
AGCATTCAACCTTGTCCATCAGGGTCAACCTTTGTGCGAACTGCTATAAGGTCGTGACTTCACTGCAAAAACGCGCCGCCGGGATGCTGAGGGCGCAACGTTGTCCATCAATCTTTCTCTGCGCGCTCTGCGCTGAAATGACCTTTTTGCAGGAGACTCCGTCGTGCACACTCAAAATAATCAACGAGTGCAGCCCTGCCCATTCGCTTGAATACCGCAATTATAGCACGCGACCCTGCTGCGCAAACGCACCGTCGAGACGCCGGGCGTGCAGCATGTTCCATCCATCGCTCATTGCGTCCATCGCGCCGCTGCGGTGGCATGACCTTGTTGCAGGAGGCTCATCAATCTGTCTGAGCAATAGTGTCATGATCCCTCCGCGCGCTCTCCGCGCGGCCTGGACAGGCTCACGCAGAGACGCGCAGACGCAGAGCAGCGCGGGACAGACGCTTTACGACGTTGCGCGATGTTTGCGCACCACGGCAACGTCTGCCGCCTGATGATCGACATGCACATGTGGCGCGCTTGAGCGGAGGAGAGCAGCCATGCACGTCATACGCAGTTCATGGGCGCCCGGCATATTCAGGGGAATGGCGAGCGGAGCAAAGGATTGTTCGGCGATGGACTGCGCCTCAGCCAGCGCTGCATCGCATGCTGTGGCGTGACCGGCAGCAGACCGGATCTGTGTCAACAGCGTCAACCCCTCGCCGATCAGGGGTGCATCAGGGCACGTGCGCGCGATGGTCACCGCCCGCTCTGCTGACAGCATGGCTTCATCCAGCCGACCGAGTCGCAACAGACCGCCAGCGCGCGCCAGCCATCCGAGCGATTGGATCGGGCGTTCATCGGCGCACCGCGCCTGCTCGATGATCGCATCCGCCCCGGCGAATCCAGCGGCGTCGGGCGCAGCCAGCAACTGGTCGCAAACCTGCTGGGCGCGGGCGTGCAGCACAAATGAAGGCACGTTTGCTGCATATGCTGCCTGTAATGCGCGTTCGTGCATTTCCATCGCCCGGTGCGGATCCCCCAGCAGGCGCCAGAGGTGACCCGCCAGCAGACTGGCGATATACACGACCGGATGAATCTGAGCGTCACTGGCGAGCGCTGCCAGGTGCGTCAGTGACATTGCGGGCATGCGCCCCTGCGCAAGATCGACGAAGGTCAGGTAGGTCTGCATCAGCAGCGTCCCGTACTGGCTGTTCACCTGTTCTGCGACCTGGAAACCCAGTGTGAAATCCTGACGGGCTGCGGCGCATTCGCCCATTCTCACATATGCCCAGCCACGCCCGGCATATTTCCCCCACATACCGGGTTTGTACGACTCGCCTGCCACGTCGATTGATCGGGTATAGATCTGAACCGCGTCGTCGTAGCGACCGCAGTTGAGCGTCATCTGACCGATCATGGTCAGCGCAGCCGCTTCTAATCGGCGCAGACCGCTGTGCTGCGCCATCGCAACCGTCTGATCGAGTATCTCGCGCGCCTGTGCGTATTCCTGAGCGAAGACCAGCGCCGTTCCGAGGTGACTCAGGCTTTGCGTCGTCTGTGCGACCACACTGCGGAGATCGGCGTCATCCTGACGCATCTGATCAATGCTGGCGCAGGCATGCTGCAAGTCCTCGATGGCGTCACGCACCCGACCAAGCATCAGGGCGCTGACGCCGCGAATATTGAGCGCGCGCACGATGCTGGCGATGTCGTGCAACAGCGTTGCCAGTTCGAGCGCCTGCGACGCGGTTGCATACGCTTCTTCAGCGTGATCGCGGGTGGAGAGCGCGTAGGCATGGGTGACCAGCGCGTACATATAGAGCGAAGGAAACGCACGACTCCGCTCGATTGCGTGCTGCAACAAACTGAGCGCCGACGCCGTCTCGCCCCGATGCAGTGCAATCACCCCGCGTTGCACGGCAGCCTGCGCCTGCACTTCGCGCACCTCACGACTCGTTCCCGCCAGCAGCGATTCGGCGTGCGCAATTGACTTCAATGCCTGATCGAATGCCGCCAGATCGGTGCTCTCGCGGGCATGCACCATCCAGAAACGTGCTGCTGCAAGCGCACACCCTGCCGTCTCGTAATGCGTAGCGATCCTGGCAGCATATCCAGGGTGACCGGTATGCACCTGTTCCAGACTGCGGGCAGCCTGTTCATGGAGGTGGGCGGCTCGTTCGGCAGGAATGTCGCTCAGAATCAGATGATGGATAAGATGGTGCGAAAAAGTGTACTCATCGCTGCCGTGAGTGACCGTATCGATCAACAACCGGCGGGCGAGCAGGTCGTCCAGCGCCGATGCATACGCCGACGGCGACCAGTTGAGTATCTGCCGCAATTCGTCATCGGCGAACGAGAAACCCAGGATAGCCGCCGCTTCCAGCATATGACGGTTGCGCTCGCCAATATCGCGCAGTCGCAGCCTGAGCGAATCACGCAATCCCGCCAGACCCTTTTCCTTCGACAGACGCCGCTGCTGCGATTCGCGCAGACTGTCAATCGCCTCGCGCAAAAAGAGGGGTATGCCGCCAGCATAGTGCCTGATCTCTTCGAGCGTCGCGGCATCAATGGCGCTTCCGAGCGTCTGTTCCAGCAAGCGGTTGGCTTCAGACGACGTGAATGGCTGGACATGGAGGTCGAACGCACAACGCTGACGGCGCAGGGTTCGTTTGGCAGACAACAACGAGGGCGTCATGAAACCGGATCGGTGGGTGACAATGATCAGCAGCGGGAGCGAGAGACAGACATCAGCCAGATCGATCAGCGCATCGAGCGACCAGGTATCGATCCAGTGCACATCCTCGATGATCAGAAACAGTGGTCGGCGCAGCGCAAGCGCCTGCACACTCCGGCGTATGGCGGAACACAGCGCGGCGGCATCCGGTTGAGACGACGCGATCAGTTCAGGACGCAGCGCCGCCAGATCAGGGACGAGCGGCAACAGGCGACTGAGCCACTCTGCGGCGCTCCCCGCGCTTTGGGCAAGGTGTGTCGCCGCTGCGGTCAGGATATGTCGCCACGGTGCATACGGGCGGTCATCGCGGGCATTGCTCATTGGTTGACAATACCCGTAGAACACATGCACCGGTTGTGCTTCGTTCAGATCGACAAACCTCCGGATCGCCTCCTGCACCAGTGATGTCTTGCCCACGCCGGGCTGACCTGAGACGAACACCATCCGTCCCTGCCCCTGCACAGCGCTGCGCATCAGATCGGTTAACCGGCAGAGTTCATCGGCGCGACCGATAAACATGGGAACGGTTGATCGATCAGGCTGCGTGGCACACGTCAGGCGGCGGTGCAGGATATCGTGGTAGAGCGCAGTCGTCTCCGGCGCCGGTTGAACGTGCAACTCACGTTGCAGATCGCGCGCCAGCGTCTGGTACATGTCCAGTGCTGCGGTGCGGTTGCCAGCACGCGCCATAGCAGTCATCGCCAGGCGCACTGCGTCTTCGTCCCACGGCTCGTGCGTCACCAACCGGCGCGCCCACCGCCCGGCGCGATCCCAATCGCCGCGCTCCATCCAGGCGTGCGCCAGTGATCGCAGCAGCGCCAGGTAGCGCTGCCGCAACTCCTCACGTCGAACGAGAATATCGTCGTCGGTGTCGATGCCCGGCGCCAGTTCACCACGATAGAGTCCGGCGGCAGCCTCCATGTCCTGCACAGTCGCCCATTCGCGCTCGAACGCATGCACATCGACATAGCAGTCAGGCGGAGCATTCCAGACAACGTGCTGGCTCGAAACAACCAGCCACTCACGGGCGACAGGCGGCAGGAGCGTGCGCAACAGATGCAGATGACGGCGCAGGTTTGCCAGTGCACTGGCGGGATCATCGTCGGGCCAGAGGGTGAACGCCAGTTGTTTGCGCGCAAGCGGCTGACGAGGCTGGAGCGCCAGATGCACTGCCAGGCGGCGCAAACTCTCGCGCTGTGGCAAAACCGTATGTGCCTCTGCAACCTCGAAGCGAATATCACCCAGGAGAATAATGCGAAAAGAAGGCGGGATCGATGCCATGAGCGATTCTCGAAACGCGGGTGAGCCGCTTATCAATGAAACTGGTAGTATCTATCGTTAATAGAACGCCCTGTCTGCCACCTTTGCCACCGACGAGTGGATGATCCACACCGTCACGCCCGCTCCACCAGTGCCGCCACCAACTCGCGACAGAAGGCGGGAATATCGGCGACCACCCGCCCCCAGACCAGATGCCCATCACGCAAGGCTGCTGCATCGACCCAGGTGGCCCCGGCGTTGATCAGATCATCCTTGATTCCGGTTGAACCGGTCGCCGGGCGACCACGAACAATCCCCGCCGAGATGGCGACCGACCCGCCATGACAGATGATCCCGATCACCTTGCCGGCTTCGTCCATCGCCCGCACCAGATCGGTCACTGCCGGATAGCGGCGCAGTTTATCCGGCGCCCATCCGCCGGGGATCACCAGCGCGAAGAGATCATCGGCGCGCAGGTCTGCAACAGTGGCAGTGGGTGTAATCTCAAGCCCGTTCTTCCCGCGCACCGGGCGCATATCGAGACCAGCCGCCACCACCCCGGCGCCTTCCTCCTGCAAGCGCATCATTGGAACATAAAACTCAAGGTCTTCCACTCCCTCAGCCAGCAGAATAGCGATTCGCCTGCCTGCCAACCGCATGCTGTCGCCTCCTCTCAGTCATGATCGCGCCTCAATATCCGGTTCCCGGATACAGTCATGCAATTCTATCATAGTGAGAGTCAGGTTGGAGCGCCGACATGGATTCGGACGGCAGACTTTCAAACAACGACAGGTCTTCGCCAAATCCTTAAGAATAAGGGGAACAGGGATGATAGTATGGCATTCATCGAAGAGCGCAGACTTCCAGTAATGGAGAATTCAGTAAGAGCAATTTCGATATTTCGGAATGGATGATGAGAAAAAATATCGAATGGCTCATGAGGAAAAACGGCGCGCTTGCGATGCTTTGCAAGACGACCGTCGCACGGAAAGTTCTTTTGTACGCCTGGCAAAACGATCTGCGCATTGATTCAGCATCGATGTACCTTCTTGACGCACAGCAGTATTTTGGAGCTTCGGTTGACGCCTGTCTTTTGTTCCTTCGAAGCGCTCCGAACGGCCAGAGTCAGGAGTGCCGGGTTTTTCATTCCCTGCACGCACAATGCCCTGAGAGCGTCTTTGGTTTGCAGGATGGCATGCTGGTGGCTGATGTCACAGCATACCGGAAATGGAAAGCCCTTCTCGGATATGGACTTCGGGGTTGGCGATCAGGAATCAAGCATGATTGCAGCAAGGTCTTTGAGTTGCGTCTTGAGTCTGGAAGGTTTGTGAATGGATTGGGAGAATTCGTTGATCTTGAACCTGAAGCGCTTTTCCCTTTGCTCAAAAGCTCCGATCTCGCAACCCACAGGAAACCGCGTCGTTGGATGATTGTTCCACAGCGGACCATAAGCGACGATCCAGGTCATCTCAGGTTGGACGCTCCCAAGACGTGGAACTACCTTGTCGGTCGCGCTCATCTTTTGGATAAACGGCAGAGTTCTATCTACAAGAACCGTCCGCCCTTCTCGATCTTTGGGGTCGGACCATATACGTTTGCTCCCTGGAAAGTTGCTATTTCAGGTCTCTACAAGAAGCTTGAATTTGTGAAGGTTCCACCTTTTCAGGGGCGCCCGACGGTGCTGGACGACACCTGTTATTTCTTTCCGTGTGATTCTGAAGAAGAGTGCAATTTTCTGCACGAACTGGTTATGTCCGACCCTGCGAGATCATTTTGGTCTGCCTTCATTTTTTGGGATGCAAAGCGACCGATTACGGCACAATTGCTCAACTCACTCGATCTGATGGCGCTCATTCGGGTATTGGGGAAAGAGTGCGAAATCGCACGATCCCTTGCAGAACGACAGATTGTAGAATATACGGCAGGATCGTACCAGCCACTCCTCTTCAGGGAAGAAACTGGCGGGTATGGGGGTGATGCCGGATCGTGATCGATAGGATGCGTTTCTGCCGGGGCGCAACATATCGTCGTTTTGATGACGAATGAGGAGGGGCACGGCATGCCGTGCCCCCCTGTTCGACAATGCGCAGTCATCAGCACGCGGCACCCTGGGAGCTCGGTTGTCTCGCCCGCATAAGTGACAATCAGGTGCGCGCGCGACACTGGGTGCGCGGGCGTCTCGCCCGCATAAGTGATAACCAGGTACGCGCGCGACGCTGGGTGCGCGGGCGTCTCGCCCCCACGCGCGACGCTGGGTGCACGCGCGTCTCGCCCGCATAAGTGACAATCAGGTGCGCGCGCGACGCTGGGTGCGCGGGCGTCTCGCCTACATGGTGCACGGTTGTCTCGCCCGCACGCGGCACCCTGGGAGCTCGGTTGTCTCGCCCGCATAAGTGACAATCAGGTGCGCGCGCGACACTGGGTGCGCGGGCGTCTCGCCTACATGGTGCACGGTTGTCTCGCCCGCACGCGGCACCCGGGGAGCTCGGTTGTCTCGCCCGCATAAGTGATAATCAGGTGCGCGCGCGACACTGGGTGCGCGGGCGTCTCGCCCACATGGTGCACGGTTGTCTCGCCCGCACGCGGCACCCGGGGAGTGCAGGCATCTCGCCCGCATAAGTGATAATCAGGTGCGCGCGTCGCGCCCGCACTCCGTGGAAAACAGCGCGGATGGTGAACAAAGCACTAGTGAACCGTACAGTCTGTTCTACCAGAATATCACACTCACCGGTCAGTTCCTTGCGCCGCTTCACCCGCGTCGCCATCTTCGAGCAATCCCAGGCTGTCGTCCGGCTTCAGGTGATGAATGACCAGGCGCAGCCTGCCCGGCGGCGTCCCCAACACCTCGTGAAAGATGGCGACTGCTTCGCGCGCAAATGCGCGTTTGCGCGCCAGCGACAACGGTTCGTCGCTGGCGTAGAGAACTTCAAGGAGTGGCATTGCCCATCTTCTCCTCAACGAATCGCATGCTCAACGGCGGTTGTCTGTGCATTTCAAGGGTGAATACATCGCCCGCGCGAATCGGGATGGCAGGACCGAGCGAACCAGAGAGCACAATGTCGCCGGGTTCGAGACTCACCCCGAATGAGATCAGTTTGTTCGCCAGCCATGCAACCGCGCGCGCCGGGTGCCCCAGCGCCGCCGCACCGATCCCCTGAACAGCAGGTTCACCGTTGTGGTGCAGCAGCATACCCACCGTGCGCAGATCGACGTTGCGCATGGCGCGACTCCAGGGTCCCAGCGTAAATCCGCCATACGATGCGTTGTCCGCCACGGTATCCGCCAGTTTGATGCGCCAGTCGGCGATCCGGCTGTCCACGATTTCAATGGCGGCGGCAACCGCCTCGGTCGCCGCCAGGACATCCTGAAGGGTCACACCCGGTTCACGCAACGAGCGCCCGATGAGAAAGGCAAGCTCACCCTCGACACGCGCCTGCACAAACAGATCTGCCGGCACATCGACACGTCCATCGGCAGCCGGAAAGTAGCGCGACTCCCACAAACTGCCGTAGTCCGGTTCGTTGACGCCCAGTTGCTGCTGAATAGCGCGGCTGGTCAACCCGATTTTGCGCCCGACGACGCGCTCGCCGCGCGCCTGACGCAGTTCCGTCCAGCGCGATTGAACGGCATAGGCATGATCCGGCGCCAGACCGATCGTCTCACTGAGCGGCGCAATCGGCTGTCGTCGCTCCCAGGCGGCATCCAGTTGCCGCGCTATTGCTTCGCTATCGATGCCGCCTATTGATTGCTCAGGCATACCGTCTTCGCCTCCGTGAAGAACTCCAGGCTGTCATGCCCACCTTCGCGCCCAATGCCGCTCTGCTTCATGCCGCCGAATGGAACGCGCAGATCACGCACGAAGAAATCGTTGACCCAGACAGTTCCCGCATCGATGGCGCCAGCGACGCGCACGGCACGCCCTACGTCGCGCGTCTGCACGACCGCCGAGAGACCATACGCCACGCCGTTGGCGATTGCAATGGCTTCGTCTTCGCCATCGAACGGCGCAACTGTGACGACCGGACCGAAGATTTCTTCCTGGCACACGCGATCCTGCGGCTGAACGCCGACGATGATCGTCGGATTGAGGAAGTTGCCGTGGTTGAAAGGCGCCGGCAGATCGGGGCGGTCGCCGCCCAGCACAATCTCCGCCTGCGTACCGCGCGCAATGTCGATATAACTGCTGACGCGCTGGAGATGCTCCGGTGCAATCAGCGCCCCCACCGTCGTCTCAGGATCCATGGGATCGCCGACGCGCAACTGTTGCGTGGCGGCAATGAAGCGCTGCAAAAACCGGTCGTAGATCGGGCGCTCGACGAGCAGACGCGGACCGGCCAGGCAGAACTCACCCTGGTTGAAGAACGACGACCGCAAACTGATCGCCACAGCCCGATCCAGGTCGGCGTCGGCAAAAATGATATTTGCGCCTTTGCCGCCCAACTCGAACGACAGACGCTTCAATGTGCGCGCCGCCACCCCCATGATCGTCTTGCCGGTGCCGCTTTCGCCGGTAAATGAAATGAGATGCACCCCCGGATGCTGCGTCAGCAGCGCCCCCGCCGACTCAGGACCGAACCCATGGACGACGTTGAGAACCCCCGGCGGCAGACCGGCGCTGTGGGCAATCTGCGCCAGTTTCCAGGCGCCGATCGGAGTGAACTCGGCAGGCTTGAGCACGACGGTATTGCCAAAGGCGAGCGCCGGACCGATCTTCCAGGTCGCCTGGAGCATTGGCACGTTCCAGGGGGTGATGAGCGCCGCCACACCGACCGGTTGACGCAGCACATAGTTCACATAGCCGCTATCCATCGGGTACGCTTCACTGCCGTGGGTCACGGCAAAATCGGCGAAGAACTCGATATTGGCGGCGAGTCGCTGCACATAACCGGCGCGATTCTCGCGGATCGGTCGGCCGACATCCCAGGTTTCGATCAGTTCGAGCTCCGCAGTGTGCGCGCGAATGGCATCGGCGAACGCCCGCAGCACACGCCGCCGCTCAGCGGCGCCAGCGCGCCCCCACGATGCAAACGCCCGTGTCGCCGCCTGCACAGCCGCATCGACTTCGTCTTCCCGACCCTCCGGCGCACTGCCGATCACCTGGTTCGTCGCGGGATAAAAAATCTCGAAGCGGTGCGTTCCTTCGACGAACGCACCGTCGATGTAGTGTTGCACATGAAACGATGGGTGCTCCATCACTCAGCCTCCAATCGAGCAATCAGGCAGTCTGCGCCTGATCCGATAACTTCCAGCACCCCCGGTTCGACAGGCGTCGCGGCAGCCGGCGAACCGAAGAATACCACCTGCCCGGCGCTCAATCCACCGACCATTGTGGCCAGCCAGCACAGGCGCTCGTGCAGATCGCCAAGCGCCCGCAGATCGCCTTCGGCGCGCAGCGTTCCGTTGAGATAGAGGCGCAAGACGCCGCCAGGTTGCTGGTCGATCAGGCGCCCGCTGATCAGAAATCCGCCGCCTGAACTGTTATCGGCGACAACTTCGGCGGCGCTGAAGCGGTACCCTTCCCACACACTATCGAGCAGATCAACGCCCAGGAACCATCCGCCAATCGCGGCCGCCGCCGCGCCGGGGGTGGCATCCGGCATCACCGGCGCGCGCAGCACTGCTGCAACTTCTGGCTCAATGCGCGGCTGAATGAAACGAGCCAGACGCACCGGACTTTCAAGCATCATCGTGGGATAGATTCGCCCGTAGATCGGAGAATCGATGCCCATCTGCGCCTGCTTCGCCGGGCTGAGCAACCCCAGTTTGTACCCTTTGACCGGCACTCCTTCGCCCAGGGTCGCCTGGATCGCATATGCAGCGGCAAGATCGACACCACACGCACCGCCGCGACTGACAATCGTGCGCCGACTCGCGCGCGCCCCGCGCACATCTTCCAGCAACGCCAGCGCATCAGCGCTCAGTTCCATGGCTTGCTCCCTCACGCTCCGCCAGTGACCGCCCGCCAACGCCCCAGTGCGTCTTCGGGATCTCATAGATCACCAGGCGCACTTCTTCCAGGGGCAGACCGAAATGACGCGCAGCGCACGCTGACAGACGTTCCATCAGCACCGCCCGCTGCTCCGCCGTCCGCCCTTCGACCATCGTTACCCGCACTACCAGCATGAGACGCTCCCACTACCAGAGATACCAGAAAGGACCTTCCGCCCCGGCGTCGCTGATCATCTCCATCCGCCCATACTTGCCCGCAAAGAACAGGAGCGGCGGTCCGTCACGGCTGGCAAGATACTCGACCTGACCGATGTACAGGGTGTGATCGCCTGCCGGATGCGCATCAACCACGCGGGCAATCACGTGCGCCAGCGCATTGTCGATCAGCGGAACGCCATGCTTCCAGACGAAAGGAATGTGCAGCCCTTCGATCGGGCGCCCGGCGAAGTGACGACTCAGCGCCTCCTGGTCATCCGCCAGCACACTCACGCCGTAATGACAACCCGGCGCGAGCAGCGCGTGCAGGCGGGCGCGCGTGGCGACCGATACCAGCACCAGCGGCGGATCGAGCGATACCGACAGAAACGAGTTTGCCGTCATGCCGTGCGATTGCCCTTCGTGGTACGTGGTCACAATCGTGACACCGGTAGCGAATTTGCCCATCGTCGCGCGGAACTGGCGCGAGTCGAACGGGACAGATGCAACAGGTGCGATGTCGGTTGGTGCGGTCATGCGTTTCTCCACACGTTCACGCTGGCGCGGTCTGCTGCTGGCGCACCAGTTCGAGCGCCACATCAAGAATCCAGTCTTCCTGCCCGGCAACCGTCTGGCGCCGTCCCAGTTCAATCAGGATGGCGCGCGGATCGACGCCCAACTGTTCTCCGATCCGCCTGGCATGCAGCAGAAAGGTCGAGTAGACCCCGGCATACCCGATTGTGACTGCATCACGGTCGGGGAAGGGCTGAAATGGCATGATCGGCGCAACCACATACTCGGCGGCATCCATGAGCGCCAGCACATCGAGACCGGGATTGCTCCCCAGCCGGTCGAGCACCGCCGCCAGCACCTCGGTGGCGGCGTTGCCCGCACCGGCGCCCAACCCCCGCAGACACCCATCGATCTGGTCTGCGCCTGCCTCCAGCGCAGCCAGCGTGTTGCCAATCCCCAATCCCAGGTTGTTATGGGCATGGAAGCCGACCTGCACCGTGAGCGCCGCTTTGAGCGCCCGGACGCGCGCCGCTGCATCGTGCGGCAGCATGGCGCCCGCCGAGTCCACCACGTAGACGCAATCGGCGCCATACGACTCCATCAGACGCGCCTGCTCTGTGAGGAATTCAGGCGGTCTCATATGCGACATCATCAGGAAGCCGACCGTTTCCAGCCCCATATCCTTCGCCATCTTGAAATGCTCTTCGCTGATATCCGCTTCTGTGCACTGGGTTGCAATCCGTAGCACCTGAACACCGCGTTCGACGGCGGCCTTCAATTCGCGGCGCGTACCAATGCCGGGGAGGAGGAGCGCAGCAATACGCGCCCGTTCCGCCGTCTCACGCGCTTCGGCAATCAGGTCGAGGTCCGGCACGCGCGAAAAACCGTACTGGAGCGATGAACCGGCCAACCCATCGCCGTGGGTCACTTCGATCACCGGCACACCGGCGCGATCCAGCGCGCGAACAATGTCACGCACCTGCTGACGGGTAAAGGTGTGCGCCAGTGCGTGCGATCCATCACGGAGGGTTGTATCGGTCAGGCGGGGCGCCTTCATACGAGCACCTCCCGACGACTCAGCAACTGTTGTGCGAACACCTCGCCAACCCGCCGCGCCGAGGCGGTCATGATATCCAGGTTCCCCGCATAGGGCGGCAGAAAGTGTCCCGCCCCCTCGACTTCCAGCAATGCCGTCACGACCGGCATGCGTCCCCATGGTGTTTCGCGCATATCGAAGACCGGCGGATTCTTGAGCCGGTATCCCGGCACATACTGCTGCACCTCGGCAACCATCGCCTCAATCGAATCGCGCACCTGGGCCGGGTCGAAATCGCCCGCCGGGATGGCGTAGACCGTATTCCGCATCAGGATCGGCGGTTCCGCCGGGTTGAGAATGATGATCGCCTTCCCATGCTGCGCGCCGCCGATCACCTCCAGACCGTGTGCCGTGGTAAAGGTGAACTCATCAATGTTCTGGCGGGTGCCCGGTCCGGCAGAACGACTGGCGACCGTGCTGACGATCTCGGCGTAGCGCACTGGCGTCACGCGGCTCACCGCGTACACGAGCGGAATGGTCGCCTGCCCGCCGCAGGTGATCAGGTTGACATTCGGTGCATCGAGGTGCTGCGTCAGGTTGACCGGCGGCACAACATACGGTCCACGCGCCGCTGGCGTCAGGTCAATCGCAATCCGCCCGGTTTCACGCAACAGTTTCGCGTGGCGCACATGCGCTTTCGCGCTGGTTGCATCGAAAACAATCTGGATCTCCGGTCGTTCCAGCACTGCCGCAATACCCTGGTCGCTGGTCGCCACCCCCAGATCGCGCGCGCGCGCCAATCCTTCGGAGTGCGGGTCGATCCCCGCCAGCAGCACAAGTTCCATCGCACCGGGGTGATCGAGCAGTTTGTACATCAGGTCGGTTCCGATATTGCCGGATCCGAGGATGGCAACCTTTATCGTTTCATTGCCCATCGAGGCATTCCTCTGTGGTAGCCCAGGTTTTCGGAGACACGCTGAGCCGCCTCTACAATCAGAGCGACATAACCGGCGCGCTGCGCCTGAAAGCGATGCGTCGGCAACGAAATGCTCATCGCTGCGATCACACGCCCTTCAAAGTTGTAGATCGGCGCGGCAACGCAACACAGACCGATCGAAATTTCTTCCTGATCGCACGCATAGCCGCGCTGCCGCACCTGATCCAGTTCACGCGCCAGTTCTTCCGGGGTGGTGATGGTGTTGGGCGTGAATGCATGCATGCCCTGCTGTTCGAGAATCTGCGCCACCTCGCTCCACGGCGCATGCGCGAGCAACACCTTGCCGACGCCGCTACAGTGCGCTGGCAGACGCGCACCGACTCCCGAAAGCGAAATGTGAACGGCATGCGTTCCTTCGAGTTTTTCGATATAGATCACCTGACCATTCTCCAGAACTGCCAGGTGCATTGTTTCGCCCCAGCGCGCCACGACCTCTTCCATCACCTGACGCGCCTCGGCACGGAACTCGGTTGTTTTGAGCAGGGTCTGACCGAATTCGAGCAGGCGCCATCCCAAACGGTACCGTCCCGGACCGGTGCGGCGCAACAATCCCTGCCCTGCCATGCTGCTCAACAACTCGGAGGTGCTCGATTTTGGCTGGTCGAGCGCGCGGGCAATGTCACCGACCGTCCATTCAGGATGGGCAGGCGAGAAGAGACTCAACACTTCGACGGCTTTCTGGAGCGTCTGGATCATGGCAACCACGCTTTCGTCAATCGCACCGGATCGGGTAGCAGGGGCGCGGATGGTCATTTGCCCTTTCAGGGTAGAGTTTTTGGGAGATGTAATCGGTTTTCGGCATTTCCGTGCGCTTTTGCCCCTCATCCCCCCAACCCCCTTCTCCCACAAAGGGGAGAAGGGGGAGTTTGGGCGTCTTGAAGCCCAAAACGAGAGAGGAACGCAGGGGTTTCCCCCAAAACCTGCCCCTGTAAAGGGCGAGGGAGTGAGGGAAACCTGTGATCCCCCGCGTCCCTCAATCTGCCAGGAACAGCGATCAGTTCGCCCCGACCAACTCCTCCTCGGCGCGCTCCTGCGACTCCTTCTGCACCGGCGGCGTGCCGTACATGAAGTACTCGGCGGGCAGCGGCGAACCGAACCAGATGATGCCCTTCGCCAGGTTCGACTCGTGCCAGGTGATCGGCTTCCAGTCCGGATCGAAGATCAGGTACCCGGCGTCGCCGAACAGTTCGACGCGGTTGCCGCCTGGCTCGAACACATACATGAAGAGCGCCTGGCTTATCCCGTGCTTGCCCGGTCCGGCTTCAATTGTAATACCATAATCGGAGAACACATCGGCAATATCCGAGAGGTGCTGCGGGATGCCGTACCAGTAGCAGATGTGGTGCAGGCGCCCTCGCGCACCGGCTGCGTCACGCATGGTGGCGACTTCGTGAACGAGTGGGCTGACGCTGAGCCAGGCGCCGGCTTCCGTGCCGTCGTTCAGAATAATGTGCTCGCGCAGGCGGAAACCGAGTTGATCCATCAGGAACTGCTTGTTGGGCGTGACATCCTGGCACAGCAGGTTGACGTGATCGATCCGGCGCACCGGTACGCCGCGCAGCGGGCGCTTCTGCGGACGATTGAGCAGTTCGGTGCGCATCGTTTCGGGCGCCTGGAAATACTCCACATCCCAGAACAGTTCCATCATATGCCCATCGGGGGTGGTGAACTGATAGGCACGCCCATGCCCATGGTCGCCGTCGATCCAGCCGCGCCCCAGACCCACCGCCTCAATCGCCTGCACCCGGCGCTCAAGCGCCTGCGGCGATGTCACCCGCCAGGCGACGTGCCCCAAACCGGGCTGATCCGCCTCGGTGACCTTCAGACTGTGGTGGTAATAATCCTCATACGCGCGCAAATAGACCGACTTCCCGGAACGCTCCGTCTCTTCGAGACCCAGCAAATCTTTGAAGAACCAGAGGGTGTCGTTCAGTTTTGGCGTGAGGATTTCGACGTGCGCCAGTTGCGCGACGTCAAAGATCGGTTCTTTGTGGTCAGTCATGGTCTGTCCTCCTTCTTTGCAGGAACTCCTACTGTCTGGCGCCGAACCGTTGCATCACGATGTTCACATCGTCGGGGTTGATCAGATCAGGAACCGTCCAGCCGTCGAGGTCGTACTCGTTGAGACACTGATCGGCGAACCCTTTGTAGCGATCGGCAGCGCCGGTTGCCATCGCCGTCAGCAACACTTCCAGGCGAATGTTCTCGTGGTTGCCGGCATAGTTCCGCTCATAGAGTTCGTGCCGTCCGCCAAACTCCGAACCGATCGCATCCCACAGCAACTTCATCAGTTTGACGCGATCCAGCGACGAGTAACCGTTCGACCCGCGCAGATACTTATCCAGGTAGCCGCGTATTTCCGGCGTCTTGAAATCGACGGCGTGCGAGTTGAGATAGATGAGCGCGCTGGCGACATCATTCTCGATCAGTTCCTTGATACGCGGATATGCGACGGTGGCGAAGACGCGATACGCCAGACCGTAATCCAGGTTCGGCAGCACCGCCCCCTCGTTCCAGGGAATCGGCGTGCGCGCCATTGCATCGCTGATCGCCCAGAACAGGTTCCGCCAGGCAAGCACCTCGCCGACACGCGCCTGAACACCGCGGAAATCCTTCACCCCTGTCGCCTCGATCGCCTTCAGGAACAGACCGGCGATGAAGTCCAGTTTCACCGCCATGCGGGTGCAGCCGTGGAACGTAAAGCGCGGAATAAAGCCGGAGAGCGGGAAGAAGGCATTCACCTTCTCAACATCGCCGTAGACAAAGACATTCTCCCAGGGGATCAGCACCTGGTCGAAGACCATCACCGAGTCATTCTCATCGAGGCGACTCGAAAGCGGATAATCGAATGGACTGCCCATAACCTCCGCCGCCATCTCATACGATGGGCGAGCGATCAGTTTGACGCCCGGCGCATCCATCGGCACGATGAAGATCAGGGCGAACTCTTTGCTCTTGATCGGCAGTGGACCGTAGTGAGCAATGAAATTGTAGTGGGTCAGCGCCGAGCCGGTGGCAACCACCTTGGCGCCGCTGACGACCAACCCGGCATCGGTCTCACGCTCGACGTGCATGTACACGTCGCGGACTTCATCCGGGGAGCGGTTGCGGTCGATTGGCGGGTTGACAATCGCATGGTTGAAATACAGCACCCGTTCCTGCGCCTCGCGGTACCAGTGGCGTGCATTTTCCTGATAGGGGGTGTAGAACTCTGCATTCGCGCCGAGCGTCGCCAGAAAGGCGGCTTTGTAATCAGGGCTGCGCCCCATCCAGCCATACGTCAACCGCGCCCATTCGGCAATTGCATCGCGCGCGCCGACCAGATCTTCCGCACTGCGCGACGCGCGGAAAAACTTGTGCGTAAAGCCGCCGTTGCCGGTATCGGTCGGACAGGTCAGCACTGCCTGCTTCTCAGGGTCATGCAGTGCATCGTAGAGGCGGGCAACCATGCGGGTTGCGTTGCGGAACGCCGGGTGGGTGGTGATATCTTTGACACGCTCGCCATAGATCCAGATTTCGCGCCCATCCCGCAGACTTTCCAGATACTCCTCGCCGGTGAGGGGCAATGTCGTTCGTTCTACCGTTTCGACGGTCATTCGTTGACCTCCCTTTGCTCGCACTATCTCCATTGACGCCGTTCAGTGGAAAGGGAACACCAGCCGTAGCCGCCTGCCTCGCGGCTCTGCGCCACCTCCTTACCTTCATTGCGTAGACGAAATGATGTGCGCGGAGACGATTGGTTGAGATGAAGTTGTCGTGATGACTTAAGGCTACCACCAATCCCGCCAGACTTCCAGATCGATGTTCGGTATAGTCGAACAGCGTCTTGATCTGTCGAAAGATCGTGTTGGAAAGGTTGCTGCGACCCGGCAACGTTGCAATCATGGCACGTTTGCTCTACAATGCACAACACATCCTGCGTTATAGAGAAATTGCCATTATGCCGCTCCAGATCGACATTCCGCACGACGAGATCGCCGCCTTCTGCCAGCGCTGGAGGATCAGAGAACTCGCAATCTTCGGCTCAGCGCTGCGGGACGACTTCCGCCCCGACAGCGACGTGGATGTGTCCGCCCCGCCAGGAAGATGACTGAAGCGCAAGCCTGCGCCCGGCAACGCTTATGACCACGCCTTCTCCAGTCAAACCCTTGCTCACCACTGCCGACCTTCCGGCTGCGGTCCTGAGCGCAATCAACGCCTGCGT
>Ga0209162_1002335_pt1 | contig 16884 bp, 16 predicted proteins | sample YNPNPMetaG_FD_187121 | JGI IMG/M metagenome (GOLD analysis project Ga0209162, IMG submission 187121) | Anoxygenic and chlorotrophic microbial mat microbial communities from Yellowstone National Park, USA - YNP NP MetaG (SPAdes) (version 2) ... | reverse complement strand
ACAGGGGTGTCACTGCGAACGAGCGCTTTTTGCGAGTGAAGCAGTCTCCCAAAGCATGGTTTTTCCTGTTCAAGACGAGATTGCTTCGGGCAGAGAACGCCCTCGCAATGACAGCCTGAATAGTTACATACGAAAATGGGATACTGTTGAAGTAAGAAAATCGCATTTAGATAGAACCTATCTGAAAAATAGTTAAACAAGGAAACGAGACCTGATAAGACAGGGAATGCAAAAATCCAAGTTCAAGATGTCACCTCTCCATGATCAAGGATAACACAAAATCGAAAAGCAAATATCGAATGCCGGGCAAGTTGTGCAAATCGCAAAAAAGCACTTGCCCAAAGAGCCACAGGCAAAAAAAAGCAAGGACATCCACGCTAAACAATCGGGATGTCTTGGATTTGCTATGCGCTGTAGAGCGGTTGTCAATGGAAAAAGAAGGGTTCAATGTTGCCAGCAGCGTTTACATGAACGCTTTCACACCTGGCAAGAACAGGGGCTATTTGAGCTGCTGTTCAGAAAGATGCTCAAATTCTATTCCTGGTGAGAAGAACTTTCCCGCCAACGCTGAGTCATCGAAAGAACGTTGAGTTGGTTATCAAAACGTCGCAGTATTGCTACTAACTGGTGCAAGAAGGCGCGAAACTGGCTCGCTTTGGTTTACATGGCTTGTTCACAAATTTTACTCAATTAACTTTCGGATAGGCTCTTAGCCCTTCAACATTTCATCGTGCGCCGTCGTTGAGCCGACGTCCGTCAGGTCCAGCGGCGGCAATTCAGAAAGCGAATTCAGCCCAAAATGGCGCAAAAAATCGGCCGTGGTGCCGTATAAAATCGGACGGCCTGGACCTTCGGCACGCCCCACCTCTTGAATCAGCCCCTTACTGAGCAGCGATTTCATCACCCCGTCACTGCTGACGCCGCGGATGCTCTCCACATAGGGACGGGTGACAGGCTGCTGATAGGCAATGATGGCCAGCGTCTCAAGAGCAGCACGGCTGAGGCGGCTGGTCGCCTCCAGGCCAAGAAAGCGCTCGATGAGTTCCGCCATTTCCGGAGCCGTGGTCAACTGGACCCGCCCCCCATGACGCTGTAAGCGCAGGCCACGCGTGGCCAGTTCCTGCTCTAATTGTTGCAGCCCCTCTTCCACAGCAGCCACCGAGACATCCAACGCCGCAGCCAGTTGCGCAGGGAGAACGGCCTCAGGTGACACAAACAGTAACGCTTCCAGCGCAGCGATCAAATCAAGAGGTCTGGTTTCAGATTCAGTCATGCTATAATCCACTCCAACGTTCGTGATGTTCGGAGGCAAAATCCCATGAAAAAGAATGTTTCACTGGCGATTCTGTTCATCCTGCTGACCATGATGGCATGCACCATTTTCATCGGCGGACCGGAATACCCCGATCGCTCGGTGCCGGTCTCAACCGAAGCGGTCGGCGATCTGCAACAGTCCATCGCCGAGGCGATCGCTGCTGGCGCCGTGACCGGCGAGGTCACCATCACCATCAGCGAGGTTCAGTTAACGTCTTACCTGGCGATGAAACTCCAGGCGCAGGCCGATCCGCTCCTGACCGATCCGCAAGTGTATCTGCAAGATGGACAAATCCAGGTATATGGGCGCGCCCACAAGGGCAATCTCGAAGCAACGGCGCTGATCATCTTGACGGCAGGCGTAGATGAAAACGGCGACCTGGACATCCAACTGGCCTCCGCCAACTTCGGCCCGCTGCCCGTCCCAACCGGCCTGCTCGAGGTGCTGACCGCCATGATTGACGAGGCCTTTACCGGTTCCGTGGGGCCAGTGGCCACCGGCATCCGCCTGACGGATGTTACCATCGCCGACGGTGTCATGACCATTCGCGGAGAAATCAAATAGCGCTCGGATTATACCAGTATCCCTCATGAACCAAATTTCGCAAAACCGGGGAAGGCGCAAATTGCTGAGGATATCGGCAGGACAAGTCTTAAGACTTGTCCTGCTACTCCTGCTCCTCTCTGCCTGCCAGCCAACGGCAACAGAGACCCCGTCCCCGATCACCATCAGCATTCTGAGCGACGGGGAAACGCACCAGGTGACCCTGCCAGCGGGGAGCACGGTCCAAAACGCGCTGGAAGCCGCCGGAATCAGCCTCGGCTCGCTCGACCGCGTCAGTCCCCCGGCCTACGCCGTGCTGGAAGACGGGGCCCAGGTGACCGTGACCCGCGTTCGGGAAGAATATCTCACCCGCACCGAACCCATCCCCTTCCGCAGTTACCTGCTCCCCAACGAATCCATGCCCGCCAACGAGAAACGTCTCATCCAGGCAGGAGAAAACGGCGAGCAGGAAATCACCACCCGTATCACCTACGAAGACGGCATCAAAGTCAGCGAAATTGACCTGGCGCCGGTGATCATCAAACAGCCGGTGGACGAAATTCTGATGGTGGGCGTACAAAACCCATTCACCACCGTCTCCCTGCCCGGACGGCTGGCCTACCTGAGCGGTGGCAACGCCTGGTTGATGGAAGGCTCCACCGCCAACCGCCGCCCCATCGTCACCAGCGGCGACCTGGACGGGCGCGTCTTCCGCCTTTCGCCCGATGGGGAGTGGCTGCTCTTCAGCCGCAAATCCAGCCGCCCCGCCGAGCAGGAAATTAACACCCTGTGGATTGTAAATGTCAACAAGCCCGGTGCGACACCCGTTAACCTGCACGTTGCCAACGTCGTCCATTTTGCAGACTGGCAGCCGGGTCAGAAATACGTCATCACCTATTCGACCGTCGAACCGCGCCTGACCGCCCCCGGCTGGCAGGCGAATAACGATCTCTACCTGCTCCCCTTCGACCCGCAAAAAGGTAGTGCAGGAACCCCCACCAAAGTGCTGGAAACCTCCTCCGGCGGGATTTACGGCTGGTGGGGCACGACATTTGCCTGGTCCCCCGACGGGCAGCGCCTGGCTTATGCCCGCCCCGACTCAGTAGGGCTGGTGGACCTCGAAGCGCAAACCCTGTTTCCGCTGGTAGAGATCACCCCGCTCAACACCTACGCCGATTGGGCCTGGGTTCCCGGCCTGGCCTGGGGAAGCGATTCGCAAAGCCTCTACTTCGTCACCCACGCCCCGCCTCAGGGACTGACCACCCCCGAAGAATCCCCGCTCTTCGACCTGCAGGCCCTTTCACTGACAACCGGCATCAACGTCAGTCTGGCCTTGCAAACCGGCATGTTCGCCTACCCTTCCTGCTCCGCGGCACAAACGACCAACGGCGAAATTGCGTACCAGGTAGCCTACCTGCAAGCCATCTTCCCGCAACAATCAGCCACCAGCCGTTACCGCCTGACAGTCATGGATCGCGACGGCTCCGACCCCCGCCAACTCTTCCCCCCGGCCACCCAGCCGGGCCTCGAACCACAAACCCCCGTCTGGTCACCACAAGCCGGGAGCAACTTAATCGCCATCCTCTACGAAGGCAACCTCTGGCTCATCGACGCGCAAAACGTACAATCACAACAGATTACCGGCGATGGCCTCACCATCCGCGTTGACTGGAAATAACATTTTTCAGGAGATACCATTATGCACATCCTCGTCACCGGAGCATCCGGTTTCCTCGGCTCTCACCTCTGCGACCGCTTACTCGCCGAAGGCCACACCGTCATCGGCATGGACAACTTCCTGACCGGCAGTCCAGAGAATATCCAGCACCTCGCCAACAATCCCAATTTCAGTTTCATCAACCACGACGTCAGCAACTTCATCAGCCTCCACAAAAGACTGGATGCCGTCTTGCATTTCGCCTCCCCTGCCAGCCCCAACCGCAACTCGCCGCGCGGTTACCCGAACCTGCAAATCGAGACCCTCAAAGCCGGTTCGCTCGCGACGTTCAACACGCTTGGCCTGGCCCGCATCAATCACGCCCGGTACATGTTCGCTTCCACGTCCGAAGTGTACGGCGACCCGCTTGAACACCCCCAACCCGAATCCTATTGGGGGCACGTGGACCCCATCGGCGAGCGCTCCATGTACGACGAGGCCAAACGCTTCGGCGAAGCCACCGTCATGGCCTATTACCGCGTTCACAAAGTGGATACCCGCATCGTGCGCATTTTCAACACCTATGGCCCGCGCATGAGCCTGGACGATGGGCGGGCCATCCCCAACCTCATCCAGCAAGCCCTGCGCGGCGAACCGCTCACCATCTATGGCGACGGCTCGCAGACACGTTCCTTCTGTTACGTGGATGACTTGATTGAGGGCATTTACCGCTTGCTCCTCATCGAGGAACACCTGCCGGTCAACATCGGGAACGATCATGAAATTTCCATTCTCGAACTGGCCCACCTCATCAACCGTCTGACCGGCAATACCGCCGGCCTGGACTACCGCCCCGACGACCGCCTCGGCAACGACCCCCAGCGGCGGCGCCCCGACCTGACGCGGGCGCGCACCCTGCTCCACTGGGAACCCAAAGTGGACCTGGAAACCGGCTTGCACAATACCATCGAATACTTCCGCAAAAAAATGGGATTGGCATGACCACTCTTCTCACCAACCGCCAGGAACAAACACGATTCTTGAAATTCATGGTCGTCGGCGCGATTGGCGCAGTCGTAGATTTTGGCATCATGAACCTGCTCACTCGCCTGGCCCAGTTTCCATTGACCCTGGCAGGCACCATCTCCTTTGTCTGCGCTGTCTTCAGCAACTTCATCTGGAACCGTTACTGGACGTATCCCGACTCGCGTTCCAAACCGCTTGCCCGTCAACTGGCCATGTTCTTCCTGGTCAACACCGCCGGCGTAGCCATTCGCATCCCCATTCTCCGCTTTGCCGAAATGCCATTCCTGCGGCTGTTCGAGCAACTCCGCTGGACCATTGCCAGCCCCGATTTCCTGGCCAAAAACACCACGCTGGCCCTGGCCGTGGGAATCGTGACGCTGTGGAACTTCTTTGTCAACCGCTACTGGACGTATAATGATGTGGATCAGGTGTCTGTATGAACCGACCTCCTGTCATTGCCATTTACACTTCTCGTGGCGACGCCGAAGCCTTCCTGGCTTACCCCTATCTTTACAACCGCACGGGAGAATGGATCGGCTGGGTCACCCCCAACCGGGACGTCTATTCCGTGCTGGGAGTTTACGTCGGCGAACTGACCAAAGAGCCGCGCATCTTGCGACGGGAAAGCGTAGCCAGTCTCAAGCCGCCAAAAACGCCCCCTCCCCCACCCCCTCCTCTGGCGATCCCAGCGACTGTCCCGCTTGCGCCGCTGATGAGCGAACTCCTGCCCGGCACAATTGATGTCCTGGCAGAAGAACCCCACCGCCTGCATCCTCTCGATGTGGAAGGAACAGAAATAGAGTGACGATGGACCAGACCCTTTCTCCCAAACCAATCAGCGCCTCGCGCATCCAACTGGCGCAAATGATGCAACCCGAACATGCAAACACCCAGGGCAACGTTCACGGCGGGTGGATTATGAAACTGGTGGACGAGGCCGGCGCCCTGGCCGCCACCCGACACGCCGGTCACCGCACCGTGACGGTTGCGATGGATCGCATGGTCTTCCGCCATCCGATTCACATCGGCGACCTGGTGATGTTCAACGCCGAAGTCACCTACGCTGGTCGCACCTCGATGGAGGTCGAAGTACGGGTGACGGCAGAAGATCCTATCACCGGCAAACGTCTGGAGACCAACACCGCCTACCTCGTCTATGTCGCCATTGATGAACAGGGCCGTCCCACCCCCGTTCCTCCCCTGCTGGCCGAAACCCCCGCCGAAGCCGAGCGCATGCGCGCCGCCGCCGAACGTCAGCAACGCCGGTTACAACAAAAGCAACAAGAATCTTCTTCCTGAGAATGGCCATGAGCGAGAATTTACCCCCTCCCACGGATGAAGAAACTGGCGAACCCAAAGAGCGAGTCGGCCACTCGTTTCGTTCGCTCAAAGAACTGCTCAACTACGTCTCTGGCAAGGCCTTCTCCTCGCTGCCCGCCGAAGAAAGCGGGCTGGCAGAGGTCTTACCGTTTCCCTTCCTGGCCATTGTGGGCCAGATGGAGATGAAACTGGCCCTGCTGCTCGGCCTCATCAACCCGGCTGTGGGCGGAATCCTGCTCATCGGGCCGCGCGGCACAGCCAAGACGACCGCCGTCCGCTCGCTGCTGCACCTGCTCCCCAAAGTGGAACGCAGCCTGTGCTATTACGGCTGTCTGCCCGAAGACATCGAGACCGGTGGCCTGGATGCTGTTTGCCCCGACTGTGCCCGCAAATACGGCGAAGGGCAACCGCTCACTGCCCCCGACCGGGTGCGTCTGGTGGAATTGCCGCTCAACGCCCGGCTGGAGGACGTCGTCGGCGGGATTGACGAGCGCGCCGCCATCCTGAGCGAACGGATGCGCATTCGGCGCGGCATTCTGGCCCAGGCCGACCGGAACTTGCTCTACATTGACGAAATCAACCTGCTTGCCGACGACATCGTGGATGCCATTCTCGACGCCGCCGCCCAGGGCAGTTACACCGTACGGCGCGGCCCAGTCTCAGCCACCTATCGCGCCCGTTTCGTGCTCATCGGCTCGATGAACCCGGAGGAAGGCAAACTCCGTCCCCAGATTCTCGATCGCTTCGGCCTGCGCGTCATCGTACGCGGGCTGGAAAAGCCCGCTGAGCGGCTGGAAGCATATCGCCGCGTACAGGCCTACCTGTCCAATCCGCGGGCGATGACCGCCCTCTACCAGGAAGAGACGATGGCCGCAGCCGCCGAAATTCAAGCCGCCCGCGACCGTTTGCCCAAAGTAGAACTTCCAGACAGGATAGCCAAACCAGCCATCGAACTGGTCCAAAAAATGGGCATTGACAGCCTGCGCGCCGAAATTACCTGGTTCGAGGCGGCCCGCGCCTATGCCGCTGCCGATGGCAGGCTCAAAGTCCGGCCCAGCGACCTGAAAGCGGTCGCACCGATGGCCCTGCGCTTACGGCGCAGCCCGTTCATGACCGAATACTTCCAGAATCAAGCCGATGAAGAAGAAGAATTACAACGCTTGCTCACCGGCTGGAAGACCAGCCGCCAGTCAGGAAGGGTTCAGTAACAAACGATCTGCCCCCCGAACGCCGCTGAATCTCTCTCGTGACTTATGGTATAATCCAGCCCGCATTGACTGGTCCCACCGGCGGCCTCCCCTGCCGATGCGGAGACCTGCTCAAAAATCTAAAGAAAGGAAAGCAAACGTCATGCCGCTCGATAAAGAAATCAAAACCAAGGTCATTGCAGATTATCATCGCCACGAAAAAGACACCGGTTCGCCAGAAGTGCAGGTTGCGCTTTTGACAAGCCGCATCATGCAACTGACCGAACATCTGCGAACGCACAAGCACGACGAGTCGAGCCGCCGCGGCCTGCTCAAACTGGTAGGCCAGCGCCGCCGGCTTCTGGCTTACTTGCGGAAGCACGACTACCAGCGCTACCTGGCGCTGACCGAGCAGTTGAAACTGCGCCGCAAATAAAATAACAGTTCGCCCGAGTAGATGGGCAAGGGCCCATCTACTCTTTTTATCCACCCGCGCTTCAGGAATTGAATAGTGCTGACAACAGGAACAGGCCCGTTGTCCACGCTCTTCAGTCCCTGAATGGCGGGAAAAGTAGCGCGAGCAGTCTCGCGCACATCCAGGAGAGAAAATATTATGAAACCAGAATCAAAACGCTACACGACTCTTGTGGGCAGCCGTGAAATTACCATTGAAACCGGCAAACTCGCTGCCCAGGCCGGTGGCGCCGTCACAGTGCGCCTCGGCGATACTGTGATCTTTGCTGCAGCCACCATGGGGGGCGTGCGCGAAGGCATCGACTTCTTCCCCCTCAGCGTAGAGTACGAAGAACGACTCTACGCCACGGGCAAAATCCCCGGCTCGTTCTTCCGCCGCGAAGGCCGCCCCTCCACCGAGGCCATCCTCACCGCTCGTCTCACCGACCGCCCCATTCGCCCGCTCTTCCCCAAGGGCATGCGCAATGAGGTCCAGGTCATCATGTATTCCCTGTCCGCAGACCCCGATAACCCGATTGACGTCCTGGGAATCACGGCTGCCTCGGCTGCACTGATGATTTCCGACATTCCCTGGAATGGCCCGGTGGGTGCGGTGCGCGTGGGCCGCATCAACAATCAGTTCGTCATCAACCCCACCTTCAGCCAGATGGAGGTCTCAGACCTCGACCTGCGCCTGGCCGGCAGCCGCGAGGCGATTCTCATGGTCGAGTGCGGCGCGAAGGAAATTCCAGAAGATGTCATGATCGCCGCGCTGGAATTTGGTCACCAGGCGCTTCAGCCGCTGATTGACCTGCAAGAAAAAATGCGGGCCGAAATCGGCAAGCCCAAGCGCGAGGTCGTCATCTCCCTGCCCGATGAGGCAATTCAGCAAAAGGTCTATGAGCAGGTCAGCGGAGCCATGCAAGAATTGCTCGAAAAGCCGCTTAGCAAGGAAGAATTCCACAGCGGCATGGACGCCCTGCGCGAACAGGTCACCAGTGCGCTCGTCCCGACCGATGATGTCGTCATCGAAGAAAGCGACGCGGCCATTGTTCCCGACCTGCAAAGCGTCAAAGATGCCTTTTCCGAAGCCGAAAAGCGCATCGTCCGCGAGCGGATTCTGTACCAGCACAAGCGCCCCGATGGACGTACGCCGACCGAAATTCGCCCGATCTGGTGCGAAGTGGACGTCACCCCCCGCACCCATGGTTCGGGTCTGTTCACCCGCGGCGAAACCCAGGTCCTCACCCTGGCCACCCTCGGCACGCTTTCCGAAGCCCAGGAACTGGATAGCCTGACGCCCATTGAAACCAAGCGCTACATGCACCATTACAACTTTCCACCCTTCTCTACCGGCGAGGTCAAACCGCTGCGTGGGCAGAGCCGGCGCGAGGTCGGGCATGGAGCGCTGGCCGAACGCGCCCTGGAACCGGTCATCCCCCCCGAATCAGAATTCCCCTACTCGCTGCGGCTGGTCTCCGAAGTCATGTCGTCGAACGGCTCGACCTCGATGGCCTCCGTCTGCGGCTCCACGCTGGCCTTGATGGACGCCGGCGTGCCGATCAAAGCGCCGGTCGCGGGCGTCGCGATGGGATTGATCAAAGAGGGCGACAAATACGTCATCCTGACTGACATTCAAGGCGCAGAAGACCACCTTGGCGATATGGACTTCAAAGTGGCTGGCACGCGCACCGGAATCACCGCCCTGCAAATGGACATCAAGATTTCTGGCCTGAGCAAAGAAATCATGGCCGAGGCACTGGAGCAGGCTCGCCAGGCGCGCTTGTTCATCCTCGATAAGATGCTCGAGGTCATTCCTGCCCCGCGGCCCGATCTGAAACCGCACGCCCCGCGCATCACCACCGTCAAGATCCCCGTGGATAAGATCGGGGCCATTATCGGTCCGGGCGGGAAAAACATCCGCGCCTTGCAGGAGGAAACCGGCACCAAGATTGACATCGAAGAGGACGGTACAGTGTACATCGCGGCCACCGATGGCATCGGCGCCCAACTGGCGCGAGAACGCATCGAGAGCATCACCGAATCGCCCCAAATCGGGCGCATCTACACCGGCAAAGTCGTGCGGGTTACTGACTTTGGCGCATTTGTAGAGATTCTGCCCGGCGTTGATGGGATGGTGCACATCTCCCAACTCGACAGCGATCGGGTCCAGAAGGTAGAAGACATCTGCAACCCCGGCGACGAATTGACCGTGATGGTCACCGGCATAGACCCGGCGGGGAAAGTACGCCTGAGCCGGACCGCCGTGCTGGAAGGCTGGAGCGTGGAAGAAGCCCAGGAGCACGATAGCCGCAAGAGCGGCGGCGGACGGCCGGGCGGAAGCGGACGCCCCGGCGGCGGTTCCCGCCCAACCGGCGGAGACCGGCGCGGAGGTCGAAGCAACGATCGACGCGGCGGCAGCAGCAACCGCAGATAGCAAATGGAGTAGGTCACGTGAACAACGTGACCTATTTTGTCAATGATGGACAATCGCCTTTTAAATCACTTCAAAACTTTTCCCCCCCAGTTCTGGCTGATTGCCTTTGGCGTGTTAGTCAGTTCAGCCGGATCGAGTCTGGTGTGCCATTTCAGTTGATTTATATCAGCGGGAAATTAAACACGCCCCTCACCAACGCTGCCACGCTCATCAGTATCAGTTCTTTTGTCGGGATGCTGGTCTCTTTTTTGGGCGGTTCGATCGCCGACCGTTTCGGGCGTAAACCGATTATGTTCCTGGCTCAGGCTGCTCACGGCGTGGCCTACCTGCTGACGAGTCGCGCCGGAAGTTACCCGGCTTTCCTCCTTCCGATGACTATCATGGGGGCTTCGATGCCCTTCTACGCCATCGGCTCGGACGCCATGATGGCCGACATGATTCCCCCAGAACGGCGAACAACGGCTTATTCCATCCTGCGCATGACCAACAACGCCGGCATTGCCATTGGGCCATCCATCGGTGGCTTGATTGTTGCCAAATCATACGCGCTGGCCTTTTATGGGGCAGCGGCAGCAATGTTCACCTACAGCCTGATTTTGCTGCTTCTCGCCCGCGAGACTCTCCAACGCAAACCGGAAAAACGCGAAGAGACGCTGCTAGAAAATTTGTCAGGTTACCGGCAGGTTTTCCGGGACAGGCATTTCCTGTCGTTTGTGGCAGCCATCACCTTTGGAATGATCGCCCCGCTGATGATGTGGACTCTCCTGGCGGTCTATACCAAAACAAACTATTGTCTCTCCGAGTCACGCTATGCCTGGCTGCCGATTACAAATGCCCTGATGTGTGTATTCGTCCAATACTTCGTGACGCTGTTTACCCGCCGGCACCCTGCAGGACAGATGATTGCCTTAGGGATGTTCGTTTATGCCGTGGGAGTAGGCAGTGTGGCCCTGATGAGCAGTTTTTGGGGATTTTGGCTCAGCATGGTCATTCTGACCTTTGGCGAATTGATTTTGATTCCCACCGGCACGGCCTATGCCGCCAGTCGCGCCCCGGAGGACCTGCGCGGCCGTTACATGTCCATCTACTGGCTGACGTGGGGACTGGCACGTGCGGTTGCGCCGCTCATTGGCGGATTCTTGAACGACGCAATTGGTCCCAAAGCGATCTGGTACGGGGGCCTGGCCTTTGGCCTGACCAGCACAATGGTGCTTTTGCTGCTCGCCCGTCAAGCGGAAAAGACTGATCACAGCCAGTTGGAAGGCAGATAAGGCAAAAGTCTCGATTTGTAACCGCCTCCCCCTCCCGCAAGTTTACCCACCTGTGGGAGGGGAGGCGCAAGGATCGGCTGATGGGAGGGAAGAGAGGAAAAGGTTCAACGGCTATTGCACAAAACCCGACTTAGGGATATATTGTACGAAACCATCATGTCCAGCATCGAGCGAGGTCTTTATGGATCCGCAATCAGAATATGGATTTCAATATCCTTTCGGCGAAGTTTGCTGTGAAAACGAAGTCCAGGTTCTTCAAGAACACTATTCGGAATTCGTAACTATTCAGGCTGTCATTGCGAGGGCGTTCTCTGCCCGAAGCAATCTCGTCTTGAACAGGAAAAACCATGCTTTGGGAGACTGCTTCACTCGCAAAAAGCGCTCGTTCGCAGTGACACCCCTGTTTCGAGTGGATGGCTGAATAGTTACCGGAATTCTTTTATAGGTCGTCGGGGGTCTGGCAAAACATCACTCACCAAATACTTTGGATTCCAAAACCGAATCAAGAATGCCCACAACATTGACATTGACGAACCCGTCATCTACGAAAGCATTATCAATCGGATCATGCGCAAGAATTACATCTCTCCCGACCTGGCCGTAAATGATGTGCGCAAAATCTGGGAATATCTTATCTGGTCGCTCATTTTTTATGAATATCGCGAACATGATCCCTTGCTGGAAAATGCAGGATTCTTTATGGGCAAAAAAGGCAAATTGTCCGTCTTTATCGGTGAAGTGCTCAAACAGGTTTTGAGCAAATACCTCGATGAAAGCGGAACCGTGGCCGATGTATTATCCGAGGTATTGTCAGATCCCATGTTCACCAGAGCAAAAGAGCGGGTCACAGACTTTACCCGCAAGGAACCGGTCATTATCGCCATTGACACGTTCGAACGGTACGACCGCAACAATGCTGCCATGATGGCCGTTACAGCCGCCCTGATCCAGTGCGCCAGCAATTTCAATATTGCCTATGCACGCAAGGGAATCCATATCAAGGCCTTTGTCGCCGCCGAGATCTTCCCCTACATTGCCGAAGGACACATTCCCAACACCACCAAGTTCATCCGCGATCCGCTGTACATGCTTTGGAGGCCCAAAGACCTGATTCGCCTGATCTCCTGGCGGTTTTACAAGTATCTCGTCAATATCGGCTACCCCTTGCCCTTTGACGAAGTTGACTGGGATAATTTTGACGATGTGCGCGCCAAACTCTGGACGCCGTTCTTCGGAGAAACGGTCTGCAACCTGAACGGGCACACCGAGCAAACTCTGCCTTATGTCTTGCGCCACACCCAAATGCGCCCGCGCCAGCTGGTCATCCTCTGCAATCAAATCGCCCGCCAGGCGCTCAAAAGTGGCAAATTTCCCAACTTCAAAGATATCAACATCGCCCGCACGATCAGCGAGAGCGAGACCCTTCTGGCCAAAGAGGTCTTGAATTCTTATGACTTGATTTACCCGGGCGCCGCCGAAATTGTTCAGGCACTAGCCGGCGCACCGCCGCTTTTCGCTGGCACGTATCTTGACCAGGTAGCCAAGAAAACCGCCCGCACCTGGCGCGAAGGGAATTACTCTATCAGCGCTTTTCATCGTCTGGTGTGTGAACTGGGCATTGTCGGGAGAGTAAGAACCAAAAACGATCAAACAGGAATCGTCGAGGCGGATTTCGAATATGCGATGAGTGAACCGCTGATTCTCACCGACACCGACGAATGCGTCATTCACCCCATGTTCTACCGAAAACTGCAGATTCAACGCATGCCAAATTTAATTGTGCTTCCTTTCCCCGATCACGAAGATTATCGAGAAATTCACGGCAAAAAAACTACCGCACGGCCTGCCAAACAGCAGCGGTAATCTGGATTGGCGGAGGCAGCCTGCCCCGGCCTTCTCACTCTGGGTTGAACTGAGACAAAAAAACTCCCAACGCCAAACATGCGCCGGGAGTTTTTGATTCCTTACACTTCGCTCTTACTGAGCAGCCGCGTTCTTGGCAATTTCTTCCAGCATGGCAGTTGTCAGCGACTTGGGGCGCTCAATCGGTTGACCGAGCGCGCGCGCCCAGACCAGATTCGCCGTCACGCCCAGGGCGCGGCCGACACCGAACAGCACCGTGTAGAAATCGAATTCGCGCACGCCATAGTAATACTGCAGCGTGCCCGAAATAGCGTCCACATTGGGAGCCGGGTTCTTGGCCTTCCCTTGCTCTTTCAGCACCTGCGGCACCACATCATAGACCAGTTCGGCCAGGCGCAGGAGCGTATCTTCCGGGAAGCGCTCTTTAGCAAATTCCAACTGGGCTGTAAAGCGCGGGTCAGTCACGCGCAGCACGGCATGGCCATAGCCGGGGATCACTTTTCCACTGTTGAGCGTATCCCAGGCAAATTTGTACAGGTCCTCGCGGGAGGGCACACCGCCAAAGCGATCGCGCACACTGATCAGCCAGCCGAGGCATTCCTGGTTTGCCAGTCCATGCAGCGGACCGGCCAGGCCGTTGAGGCCAGCCGAGAACGCATAGTAAGCATCCGACAACGCCGAGCCTACCAGGTGGGTCGCATGGGCCGACACATTGCCAGACTCGTGGTCAGAGTGGAGAATGAAGTACAGGCGCGCCAGTTCAGCATAGCCCTTGCGGTCTGCCACGCCCATCATGCGGGCAAAATTCATCCCGTAGTCTTGCCGCGGATTGTATTTCGGCTTCCTGGTATCGCCAAAATATTTCATCCGGTAAATAAAGGCCGCAATCACGGGCAATTTAGCCGTCAGGTTCAGGGCGTCTTCGAGAGTGGGTTCCCAGTAAACGTCTTTTTTCATGCCCTCGTTGTAGCGTTTAGCGAAAACCGATTGATTTTGCAACGCCAGAACCGCCTGAGAGAAGAGCACCATCGGGTGTGTCTCGCGGGGCATGGATTTGAGCATCTTGAAGACGTAATCGGGGACATCGGCCCGTTTGGCCCATTCTGCTTCCACCTCTTCGGCCTGCGCACGGGTCGGGACCTCACCCACCATCAACAGGTAATACAAGGCGCCGACATACGGGATTTTGGCCCCACGCGGCTTGGGCAATTTCTTCAAGACCTCGGGAATCGACATCCCACGGAACTTGATGCCGGTCGCCGGGTCCACGAACGAAATGTCAGTTACGAGGGATTTGATATCACGCATGCCACCGTAAATCTGACCAATCGTCACTTTATCAACAACGACTTCGCCTTGTTCTTTGACCAGTTTGGTCACTCTCGCCCGCCAATCGGGCAACTGAGCAGCAATTTTTTCGTGCAGGATCATTTTTTCATCTCCTTTTGGCAATAACGGCCAAGCCGTCAAAAATTAGATTTGCACCAGCGTATGCAAGATGGAAATGCTTTCTTTCACCGCTGCAGCGGATTTCTCCAAAGCAGCCTGTTCTTCGGCATCCAACTGATACTCAATGATTCTCTCCATGCCACCGCGTCCCAATTGCACGGGCACGCCGAAGAAAATGTCATGCAAGCCATACTCGCCTTGCATATAGGCTGAAGCCGGGACGATCAGATGTTTATCCTTCAAAATGGCCTCTGCCATTTGCATTACAGCCAGCGAAGGGGCATAGAAGGCCGAACCGGTCTTGAGCAAACTGACGATTTCGCCACCGCCTTTGCGGGTGCGGTTAACAATGGCTTCCAGTTTGTCTGCCGGCAAGAAATCACGCAATGGAACACCAGCCACGTTGGAATGGCGAGTCAGGGGGACCATTTCGTCGCCGTGGCCGCCCAGGACGTAGCAGGCGATATTTTCAACGCTGACGCCGGTCTCCATCGCCACAAAGGCGCGCATGCGCGCCGAATCCAGAATGCCAGCCTGCCCAACCACCCGCTCGCGCGGCAATTTGGAAACTTTCATGGCGAGGTAGGCCATTGTATCGAGCGGATTGGTGAGGACGATGTAAATTGCATCAGGGGACAAAGGAAGGGTATTTTCAACTGCCGTCTTGACAATCGCGGCATTGGTAGAAAGCAAATCTTCGCGGCTCATTCCCGGCTTGCGCGGAATTCCTGCCGTGATCACGATGATATCCGAGCCTTTGGTAGCAGCGTAATCATTGCTGCCGACAATGGCTACATCTTTGCCAATAATTGGCATGGCTTCTAACAAATCCAGGGCTTTCCCCTGGGGCATTCCTTCCACAATATCTACCAGCACCAGGTCGGCCAGTTCTCGCTCGGCCAACCAGTGAGCAGTTGTGGCGCCCGTCATGCCAGCGCCAATAATAGAAATTTTTGATGTCATCTGTTCCTCCTGAGTTTTAGAATGGGAAATGAAACCTTTACTCACTCATTATATAACTTTTCAGGTTCTTAACGAGATTTTTTTGTGCCCTCCCCAAAAAATAGGTAGTGGTTAAGTAACAAGTGATAGATTGTGACGGATGATGAAGAGCCTTGTTACGATTTCGTGCATGGAATCCGACTTTGAAAAGGACAAGGTCTTCCGCACAAAGCGAGCATTGGATTGTCTCAATGTGTTGTACCAGCGTTCCATGTGACTGAGCTGCCCGCTCTCCTTGCCAACGCACTCATGCGTTTCTTTGGGAAAGACCTTCTGATAGGCATCCCAAAAATCGCTGAAACTTTGACAGCCACGATAGGATTCCGGAATTTGCTCCCACAGTTTGCGGCACGTCTCTTCGCTGCGATCTCCAATGGCATACGCCACAATTTGGCGTGTACGACGACACATCGCCGTCCACAACCAGCGTTTGTTGGCTCTTTGGCACACAAAGGACCACATTTCGTCTGCTTCCAGGGCATCATCAGGCTGTGCGGGTACCAAAGTCTCGCTTATCGACGGGTTGGCGCGGTCTTTTTTTTAAGCCAGTTTGCCAGCGTGTGACGGCTGACCCCATCGGTCACAAGTTAAGGATTTCCTGAGATTGTCAAGATAGAGATCTGTTCCAGTGGCGAAAGATGCGCGGATTTGCGTTTACGTTTGACGATACCGAGTAATTTGGCGTTGTCGGCCAGGTAAATGACGACATCCTTTGCCTGGCCGCGCTGGTGAGCCTGCGTGAAGAAATACAGGCTGCGATAGACCATTTCGATTGAGATAGCCGCAAACGGTTGATTGAGCGCTTCTGCAACCGCATCGGTGAGATCCACCAAAACAGCATAGAGCAGCCAGGTTGCCCAGACTTGCATTTCCACGGCATTTTGAGCGCCACACCAAAAATAAGCCAGACCCAACAAACGCTTGACGATGGCATACGCATCTTCAATACGCCAGCGTTGCCAATATAAGGCCACCAGATAAGCGGTCGGCAAACGCTCGGCATCCAATTCGTTGCTCAAATACCGATACCATTTGCCGCCATAGAACACTTCAACCAGACGCACCAATTGCCGATTGTCTGCTGGCCCAATCCAAACCAGAGAATCTCGCACCTGTGCGGTATTGAGCAGGGCGCGTTCAAAGACGTAAACCAGATTGCTTTTTGCCCGGGTGATGAACTTGACCTGCGCCAGTGTCAATTGGGCAAATACCTCGAAATTGATGTAGCCCATGTCGAAAATCAGAAGGGAATTGGCCTTCAAAACCGCCAAAATCTGCGGCCAGAAACGCTGATCGTGGGCTTTTGGGTCAGATTCGTACCAAATCTGGGACGGAAGTCGCGAACATAAGTTCAACAAACC
>Ga0209162_1002334_pt1 | contig 16886 bp, 8 predicted proteins | sample YNPNPMetaG_FD_187121 | JGI IMG/M metagenome (GOLD analysis project Ga0209162, IMG submission 187121) | Anoxygenic and chlorotrophic microbial mat microbial communities from Yellowstone National Park, USA - YNP NP MetaG (SPAdes) (version 2) ... | reverse complement strand
CCCCGACCCCTCCCCTACCAGGGGAGGGGAGTGAATCTCCCCCTTCCCTCGCAGGGAAGGGGGCCGGGGGGTTAGGTGTCCTCGCAGGGAAGGGGGCCGGGGGGTCAGGTGAACCCCCTCCCCTCATTCTGACCAGCCCCGACCCCAACCGGACCTATCGGATCGACCCCGGCCTTCCGGCCGAGGTGCAGAAGCTGCCGATCACGGCGCGCCTGAGCCGGGAGCTGCAAGACCGAGGCGCGGCCGTGACCCTGCTGGTAGACGGCGCGGCGTGGACGGTGGTATCGGCTCCTGACTATACGGCATGGTGGCCCCTGACGCCTGGCCAGCACATCATCGAGGCGCAGGTGGATACCGCGGAAGGACGCTTCCGCAGCGCAACCGTTCATGTGTTTGTGGAGTGATGGAGATCATCCCTGAAGGAGGCCCTATGCGTTTCGCCCGCTGGCTCGTGTATATGACGATCGCGCTCCTCTTCCTGGCGAGCTGCGGCCGCGGCCCACAACCGCAGCCGACCGCAACGCCGAGTCCCGGCCCCCAGGCCCCGCGCGACCTGCCGACCGCTGTGCCGGCCACGGCCGCCCCAACGCCCACGCGCGCCCCACTCCCTCCCGCGGTGGTCGGCATCACGCCCGACCGCGGAGAGGAACATCTGCTGGCCGCTCCGGTCATGATCACCTTCGACCAGCCGATGGACCCGGCAAGCACGGCCTCGGCGTTCAGCATCGAGCCGAAGGTGTCGGGCGAGGTGCAGGTCAAGGGCAACCAGTTGATCTTCTCGCCGACCGAACGCCTGAAGCGCGAGGCGGAATATCGGGTGAACGTGGCCGCCTCGGCGCGCAGCGCGGCCGGGTTGCCGTTGCCGCAGCCGGTCTCCTTCAAGTTCAAGACCGCCGGCTTCCTCCGGGTGACGAACGTTCAGCCGGCCAACGGCGCCGCGGGAGTGCCGGTAGACGCCGCGTTGATCGTGGCGTTCAACCGGCCGGTAGTGCCGCTCGGCTCCTCGCTCCCCCCAAAATCGGGGGGCCAGGGGGGCGGCGATCAGGCCGGGCCGACCCTGCCGCTGGTCATCACTCCGACCGTGAGCGGCGCGGGCGAATGGATTGCCACCAGCATCTACCGCTTTACACCGACCGGCGGCCTGGCCGCCTCCACCGACTACACCGTCACGGTGAAGGCCGGACTGGAGGACGCCACCGGCGGCGTGTTGGCCGAACCGTACACCTTCACCTTCCGCACAGCCGATCCGACCGTGCTCCGTTGGGAGTTCGACCGGGCGGGCCAGCGCGAAGGAACCGACAACGTCACGCCCTCCAGCGCCATCACCGTGACCTTCACCATGCCGATGGAGCGGGCCTCGACCGAGGCCGCGTTCCGCCTGGTCGAGGTGACGGGCCGCACGCAATCGGCGCCCCTGCCGGGCACGTTCACCTGGAACGAAGACGGGACGGCCATGCGCTTCAAGCCGCTGCGGGCGCTCAAGCTGGGCACGCGCTACCTGGCCGCCGTGGCGATGACCGCGCGGCCGGCCAACGGCCGGGGATCGCTGCGCGCGGCCGCCGGCCAGGAATTCACCACCGTCTTCCCGCCGAAGATCGTCCGCACGCAACCGGCCAACGGCGACACGCGCGTCTCCCCCGGCGGCGGGGTGAGCTTCCAGTTCGCCAGCCCCATCAACCCCGCGACCCTGGTCAGCGACACGATCGCCATCTTGCCCAGGCCGACGGCGGTCTACACGACCTACAGCGAGTGGGACAATACCCTCTACCTCAACCTGGAGAAACTGCCCGACACGGCCTATACGATCACCCTGTCGGGCAAGATCGCCGATCCCTACGGCAACCTGCTGGGACAGGACTACGTCTTGCGCTTCACGACCCGCCAGTCCGACCCGTTCGTCCAGCTCTACAGCACCGGGCCGGTGGGCACGTACAACGCGTACACCCCGACGGTCGCCGCGGTCACTTACCGCAACGTGCCGCAGATCAGCTTCGGTCTGTGGAAGCTGTCCGACGAAGAGTTCATCGCGCTCGCCGGACACGATTTCTGGAACAAGTGGCGCAGCTATGCGCCCAGGCCGGCCAACCTGGTGCGCGAGTGGCAGGTGGCCACCACCGCGCCGCGCAACCAGGTCGGCATCGCGTCGACCCGACTCGAGGACCGCGACGGCCGGCCGCTTCCAACCGGCCTCTACTACCTGGCCGTGGACAGCGAGACCGCGGCTATCGCGGATCGCAGCGACACGCCCGGCCTGCAACGCCAGCTCATCGGCCGCACCACGGCGAACGTCACATTGAAGTCCTGGGCCACCGGCGCGCTGGCCTGGGTCACCGACCTGAAGAGCGGCCAGCCGCTGGCGGGCGCGGAGGTGCGCTTCAGCGATGGGGCCGCCATAGATGTGCGCGCCACCACAAACGGCGAAGGGCTCGCGGAAGTGACCTTCGATCCCCCGCGCCAGCCCTGGCAAACCCTCCTGGCGCTGGCCCGCACGGCCGACGGCGGCTTCGGCGTGGCATCGAGCGCCTGGACATCGGGCATCGGGCCGTGGGACTTCCGCGTGGACTCGGACAGCTCGGCCGATCCGTACAACGGCATCGTCTACACCGACCGGCCGATCTATCGCCCCGGGCAAACCGTCTACTGGAAGGCGATCATCCGCCGCGACAACGACGCGATCTATGCATTGCCGACGCCGGGCCAGGTCGTCACCGTGACGATCAGCGACGCGCAGGGCAAGACGCTGTGGCGCCGGCCTATGGCGCTCGACGGCATGGGCACGATCAACGGCGCGTTCGAGCTGGACCTGGATGCCGGCCTGGGCTACTACGACATCTCGGTCCGGGTCCCCGATCCGCAGCCCACCAAAGATCGCGAAGGCACCTACTTCAACGCGGGCTTCGCGGTGGCCGAATACCGCAAGCCGGAATACGAAGTCGCCGCGCAGACCGACCGGCCCGAATACATCCAGGGCGAACAGATCAAGGTGGCCGTCCAGGCCAACTACTTCTTCGGCCAACCGGTGAAGGGCGCCACGGTACGCTGGACGCTGCTGAGCAGCGATTTCGCCTTCCATCTCCCCGGCGATGAGCCGCCCGGCGGGCCGTACAGCTTCAGCGACTGGGATTGGTACGCCGCCGCGCGCGGGCCACGCTTCGGCGGCGCGCTGAGCCAGGGGGAAGGGACCACCGACGCGGAGGGGCGCTACGCCTTCTCCGTGCCGGCCGACATCACGAAGTTCAGCCAGAGCCAGCGCTTCACCTTCGACATCACGATCCTCGACGTGAACGGCCAGAGCGTTTCGACGCAGGCGACCGCGCTCGTGCACAAGGCCGCGTTCTACATCGGCCTGCGGCCGCAAAGCTACGTGTCCACCGCGGGCAAGCCGGTCGCCATTGACGTGCTGACCGTGGATCCGCAGGGCACGCCGGCGGCCGAGACGAAGGTCGAGCTGATCGCCAACCGGATCCGCTGGTACAGCGTCAAGGAGCTGGCCGAAGACGGCAACTACTACTGGACGAGCAAGGCCGAGAAGACGCCGGTCTTCACCCAAACCGTGACCGCCGGCAGCGACGGAACGGCCGTCTTTACCTTCACGCCGGCCGAACCGGGCGAATACAAGATCGAAGCGACCGGCCGCGATCGCGCCGGCCACACCATCCGCAGCGCCACCTACGCGTGGGTGAGCGGCCCCGGCTATGCGCCGTGGCGACAAGAGAACAACGACCGCATCCAACTGATCCCCGACAAGAAGGAATACAAGCCCGGCGAAACGGCCCGGCTGCTCGTCGCCAGCCCGTATCCGACGCCGGTCAAAGCTCTGCTGACGGTCGAGCGCGGGGGGATCCTGGAGCGCTCGGTCATCGAGGTGCGCGGCAACAGCGCGCTGCTGGAGATCCCGATCCGGCCGGAATACGCGCCCGACGTCTTCGTGTCGGTGTTGCTCGTCAAGGGGATAGACGCCAGCGCGCCCGCGCCCTCCTTCCGGATGGGCCTGGCCGAGCTGAAGGTCTCGGTGGCCGACCGGCAGCTCCAGGTCGTGTTGATCCCGCAGAGGGCCGCGGACAGAAATCAGCAGCCCGAGGTCAAGACGGCGGGCCCGCTGCGCGTGGGGCCGCGGGAGAAGATGATCTGGACGGTGCGCACGCTCGACGCGACGGGCAAGCCGGTCGAGGCCGAGGTGTCGCTGGCGCTGGTGGACAAGTCGGTCCTCTCCCTGGCCGAAGGGCCGGAAGGGAACCTCTATTCGCTGCTCAATCGCTTCTACCGGGCCCGCGGCCTGGGCGTAACGACCGCCGCGACCCTGGTGATGAACGTGGATCGCCTGCTGGCGCAGCTTCCCGAGGGGGCCAAGGGCGGCGGAGGCGGCGGCGAAGGCGCCGAGTTCACCGTGCGCCGCGAATTCCCCGACACCGCATACTGGAACGCGGCCGTGCGCACCGGGCCGGATGGGACCGCCCAGGTGGAGCTGACGTTGCCCGACAACCTGACCACCTGGACGATGGACGGCCGGGCCGTGACCGCCGACACGAAGGTGGGCCAGGCCCGCGCCGACATCATCGCGACCAAAGACCTGCTGGTGCGGCCGGTCTTGCCGCGCTTCTTCATCGCGGGCGACCAGGCCGAGATCGCGGCCATCGTGCACAACAACGCGGAAGCTGAGGTCGAGGTCGAGGTTAAGCTGAACGCCAGCGGCCTGCAGACGACGGCCGCGCTGCAACGCAAGGCCACGATCAAGGCCGGCGACACGGCCCGGATCGCCTGGCCGGCGACGGTAGCCGCGAGCGCAAGCCAGGTCACGGTGACGATGGCGGCGGTGGCGGGCGGGGCCGTAGGGGCGGACGGCCGTCCGCCCCTACGAGATGCGGTGGAGATCGCGTTGCCGGTGTACCGCTACATCACCCCGGAAACGGTCGGCAGCAGCGGCCAGGTGGCGATGGGCGAGAGCCGGCTGGAGCTGGTGCGCCTGCCCGCCGGCGCCGATCCGACGGCCGGCGAGCTGGAGGTGCGCCTGGAGGCAAGCCTGGCCGCCGCCATGACCGGCGGCCTCACCTACCTGGAGCACTATCCTTACGAGTGCACCGAGCAGACCGTGAGCCGCTTCCTGCCCAACGTGATCAGCTACCAGGCGTTCCAGAAGCTCGGGCTCGTAGCGCCTGCAAACCGGAGCAACCTGGAGACCGCGCTGGCGCAACAGGTGGGGGTGGGCTTGCAGCGGCTTTACGCCGGCCAACACATAGACGGCGGCTGGGGCTGGTGGCCGAGGGATGAAAGCAACGGGACGATCAGCAGCTACGTCGTCCTGGGCATGGCGAAGGCCCGCCAGTCCGGCTTCGCCGTGGACGAGGCCGTCATGGCCCGCGCGGTGCGCTATCTGAAGAGCCAGCTCAAGGCGCCGACGGGCCTCAAGGCCACGGAGCTGAACCGGCAGGCGTTCATCCTCTATGCCCTGGCCGAGGCCGGCGCGGCCGAGCCGAACCGGGCCGGCGCGCTCTACGAACAGCGGGAGCGCCTGAGCCTCTACGCGCGGGGCTATCTGGCGCTGGCTTTCGGGCTGATGGACGACGCCGCGAGCGCGTCTCGCCTCCGCGCCCTCCTGGCCGACATCACCGGTCGGGCGATCGCCGGCGGGACCACCGCTCACTGGGAAGAGGCGTGGACCGACTACGCCAACCTGAACTCGGATACCCGCACGACCGCCATCCTGCTCGACGTGTTGGCCCGCCATGAGCCCAGGCATCCCCTGGCGCCGAACGCCGTCCGCTGGCTGATGACCGCGCGGCGGGCCGACCGTTGGGAGACGACGCAAGAGAACGCCTGGGCCATCATGAGCCTGACCGACTGGATGGTCGCCACCGGCGAGCTCCAGGGGGACTACGCCTGGCGGGTGCTGCTGAACGACGCCGTGCTGGGCCAGGGACAGGTGACGCCCGCCACGGTGGGCCAGGAGATCCCGGCCTTGCGCGCCGCGGTGGGCGGGACCGGCGCCGATGGCCGTCCGCCCCTGCTTGCCGACCAGACCAACGCGCTGCTCATCCAGCGCGCGGCGAGCGCCGATCAGCTCGGCAAGGGGCCGGCGGCCGGCCAGGACGGCGAACGCGGACAACTCTACTACACGCTGCAGCTCAAGAGCTATCAGCCGGTCGAAAAGGTCGGGCCGCTCAACCGGGGAGTGGTCATCAGCCGGGAATACCGCCTGGCCGAATGCGGCCAACCCCCGGCCGGCAAAGCCGAATGCCCCTCGATCACCTCGGCGCGGGTCGGCGATGTGATCGAGGTGCGGTTGCACATCATCGCGGCCGGGCAATTGCACTACCTGATCGTCGAAGATCCGTTGCCGGCCGGCGCCGAAGCCATTGACACCAGCCTGCGCACCACCTCGATCACCGCGGCCGGACCCCAGATCGAGAAGACAAAAAAGGAGTTCCAGGAGGATCGGTGGTGGGGCTGGTGGACGCCGACGCGCGTGGAGCTGCGAGACGAAAAGGCGGTCCTCTTCGCCTCATGGCTGGAGCCGGGCAGCTACGAGTTCCGCTACCAGATCCGCGCGAGCGTGCCGGGCCGCTTCCTCCTCCTGCCGGCGACGGCCTATCAGATGTACCATCCGGAGGTGTGGGGCCGCAGCGCAGGCGGGGTGTTTGTCGTAGAGCGGTGATCGGGCCTGTCGAGATGTTGCGTGCAACGTTCGTAGAGACGTTGCACGCAACGTCTCTACGAACGGTCCAACGGATACATGGGCCGGCGCACGCGGCGGAATTCCATCCGCTCGACCCGACAGTTCGTGCATCCGGGCGTGAAGGCCAGGATCGCGCGCGGCGCGATCTGTGCGAACTCGGTGGTCAGATAGCCGCGCTTGAGCACGACGATCCGGTAGTCGAGCGGCTCCAGTCCCAGCACGCGCAACTGCACCGGGTCCTCGAAGCTGTGCCGCGTGGCCGTCAGGACGACGTCCACGCCGGCCACGTTGAGCACGGCGATGGGGCCCGGCCGCGTGCGGCCCATGGCCCGGCGCAATCCCCCGCGCCACCACGCGCCGTCGAACAGCGAGCGCACCACGCCCGTGACGCGCAGCGGCCGGCCGTGGCGCACATCCAGCTTGCCGCCGATCTCCAGCGTGATCTCCGCGCCGACGCCGGCCGCCAGGCACGCCTCGACCGCCTCCCGATCCCACATGCCCGCGTAGAGCACGCTCTGCGCGCCGCGGCGCAGCAGTTCGGCGAGCAGCGCCGGCACATCGGTCGAGCCGCCCGCGCCGGGGTTATCGCCCGAATCGGAGAGGAAGACGGTGGGCTCGGCCGCGGACAACGCCTTTTCGACCCCCTCTTCCGGGTCATAGGCCTCCGCGCTGACCGCGAAATCGGCGCGCCGCGCCCAGAAGGCCGCCGCGATGCGTTCGGCCTGGGCCTGCGCCAGCGCCGCGTCGCCATCGCTCACGACGACGGCGATCACGCCGATGTCGGGCACGTCGGCCCAGCAGTGGCCGTTCATCAGCGAGGCGGAGAGGACGCCGGGGATGCGCTCCACTTCGGCCACCAGCGCCATCATGGACTTCATCGGCTCCAGGGCCGTCTGGGCCATCTCGCCCGGCAACAGGAAGGGGATCTTGGCGAAGCCGATGCGGGGCCGCACCCCATCCTTGAGGATCGCCATGAGCAGCTCCGCGGCCTTCTGGCCGGTCTCGAACGCGTCGTCGTGCGGCGCGGTCTTGTAGGCCACCAGCGCATCTATGTAGTCCATCGTGCCGCGGATCAGGTTGGCGTGCATGTCGAGCGCGATCGCGATCGGCACGCCGGGGCCGACGCGGCCGCGCAGATCGCGCAACAGGTCGTCCTCGCAGTAGTCCAGCCCTTCGGCGCGCATCGCGCCGTGCAGCGCCAGACAAACGCCGTCCACAGCGCGCGCCGCGTCGAGGATGCCGGCCTTGAAGCGCTCGTAGGCATCGCGCGCCACCACGCCGCCTGGCATGGCCCACGCCGTGAGCGAGGGAACCAGCTCCACATCGCCGTGGCGGCGCAGCACATCCACGATGCCCGCGAACGAGCCGCGACCCGGCTCCTGCAGCGACTCCTCGCCCCAGCGGACGTAGAAGTCGTCCGCGGTGGTGAGGAAGGGGGTGAAAGTATTCGACTCGTGCCCGAAGGCGCCGACCAGGATCTTCATGGTTGATGACCTCGGGAAGTTGGCATGGAGAATCCTCTGCGATGGAATTGCGATAATACAGCGCCGATAATATAATGTGCTCAACTGATTATATGCCTATCGCAAGAGCCGGGCAAATGAGGAGATCGCCATGTCCACCCAACAAGCCATCGTCGTCGGCGCGGGGATCGCGGGGCTCACCGCGGCCTATCGCCTCCCCAGGAAGGCCCGGTCTACTTCTGCGGCGACTACCTGATCGCCGGCTCGACCGGCGCGGCCCTGGCCTCCGGCCGGCAGGCGGCCGACCGCGTGCTCGCGTAACGTTATACGAGACCAATTTATCCTTTATCAGGGAGCCGTCATGCTCGACTTCTTTCAAACCAAACTCACAACCCTCGATCCCGCCGTGGCCGGGCTTATCGAATACGAGCGGGAGCGCCAGGCGCGCAAGCTGATCCTGATCCCCTCCGAGAGCCAGGCGCCCGAAGCCGTGCGCGAGGCGCTCGGCTCGGTGTTCCAGAACATCTACGCCGAGGGGTATCCCGATCCGGCGATGCACGGGTTGACCGAGGCGCAGATCCTCGACTACGAGGTCCAGCTCGCCACCTATCGCCGCAATTCCGACCAGCGCTACTACAAGGGCGTGGAATACGTGGACATCCTGGAGGCGTTGGCCCGACGCCGCGCGGCCGAAGCGTTCGCGGCCAACGGCATCGGCCCCGAAGCGATCTATGCCAACGTGCAACCCCTCTCCGGCTCGCCGGCCAACGCCGCGGTCTACGATGCGCTGGTGGCGCCCGGCGACACCGTCATGGGCATGAGCCTGCTCCACGGCGGCCACCTGACGCACGGCAGCCCGGCCAACCGCTCGGGCAAGCTCTACAAGATTGTCTCCTACGGCATTGACCTGGCCACCGAGCGGCTGGACTACGACCAGATCGAAGAGCTGGCGAAGCAGCATCGGCCCAAGATGATCATCGCCGGCTTCACCTCCTACCCCTGGATGCCCGATTGGGCCCGCTTCCGCAAGATCGCCGACGCGGTGGGCGCCTACCTGCTGGCCGACATCGCCCATATTGCGGGCATGGTGGCGGCCGGCGTCGTTCCCAGCCCGATCGGCTACGCCGACGTGATCAGCTTCACCACGCACAAGACCCTCTACGGCCCGCGCGGCGCGTGCATCCTGACCACCGACAAGAAGCTGGCCGAGAAGATAGATGCGGCCGTCTTCCCGGGCGAACAGGGCGGCCCGCACGTCAACACCATCGCCGGCATGGCGGTGGCGTTCAAGGTGGCCCGCATGCCCGAGTTCATCCGGCTCCAGCGCCAGGTAGTGGCGAACGCCGCGCACCTGGCCGATGCGCTGCAACGCCACGGCCTGCGCATCCCCTACGGCGGCACCGATACCCACATGCTGCTCGTGGACTGCAAGAGCGTGCGGGCCAGGGCCGGCGTCAGTCCCGACGGCCTCAAGGGCACGCCGCTGATGGGCGACCCGGCCGCGCGCATCCTCGACCTGGCGGGCATCGTGCTCAACCGCAACACGATCCCCGGCGACAAGAGCGCGCGCAACCCATCGGGCATCCGCCTGGGCACCCCCTGGATCACCCAGCGCGGCTTCGGCCCGCAGCAGATCGAACGCCTGGCCGAGATCATCGCCCGCGTCCTCAAGGCGTGCGAGCCGGTGGCCTACGCCGGCCGCCACGGCCCCATCTATCACGCCCGCATAGACTTCGACCTGCTGGAACAGGTCAAATGGGAGGTGGTGGACCTGGCCTGCTGCGTGGACCTGGGGCCCGATTACCGGCCGAGCGGCTATCCGCATCACTACTTCATGCACAAGCCCACGACCGACCCCAGCCCCGATTGGGACGTGATCGAGATCGAAGGCCCCCACGCGCGCGGCTTCTGCAACGTGGCGATGACCAACGACGCCTATCTGCTGGGGCCCGGCGAGAGCCAGCCGACCTGGATCCTGGAGCCGGACGGTCGCCTGATGGCGGCCGGCGTGCTCAAACGGCCCGGCCCCGAGAGTACGCGCTTCCACCTGCTGATCGCCAAGGAGAAGGAGACGCGGGTCGTCCACTGGTTGCGCAACCTGTCGGATGGCTTCGTGCGCATGGACCCCGACGATCCCTTCGTGAAAGCGCCGGGGCCGGTGGTGGTGCGCCGGCTGCCGCACGAGCTGGCCTATAGCTGGGACATGCGGCCGCCGACCGAAGAGGAGTTCGAGAAAGACACGGTCGGCTGGGCGTTCCACAAATCTTACTGGATCGGCCAGAAGGCGCGGCGCGACGCGCCCGGCGGCCTGCAACCGCTGCCGGCCTTCACGTGGACGCCGCCGGCCGACCAGCCGTTGCGCCGCACCCGCCTCTACGAGCAACACCGCAAGCTCGGCGCGAAGATGGCCCCCTTCGCCGGCTACGAGATGCCGATCCAGTATGCCTCGGTGCTCGAAGAACATCAGGCGGTGCGCAACCGGGCCGGCCTGTTCGACGTGAGCCACATGGGCCTCTTCGAGTTCAGCGGCGAGAATGTGCACCTGTTCCTGAACAACGTCACGACCAACGACGTCTCTCTCCTCAAGGTGGGCGGCTCGCACTACTCCTTCCTGCTGGCGCCCGACGGCAGCGTGATAGACGACGTGTGGGTCTATCGGCTGGGCGATCAGCGCTACTGGATGGTGGTCAACGCGGCGAACAACGACAAGGACTGGGCGTGGCTGAACGCCGTGCGCGAAGCGCGCGTGCTGATAGATCCGGCGCGGCCCTGGTCGTGCGCGCTCGGCTGCCGGTCGGTGATCATCCGCGACCTGCGCGATCCGCAGTGGGGCGACGAGCAACGCGCCCAACTGGCGCTCCAGGGGCCGCGCTCGCGCGAGATCCTGTTGGCGCTGATCGGCAACCCTCACGATCCCATGCACGGCCGGCTGCTCGACATGCAGCGCACCGAGATCATCGGCGGCACGCTGGCGGGATACGATGTGTGGCTCGCCCGCACCGGCTACACCGGCGAGCCGATGGCGTTCGAGATCTTCGTCCACCCCGACGACCTGGTCGCGTTCTGGCGCGATCTGCTGCGGGTCGGCGAGGCGTTCGGCCTGAAGCCGTGCGGCCTGGCGGCGCGCGATAGCCTGCGCATCGAGGCCGGCCTCCCGCTCTACGGCCACGAACTGGCCGGGCCGCTCAACCTCAACCCGGCCGATGCCGGCTTCTCGCCTTATGTCAAGCTATCCAAGCCGTTCTTCGTCGGCAAGGCCGCCTATGTGGCACACGAGGAACAGCGCCAGGCGCGCCTGGCGCGCTTCCGGGTCAACGAAGAGCACGGGCCGATGCTCGGCCAGGGGGACGTGGTCGTCAGCAAGAAAGGCCGCGTGGTCGGCTATGTGACGAGCTGTTCGATAGATACGAACGGCCGCCAGGTGGGCCTCTGCTACGTGCAGGATCCGCACTGGCAACGCGGAACGCCCCTGGACGTCTATCGCCGCGGCAGGACCGTTTGGGAGAGCCGGTCGCTCGACGAGCTGCGTCCCGGCGACCGCATCCAGTTGCCGGAGGGAATCACCATCATCGAAAGGTTCTTGAACAAACAGGAGTGAACTATATGCTTGAGAAAGCATAATGGTGAGCGATAACCATGTCAGACGATGTTCTTTCTCCCGAGATCATCGCGTGCATACGCCGCGCCCTGGACGAGGACATCGGCAGCGGCGACGTGACGACCGATAGCATCGTGCCGGCCGATGCCGTCGGCCGCGGCCGGATCATCGCCAAGCAGGATGGCGTGGTCGCCGGGCTGGACGTGGCCGCGGCCGCGTTTCGCCTGGTAGATGAGCGGATCGTCTTCACGCCGCTCGTGGCCGAAGGCGCGTTTGTGGAGGCCGGCCAGCCGCTGGCGGAAGTGGCCGGGCCCGTGCGGCCGCTGCTCACGGCCGAGCGCACCGCGCTCAACTTCCTGGGCCGCATGTCGGGCATCGCCACCCTCACCCGGCAGTTCGTGGACGAGGTGGCCGGTACCCAGGCCGTGATCCTGGACACGCGCAAGACTGCGCCCGGCCTGCGCGCGGTGGACAAGCTGGCCGTGCGCCGCGGGGGCGGCCAGAACCACCGCATGGGCCTCTACGACATGATCCTGATCAAGGACAATCACATTGACTATGCCGGCTCGCTGGAAGAAGCGGTGCGTCGGGCGCGGGCCGCCCACGCCGGCCTGGAGATCGAGGTGGAAGCGCGCACGCTGCACGACGTGCGCGTCGCGCTCGACCTGGGCGTCGAGCGCATCCTGCTCGACAACATGACGCTCCCCGAGATGCATTCGGCGGTGGTGATGGCCGAGGGCCGCGCCAAACTGGAGGCCTCGGGCAACGTGACCCTGGGCCGGGTGCGCGCCATCGCGGAGACCGGCGTGGACTACATCTCCAGCGGCGCGCTGACCCATTCGGCGAGGGTATTGGATGTGAGCTTCGAATTGGAACGGCCAGGAGCCACAAATACAGACGAATGAGAGGAGATTGTGTAGCTATGGATGAAGCAGTTCGCGAGATGTACCTGAAGCTCAAGCGCATGATCGGCGACTACACGCCCGACTTCGAGTTGCGCTACAAGGCCGAGCTGGCGGTCGAGATCAACCGCCTGAAGGCCGAGAAGAACGCCGTGATCCTGGGCCACAACTACATGGAGCCGGCGCTCTACCATTCGATCCCCGACTTCGTCGGCGATTCGCTGGAGCTGAGCCGCAAGGCCGCCCGCACCGACAAGAGCATCATCGTCTTCTGCGGCGTCAAGTTCATGGCCGAAACGGCCAAGATCCTCAACCCGACCAAGACGGTGCTCTTGCCCTCGGAGAAGGCCGGCTGTTCGCTGGCGGCCAGCATCACCGCAGAAGACGTGCGCGCGCTCAAGCGCCGCTTCCCCGGCGTGCCGGTCGTCACCTACGTCAACACCTACGCCGACGTGAAGGCCGAGTCGGACATCTGTTGCACCTCGGGCAACGCGGTGGCGGTCGTCAACTCGCTCAAGGCCGACACCGTCATCTTCCTGCCCGACGAGTACCTGGCGAAGAACGTGGCCCGCGAGACCGGCAAGCACATCATCTTCCCGTCTCTCCACCCGCACGCGGCCGATACCGAGGTGGACTACCAGATGATCGGCTGGCACGGCAAGTGCGAGGTGCACGAGAAGTTCACCGTGGACGACATCCGCCGCGTGCGGGAACAGTTCCCCGACGTGGTGATCCTGGCGCATCCGGAGTGCAGCCCCGAGGTGACCCAGGCCGCCGATTTTTCGGGCAGCACGTCTGCTATGATTCGTTATGTCGAGCAGACGAACGCCCCGCGCTACCTGCTGTTGACCGAGTGCGCCATGGGCGAGAACATCGCGGCCGCCAACCCCGACAAGGAGATGTTGCGCCTGTGCACCGTGCGCTGCCCGCACATGAACCAGATCACGCTCGAGGACACCCTCAAGTCGTTGCAGCTCAACCGCTACGTGATCGAAGTGCCCGAGGAGATCCGGGTACGCGCCGCGCGGGCGGTGGAACGCATGATCGCCATCGGGTGAGGGATAGCTCATGATTCAAACCGAAGTCCTCATCATCGGCTGCGGGATTGCCGGAGCGACGACCGCGCTGCGGCTGGCGCGCAATCCGCGGCGGCGCATCGTGGTGTTGACGCGCGCCGACGAGCCGACCGAATCGAACACCCGCTACGCGCAGGGCGGCATCGTGAGCCGCGGCCCGGGCGACAGCGCCGACCTGTGCGTGGCCGACATCCTGGCCGCGGGCGCCGGGGCCAGCTCGCCCGCGGCCGCGCGCATCCTGGCCGAGGAAGGGCCCGTGCTGCTGCAAGAAATCCTCATCGAGACGGCCCAGGTCCCCTTCGATCGCACGCCGGAAGGCGAGCTGGCATGGGGCCAGGAAGCGGCGCACTCGCGACGGCGCATCCTGCACGTGGCCGACGGCACCGGCCGGGCCATCATCGAAGGGCTGGTCGCCGCGCTGCAACGCTGTCCGAACGTGACCATCCTGCCGAACTCGACCGCGGTGGACCTGATCACCTTTCCGCATCATTCGCGCGATCCGCTGGACGCGTATCGGCCGATCGCCTGCCACGGCGCGTACGTCTTCGACCGCGAGGAGCGCACCGTGCACCGCTACGTGGCCGCGGCGACCGTGCTGGCGACGGGCGGGCTGGGGCGCATCTATCGCAACACGACCAATCCGCCCGGCGCGCGCGGGGACGGACTGGCGCTGGCGCATCGGGCCGGCGCGCGCATCGCCAACGTGGAGTACATCCAGTTCCATCCCACCGCGCTGGCCGCGCCGGGCGCCGAAGGGTTCCTGATCAGCGAGGCGGTGCGCGGGGAAGGGGGCGTGCTCCTGACGCCCGAAGGCCATCCGTTCATGGCGAAATATTCGCCCGAATGGAAAGACCTGGCCCCGCGCGATGTGGTCGCGCGCGCCATCCATCACGAGATGGAGACGCACGGCTATTCCCATGTCCTGCTCGACATCGCCACGCGGCTGCCGGCCGAGACCATCCGCGCGCGCTTCCCGAACATCTACGCCCGCTGTCTGGAGGTAGGCATAGACATCACCCAGGAGCCGATCCCGGTGGTGCCGGCCGCGCACTACTCCTGCGGCGGCGTCTGGGTGGACGAGTGGGGCCGCACCACCATCGAAAACCTCTATGCCGTGGGCGAGGTCAGTTGCACCGGCCTGCACGGCGCCAACCGGCTGGCGTCCACCTCGTTGTTGGAAGGGCTGGTGTGGGGCCATCGCGCCGCGCTCGACATCGAGAAGCGGCTGAGCGAAGGCGCGGCGGCAAAGCTGCCCGGCCGGGACGAGATCCCGCCGTGGGACGAGAGCGGCCTGATCGCCGAGGCCGATCCCGCGCTGATCCAGGGCGACATGCAGACGATCCAGAACATCATGTGGCACTACGTGGGCCTGGTGCGCTCGGGCGACCGCCTGTCGCGCGCCATCCGCGAGCTGCGCCATCTGTGGAACGAGATCGAGACCTTCTACCGCACCACCAAGCTGAGCGATGGGCTGATCGGCCTGCGCAACGCGGTCGAGGTGGCGCTGATCATCGCCCAGGCCGCGCGGCATAACCGCCAGAGCCGCGGCTGTCACTACCGCTCCGACTCGGTGGCGTTGCAAGGGGACCGGCTGCTGTAGGCCGGCCGAAGGGACCAGCCATGTCGGAAGCCACGGGCATTGCGCTCATCACCGGCGGGTCGAGCGGGATCGGCGCGGCGTTCGCGCGCAAGCTGGCCGCGGCCGGCTACGACCTGGTGCTGACGGCGCGCCGCGCCGACCGTCTGGCGGCGCTGGCCGATGAGCTGACCCGGGCCCACCGCGTGCGGGTCGAGCCGTTGCCGGCCGATCTGACCGTCGAGGCGGATGTGGCGCGGGTGGCCGGCCGCACCGCCGGCCTGCCGGCGCTCGAGCTGCTGATCAACAACGCCGGCTTCGGCGCGGAGGGGCGCTTCGCCCTGGCCGATCTCGATCCCCAGCTCGCCATGATCCGCCTGCACGTGCTGGCGAGCGTACACCTGACGCGCGCGGCCTTGCCGGGCATGATCGCGCGCGGCCGAGGCGGCATCATCAACGTCGCGTCGCTGGCGGGGTTCATGGCGCTGCCGGGCGCGGCCACGTACTGCGCGACGAAGGGCTATCTCATCACCTTCTCGCGCGCGCTCCAGGGCGAGCTGCGCGGCACCGGCGTGCGGGTGCAGGCGCTCTGTCCGGGCTTCACCCGCACCGAATTCCACGGCCGGCAGGCGTCGGCCGCGGCCTCGCGCGTGCCGGGGTTCATGTGGATGTCGGCCGAGGCGGTGGTCGAAGCGTCGTTGCGGGACCTGGCCCGCGGCCGGCCGATCTGCATCCCGGGGTGGGGCAACCGCCTGCTGAAGCTGCTGGGCGCCAGCCCCCTGGCCGGCCGCATCGCAATGCGCTTGACCTGAAAATGGCCCGTTTCGCGTGCCGGGCACCTGGGAGGTGCCTGGCACATGAAGCGAGCGAACGAACGGGATGGCCGTCCGCTTAGGCGTTTGCCGCTGTGGCGATCTGCTCCGCCTCCGCCCAGCCCGGCCGGCGGCGGAGCGCCTCCTGCGCCCAGCGGAGGGCTTCGGCCCGGTCCCCGCGCGCCTGCGCCAGCTCCGCGCGGCGCAGCGCCAGGTAGGCCGCGTCCGGCTCCAACGCCTCGGCCGCGTCGAGCTGCGCGGCGGCCTCGTCGAGCCGGCCGAGCTTGATCAGGGTGTTGGCGTAGTTGCGGCGGAGCATGGCGTGGTCGGGCGCCAGGGCCACGGCTTCGCCATAGACGGCCAACGTCTCCTCCTGCCGTCCCGCCTCATCCAGGAGATCGCCCAGGTCGGTCAACGCTGAAATGGCGCGGTCGAGCAGGCCGATCTCACGATAATTATCGGCCGCGCGACGTAAAGCGGCCACGGCAGCGTCCACATCGCCCAGCGCCTGCCAGGCCTTGGCCAGCGTTTCGCAGTCCAGGGCCACGTCGTAACGGCTTTGGTTGGCTGCGTGGAGGGCAATGGCCTGCTCTGTCCAACGCCGCGCCTCTTCCGGCTGTCCTTGAGCCAACGCCAGCCGACCGAGGCCGTGGTAGGCGTTTGCTTCGCCCTGCCGCGCACCGATGGCCCTATAAAGCGCAAGAGCTGCCTGATAGCGTTGGTGGGCCTGATCGTACTGGCCCTGCGAACGCAGCACGTCCCCCTGCGCCAGCAGCACATGCGCCT
>Ga0209162_1002329_pt1 | contig 16906 bp, 18 predicted proteins | sample YNPNPMetaG_FD_187121 | JGI IMG/M metagenome (GOLD analysis project Ga0209162, IMG submission 187121) | Anoxygenic and chlorotrophic microbial mat microbial communities from Yellowstone National Park, USA - YNP NP MetaG (SPAdes) (version 2) ... | reverse complement strand
AACCGGCATCATCTACGACATAGCAGGGTTCATCGCCCACGTAGGCCACCTCGACCGGGCGGTCGAACTCATCAAAGACAAGGCCAGCAAAGAGAGGTTGACCCGTCATCTTTCCCTCCCAGATGTTTTGGCAGGTAAGACACCGGCATCGCGCCGGGAATCGACTTGCAGGAACGCAGGATTCATGTGTCACTCCGTCGAGTGAAAGTCCGGCTGGAAACGACCTGGACGCGGGTCCCGCTCCCCGGAGCGAGAACGAGCCGTTCACCCGGCGGGACCGGGGGCCGGGTCCAGCGATAAATCCAACGCGCGGCAGCAGGTGTCAGGTTAATGCAGCCGTGGCTGTGGGTTGTCCCAAAGTCATTATGCCAGTAAGTGCCGTGAATAGCCACCCCCCTTTCCGTGATGTACGTGTCCCAGGGGACACCGGGCAAGTCGAATACACTGGCCGAGTCGTACCCGCCGGTCATGTGGTAAGTGGGACGTTTGTGAAATGTGCTGAACAGGCCCAAAGGGGTCTCAAACCCCCTCCGACCGGTAGCCGTGCAGGCCGCATAGACGAGTCGTTCCCCTTCAAAGGCGTAGAGCATTTGCTCCTCGAGCACCACTTCAATCATTCGTTCGTCTTCCGGCACGAGAGGCGAGAGGGGCGCGAGTTCGGCAGGGGTATAGATGCGCATGTATTCCGGTCGGACGTAGTAGTGTGAATTCGACAGATTGTCATAGCACTTATACCACAAACTGCCATCCCGCTGGTCAGCGAGAACATCGGTGACCCAGTGGGTCGAGGCATAATAGAGGCGCGGCCCCGGCGTTGGGGAACGCGGAATGCTCCACCAACTTTCGGCAAAAGGGACTGTGATTTCACCGACCATGCCATCCAACGGCAATGCACGCACCGGCTGGTTCAGGATGGTTTGCACCGGCTGAACATACCCCGAGTAAAGATATTGCCCCTCCCCAATGCGATACCAGGTGCGGTTGTAATCCCCGGCTTTTCCCCCCTGCACCTGTTCGAGGATGTTGACGACCGTGTCCCGCGTCAGCGTGCCGACGCGCCCGGCATCAAAAGACGGAGCAGCGCGCACCTTGAGCCGGCTGACCGTCACCCGTCCCTGGGCAGGCGCAGAAGCAGCCAGGCCAAGTTCCGGGAACACTTCCGAAACCAGGAAGCCGAGCAAAGAGGCCACACTTAGTTTGAGAAAATCGCGCCGGGTAATCATCACCGTGTCAGTAATGGATGTTCACCAGCGTTCCCAGGGGCGCCCAGTAGAACAACCATTTGGCGTCAGGGGTGTACATGTTGACACAACCGTGACTCATGGGCTGGCCGAAGTTGTTGTGCCAGTACGTGCCATGAATGCCATATCCCTTGTAAAAATACATGGTGTAAGGGACGTTGGGGAGATAGTATCCCGGCCCCGTCATGAGCGTCGACTCGAGTTTGATGTAAATGTGGAATTTTCCTACCACCGTCGGGTAAGCCGGCACACCGGTAGAGACCAGGAAACTGGCTACCAGCGTGTTCCCTTCGTAGGCATACAGCCGCTGCTCCGAAAGGTCTACGTCAATCCAGCGCACACCACCCGAAGAGACCGGCACAGGGGTATCGGGGGGAGGCTGGAACGGTGTGGGGGTAGGCAGGGGCGTGTTGGTCGGCGTAAACGTCTGGGTGGGGGTAAAGGTGGCGGTAAACGTTGGCGTGAGGGTGAAGGTGGCAGTCGGCGTGAAGGTAGCGGTGGGGGTAAAGGTCGAAGTAAAGGTGGGCGTATAGGTCGGTTTGTCCACGTCCACCGGGGCACCAACGATTGGTTGGGAAGAATTGTGTTCGAACAGTGAATACGCGGGGGAGGCACGCCCGTTCCAGAAAAAGAGCGCCAGCAGGACACAGAGAAGCAGCAGGCTCATGATTGTGAACGACCAGCGCGGCCGCGCAATGGCTCTGGAGGTCGTTCGGATGCGTGGAGGTAAACTGGCCAGGGTGCGGCTTTGTTCCTCCACCCGCGACCGGCTCGCCGTTCCGGACGCCACCGGTTTTGACGGTTGCGCTGTTGACGAAGCGGCTGTTGTTTGCGTCTGACGCAGACGCTTTTGCGCCCATTCCATCCCACGGCGGGCGGCTTTGCTTTGGGGGTTAATGCGCAGAGCCTGCTCCAGGTACACCACGCTCGCGCGCGGAGTAGCGATTCCTGCCAGAATCAGCCAGGCTTCTTCCAGATTCGGGTCGAGGGAGAGGGCCTTTTCCGCCCAACGCCGGGCTGCTCGTCGGTCCCCCTCACGGACGGCTTGGCGGGCATGTTCCAGCGCCCGATGGGTAGCAGGCAGAGAAGAGTTCATGGGGCAGGCAGGGGATTCGTGCTTTCGTTCTTCAGAAAGCAGAGAATACCATCGGCAATTCCCCGTGCCACTTTGCCTGTTTGCGTGGTGAGAAATTCATAGTCCAGGCGCATGAAGCCAGTCTCGATGATGGCCGCTGTGGTAGCCGGGTCGAGTTCATCGAAGGCATGATACTCGGTCATGTCACGGGTGATACTGCCGGGATGAAACGGCAAACCGGTCGCGCGTCCGTAGCGGTCGTAGAGGCAAGCGACAAGGCGGCTGGAGAGATTCGGGTCACGGTTTCCCAGGGCCGGGCTGACCTTGTAGCCGGTGGCGGTCGGCCCATAATCGGCGCAACTATCGTTATGCACAGAGACCAACACCGCAGCGCGGTAATTGGTCAGGCGAGGGTCGAATTCTTGCAGCAGGTCCACCGTATAGCCCTGCCCTTCCAGAATTTGGGCAGCCAGATAAGCAATGTCGTAATTGAGGCTGACCTCGGTGGTTCCATTATCGCAGACCGCGCCCTGATCGGCGCCATTGCCCCAGTGGCCGGCAACGATCCCGATGCGGACCGCCTGCCGGTCAGAATCCGCTGCGCCGTTGGAAACGGGTTGGGGAGTCATCAAGGCCTGCACAACAGAGCCAAAATCGCCAGAGAAGAGACGCGGCGAAAAAGCAGTGAAAAGCGTAGCCAGAAGAACGGCCAGACTGATGACATTCTGGATCATTCGGCCAGCGCTTGGAGTTTCGGGCGAAGAGGGGGGAGATTGCATCATCCAGGTAATAGTACCCTAATTTGGCTGAAACGCGCAAGAGCAGGCAGGAAAGTCGGCTCACTTTGTTACAGCCATTTTCCCGTCTGCATTCGCCCATCTCAACCCGTTTCACCCCAAATCAAGTAAGAGTCTCCTGCAAAAAGGTGAAAATCGAACCACAAAGACACGGAGACACGAGTAAGTAAATGAAAGGAAACTTTGTGACTCCGTGTCTTCGTGGTGAAACTTCAGGGTTTTTGCAGTGGAGTCAAGTAAAATTGCACCACGGAGGCAAAATGAAAACTGCAAGTGGGCTGGAATACACTGAAATCCAAGCCGGCACCGGTGCCCAGGCTGTGGCAGGCAAGACGGTAAAAGTGCATTACACCGGTAAATTTCTGGACGGGAAAGTGTTCGATTCATCCATTCCCCGCGGCGAGCCGATCGAGTTTGTGCTGGGAACCGGGCGCGTGATCAAGGGCTGGGACAAAGGCATCGCCCTGATGAAGGTCGGCGGCAAGGCAGTGCTGACCATCCCCCCGCACCTGGCCTACGGCGAGCGCGGCGCGGGCGGCGTCATTCCGCCGAACGCCACCCTGGTCTTTGAAGTCGAACTCGTGGAAGTAAAATAGCATTTCCGATTTCCCCGGCAAAACTCGCTCAACACGAAGGTCACGAAGGGACACAAAGGCAATCTTTGCAACGTTTTCGCTGTCGTGTCCTTTGTGCCCTGCGGGTGAAAAGCCTTGTTGTAGTGAAGTCATTTCCCAACACAATTTCTGATTGAACGCGCTGGCCCTCCGGCTCAGGAGGGCCTTCTTTCCCCATGAGTTGGCTTGCTTTTGCTCTCGTCACCGTTGCGGCCTTCCTGCACGCCTTTTGGAACTTCCTCAGCAAACGCCAGAACCCGCAGGCAGCCTTCTTCCTGATGGCCTCTCTGGCTGCGGCGGCGGTTTTTCTCCCCCTTGTGTGGATCTTTTGGAGCGGCGTACGGGCGATTCCTCCTGCGGTGTGGACCTTGATTGCCGCTACCGGAATCGTCCAGGCGGTTTACTACATTTTTCTCGCTGCCGCTTATCGAAGCGGGGACCTGTCGCACGCCTATCCGCTGGCGCGATCGTTGCCGGTCATCTTCGTTGCCCTGCTGAACGTGGCCCTCGGACGGGGGCATCAAATCGCCCCTCTGGCTTATCCGGGCTTTGTTTTGGTTGCGACAGGATGTATCCTCCTGCCCCAGCCGCGCTTCGACAATCTGCGCTGGCGCCATTACCGTCAGCGTTGGGTATTGTTTGCCCTCCTGGCAGCCATCTGCATCACCGGTTACACCTTACTGGATGACCAGGCTTTACGCATCTTGCGCGCTCTCCCCCAAACCCCGCTTTCTGACCTGGCATGGTCTTTCTTGTTTGTGGAACTGGAGACCATCAGCCTCTCTTTCTTCCTGCTGATTTTCCTCGTCTTTTCCAGGACAGAACGGTTGATGTTATTTGCGGCGCGGCCTGCCGAATGGCTCAAGACGGCTCAAATGGGGGTCATCATCACCGTCACCTATGGGCTGATCTTGCTGGCCATGGCATACGTCCGCAATGTCAGTTACGTGTCTGCCTTCAGGCAGTTATCCATTCCCATCGGCGCGGCGCTGGGAATCGTAGTCCGCAAAGAAGGCGTAACCGCCCCCAAACTGACCGGCATTGCCCTCGTCTTTATCGGCCTGATTCTGGTAGCCGTTGGCTAAACTTCCCCTGCCTGGCGTTATTTGAGCGTCAGGAACTTCCCATTCTTTCTCAACCAGGCACGGTATGCCTTATGTCCTGGCATGATTGTTTCCACCAGCGCCCAAAACTCTTTTGAGTGATTGGCAACCTTCGTATGCGCCAATTCATGGACAATGACATAGTCCACCACTTCGGGCGGCGCCATCACCAGCCGCCAGGTGAAACTGAGTGTCCCTTTGGCACTGCATGAACCCCAGCGGGTGCGCGCCGAGGTGATGCGCACCTTCTCGTATTTGAAACCATGCTGTTTTGCGAGTACCGACAGGCGCAGGGACAGTACCAGCGCCGCCTGTGCTTTGTACCAGCGGGTAAATGCTTCCTCTGCCCTGGGCAGGGCCGACCTCGCCAGCCGGAAGGCCTGCCCGTCGAAGGTCAGCGCGGTACGCTGGCGGGGAACAATCTGAAGCGGATATTCCCGCCCCAGGAAGAGAAACTTCTCCCCCTCCTCATACCGCTTGGGTGGCGGCGGCGCATACTTCTGGGCCCGCTTCTGGTGTTTGCGCACCCAATCGGCGTGTTTCTCCACAAAAGCGCGGATGCTCGCCTCGGGTATTTCCAGCGGGGCGCGCACCTCCACTGTCCCATCCGGGCGGACAAAAATGGCGATACTCTTGCGCCGCGAACGGACAAGGCGGTCAATGGCAACGCTCATGGCTGCTTCCCGCCTTCTCTCTTTTCGCCTTCTTCCTTCTCACTTCTTACTTCTCACTTCTTACTTCTCCCTTCTCCCTTCCTTCTCCCTTCCTTCTCCCTTCCATCATCACCCTCGCCGCCCGCCGCCCGATTTCCACGGCAAAATTCGTCCCGCGGTCCCAGGGGTAAACCTGGCTCATCGAAGCAAAATACACTCCTGGCACAGGCGTCTCGATCGGCGGGATATTCTTCGAATGATTCACCAGCGGCACCGGCTGGGCATAAGTCGTGCGGAACAGCCACGCCTTGCGCACCCAATCCGGCTCAAATTTGGGATTAAAGCGCTTCAAGGCTGGCAAAAAGCGCGCCAGCAACTCCTCCTGGCTCAGGCGGAAATACTCATGCTCCGGCTCCAGATAATCGCCCAAATACACAATGTGATCGCCGCCGAAATGCTCCGGGCTGACGTAATTGGTATGCTCCACCAGCGCCAGGAACGGGTAGCCCTCGCTCTTGGGCAGGTTGAACCAGTAATAGCCCTCCTCCGACAGGCGGTGTTTGAGCGCCAGAGTCAGCACCACTGCCCCCATGGACTTCATCTGTCGCAACCCGTAAAGGTACTTTTCCGGTAAAGACGGAACGAGGCGGCTCATCGCTTCGGGCGAGAGCGTGACCAGGACTTTGTCGTAGGCCTCAGCCTGATCGCTGCGGACCGTCACCCCGCCTGCGCCTGGCGCGGCCTCGATGCGCGTCACCGGCGTCTGGAGGCGAATCTCCACCCCCATCCCCCGTAACTTATCCGCGAACAGGTCGGCGAAGCGCTGGAAGCCGCCCTCAAACGTCCCCAGGCGGGTGGTGCGTGCCTTCAGCCGCGCCCACATCCAGGCCATCGTCACCTGTTTGTAGTAGCGCTCGCCGAACTTGCCGATGACGAGCGGCTCCCACATCAGGCGGTACACCTTTTCCCCGGCCCATTTGCGCATCCACTCGTCCACCGTGTACTTTTCCAGGGCGCGCCAGTTGTTCGTCAGGCGCAAAAACAGGCCCACCAGTCCGAAGCGGACCTTGTTCACGCCCCAGCCCAGCCCCGGGAACAGAATCGCCTTGACAATGGAGTCGAACGGGTAGAACTTCCCGTTATAGTACATCACCGTCAGCGGGCGGGGGAAGAGGACTTTGTCTTCCCAGCCCAATTCCTTGATGAGGCCGAGCATGTGCCGGTCGCTGGCGAACCAGTGGTGATAGAACTTCTCCACCGACCAGTCCCAATGCGGCTCTTTGAAGCCGCTCGCCAGCCCGCCGACGTAATCGGCAGCCTCGTAGATGGTCACTTCGTGGCCGGCGCGGCGTAAATCCCAGGCCGCAGCCATCCCTGAAAATCCTGCGCCGATGATTGCAATTTTCATGTTACGCTCCAAGGAATTCATCCAGTGAAATGGCTGTTTCAGGGAAACTCGCCAGAATTTGCCTGTCTGTCGTGACCAGCCTGATGCCCAAATCCTGCGCCAGGGCGACGAATTCGCAGTCGTAGGCGGTACAGGCGCTGGCAGCGGTCAGGTCCAGCACCCGGTTGGAGGAGACGCTAAACTCGCGCCCGCTCATCGTCCGCAGCGCCTCGGCCATAATCTGCTTTGCCTGTTCGAGCGACAGCACCCCCTTGCGCAAATATCCCCCCAGCACGTTGCGGAACTCGCTCCGCCAGAGCAAGGGGGCTAACCAGTCGGCATCTTTTTGCAGGAGATCGCAGGCGCGCTGTGACCACTCCGTCGTCAGGTGCAGGTAGGCGATGATGTTGGTATCCACAACGATCATTGCCGCCCCTCGTTCTTCAAACGCCTGATCTCGTCATCGGTGGCGAGATAGGGAGCAGTCAGTTCGCGGATGCGGCGGGTTCGCTCGAGGGTCTCGGCCACGTCGAGAGGACGCGGCATGACCGCCTGCTCGATGATGGCAATCAACTCACTGTTGATGCTGCGGCGGTTAATTTTGGCGTTTTGCTTGACGCGTTCATACAATTCTTCAGGGAGATTCTTCAAAGTCACTGCAACCATGGCAACCTCCATAAGGTTTCGAAACGCAACCATTATGGAATACATGCGGGGATTTGTCAAGAGAAAGACATTAGAACTCTTGCATCAGTCGTGAGGCGGATTTGCCTTGAGTGTTTAGCCACGGATTTCCATAAAAAATCTGTGTAAATCTGTGTAAATCTGTGGCTGTAAATCTGTGTAAATCTGTGGCTGTATGTAAATCTGTGGCTGTAAATCTGTGTAAATCTGTGGCTGTAAATCTGTGGCTGTAAATCTGTGGCAAAGAAGTGCTTTTGCAAGAGGTCTATTGCAATTCGAAATACCAGCGGTCTCAATCCTTAGGCGCTTCTGAAGCCTGGGGGTCTTTTGTCTCCGCTCTCAGCGCGTCGCTCCATTTGATGCCCTCGCGCGCCAGGTAATACGCCCCGAGCAACGTAATCGGCAGCCAGAGCGCCACGTGCAAAACGAGCGTGTACCCTGCCGCCAGCGATTGCGGCACACCGTAAGCGGTCAGCACAGCAATCCCCGGCGCGTCGAACGTGCCGATGTAGCCCGGAGCAGAGGGAACGGTTGTGGCCAGGTTGACCACGCCATTCATCAACATCAGAGCGAAGAAACTGACCTCGAAGTTGAAGGCGTGCATGACAAACCAGTACTTGCCCGTCTCCAGCAGCCAGATCAGCACAGACGTAAAGAACACCATCAGCACGTTGAGCGGCGAACGCAGAGAGGCCAGCCCATCCAGGAATTTGTGCAGAATACCGCTGGTCTTCTCGCGCAGGCGTTTCGGCAAAAGGCGGTCAATGAACCACTGTCCGATTCGGGCCGTCACCTGCGGGAACATGGCTGCCAGCAGAAAGACGCCCAGCGCGGCGGCAAAAATCCCCGCGCCCCATAGTGAAAGCGTTTGCAAGTCGCCCACAAAGCCGGAATTGGCCGCAGCCAGTTTCGCCAGTTCGGGCAAATTGACGAAGACGAAGCCCAGCATGACCACGCCGTCGAAGATGCGCTCGACGATGACCGTCGCCAGCGAGGCCGAGACCGACACCCCCTCGCGCCGTTTCAGGACGACCGCCCGCAGCACCTCGCCGGCGCGCGCCGGGTAAATGTTGTTGCCCATGTAGCCGATGCAGGTGATAGGGAACATCACACGGGTCCGCACCGCTTTGATCGGCTTGAGCAGATAATGCCAGCGCCACGCCCGCACCCATACCCCCACAAAATAGACCGCGATTCCCGGCAAAATCCACCAGTAACGGGCGGTTTTTACCGCCTGCCAGAAGTCACCCAATTTCAGCCCACGCAGGGCCAGATAGAGAAAGAGAACACTGATGAAAACACCAACCCAAAATTGCCACTTTTTCATACCAGGATTTTACCATGCGACATTCTGTTTGCTTGTTTCGTGCTAGAATAAAAGCATATGGATATTCCTGAGCGCGTCGCCTTTTTATCGCGTTTGCATCTGTTTAACGGTTTGGGGGAAGACCAGCTCCAGGCTGTCGCCAACAGTCTGGAAGAGGTTTCTTTCAAAGCCGGAGAAACCATCATCAAAGAAGGCGAAGAAGGTTACCAGTTCTTCATGATTGTCAAAGGCAAAGTCCTGGTGACGCGCAAGAAAGCCCCTCGTCCGCTGGCTACGCTGGTCGCCAGAGACTACTTTGGCGAAGAGGCGATGCTCAGCATACATCACCGCCGCACAGCCACCGTCACGGCTGTAGAAGACACCCACACGCTGGTATTGGGGCGAGAACATTTCCGCCGGCTGTTAAAACAAGCCAAAATGTTGCGCCCCAACTTTCTGGTGGCTGTGGAAAGCCGCCGTCTTGCGCGCAGGGTACATTTCTCCTGGATGCCCGAGGACGAGATCATTTACTACCTGGCCCGCAAACATTCCATTCTGCTTTTCCGCTCCCTTCTCGTCCCCTCCTTGCTTTTACTCCTGGGACTGGCCGGTTTGCTCTACACCTGGTACCACGCAGACCAATTTGTGATGCAAGTTCTCTGGTGGTTTGCGCTGTTGATCACCATTTTTGCTGGCCTTTGGGCACTTTGGAACGGCATAGACTGGGGAAACGACTACTACATTCTCACCAACCGGCGAGTCATCTGGCTGGAAAAAGTGGTCGGCATCTACGACAGTCGCAACGAAGCCCCTCTTTCGGCTGTCCAGCGGGTCAATGTACAAACAGACTTTTGGGGGCGCCAACTCCGCTACGGCAACCTCATCATCCGTACCATTGTTGGCAGCAGCCTGACTCTGCAAAACATCAGTTACCCTTACCAGGCAGCCGCATTGATCGAGGAACACTGGCGACGTTCGCAGGAAAGTTCGCGCCGCATGGAAGAGGAAGAAATCAAGCAGGCCTTGCGGCAGCGTTTGCTCCAAGGAGGGCCTCGTCCGCTTCAAGCATCTTCCTTAATCGCCAAGCCCCAACCCAAATCGGACCCCTACAAAGGCAAGCGGCGCATCAAAGACCTGTTTCGTCTCCGTTTTGAAGACAAGTCCGTGGTCACCTACCGCAAGCACATCATCATTCTCTTGCGCCAGACATGGAAACCCTTGCTGATCCTGCTTGGTCTGCTTGCCCTGTTGATCTTTGCCCTGCTCCCTGCCGGTCGGGGCATTACAGCCGCCCTGGGCCTCCTCAACTTGCTGTGTGTGTGGAGTGTATTCGCCCTGGTAGCATTTTTCTGGTGGCTGTATGAGTACATAGACTGGAGCAACGACATCTTCCAGGTCACGCCAGAACAAATCATGGATATTGACAAGAAACCGCTGGGAGAAATCACCAGCGACATTGCAGCCCTCGACAATATCCTCGGCATCCAGTACGAACGCCGCGGCCTGTGGGGACGCATCTTCAACTACGGAAACGTCATGATTACCATCGGCGGCGGCAAACAAATGGTCTTCGAAGATGTCGCCAATCCCTCAGAGGTCCAGGAAGACATCGAACGTCGCCGCCTGGAGCGGGTCGCCAAGCAGGAGCGCGATAAATTCAAGGCGGAGAGCGAACGTCTCGCCGACTGGTTCGCGGCCTATTATCAAACCGAGCATAGTTTGCGGGAAGAACAAGCCAGCCAAAAGCCCGCCGATTCGTCCGATGCCGGCAAAGAAAACGAAGATTCCGAGACAACTTGATGTAAAATATCCTCTCATTCTTGCTTATTTAGTGGTGAACTATGGCTCTTCGTGAAATTGTTACTGTCCCTGATGCTGTCCTGCGTCGAAAGGCCAGGCCGGTTACTGACTTCGGCCCCGACCTGCAGCGGCTCGTAGATGACATGATCGAAACCATGCGCGCTGCCCCGGGGGTTGGTCTGGCTGCACCGCAGGTGGGTGTCTCACAACGCGTCATTGTCGTCGAGTACCCCGAAGATGACGAACAAGAGGACTCGCCCAAAAAACTCTACGTGGTGATCAACCCCGAAATCAAAGAAATGTCGAGCGAAACAGAAGTAGGTGTAGAAGGCTGCCTCTCCATCCCTGGCGTGCAGGGCGAGGTCGAACGCTCCCTCGCTATCACCGTGCGGGGCTACACCCGCCGCGGTCAACCCATCAAAATCAAGGTCAAAGGGTGGATGGCGCGCATCTTCCAGCATGAAATTGATCACCTGGAAGGCATCCTCTTCACCGACCGCGCCACCAGAGCCTGGAAACTCGCCCCCGACGAAACACTCGTGGATAACGTATAACCCTACCAACTTGCCAGCCGACATCAACGGATGCACTTAACCCGTCTCTCCCTCACCAACTTTCGTGCCTTTGCCCGCCTGGATGTGGATGTCCCCCGGCGGGTTGTCTTGCTGGTGGGGAGCAACGCCCAGGGCAAAACCAGCCTGCTCGAAGCCGTCTATTTCCTCGCGGCCTTCACGTCCTTTCAGACCCACGCCGACCGGCAACTGGTCAACTTCATCGCCGCCCGCGAAGCCCTGGCTGTGGCCCGCCTCGTCGCCGAGTACCAGCGCGGCGGGCGCGGCCACCGGCTCGAGGTCCGGCTCGTGCTGGAACCGGTGGGGCCACTGAACGGTCAACGCCTGCGCAAGGAAATTCTCCTGGATGGGGTGAAACGTCCCCTGGCAGAAGTCATCGGCCATTTCAACGCCGTTGTCTTCGTCCCACAGATGACGCGCATCATCGAGGGCGGACCTGAAGACCGTCGCCGTTACCTGAACCTGGCGCTGGCCCAAACGACCCCCGGCTACGCCCATCTCCTGAGCGAATACACCCAGGCCCTCACCCAGCGCAATGCCCTGCTCAAGATGCTCAACGAACGCGGCGGCGACGCCTCGCAACTTGACTTTTGGGACGAGACCATCGCCCACTCCGGAGCAGCGCTCATCCGGGCGCGCATCGTTGCCATCCAAGAACTTGAGACCCTGGCACGGCGAATCCACGCCGAACTGACGCACGGGGCCGAGACTCTGCGCCTGGACTATCAGCCAGCCTACGACCCGTTGCCTCGTCCCACCGGGCAGATTGCCCTGCGCCTCGACACCCCTGTCGATCGCTCCGGCCTGAACGAAGCCGACATCCGCGCCGGTTTCCTGGACAACCTGCGGCGGACACGCAGCGAGGACATTGCCCGCGGCGCGACCGCCCTCGGCCCCCACCGCGACGAGGTGCGTTTCCTTGCCAACCAGACCGACCTGGGCGATTACGGCTCACGCGGTCAGGTGCGCACGGCGCTCCTGGCGCTCAAACTTGCCGAAGTCGAGTGGATGAAAACGAAAACCGGCGAGTGGCCTGTCCTTCTGCTGGATGAAGTCATGGCCGAACTCGATGTACAACGCCGTGCCGACTTGCTGACCTACCTGGAAAAAACGGAGCAGGCTCTGCTCACCACCACCGACCTGAAATTATTTCCCCCCACCTTCACCGAGAAGACCGAGACCTGGGAGGTCAGCGCCGGGTCGGTCAAAGTCCTGAAAACCATCTAAACCGCGGAGGTCAATCATGCCTGTCAAACACACGTCCGACGTTCCCGCCCAACCCGTCAAGGCGGGCGACTTCACCACAATTCAAGTCCTGTTGCAAGGGCCAAACTTTACCATGCGGCGCTTTGTCATGGAACCAGGCGGCGGCATGCCGGAGCATACCAACACCGTCGAACACGAGCAGTATGTGCTGCGCGGGCGCGCCCGCATCAGCATTGACGGCGAGGAATTCGAGGTTCAGCCTGGCGACGTGGTCTTCATCCCGGAAGGCGCCCCGCACTGGTATCAGAACATTGGCGACGAGAATTTTGAATTTCTGTGCATCGTCCCCAACAAAGAAGACGTCGTCAAACTCATCGCCAAAGGTTGCTAACCGCGGCAGTTCATCTCGTGTATGCCTGCTAGAGGGGCTTTTTGGTCGGGATGCCCGGTTTGCGCGGGTAACCTTTTGGTGTAGCCGCGACTTTGTCGGCAATGACCAGAAAGCGGTCTTCGGTGATTCCTGGCAAATCCACCGGAATCAATTGTCTTAAATTTCCTCCCAAAATTTTCAAAGCCCGTTCGGCCTGATGCGCCTCCGCTGGCCCGGAGACGCCTTTTTGCGCCAGCATCGAACCGCCCAAACGCACAAGCGGCAGCAGATACTCGGAGAGCACGGACAAATTGGCAACAGCACGCGCCACCGCCCAATCGTATTGCTCGCGGTGGGTGTTCATTTGCCCTACTTCCTCCGCCCGGGCATGGATGACTTCCACATCCCTGAGTTTCAACGTTTCAACAATGTGGCGGCAAAAATTGACTTTTTTCCCCACCGACTCAATCAGGGTCAATTTCATCGCCGGATAGAGAATTTTCAGCGGAATGCCCGGGAAACCAGCCCCGGTCCCAACGTCAACAAGCCGTTGCAGGGGGGTCTCTTTCCAGGCCAGCACGCAGGAAAAGGAGTCCAGGAAATGCTTGGTGCGGATTCCTTCTTCATCGCGGATGGCTGTCAGGTTGAATTTCTCGTTCCAGGCCATCAGTTCACGCTCGTAAGTCATCAACGCCAGCACCTGCCTGCCGCTCAGGTGAATGCCGAACAATTGTTGGGCCTGTTGAACAAGTTTTTCCATGCTGAGAATTATAAACGAAAAGGCCCGACGTGTTGCTCGCCGGGCCGGGTAGAAAGCAGAGAGGTCAAAATTTCGTCTTATCTGCCCACTCTTGTCATTGCAAGTCGTTATCGGGGGCGAAGCAATCCCCTTGCTTTCCAGGAGATTGCTTCGCTGCGCTCGCAATGACAGTTGCATTGTTGAGGAGATTGCTTCGCTACGCTCGCAATGACAGTTAAACTCCATTACTGCTTTGGCTGCTTGCGGGCCTTGCTCCGTTTCACCGTCCGGACAATCAACCATACGATCAAGGCGACAGGACCAACGGTGACAATCAAGACCGGGATGACCAGAATGAAGAACCAGATGAGAAATTCCACAAACCCACGCAGGAAGTCAATCAGTGCCTTGTAAGCATCCTGAGCGGCGCCTTTGGGCGTCCACGGTCCAATTTGCAGAGGCTGGATAGTTTCCTCAGCAATCAAGGTCACGTTGATCAGGGAGTAGGCGGTAGCCTCCTCATAGTACTGCATCTGGCCCTTCACGCTTTCAATCTGCTCGTTGTAATACTGCAACTGGCTGAAAACGTTGAGCACATCTTCGGTCTTGGTCGCATTGTCCATGATGGTCTGCAATTGATCGCGAGCCGCCTCAAGGGCAGTGAGCCGGGACTGGAGGTCCACGTAAGATGAGGTGATATCCTGCCCGGAACGGCTCTCGCTATCCACTTTAACCACACCGGCTTTGATCTGGTCGAGGGCCGCGTCCAACTGATCTGCCGGGACACGAATGGAAATATGCCCTTCAGGCGTCGTCCCACCGGTATCGAGCGAAGTCTGGTAAATTTCCATCGAAATGACAAAGCCACCCAGCGATTTGGCCAGCGCAGCGATCTCTTCCATCTTTGCCTGTGGGTCGCGGATAACAATGGTGAGATCGGCATTCATGATGACCATGCGTTTTTGCAGGACTTGCGAAATTTCCGTATCTAACCCCACCGGCGCTACGGATTCCTGAACAACCGCCTCCGGCAAATATTCCTCTCCTGCCGCAATCTCGGAAGGAGCAATTAGCCTGTAAACAACGGGTGAATCCCCATAAGAGGAGGATTTATCCGCAGCCCCACAAGCCGTCAGGCTCAGCAAAAACACAACGAGGAAGAAGGCTATTTTCTTTTTCATGGTCTCTTCTCCTTGAAAAGATTTCTCTTGTTTGACGTTCCGGATCGCCAAAATGTTCCAGAGGCAGTGCGCAATTCACCATCCACCTGCCAGTCTCTCTGCATGTCGGGCAGGCAAGCCGGCTTCCAGAATCTGCGTCTGGACAGCCTGGATATCGTATGCAACACGGTGAGGTTCCCAGATTCTTTCCTGGGGATAGAAGATGGCATAGGCCGCGCGCGGGTCGCGGTCGCGTGGCTGACCCACTGAGCCAGGATTGAGAAAGGCGCGTTCCTGCAAAACGTAAGGAGTATTTGGCGCAGGAACCTCAATGGTGAATTCATCTTCGGCCAGATGATACTGAAAAACCCCTTGAAAATGCGAATGTCCAACCAGGCACCATGGCGTGGCGAAATAGTCCAGATTCAAACGTGCCACAAGGGTGTTCATGACATATTCCCAAATCGAATCGCGCGGGCTGCCATGTGCCAGGGTCATCTCCCCTCGCTCGACCGGTGTCACAGACTGAGAACGCAAGAATGCCCGGCTGGCATCGGTGAGAGTCTCGCGTTGCCAGAGGAGAGAACGTCTCGCATCGGGGTTGAAGGATTCAATAGAGATGTCACTGAGACAGGCGTAGTCATGATTGCCCATCAGCGCCGTCAGGCGCGGCAAACTGGCAATGCGCTCGATACACTCGTTCGGACGAGGGCCATAGCCAACGACATCGCCCAAGCTCCAGACTTCGTCCACGGCCCCGGCATCGGCTAACACGGCTTCGAGCGCGACCAGATTGGCATGAATGTCAGAAATTACCAGAATACGCGTCATTTTTTATCCAGTAATGCAATCACATGTTCGAGGATGGTCTCAGCGAGGTCGCTCTTGCTCATCAGTGGCAGGGCAATCTGTCGCCCATCGGCAAAGAGCAGGGTAGCACGGTTCGTATCAACGCTGAAACCGGAATCGGGGGCAGAGACATCGTTGGCAACGATAAAATCGAGGCGTTTGGAAGCCAACTTCGCCCGAGCATTTTCAAGTAAATCGCGGCTTTCGGCGGCAAAGCCAACCACCACGCGCGGTCTCTTCGACCCCATGCCTGCCACTGCTGAAAGGACATCGGGCGCGGCCTCCAGTTCTATCTGCGGAATGCCGTCCCGCTTTTTGAGTTTGTCGGCAGCGACCGTCTTGGGGCGGAAGTCAGCAACGGCAGCGGCCATGATAAGGACATCGGCTCCGGCGGCTTCTGCCAGGACGGCTGTTTTGACCTCCTCCGCCGTCTGGACCCGGAGCAGGCGCGCTCCCACCGGCGGGGTTAGGGCCGTGGGCGCGCTGACCAGGACAACGGTCGCGCCCGCATCGAGAGCGGCCTGAGCCAGGGCATAGCCTTGTTTGCCGGAGGATTTGTTCGTCAGCACGCGCACCGGATCGAGCGGTTCTTGCGTTCCCCCCGCCGTAACCACGATTTTCGTTCCAGCCAGTTTGCCGTTCCGTCCGAGCACCAGGCGGATGTGGCCGATCAGTTCTGCCGGCTCGAGGAAGCGACCGCGGCCCATCAGGCCGGAGGCCATGCGTCCCTCCCCCGGTCCGGCGAAAAGGACGCCGCGTTCGCTCAGGATGCGGACATTTTCCTGCGTGGCCGGGTGTTCGTACATGCCAGCATCCATTGCCGGGGCAATCAGCAGGGGACAACGGGCAGCGAGCGCAGTGATGGTCAACAGGTTGTCGGCCAGGCCGCGGGCAATTTTTGCCAGGGTGTTGGCCGTGCAGGGAGCAATCACCAGCAAGTCAGCGCTGTGACCGAGGCCAACGTGCAAGACGTGCGCTTCTCCCCCCCACAGGTCAGCGTCGGTGTAGGCTTTGCGGCCAGTCAGCGATTGAAAGGTGAGCGGAGTGACGAATTTCTCAGCCCCCGATGTGAGCAGAACATCCACCTGCGCCCCGGCCTGGGTCAATTTGGAGGCCAGATCGGCGGCTTTGTAGGCCGCAATCGAACCAGTGACCCCAAGCAGAATATGTTTGCCGGTCAGGATGGACATAACGCGATTATAACGCCAAACTGAAACCGAAAATGTAACTATTCAGGCTGTCATTGCGAGGGCGTTTTTTGCCCGAAGCAATCTCGTGTTGAACAGGAAAAACCATGCTTTGGGAGACTGCTTCACTCGCAAAAAGCGCTCGTTCGCAGTGACACCCCTG
>Ga0209162_1002328_pt1 | contig 16914 bp, 15 predicted proteins | sample YNPNPMetaG_FD_187121 | JGI IMG/M metagenome (GOLD analysis project Ga0209162, IMG submission 187121) | Anoxygenic and chlorotrophic microbial mat microbial communities from Yellowstone National Park, USA - YNP NP MetaG (SPAdes) (version 2) ... | reverse complement strand
GTTTCCCATGGCAGCGAATTTGTCCCAGAGCTCCCACTGGCCGAAGACCACAATTTGAATGAGCTTCCACTGATTGCTCTCGAAGTTGAGGAGCTCTCTCAGGATCTCGAGACCAGAAGGGCTGAGCTTCTGCCCTTCGTCTATGAAGATGGCCACCACCTTGCCCTCTTCCGTTGTGAGGCGAAAAAGAAGCCTCTGTAGGCTATCCATGAGAAGCGTTCTGGAGCCCGAAAGCCCCTGTCCGCCCCCTAGAAGGCTGAGCAAGTAAGAGAGCATCTCCTCGTCCGATGGAAACCCCGGGTCCAGAATGAGGCGGACCAAGAACTTTTCCCTTTCCTGGTCCAGGGTCCTCAGGAGCACCCTGCTCATGGTGGTCTTGCCCGTCCCCACATCTCCCAGGACCAGATTGAGCCCTCTTTTGAGCCTTATGGCTATCTCGAGCTTGTGAAGGACTTCCAAATATTTTGGGGTCGCGTAGAAGAGCTCGGGGTCAGGGGAATTGGAGAAGGGCTCTCTCTTCAGGCCGAAGATCTCGTAGTAATCCATCCTATGGATGCATCTCCTTTTCCCCCAGCTCCCTCCAAAGATGTGGCTCGAGGGCAAAGGCGGCTGGGAGGCCGTGCTTCATGACCGTAGCACCAGGGAGCTCCAACCTATCGAGCCTTATGGTTATAGGGAGGTCTTCCAGCCTCAAGGGAGGGACACCCCAACAGTCCCCTGGGGCAGTGCATGGAATATCTAAAAATTCATGCTCGGGATTCTCCCACTGGAGCTTTCCTTCAGACCCGACAATCACCGAGCAATCCGACCCAATGGGACAACCCCCTTCGGGATAGAACTTGATAGCGCTCCCTTGAGGCTCGAGCCTTCTCGTGAGGCCATTTCTTTCCCAAATAATGATCCAATCCTCTATCTTGAGGATGAGCTCACTGACCCTGCGAAGGTCGAAGTTGGCCAGGTCTCCTTCCATGGATCGGAATTTCACTTTCAACCTCTTCCACCTCGGAAGTGTCGCGTCCCCGTAGTCATCCTTTGTGGAATCCGGATCAGCTACATCCTGATCTTGAAACTTGTAGCGGTCTTTGCCGAAGAGACTGGGGCAATATTTGTCCGCATCTCCATCTGTGCAGGTCATACCGGGGGAGGCCAGAAAGTGCCAAAGCTCCCTCCCATCTTCATCCTTAGCTGAGAGCTTCACCCTGGCTTCCCTTCGGGTCTCGAGGATCTGGTCCTGTGAGAGTTCCTCCCTTCTGTAAGAATCCATCGCCATTTGGAAATGGATCTCGCTGTACGGCGCAAAGTCCCTCGTGCAACCTGGACAGTCCTTCAAATTCAGAACAAGTGTGTTCTCCGGCATGGCGTTTCCAGGCGTCGGCTTTATGGTGAACCTCAAGACCTGGGGAGCGGAATCCCCTCCCAGATCGGCAGAGTCTCCCGCCCCATTTTTGATCTCATCCTGGAGATACCTGCCCTGGGCCATCTCGCCCCCCGAATATCTCCACCAACTTCCCAGCCCCTGGTCCTCGAATCTATCGAGGATGAAGGTCCCGGGACTCCACCCCATGGAGCCATTGAGAACGAGGGGGTCGAAAACAAGTGCCCATCCGGAAGAGGCGAGGTTCAGGTTATCGCCAGCCAACAGGCTTCCAAACAAGTATATGGCACCGCAAGAAGCGCTTCCAGAGCAGCTAACGAGGCCTTCCGCCTCTGAGCGAAGGGTCAAATCCCTTCTCGCGACAACAATGGCATTGAGCCAATCACCTCCTTTTCCAGAAATCTCCACCTGGGGAGCGATCAAAACTAGCCTACCTTTCCAACCGCATCTCACTTTATCGAGGCTGATCTTTCCGGTCGCAATGACGACAATGTCCTTCCTCGACCAGTTTTCCTCGAGATCCAATTCCCTGATTGTCACATCGCCTTCCACCCACAGGATGCCCCCTGGAGGAAGATCCAGTGTGGGATCTGGAGAGCTTCTGAGCTCGATGGGGCCAGTGAGCCTCTTTGTGGGAATTCCCTCGAAATAAGCTTCGCTCGGCAATCCTCCCTCGTCGAAAAGGCCATGGGGAAGGCTGGGCTCTCCCAGAGAGACCCTCCCTGACAGAACTGTCCCGTAGGCACTGTCGCCAGCCATGGTGTCATAGAAAAACCCCTCCGATCCAATTGCTTTGGCGAGAAAGAGGCTCTCCGTGCTTCTTTGGAGGGAGATCTCCCTTCCTTGAGGATCTTTGATTCCTTTTGCGGCCAAGATGAGATCATTCCCCAAGGAGCCCGGAAGCCCCAAGTGGGCCTCGAGAAAGAAGTTTGTGTCCTCTGGGTCCGCATCCCCAAAATCTATTTTGCCATCCCCATCTCTGTCCAAGACTCCCTCTCGACCGTCTCCATCTGTGTCCAACGAGCCAAATACCCTCACCCTCACTTTCGTCCCTTGGGCCTTTATGTCCACAATGCGATAGTAGGGCTTTCTGGCTTCGGGGTAAAATTCCTCGCCCTCCTGTGGGTTCATGAGAAGAGCCAAGGGGGCACAGGAGACACATCGGAATGCGTCGGAGCACCAAGTGGAATCGAAGGGGTTCAGGTCTGAATGGCCCGTGGATGTAAGAAGGGGAAGGCGCCTCAGAGCCCATCTCACCTTTTCCAGGGCAGCTTCTGCCGCAAGGCGCGCCTGCTCCCGCCTCAAGGCTTCTTGGGTCTCGTGGGTCCTAAGCTCGGTTGTTTTGAGGAAGGCAAGCCCCATAAGGGTCAGAATCAGAACGAGGATGAGAACTGCGAGGTAGGCTACCCCTCGGCTTCCCGCCTTTTTTGACCCCTCATGTTGCCCTTCTCGGAAGGGAAAATTGCACTGTCTTCTTGAGATCATTCCCCCCACCAGGTGTAAGGGAGCTACTGGGAGCTACAAGGGTGAACCTCACAACCCACGTGCTTTTGTCCCCACTCACGGAGAATTCCTCCAGCCGATAACCTTTTTCCGGATCGAAGTACTGGGAGGCAAGCCCACCTCCCCCTTCTGACACAAGGAGCCTTCCAACCGCATCCTTCCAGAAGGAAACGGGTGGCCTCAGTTCAGGACTCCAAATGCCATCTCCGTTTAGGTCCTCGAAGCACTCCATTGGTGAACATGGCCCAGAGGCCCCAATGGAATCCCAGACCCCGTTTCTATTTTCATCCATGAAAGGCTCTGGCCAGAAGATCGCGGTGAAGCTTTCGGGCCCGGCCCCAGAGATGTCTGCTGGAATGTGAATCTCCATTGCCTCGATGAATGTCCTCCTCAGGCTCTCGACTAACATGTGGGCGTCCCTCTCCAATTCCACTATCCTCTCGCCCTCGGCTGTCCTGGATGTGACGCCTACCATGAAGAGCCCCATGGCCAGGGCCACGACGCTGAAGATGGTTGCCGCAACGAGGATCTCCAACAAGGTGAAGGCCCTTCGGGACCCGCGACCAAAGGACTCGAGTGGAGGGAGACACAGACCACACGAGCTCCCAACTTCTTCACCTTGCAAGGATGGTCTCGAGCACGACTTTTTCACCGGCATCCTCAGAGAAATCGGCTCCTCTGGCCACCTCGACCCTGATGAGCCTGTAATCTCTGTCTCCAGTTCCGTTTCGTGGGTCATCCACATAAGTGACAAACCACCTCACGTATCCCATCAGGTCGTCGGATGTGTCCAAAGGAGTGCCCATTGTGTCAAGGGTACAAGGATTTACGGGTGGAAGGTGGAGCTTGCCGGGGCTTTCCGCCCCCTCTAGCTCCGGGGAGTCCGTGGGCAAGGTCCTGAGCCACTGGATTCTCCCCGAGGCCTCCCTTATCGCAGCAAGGCGCCACTGGTCATCCTCCACTGAGACCTCCCCTGAAACGAAGAGGTATCCTGTGCCGATCACTGCTATAGCTAGGAGGGTCGCAGCGACCAGAACCTCCAGAAGGCTGAATCCGCTTTCCTTCTGGGCCCCGATCACCAAAGCTTTTCCTCCCATTTTCCCCTGGGCTCTTCGCTCTTCCTGTACGTGTACTTCACGTAACCGCTTGAGGAAAAGCCCTCCTTGACGCCGTTTCCATTTACCCAGGCCCAGACGGTGAAGGCGTCCTTTCCCGAAACTTCCGAAACCTCGAAATCGAACAAGGATGACTCCTTGACATCGACTCTCAGCTTGTTCATGAACTCCGCTGCATCCCCCTTTCTGACTGGGAGGAAGACCCCATTTCTCTCGGCGTAGGCCTTCTCAGCTGCCACAATGGCCCCTATCACAGCCTTGGCCTCCGAAGCCTTGGTCTGGAGAATATACCTGTTGTAAATGGGAAGTGCTATTGCGGCCAAGACCCCCACGAGAACAATGACAACCATCATCTCCGTGAGGGTGAAGGCTTGGGGAGAGGAGCTCTTGGCTTCACCAGTGCTGTACAACACCCCTCACATCACCTCGCATCACTGGGTGCCAGGGATCATATCCGCTGTTATGCATGTGCCGTCGCTGCTCCATTTGCCAACTGGAGTTGTACTGGGATCGTAGGTGTACTTTATCCAGCAGTTTGCGGGATCGCTCCTATACTCCGTTGTTGCCGTAGCTGTGACCTCGAATTTGGTATTGGGAGGACCTCCCGATGCCTCGACCGAGTAAGTGAAGTACTTGGTATCCGAAAGATCCAACCCCTTGGCTTTGAAGTCGTCCTTGCCCGCCGCACTGTAAAACCCCTGGGACGGCAACCTCTGCATCTCCAGCTTCTCCGAGGTTATGATAGCTCCGATTATGCTCGTAGCCTCTGTGATCTTGGATTTTTCAACATATCCCGTGTAAAGAGGCACAGCTACGGCAGCTAAGATCCCGACTATTATTATCACGACCATCATCTCGACGAGGGTAAACCCCTCCTCACCTCGATATCTCTCCATCTCCTTTGTCCTCATCTCGGGGATACCTCCTGTCTTTTCGAGTGGGCTCGACCTCTGAGGGGTTTTCTTGCCAGAAGCGTGCCATTTTTGCAAATTCCTTCGCCCCCTCAGGAGAAGGGAATTTTTCCGGATAAATCCGGACTCCCTTTGCACGGGTTGATCCTCCGCTCCTCCCTTCCGCCTTCGTTTCTTCAGGGGATGTCCAATATTTTTTACGCTCGATGTTAAAAGGGTTTTACATCTCATCCCACCCCTCGAGCCCGTATTTGAGGATCTTGTTGTGGAGGGTCTGTCTCGTGACATTGAGGAGCCGTGCGGCCTCTTGTCTTCTCCCTCCTGCTCTGCTCAAGGCCTCCATTATGAGTTTCTTCTCCAGCTCTTCGAGCCTGGAGCTGAGATCCAGAGTCTCCTCTTGAGCTCCTTTCTGGATGCGCCCCTGGGGTCCTTCCGCGGGTCTTATGTGCTCCGGGAGGAGTTCCGGTGTTATGAGCTTTCCCTTGCACATCACTACAGCCCTCTGGATCGCATTTTCGAGCTCCCTCACGTTTCCTGGCCACTGGTATTGTAAGAGGATTTCCATTGTATCCTCTGACACCTTTATCCCCTTTTTCCCGAAGGCCTTTCCGAATTTTTCCAGAAAATGTTCCACGAGAAATGGGACATCCTCGGGCCTCTCCCTCAGAGGGGGTAGCCTCAGGTTCACGACATTGAGCCTGTAATAGAGATCTTCCCGGAACCTTCCTTCTCGGACCCTCTCCATCAAGTCGCAATTGGTTGATGCCATCACCCTCACATCTACTGGAATCGATCCACTTCCCCCAAGCCTTTCCACTGTGTGCTCCTGGAGGAATCTGAGGAGTTTGGCCTGGACAGCCAGCCCCATGTCCCCTATCTCATCGAGGAGCACACTTCCCCCGTTGGCCCTCTCGAGTTTCCCGAGTTTCCTTTCCACAGCCCCTGTGAAAGCTCCCTTCTCGTGACCGAAGAGCTCGCTTTCGAGCAGGCTGTCTGGAATGGCCACACAGTTTATCTTCACAAAGGGCTTGTCCTTACGAGGCCCAAGATAGTGGAGAGCCTCAGCTGCCAGCTCTTTCCCAGTGCCACTCTCCCCAGTTATCAACACAGTGACGGGGACATCCAAAAGCATCTCCATCTGGTCATAGAGGGCCCTCATGGCCTTGGACTTTCCTATGAGACCTCCGAAGCGGGCCCTCGACTCCCTCTGGGCTTTCAGGGCAATGTTCTCCTCTTCCAGGGCCTTCACCCAGGCTGCTCTTTTCACCACTATGCGGACCTCGTCCTTGTCCAAGGGCTTTGGAAAGTAATCGAAGGCCCCAATCCTTATGGCCTCGACGCCTATCTCCTTGGAGTCGAAGGCGGTTATCACTATGAACTGGGCCTTGGAGCCTATCTCCTTGGCCCTCTTGAGGACCTCCAGGCCGTCTAGCCCTGGCATCCTCACATCCAGAAGGACAACATCTGGCTCCTCTTTCTTTATGAGCTCGAAACACTCCAAACCGTCAAAGGCTTGAAGCACCTTGTGTCCCTCGGACCGAAGAAGCTCCGTGAGGAAAAATGACATGGAGCGATCATCGTCCGCAACGAGCACTTTGGCCCCCTCCGTATCCCTTGCTTCCATGTTCATCCTCTCTCTAGCTTCCCCTCTACTCCAAATGATCTCGCCTTGGGAAATCCCAATCCTTCCTCAACCAAGCTGGCCCGATAAGTTCTCACCGAGCCCCAAATACCTCTCACTGTGACCTTCTCTCCACGAAGCGCCCCAGCGACCATCGAGAATCCTCTTGCCATCCAAGCTCCATGAAACCATCAGGGGCACCTCTACGCTTTCTCCTTCCAAAGAGAATCGGTCTTGGCTTCATCTCTCAAAGGGAAGACCATCCTCACAACCAACCTCCCATTGGAAGGACCCTGAATATCCAGATAGCCATCGTGGTGTTGCATTATCTGCTGGGTGATGAGAACTCCCAAGCCGCTTCCTCCAACTTTCACTTCCCTTTCGACTCCCGCATCTTGGTTTGGGGACTGGGCCTCGGCTATCCCAAGGGTATTTTCCACCTCGACAGTCCACCCAGAGGGTATTCGCCCGAGACTGCACCTCACAACACCCCCTCTGACCGTTGCCTCTATGGCATTCTTGATGACATTGATGAAGGCTTGACGCAATCTATGGGGATCTCCCACTATGTTCGCATCTTCCCGAGTCGGGGGACTTTCCAAAACCACCCCTCTTCTCGAAGCTTCTCCTGACATGAGGAGGGCCACATCCTGGAGAAGTTTTCCCAAGTTCACTGGCTCTTTCCTCCACGGAGATGTGGGAGAGAGGTCGAGGAGCCTCTTCATTATCTCGTCCAGGCGGCGGGTCTCCTCCAGAACTGTCTCCAAATATGCCTTTTTTTTGTGGTCATCGGGAAAGTCCTCTAGGAGGAGTTGGACCAGCCCCTGAATTGATCCCAAGGGATTCTTTATCTCGTGAGCCAATCCTCTGGCCAAGGCTCCCAGACTGGATAGCTTCTCAGCCCTCTCGAACTCGTTCCTTATCCTCCTCCACTCCACCTCGTCGAAGGCGCCGATCATGAGGCCTTTGAGAACCCCATGAGCGGTTTTCATTTGGAAGAAGCCTATCCTAACGGTCATCCAGTCCCCTTTTCTGTTCATCACGACTGCCAAGGGGAGATTTTCGGATCTCGAGACCTCGCCGTGTTCGTCCTTGAGCCACTTGTAGAGGCCATGGTTTTCCCTTGTCTTGGGAAAAAGGGTTTCGATGGGTTTTCCCTTGAGTTCCTCTTCCTTGTATCCCAGGAGCACCTCTGCAGCTGCATTCACGGAATCAATGGATTTGTTCTGGTCCAAGAGAATGATGGCGTCGGTCACGGTCTTCTGGAACAAATTGCCCACTGCCTCTGCCAGGTCCTTTATGGCGCTGTCGAGAGGGATGAACTCCCAGCTCGGCTCCCTGCTTGGGGGGCTCTCCACTATTCCCGAAGCGAGCTTCCTCAACTGATCCGATAGAGCTCGAATTTCTCTCCTTATGGTGATGGTGAGTGCCACTCCGGACAGAAATGCCACAAATGCCACACCCAAAACCTCGCTCCTCATGGCCAGGAGCGCCATTTTTATCTGAAAAGGCGAAACCGGCTTCGGCGAATTGGCCAGGTTCCTCAGGTTTCTCTCCACCACGAAATAGCCCACAACCAAAATGAGAAGCGTGGTGAAAACTTGGATGGCTATGGCCAGTCGAACCCCTGCAATGCTTCTCAGGGAACGAGGCATGATCGTCCTTGACCCGACCCGAGGATGAAATTTCCTTGGAAGATACTAGGGGAGCACACCCCATGTGTCAAGAAAACCCCTGAGCTGCAAGAACCTCTCATCCACACGGAATCTTCCCCCGGATAGCTAGTGGAGGAGCACTGGGGCTCCGCCGCGAGTGATCCTCTCCCTGCCGCCTTATGGCATTGCCTGGCGAATGCCGATGGATTTCCCTTTCCCAAAGGGGCAGGGGAGAAGCCTTGGTCCAAGGGCAGGTCCCTCGACGAGGCAAGAGATTTCGCTGCGGGCGTGCAGAGCCCGCCCCTCCGAGGGGAGGCCAAGCGCAACGCCGGTCCCCAACCCGGGAGAGCCCGGAAATCACGCGAGAAGCGATTTTCTCGGAGGGGCGCACTCCGTGCGCCCGCGGTGCATGACCCCTCGTATGCCCCGGGTTTTCGATACCCGAAAATGATTGGGCAAAAGGCCCGTCGCCCGATGGGGATATGCCTGGGTGAAGCGTGGGCTTTCGTTGCGGGCGTGCGGAGCCCGCCCCTCCACGGCCAGGCCAACCCGAGGCAAGGGGCCTTCGGGTGAAATGCCCGAGATGAAACCAGAAGCGATTCTCTCGGAGGGGCACGGTCTCCGCGCCCGGGTTGCGAGGCCGTCCGCGTGCCGAGGGGTCTTGTCACCGGTTGTGGATACGCGAAAGGCCGGCGGCTTCATGACACTGCGCCCCCGTTGCGCGCAACCCTTCCCTGTGGGCGTGCGGAGCCCCCCCCTCCACGGCGATGTGCACCCCGCAAAGAGGCCTCACGGGGTAGATCCCCACGTCCGCGAAGGAAGGATTTGTCGGAGGGATGCGCTCCGCGCGTCCGGGGGGTAGGGCCGTACGCAAGCCCGGGTATGGCATGTTCATCGAAAGGTGAACGCACGCCCAGTGGCCCAATGGAGAGATGCCCGGTGAAGCCTAGTCCGTCCTTGTGGGCGTGCGGAGCCCGCCCCTCCAGGGGAGCCAGCCCAAGACGGATGCCCTTGCGGGGAAAACCCGGGCACAACGCCGGGGGCGGTTTTCTCGGAGGGACGCGCTCTGCGCGTCCGGATGCCGAGGCCGTAATCAAGCCCAGGCACAACATGATAATAGAGGCCAAACGAACGCCTGGTCGCCTAGAGAACACACGCCTCGGTCAAGCGCAAGCCTTCCCCGCGGGCGTGCGGAGCCCGCCCCTCCGCGACGCCGCTTAGCCGATGGGAGACGGGCTTGGGAAGTAGGCCCCAAGATTTCGCGAAGGGTCCTTTACTCGGAGGGGCGCACTCTGTGCGCCCGCATGGCAACGCTAAACGAGGGCTGAGGCCTTCCATTCCCACCGGATGATTGCGCGAGAGGCCGGGCCCCTGAGGGAAAAAAGTCTTTTTGAAGCCAATGCCCTCCAGGTGCGCCTCCGTACCCGGCCCCTTTTGGGGACGAACAAAAAGACCTTTTTAGAGACTTTTTCACCGAATCGCTAGCCTCCCCTCGACCTAAGGAAAAGTTAGCCCAGCGGGACTGTATCCGCCACCAAATTAGGTCGCGATTAACTCCTCAATCGTATACCACTTTGCGTCCTCGAAGTCCTTCACCACCTGGTAGGCGCGGACAGCCACCTTTACGAACTCGCACTCCGGTGATTTGAGGAACGTCTCGAGCTCAGGATGCCGTTTGAGATGTATCGCTAGGTAGACCTCTCGTTCCTTGTCCGACACGCTCACCGCCTCACCAATTGCAGTGACCACCAGCTTCCCATCTGGACGGCCCGGGTCGCCTTCCCTGTCCTGGACAAGTATAGCCACCCGAGGATCCTCCAGGATGCTCTGATACTTGAGTGTATTTCGATGCGTCGCAAACCCCAAGGACCGAACCCCCTCTAGGGGTGTGAAGGCTATGAGGCTAGCATGAGGCTGACCCTTACGCTGGGTTGCCAGCACACAGAGCAGGTTTCGCTCGAGCACGCGCCCAATAGTTTCGCAAACGTCTCTAGGTTGCCTTCCCATGATATCGCTCCTTAATTCCCTCGATCTCTTTATCCCCAGGACCACGTTTGAGCCGCACGGGGAAAAGGCCTAATACGCCTTTCTATGCGGCCATGAGACCCAATTACCACTCAGCTCTCTCCCAATCGAGAAAGATGGCCTTCGACAATTCTCGCATAGTTGTTGGGATAGTGCATCTTAGGTTCCTGCTTTCCCGCCCTCATCCATGTCGGGGAATCCAGGGGCTTCAGGATTCTTTCTATGGGAGAGGATCGAGCTGAGCTCAGAGATTCTCCGTGGGACGCCAGGCCTTCAAATATCTCCCTATAATGGCCGCCTTGGGGCACACTCCAAGACTTATTCCCCGATAGCTTATGCGAGCAAGGCCGACCAGAGCGGCAATGGGATTTATCCCATCCAACTCTTTCTCGGCCTGGAAAATCTGGGCGGCTGGCTCCATCATGTAACCCGTGCTCGGTTCTCGAATCCCGATGAAATGGGATAGTGACGGTTCAATCCCTCAATTCATCCCTTCCCAAAGGAATCGCATCGACCCATCATTCCAGTCCAGCGAGGAGCCAATCTACAGATCGGATCTAGGGTCCTTTTTTCGACCACGTGCCCGGCCAAAGAGAAAGAAAACTGCTCGGGGGAGGACTTCGTCTCCACCCCCCGAGCTTGCCAGCGCATCACCGAATCTCTTGGGACACTACTATGTTGTTCCCCTCGTTAGATTCCCTAACCGTATCCCAAGAGTCCACCACCGCTATCACATACTTGCCAGATGCACTCTCGCCGCTAGGCAAAGTGACGCTCAGCTTCTTCACTCTCGCACCATTAACCTTGAGAGCTTTTATCGGCACATCCTTCAGATTATAAATCCCCGCCGCCCCATGAAGGATCCGAGGAAAGGAAAAAACTAACGTAAGCGCCTTTGGGAACCTTCACATTACCCTCATTCCGAATCTCTATACTCCCAGTAAGCTTGCACCTACTAGAGATGCCAGTTCCAGAGCAACTCTGATTCAGGGCAAGCCATCGGCCAGTCAAATCGGGGCCGGTCGAAGGTCCAAGCCCTGTACCCCTCAGAGGAATGTTGACCGTAGGAGAGTCAGGATCGTTTGATGGTATCGATAGGATGCTGGTCTTTGTCCCACTAGAACTAGGCATGAAGACTAAGCTGACCGTGCAGTTTCCATATCGACCCAGGGTCCTCGAGGAACAGCCGTCGCGCACGATGGCAAAGTCCCCAGAGTTCGTCCCGGAGATGCTCAACGAACCGACCGACAGATCCGATATCCCATTGTTGCTTACAGTGACGACCTTCTCCGAGGAGAGGCCTCCAATCGGCAGTTCTCCGAAGTCAAGCCGGTCAGCATTGTCCGGAAGCGTCACAACTATATTAACCTCGGAGGCAGTTGCGAAATGCCACACATAGTCCCCATCCATCTTGTTCCCGCTCTGTCCGTCACCCACTCTGTAATCCTCGCTGTATAAAGGGTCGAAGGTGAAAGGGGCGTTGATGGAACAAACGAAGCGGTCCTCGTGACAGGGTCATAAAAGACCTCACCAACGATCCCATCCACCAGGAAAGTAGTTACGCCAATAGTTGACTCATCAATTTGCTCGGAGAATGTTGCGGTGATTATTGGCACATATTGGGGAGGATTTGGGGATGCGGGCACCGCACTGAAGACAACGTTTGTCTCCCCTGATCTCGGGTACGTGGAGACTACCGTGGGGGGATTCTCGTCGCTAGGGTTAGGGAGGACTTTTATCACCACCCTCGCAGGCTCACTCTCGATCAATCCGTTGCTCACCACGTAATAAAGCTCGTCTTGACCGCTGAACTCCTCCATGGATGTGTATGTAACGCCAGGTGGTGTCCCTGTAATCTGTCCATAGAGAGGACCCCTGGTGATACGATACGTGAGCGCGCTGTTCCCGGTATCCCTGCCCCTCAAGGTTATCGCCACAGGGGTTCCTGACACCGCTTCCACCTCCATGGGATCTGCTGCGATCCCTTTGACGATGCTCACGACTGGGTTAGTGGGAGTCACCTCGTTGGCACTCGGGAAATGAACTTCCGCATAGTTGACGATCTCTGTGCCACTTGGCAAGTTATCCTTGACGTTCACGCTAAAGGACACCGACCCTCTGCAGACATCTGGCTCGGTTTGCGTGCAAGGAGGAAGGGTACCTATCTCCCAAACTATCACACCTTCATCACGGAAATACTGGCCACCATCACCTATTGTCAGACTGTCGGGCTCCAAATCGGTGTCTAGTCTGTCCACTACAAAAACCCCATAAGCTGTTCCAGTCCCGACATTTTCATACTCAATAGTATAAGTTAGCCTCTGACCAGGAAGCACATTGCCCGAACTATCCACGGACTTGGCATTGGGATCATGGGCCGGTGTCATCCTAAGAGACGCGACACCGCAATAAATAGGGCTGCTGTCATCCTTAACATCGAGAAGAGCATCCGGGCTCGCTCCCATAAAATCCGAGGGGCCCTGAGGGAAGGATTTGGTCATCTCTCGTAGGCACCTCTCCAGATTCCATGGCAGGCATTCACCATTAACACACGTCAGACCGCCACATGCTTCGCAATGAGGGAAAATTTCATACCTACCATTTTCACACTTTCTTCTACAAGCTAAATCCTTCGGAGGGCTCCACGGTGTCCTTCCGATCACACGCGTACACCACTTCCAAGGAGCCGTGCAGCTATGTAATCTAGGATCTGTCCTACAATCATTGACACACTTAAAAATCTCCAAGTTGTCCTGACTCACTTGGCCCACAACGAACTGTACAGGTTCTACAAGACATTGCGTGCACTGCAGCCCTAGCGAATAACACGTCCAGCAATTCCATCCACCAGAGACTGCATTCCAGGCCGTCTTAAGGAAGCGCCCTCCAATCCCTAGTGGGCCCAGCTCTATCGCACAGTTCCACACACAGTTCACAAACCAAACGGATTCGCTTTGCTTGCTGTACCCATGCTCTTTCACACCAAACCCTACAGAGGAAGAGCTATTCTCTTGAAGCCATTCTCCCCATGATCTAAAATCCCAGTTATTTAGATCGACGGAAAATCCCCCCTTTTGATCCATCAAATAATATTTGTTCCCTTCCAATCTTTGGATTATCTTGCCCTCGGGACTTGTCATGAGAAGAACTGGACCAAAGTTTCTCCTATCCACCATGGGAAAAACTGTATACCCGCTGCCATTGCTTAGCCGGACCTCGATTGCTTGGTCATAATAGAGATAACCAAGACCCAGAGCATACTGGAAAAGGTTGTTTAGCTCCTGATCCGACCCAAGCAGGGATCGAGCCTCGTGCGCACTCAATTCCCTAACCGAGGTCACGAAAACCGGATCGAAGTTGAGATAGAAGTCAATATTCAGACTTGAGGGAACGTTCTCAGCTCCAATCTCAGCAAGCAGGTCAACATCATATGAAGGCAGACCCCAGGGGACCGAAACCTTCACCGCCAGCTCCCCCCGTTGCCGTGGTGGGAGGTCGCCTAGTCTCCAAAACACCTCACACCTGCCACCCTCCTTGCGGTATATCCCGCCGCGCGTCGCAAACACGTAATTGAACTCTTCAGGAATCTGCAATCTCACAACAGCCTGCCTCGCCACGAAATCCAATCCATTCAGATATCTGATCACGATATCAGCCTCTTGCCCCGGGCTCACTCTTCTCGGTGCGAGGACCGATACTACCAACTCCTTAGGCTCCTGCAACTTAGCAACAAAGGTCCGATTCCAGACATTCGGTGTAGGGTCGTAAGCTCCCGCAGTTACCATAGAGTCAGGCAAGTTCGAACCAGCAATAATCATCTTCCTTTCTCGATCAATAGCAATATGATCGACAGTAGTTCCGTCTCGTCCAAAGTATGTCGAGTAAAGTAACCGGGACAACGATGCATCAAGTTTTGCCACGAAACCATCGCCGCCTCGGTCATATTGAGTGTCATACGCACCAGGAGTTGTGGGAAAGTCGTCAGAAAAAGTAAGTCCAGCCACACAAACATTACCGTCGCTATCTATGACCATTGCGCTTATTTTGTCTAAATTGTCTCCGGCTAGGTAAGTTGATGCCAAAAGGGTGGTCAAGTTATTGTTAAATTTCGAAATAAAACCCTCCCTTGCCCAGTCCCCAGCATAATTCCCAATGGGATCGCCATGTTTAGTCGTATCGTAGGCACCTGGCGTTGTAGGATAATACGAATCCGTACATCCCGCGATGTAAACATTCCCGTAGGCATCAATATCGAGTCCTCTAATGTAGGTATATCCTGCTGAGGAGGTGTGGCCACAGCTTCCATTCCAGGGAGCACCAATCAGCGTAGAGGCGAGGAGTTGAGTGAGGTCACCGCTGAGTTTAGATACGAAACCCGTAACGCAGCCCAGTCTGTTTATGTCGTAGCTCGTTATGTATGCACCGTTGGTGGTCGGAAAGTCCAAAAAAGCCTGTCCGGACTCCCAGTAAGGCGAGAGAGAGTTCGCGATAAATACGTTTTTTTCTTTGTCTATCTTGAGTCCAGCTATTCCATACCAGTCGTAAGGTACTAGGGTTCTGTCACCTCCAACGAAGGTTGACCCCAAAACTCTTGAGAGATCCGGGGTAAATTTTACGACCATAGGCAATATAGTGTCCGAGACACCAAAACCAGAAGGCCGATCTATTTTGTAACCGGGTCCGGGGAGCACTCCGCAGTGATAACTCAAACCGAGCATGTAGGTATTGCCCGAACTATCGAGGGCAACCTTCAGCCCCCATTCCGAATATCCAGCCCAGTGAGAACAACCGCCGGCAGCCTCATTGGTCGAAAAATACGTGGACGCAATTAGCCTGCTGAGGTCCCCTGATAGTATGGCTACGTAAGCATCGCCGGACTCCTCCATTCCAGGCTGAAACGTTCTCCGGTAGGCTCCAACGGTTGTGGGTAAGTCACTTGACCAGGTCACTCATGTGATCACAACATTCCCATTATAGGCAAGGGCGATCCCGTATCCCCTATCGGTTCTTCCTCCACCAAAATAGGTCGAAGCGAGTAGCCTTGACAAATCCGAACTGAGCTTGGACACGAAGGAGTCAACTCTATCATTCTCATTGGTAGGATCGAATGCACCTGGGGTGACCGGAAAATTCGACGAATCTGTGTAACCGACCACATAGACATTGCCGTCATTATCGGTGGTGGTGCCTGTTATCTCTTCGGTATAGCCTGTATCAGACCCAAAGAAGGTGCAGGCAAGCAGTGGGTCTATGACAAGGGTCTTTGTCTTGTCGTATTCGCCTACATTGAAGGCATAAAGCGCCTTATTTTCCTCAATCACCTTGTAGGATGCCGTAACCTCAACCCTCCCCCCATCCACCTCCTGATACGCCAGGGGTTTCGTAAACCTCACCACCCCAAGCTCTGTCTCTACCTCAAGCTCTCCTTTTTCGTTTACCCTTATTTCTCCTCCCTCCACCTTGACCTTTATCGTCGAAGGATCTGCCCCGGGCTTCACGTAAAAGAGCTTCTCTGCATTCTTCCCATAAGCTCTTAACTTAACCTCTATCCCCTCATATACCTCTCCCAGACTGACCAACTCGTATGTGGCTACCCCGCTCTGCCACCTTGAGGGATCGTTCCCCTTGAAATAGTTCACCTTTGTTCTAGATGGCTCTTCCCCTTGGACTTCCTTGATAGCCCCACCAACAAGGCTCTCCTTAAAGGCTGCTGCCTTGCCTGGCTCAATGTCCTTCTCCCCGTCTACTTCGCTTACCTTGTCCTCTCTCCCGAGGTCCTCCGTCCCTTTGTTGCCCTCCGGAAGACTATAGACAAGCCTTCCATCCTTGGTCACAAATACCGTGCCCCCAAAGGTCTTGGCATAAAAGGCTACGTCCTCATGCACTTGCCCCCTGTTCTCTATAAAAGGCAAGGGTAGCTTGCCCAAAGACGCCCTCAAACTTTCCGATCGCTCAAGCTCCTTTGCATCGACCATCCCCGAAGCCGAAAATACCAATGCAGCGATCAAAAATCACCCAATTCCCACCATACCCTTCCTCCTTTCTTGAGATTCACTGGCACTCACTGTGCCTTCTGCACAAACTCGTGGCCTGCAAATCCCTGACCTGCCAACCACTCATCCGCCCCTTGTAGGTCTTTTGCGGGCTAGCTGCACCAGGCGAGGAGCTTTACCACCCTTTTTAGGAGGCTTTGGTGTACCATGGGACCAGACTGTGCTTACCTCGCAGGGACCTCCCTTTCGTGTCACTTTGTGGGCCGTTAGGATAGCTTTGGCTTCCCCTGTCTATCAATATCCGCCTGCCTCTATCCATCCACCTGTGCCTGAAGAGCCTGCCTCTTTCACCCCTTAGAAGTAAAGTGACTCCGGAGAAGAGCCCTCCATTCATCGCAGGGCCTATACGAGGGATTACACCACCGTCTTCCTACCTTCGCTTCATCTATCGTGCCAAAAGACTACCCTGGAACAAAAAGGGGGGAGGCAGTCTGCCTCCCCCCGCAAAGACGGACTCGGGTATACGTCACTGGAGCTCTTCAGAGACGATTATGTTATTGGCCTCGTTGGTCTCAGCCACGGCCCCCGTGGCATCTATCCACGCAATCACGTACTTCCCCTGGGCACTCTCACCGAGGGGAAGGGCGTAACTGAGCTTTCTCGTCTTGCTCCTACCAGCCTTCAAGGCCCCAACTGCTACCTGCTTGCTGAGCAGG
>Ga0209162_1002327_pt1 | contig 16918 bp, 10 predicted proteins | sample YNPNPMetaG_FD_187121 | JGI IMG/M metagenome (GOLD analysis project Ga0209162, IMG submission 187121) | Anoxygenic and chlorotrophic microbial mat microbial communities from Yellowstone National Park, USA - YNP NP MetaG (SPAdes) (version 2) ... | reverse complement strand
ACCCCGGAGACCGGCACAGCCGCGCCGACCACCGCGCCCCCCGCCACCCCGGAGACCGGCACAGCCGCGCCGACCACCGCGCCCCCCGCGACCGCGATGCCGACGGACGGGACGCCCGCTATTCCGCCGGAGTTGCCGCAGCCTACCGAGGCGGTTGGGCCGTATCCGGCGCCGCCCGCCGCAACCACCGCGCCTGCAGTGACGGCGCAGGGCTTCGGCGGCGGGGCGCTGGCGCCCTACCTGCTGGTTGCGACCGTGATTCTGGCGTTGTTCCGCCGGCGATAGGCGCCTGCAAGGTTGAACCTTTTGGGCAAGGTTGCACGATGACCCTCCCGCAGGCTGCGAGCCTGCGGGAGGGTGGAGCAGTACGGCAGACGCGAACGATAGTCAACGTATCTGCGAAATGCTGTAGTAGCGCAATGCTTCGCGGGACGCTGGTTGCCACGGAGCGCGGGTACGCTGCCCGCGCTCCCGTGATGGGGCATAGCGCCGCAGGCGGGCAAGACCCTTTCTGACCCTCACCTGCGGGGACGGTGGCTGCCAGTAACTGTTCACACCTGGGGTAACCCACGCGCCTGCCAGCGAGGGCGTCCCACCCCCATCGCTTCTCCGCGGGCAAGATGCCCGCGCTCCCAGGAGAAATGTGAACCCTTACGGCTACCAGCGCGTTACGCGCTCTTGCGGGGGGCGCGTTTTTTGGGCGCCGGCGAGGGAGGGGTTTCAGCTTCGAGCGGTTCCTTGCGGGACGTCTTTTTACCGCCCTTGACCGCGGCAGGCGCGGCGACGGGGGTCTCAACCACCGGCGCCAGATCCTCCAGGCTGTTGGTGAGGTAGTCGCACTTCGGGTAACGTGAGCATCCGTAGAACGGTCGCCCGAACTTGCCGCGGCGCCGCAGCAACTCGCCCTCATGACACTTCGGACATGCCACCCCGGTCGGCTCAGGGAGCGGCACCGGCTTCCCGTCTTTGCCGATCCGCCGCGTATTGGTGCACTCCGGATAGCCCGAGCAGCCCAGGAAGGGGCCGAAGCGGCTCTTCTTGATCACCATGGGCCGCCCGCAGAGATTGCACATCACATCGCTGGTCTCGGGCGCCGAGGCCTTGTCAATGACGATCTTCCCCTCACTATCGCGATGGAAATCACTAGTGAAATCACATGATTCTGACCCACCCTCTTTGCTGTAACGGGTACAGGCCAGAAACTCGCCGTTGCGCCCGAACTTGATCGCCAGGTAGCCCTGGCGGCACTTCGGGCACTGCAGGTCGGTGACAATCTCCTCGCGCTTGAGATTACGCATCTCACGGCGGGCCTCATCGAGGGTCTGCTGGAACGGGGCGTAGAAATCCCGCAGCACCGGCACCCACTGCTTCGACCCTTCGGCGATGTCGTCGAGTTGCTGTTCAAGGGACGACGTGAAGTCGTAGTCCACGATCTTCGGGAAGTGCTCGACCAGCAAATCGGTGACCACCCGACCCAGGGTGGTGGGAACAAGTTTCTTCTCCACCAGTTCGACGTACTCACGCTCCTGGATCGTCGAGATGATCGAAGCGTAGGTCGAGGGGCGGCCAATGCCCAGGGCCTCCAGTTCCTTTACCAGACTGGCCTCGGTAAAGCGGGGCGGCGGCTCGGTAAAGTGCTGCACCGGCAGCAGTTGCACCAGGGTCAGGCGCTCGCCCTCGGCGAGGGGTGGCAGGCGCCGCTCGCTGTCTTCGTCTTCCTCACCCTCATCAAGACTGACGTTGTAGACGGCGAGGAAACCGGGAAACTTCAGCACGCTGCCGGTGGCGCGGAAGACATAGGGCGCACTGGCGGCAGACTGGCTCGCGACGGTCCAGGCATCAATATCCACGGTGGTGCTATCGAACACCGCCGGGGCCATCTGCGAGGCGACGAAGCGCTTCCAGATCAACTCATAGAGGCGCGCCAGGTCGCGCTCCAGGTGGTTGCTCAGCGTCTCGGGGAGGCGGGCGCAACTGGTCGGGCGGATGGCCTCGTGGGCCTCCTGAGCGCCTCTGGCCTTAGAGCGATAGACGGGGGGCTTCTCGGGCAGGTACGCGTTCCCATAGCGCGCGGCGATCACCTGGCGCGCCTCGGCCTGGGCCTCGGCGGCCACATTGGTGCTATCGGTGCGCATGTAGGTAATCAGCCCGACCGGCCCCTCGTCGCCGCCCACGTCCACGCCCTCGTAGAGCCGCTGGGCCAGGGTCATGGTCTTCTTGGCGCTGAATCCCAGCTTGCGCCCGGCCTCCTGCTGCAGCGTGCTGGTGGTAAACGGAGGGGCGGGGCCACGACGCTTGTCCTTGCGGGTAACCTTGCGCACCTCATAGCGCGCGCCATCGAGGTCGGCCACAATCGCCTGGGCCTGCTCCTGGTTCTGAATCGCGAACTTCTCCAGCCGCTTACCATCGCGCTCCACCAGAGCGGCGCGGAAGACGTCGCGGGCCCCGGCTTCGGGCGCCTCGCCCTTGAGCAGATCGGCCTCGATGCTCCAGTACTCGACCGGAACGAACGCCTCGATGGCCCGCTCACGCTCGACGATCAGGCGCACGGCCACCGACTGCACGCGGCCGGCCGACAAACCGCGTTTGACCTTGTCCCACAACAGCGGGCTGATCTGGTAGCCCACCAGCCGGTCGAGCACCCGGCGGGCCTGCTGCGCGTCCACCAGGTTTTTATCAATGCTACGGGGATGAGCGATGGCCTGCTCCACCGCGTTGCGGGTAATCTCCTGAAACACCACCCGGTGCACGGGGGTGCGCGGGGGCACCTTTACCGCCTCGGTGATGTGCCAGGCGATGGCCTCACCCTCGCGATCCGGGTCGGTCGCCAGATAGACCGCGTCGGCGTTCTTGATCGCCTGCCGCAGTTCGCTGACCACTTTCGCCCTGGTAATCTCATAGACCGGCTGAAAGTCGTGCTCAACATCAATCGAAAGTTCATTCCTGGGCAGATCGCGCACATGCCCCATGCTCGAGGTCACGCGAAAGCCGCGACCAAGATACTTCTGGATGGTCTTCGCTTTAGCCGGCGACTCAACGATAACGACTTTATCACCCATAGGTTGTTTCATACGGGCAGAGGAGGGGGTACGCTCCGCTGCGCACTCATCTTGCCGACAGGGGCCAGTCAGGGCCACAGATGGTTCGCCCCAACCGGCGGATGGTTGATTGCCAGGAGACCGGAGAAACCGGGTTTCCCCGCACCCTGGCCCGCGGGAGGGTCTGGGAAGGCGTCGCCCTGCCCAACCCTGCCACCTGGCGCTGTCCATCGGCCTCGCCAGGTTTGTTGCAACGCTTTTGCACTATACGCGGGTGACTCTTCCTTGTCAATAGCCACAATGGCGACCGCTCACACCCGGGGTCACCCACGGGACTGGGAGCGCGAGCGAGGGCGTCACGGCCCGCGTCGCGTCTCCGCGGGCGCCCAGGAGCCGCCCGGCGCGCAGGGGCCGGGGTGCGCAAGGGAACTGTGTTGCTCAGGGGGTAGCGGAGCCGCCCGGCGCGCAGGGGCCGGGGTGCGCAAGGGAACCGTGTTGCTCAGGGGGTAGCGGAGCCGCCCGGCGCGCAGGGGCCGGGGAAAACCAGGTTTTCCCACCCTCCCCGAGGGCGTAGTGGGCCGCCCGAGCCCACGCGAGGCGCAGGACTTCACCCCTCAAAGGCGTGGATCTCGATCCGCAGATGGAAGACCTGCTCCTGGAGAACCGGTTCGAGGAGCATTGTGGTCAGGACCCGAGAGCGGAGGGGACGAGGCGAATGGAACAGATGGGTGCGACAGCGGGTATCGCTCGCGCCGAAGCCGGGCACCGGCGCGCTCAGCGCCGGAAGGGCGGCCAGGGCGCTGCACCAGCGAGCCTCGAAGCGCTCGGGGCCACCGACGGTCCAGGCTTCACGGAGGCGGGCCAGGGGGCGCAGGTAATCGATGTGCCAGTGGGGGCGCGGCTTCTCGACGCGGCGGTGATGCGCCAGGCGCGCCGGCAGCCCGCCCGCGCCGAAAGCGCTGCCCACGTAAAGGTAAAACCCGGGGTGAAAGTCAAACACACCCAGTTTGCCGATCCGCACGCCGGGCGCCAGGCGATCCAGTTGCAGCACCAGAATATATGTGCCCTTCACAGCGATCCCTGCTTGCGTCGGGGAGGCGGCGCATTGAACCAGACCGTTCCCGGCGCCGGATGATACCCCCACAGAGTAACCGGGTAGAGCGATCTGGTCAAGGCTGGCGCGAGCGGGGGGTGTGACGTAACGTCTTGCACGTTCTTCCACGCCCGACGGCTCAAGCCGCGGGCTACGGTCCTGCGAAGCCGGCCTGCGCCGGCTCGCGAGGCCACGCAGGCGGCCTTCACATCCATGGCCGACGGCTGCTTCAGCCCGACGGAGCGCTGTGCAAGATATTTCGTCACACCCACGAGCATGCCGGCCGGGTATGTTATACTTTCCCCGGCGGCATACCTTCAACCCTTTGCGACAGCATATGAACGTTCTGCTGATCGGCTCTGGCGGCCGCGAGCACGCCCTCGCATGGAAGATCGCCCAATCGCGCCATTTTACCCGGCTCCTCAGCGTGCCCGGCAACACCGGCACCGGGCAGTACGGCCAGAACGTCCCCTTTCCGCTGAGCGATTTCGACGCGATTGTGGACCTGGCGCAGCGCGAGGCGATCGACCTGCTGGTCGTCGGGCCGGATAATCCGTTGGCCGATGGGATCGTTGATGTCTTCAAAGCGGCAGGCATTCCGGCGTTCGGACCGACCGCCGCGGCGGCGCGCATCGAGAGCAGCAAGTCGTTCGCCAAGGAGATCATGGCGGCCAGGGGCGTGCCCACGGCTGAAGCGATGATCTTCGACTCGCCGGTTGAAGCCGTGGCCTTCGCGCAACAGAGCGGGCGGCCCTGGGTGGTCAAGGCCGACGGGCTGGCCCTGGGCAAAGGCGTGGTGGTGCCCGATGACGTGGAAGGCACCCTGGCGGCAATCACGCGCCTGTCGGCCACCCGCGCCGGCAGACGCCTGCTGCTCGAAGAACGCCTCGAGGGGCGCGAAGTCTCGGTCCATGCCCTCTGTGACGGCGAACATCTGCTGGTGCTGCCCACGGCGCGCGACCATAAGCGTTTCGGCGAGGGCGACACCGGCCCCAACACCGGCGGCATGGGCGTGATCGCCCCCGTGGATGAAGTAACCCCCGCCGTGCTCGAGCAGATCGTCACCACCTGTATGCAACCGGTGGTGGACGAACTGGCCGCCCGCGGCACGCCCTTTCGGGGCCTGCTCTACGCCGGGGTCATCCTGACCCGCGAGGGGCCGAAGATCCTGGAGTTTAATGCGCGCTTCGGCGACCCGGAGGCGCAGGCGATCCTGCCTCTGCTCGACGGCGATGTGCTGGAAGTGTTCTACGACTGCGCCGTGGGCCAGTTGCATCCCGAAAAGCTCCGCAAACGCAAGGGCTATGCCGTCTGCGTGGTGCTCTGCGCCCAGGGCTACCCCGGCAAGCCGCGCGTCGGCGACGCCATTCGCGGCGTCGAAGCCATAGACGACGAGCAGGTGCTGATCTTCCACGCCGGCACGGCCATCGGCCCCAACGGCCTCTGCACCGCCGGCGGGCGCGTCATCGGCGTGACCGGCCTTGGCCCGACGCTGGCGCGGGCGCGGGCGCGGGCCTATGAGATCGCCGAGCGGGTGGCCTTTGAGGGCAAGTACTTCCGCCGGGACATCGGCAAGGAGCATGGGTGAGGGACCCGGCTGCGGCCAGGCCGGATGGGAGGAACTGGCCTCCCCGCAGACGGAGGCTTTGCCGGCCCGGGAGGGGCGCGGCGAGGGCCGGCCCTCTTCGAAGAAGCGAGCTTTCAACCCGTGAGCATAGCCCGGACGCGGTTGCGGTTCCCGAACCTGCCACGAGACAAGGTGCATGATGTATCAGGTTGCCGTGCTGCTGAGCGGCTCCGGCTCCAATCTCCAGGCATTGCTGGACGCCGAGGCTGCCGGGGCGCTCGGCGCCGAGGTAGTCCTGGTGGTCAGCGACCGCGCCGACGCCTTCGGCCTGCAGCGCGCCCTGGCCCGCCAGGTTGCCGCTGCCTACGTGCCGCTTCCCGCTACGCCTCGGGGCGCCGATCGCGCCGCTGCGCGGGCCGCCTGGGAACAGCGCCTCGCCGACGTGGTGGCGGCCTTTGCTCCTGACCTGGTGCTGCTGGCAGGGTTCATGCGCATTCTCTCGCCCGCCTTCCTGGACCGGTTTCCCAACCGGGTGATCAACCAGCATCCCGCCCTGCTGCCCGATGACGGCGGCGACACCTACGTGACCAGCGCGGGGCTGGTCATACCCGCGCTGCGGGGCGCTCACGTCGTCGCCGAGGCCCTGGAACGGGGTCTGCCGATCACCGGCTGCACCATCCACCGCGTCACTCCCCGCGTGGACGACGGCCCCGTCCTGGCGCGCGCCGAGGTGCCCGTGCTGCCGGGGGACACCCCCGAAACGCTCCACGCGCGCATCAAGCTCGAAGAACACCGCCTGATCGTCGACGTGGTGCGCCGCCTGGCCCTGGAGCATGCCTGCGCCGGGGCAATGGTGAACCGGTGAAGCATGCTTCACCCCGGCCGTCCATGCGGCTCCGCCGCACACCGACGGGATGAACATCCTTCTTGGGAGGGCTACGCCCTCCCAAACCCTCCCACCGGGTGGGGGGATGGGGAAACCGGGTTTCCCCGTCCCCCTGCTCGAGGGCTTTGCCCTCCCAGACCCTCCCGCGGGCGGGGGTATGGGGGAACCTGGTTCCCCCATGTTCACGTTAGGCCGGCCAGATGAGAAGTTGATGACAAGGAGGTCAACCATGCCCAGGTACGTGATCGAGCGCGAACTTCCCGGAGCGGGCAAGCTTTCGGCCCAGGAGTTGCAGGCCATCTCGCAGAAATCGTGCGACGTGCTGCGCGGAATGGGGCCGCGCATCCAGTGGCTCCACAGCTACGTCACCGACGACAAGATCTACTGCGTGTACATCGCGCCCGACGAAGCGGCGATCCGCGAACACGCGGAAAAGGGGGGCTTCCCGGCGAATCGCATCTCCGAGGTGAGGACGGTGATTGACCCGACGACGGCGGAGTAGTTGCGCCCGTGGGGAATGGCAACGCGCCCGGGGTTGCGCCGCCGGCGGTTGGCGGCGCAACCGCGGGGGGTTAAGGTGAGGATTGATTTCAGTAGCGCCGATTGGATTCAGTCGTGACAGATTAGACGCATAAGCGCGCCGACTTAAGGATGCGGTAACAGTTGTCTATTAAGATTTGTGTACAGTAGAGCCAGGCATGCCAGATATCCGGTGGAAACGTATGGCACTGCTCAGTTCCAGCACAATCACCTTCAGCGGACACGAGACGTTTGTCCTGCGGAGTAACTGGCTCAAGAAAGCATACGACTTACTTCAGGACCAGCCCGACCTGTTTGCGCGCGAGGATTGCTTTGCGCGCCTCGGGGTGGGCAAAAATATGGCTCAGTCAATTCGCTTCTGGGGGCGTGTGTGCGGCGTATTCGAGCGGACTGAAGACAGCAAGGGTCATCGGGCAACCTGGCTTGGTCAGGCTCTCCTGGATGACCATAACGGTTGGGATCCGTTTCTTGTGACGCCAACCAGCCACTGGTTGCTGCATTGGCAGATCGTGAGACGACCAGAGGTAGCTTTTACCTGGTACTTTACCTTTAATTTGTTACGTCGTGGTGAATTTACCATCCCAAGCTTAGCTCAACAGATCCTCACGTTCGTTGCCCAGTATGGTGGCAAAGCGCCCTCGGATGCCACGCTCAGTCGCGATATTGACTGTATGCTGCGCTGCTACGTGCAACCTGATGCAATCCATCTCAAGACTGCGGTCGAAGATGCGCTCTATTGCCCTTTGCACACCACCGGTCTCATTCAGTCTCTGCCTAACCAGCAAGCCTATTATCTGGTCAGCGGCACTCATCCAAATCTCTCCGATCACCTGGTGGCGCTGGCGTCATTCCACCAGGCCCGAATGCTCAAGCGGAAGACCGTGTCATTCGCTGAACTTGCCTACGGAGAACGTTCACCAGGCCGGATCTTCCGGCTCGACGAAGACGCGCTGCTTGCGCGTCTGTTGCGGCTGGAGCAGGTGACAGCGGGCCGCGCAGTCTACAATGAAAGCGCCGGCATCCGCCAGATCGCCTGGCGTAACCTGGATGAGGAAGAGCACGAGGTTGATCGCGCTCTTCTGAAGGCTGCTTTTAACCAGGAACACGCCTATGCCGAATAACAGCGCCATCAGGGTAGCACCACGATTCACCCGGTCGGTGCATATTGGCCGCGATTTCCGCGATCTGCGCTTCCACCTCGACGGCTACCAGGTGACGCCGCTGGTGCGCCAGACTGCTGGACAGATTCTGTCCGGTCTGGCTGCCGACGCCACCGAACGCGCCTTTTCCGTGATCGGTCCCTTTGGTGCTGGCAAATCGGCGTTCGGGCTGTTCCTGGCCCATTTTCTGCAACGACGCCCGGCAGGGCGGCGCAAGTTGCTCACTTCGCTAGGCATAACGATCCCCGATGCACACTTACCCCTCGATGCGCCCACGCTCCTGGCGGTGCGCGTGCCGGGCAATCACGCTCCGCTGCGCCATGCGCTGCTGCAGGCGCTCAATGAGGTTCTGGACAGAGAAACGCGCCGGTCGGAGATTGCTGCCCTGTGTCAAACCCTTGAGCGCGCCAGGCACGACCCAAACCTCGATCCGGTACGCACGGCAGACTATGTAGCCGAGGCTGCGCGTCTACTCCGCGCCCAGGGTCGCTTCGATGGCCTGCTGGTGGTGATTGACGAACTTGGCCAGTTTCTTGATTATGCGGCCCGCCAGAATGAGGAACGCGATCTGTTCGTCTTGCAGAGCCTGGCTGAGACAGCAACACGTAGTGGCGATACCCCCGTGCTCGTAGTGACCATTCTGCACCAGGCATTCGAGCGCTATACCATCCACGCCGGGCCTACCCGGCGCGCTGAGTGGGCGAAAGTGCAGGGGCGCTTCAAAGACTTGCCGTTTCAGGAACCGGCGGCTCAGATAGTACGCATAGTCGCCTCCGCCCTCCGGCCGGTGGGGCGCGATCCATACAAGTGCGCGCGCGAGGAATGGACCACACAACTTGCCACTCTTTCCGAAGATCTTGGCCTGCGTCCGGTCGAGATCAGTTCAGCAGAATGGCGAAGCCTGCTAGCCGACACGTATCCGATTCATCCCACAGTGCTGGTCGCCCTGCCCTCGCTGTTCCGCCAGTTAGCTCAGAATGAGCGTTCACTCTTCGCCTTCCTCCATACTGACGAGCCATGGGCGCTGCGCGATGTAACTGCTGATGCTGTGACTACTGACAGCCTGCCGATCTACCGGCTTACCCATCTTTATGCCTATGTTGAGGCTAACCTTGGGCCATTTCTGTTCGGGAAGGCCCGCGGACAGCGCTGGGCTGAACTAGCCGAGGCACGCGTAGCTCTCGCCAACAGTGATCCGCTCCACCTCGATACACTGACCGTCGTAGGCGTTCTGGGCGCCATCGAACGCGCCTCGGGGCTACGCGCGAGTCAGGCGCATGTCGCCTTCGCGCTTGCTGATACACCTGACGACCAGGCCGTCACTGATGCCTTGCGTGCACTGAGTGAACGGCGCATCATAGTGTACCGGCGCTATCGCGACAGCTATATCATCTGGGAAGGCAGCGATCTCGACCTGGAGACCCTGACCCAGGAAGCCCGACGGATGATTAGCGAACGGATGGATCTTACCGCCCTGTTGCAGCAGCATGCCGACACCACTCCACGCATCGCCCGGCGACATAGTTACCGTACCGGAGCCACGCGGGTATTCGCGGTGCGGTATGTGGAGGCTACACGCCTCAGCGTAGATCTGGCTGCCAGGGAAGGCTACGATGGCGAACTCCTCCATGTCGTCCCGGCTGACGAAGAAGAACTGCGCGCAGCAGAGCATTGGGCACGCGACCCGGCGCGCGCCGAAGAACCATGGCGGATAACTGTCCTGCCACGGCACCTCCACGATCTGCGAGATCTGCTGCTTGAGGTCGCGGCGCTGCGCAACCTGCTCGATGAGCGCGCAGAACTCGAACACGACCGGCCAGCGCGTCGCGAGGTGGCCGGACGACTGCTTGAAGCTCAGCAATTCCTCGCCGATACAATTATTGAGACCTATGGACGCGGGCGCTGGTTCTATGCGGGTCAGCCCTACCACCCTCAGAGCGCCCGTCAGATTGACGATCTCCTTTCCAGGGCCGCGGATGCTACCTACCCTCACACTCCGCTGGTGTGGAACGAGTTGATTGTTCGTCGCCAACTCACCTCAGCAGCGACCAAGGCGCGGCGCAACCTGGTTGAAGCGATGCTGAGCCGTGGCGCCGAGCCGCTCCTGGGAATGACGGGCTACCCACCCGAACGGGCAATCTACGAGAGTGTTCTGCGTATGGGTGGATTACACCGCCGGGATGTGAATGGGACGTGGCGCATCGGCCCGCCGCCGCCGGAAGATCCGTTACGTCTGGGTCCGGTCTGGCAGGCGATGGAACGGCTTCTCGACACTGGGCGATCCGAACCTCACCCCATCGCGCACCTGTTTGCGCACATAGAAAGCCCGCCCTACGGCGTGAAAGCCGGATTGGCGCCGCTGCTCTTCGTGGCATTCTACGTAGCCCGTGCTGGCGAAATCAGCATTTATGAACGTGGCACATATGTCCCGATGCCAGACATCGCAGTCTTCGAGCGGCTGATGACACGACCTGAACAGTTCAGCGTAAGCCTGTGCCGAGCCGAAGGGGCGCGCTGGCAGGTGTATGAACGACTCGCCCGCGCTCTAGCGCCCCAGGCTCTCACCCAGCCGTCACAGCCTGCCTTACTGGCCGTAACTCTGCCCCTGCTGCGCTTCATCAACCAACTGCCAGCGTACAGCAAGCAGACCAGACGCCTGAGCTTGCGGGCGCAGGCAGTTCGTCAGGCGCTCCGAGAAGCTCGCGCACCTGACGAACTGCTCTTCGAGCGATTACCAGGCGCATGTGACCTACCCTCGTTCCGCGCCGATGATGACGAAGGCACCCTATGGGTCGAACCTTTCGTCGCCGCCTTGCGTGAGGCCTTGCAAGAGTTACAAGGCGCCTACGCACGCTTGATTGAAACCGTTGCTACGCGCATTAGCGCAGCCTTCGGTTTACCATCAACCGGCGCGTCTGGCTACGAGGAACTGAAAAGGCGTTATGCGGCATTTGCCACCGCCGTAGCCGATCCGCAGATTCGCGCTATAGGCATGCGCCTGGAAACCGCCGATCCTGGAGATCAAGCCTGGATCGTGAGCCTAGCCACACTGGTGGCAAAACGTTCTCCAGAAACATGGAGCGATGCAGATCTCCCGGGGTTCGAGGCTGCCATAGCTGATCTGGGGCAACGCTTTCGGGCAGCCGAAGAACTGGCGCTCGTCACGCACACTGCCTCGCCTGACACACCGCTGGTGCGGGTCGGCTTAAGGAATGGACGCGGTGAAATCAGCCGGGTCGTGTATGCCGGTCTGACGGACCCGGCGGTGGAGCGCTTGCGGGCGGATCTCCGCGCATCCCTGGAGCGCCATGCCGATCTCACAACTGATCAGCATGTTGCCGCTCTGACCGACCTGTTGCATGAAATCTTGACCGTCATGGAGAGCTAGCAAGCGCCGGGAGATTGCTGAAACTCACAGATCGGTATAACGAACAATGCAAAAGCACGATGCCATTACACGCGCCTGGGCTGAACGACCGGGGCGGCATATCGTAAATCTGAGCGGCGGCAAAGACAGCACTGCCCTGGCGATTTTTCTGCGCGACAAGATCCCCCCACTAGAGTACGTCTTTTGCGACACCCATAAAGAACTTCCGGAAACCTATGAGTACCTGGAGCAGCTAGAAGCCTACCTGCAACGGCCGATTACCAGATTGAACGCGCAGCGCGGGTTCGACCACTGGCTAGAGATCTACGGAGGCGTGTTGCCATCGGCGCAGGTGCGCTGGTGTACGCGCAAGCTGAAGATCGAGCCATTCGAAGCCTATGTCGGCGATGACACGGTCTGGAGCTACATCGGCATCCGCGCCGACGAACAACGCAGCGGCTACATTTCAACCAAGCCGAATGTGCATCCGGTCTTTCCTTTTAAAGAGTGTGGCATGGCGCTAAGCGACATCGAGGGAATCCTGGCGGAGAGCGGATTGGGATTGCCGAGGTACTATGAATGGCGCCAGCGCAGTGGCTGCTATTTTTGCTTTTACCAACGTAGCGGGGAATGGATCGGACTTAAGGAGCGACATCCAGACTTATTTGAACAGGCGAAACAATACGAGAGCGAACGGGGAGGGGAACACTTTTACTGGCGCCAGCGCGAAAGCCTGGCCGAATTGGAGCGGCCCGAGCGTATCGCCCAGATCAAGGCCGAACACCGGGCGCGCCTGGAACGCGAGCGCGCTCGACGGCCTGATCGTCCGTTGATAGAGGCGCTTGGTGCAGCCCTTGATGCCGAAGACGATGCGCAAGGATGTGATATTTGTCATTTGTAAACAGGCTCGACGCTTATGTCAATTATCCGCAACCCCTTCGTCGACTACCTCAACAAGTACACTACTGCCTCACCAGACCACGAGGCCGCCTTTGACGAATTTGTCGCGCATACGCCGCCACCACCTAGCGGTCCATTGCGCTTTCAGACAAAGGTCGAGAAATTCCTCCGCATTCGCTTTGCCGAGTCCAGGCCACCTTCGATCATTCTTACCGGAAATGCCGGTGACGGCAAAACCTTTCTCTGTCGACAGATCATCCAAATATTTACCGCGAGGCATATTGATGACTGGGAAGAACTTGTCGAAGAACCACTTGAACGCCACGGAATTCGCCTGTATGTTATCAAAGATCTCTCTGAGCTAAGTGAAGAGGAAGGCAGATCGGTACTCAACCGGCTAGAGCAAACCCTTAATTCGGAATCAAGTGATCGGTATCTGATTGCCGCTAATGAAGGACGCCTGCGAGATTTGCTGACTCGCGTCCAAACACCAAAACTTACCGAGTCAATCAAAACTCAACTTCAATATGGCATAGAATCAGGCTCCACGTCGCTGGTAGTAATCGACCTGACCAAAGTGACGACGTCGGCATTCGTCCCCGAGACATTACGCTGGATGACCAGCAATATTCACTGGCAAGTCTGTACCGATTGCCCCATTATTGAGAGGTGCCCGTTACACTACAATGTGCGTACTCTTCGCGATGAACGGGTTGTCAGACGGGTGCAGTTCCTCTATGATCTGCTAGAGCATCTTGACATCCACGTAACAGTGCGCGACATGCTGATTCACCTGGCATTTACACTGACCGGGAATCAGAGTTGTCCTGAATTGCAGCGACTCGACGCCGAAGATGCCGATCGTCATCATCTCGTGTATTACGAGAACATCTGGGGCGGATCTGAAAACAGTCCCTTTCGTCGCAAGGCAAGTGTCGTGCAACATCTGGATCGGTTACAAATTGGGAAGCATTCCATCTTTGAGATCGATGACTTCATTATCAATGGAGGCGATCATCCTGATCAGACAATAGTTCATGCTCAACTCTTTACTCCAGCCGTCGATCTCGATTTCAAACGCTTTGAACAAGAACGTCGGGCATACATCGAAGGCGGCGCGGAAAAACAGACGGGTGAAGAAACTCAGGCTTTTTTAGAGTGGTTGCCGCACTGTCGGCGCAAGTTATTTTTCGAGTCGCCCGATGAACAGCAGGCTAATGAATTAATCACTTTTCGCTACCTCAACACCTACCGGCAGTTGCTCACCAACAAGCACAAACCTACCGATAGTATACGCCATCGCCTGATACTAGGACTGAATCGCGCCTTTGCGCGGCTCTACCTTACTTTCGATGATATTCTCTACGTCACTAGTCAGTACCTGCACAGCGCTGAACAACCCCGGCCGTTGGTGCGACTAGAAATCCCTGCTAATGGGATCGGCCTTTCGATTGATGATCGCGAAGAACAAGCATTTGATCGGCGCTGGGCCGATCTCTATATACATTTTAGCCCACCGCCAGAATTGCACCTGCGTTGGACAAAAGACGCGCTGAAACCGCAGCGATGGCGTCTTAATCTACTGGTCTTTGAATATCTCTTGCGACTGGCTGACGGCGGGACATTCAACGTGCTCGCTGACGAGTGCGAACTAAGCATACGCAGCCTGAAAGATCGCTTACTCAGTGAATTCGCCCATGAAACGACAAACACGCGCATCAGATTCTTTGTTGCTGAGCAGCAACAGTACGTTCTAAAGACCATCTATCTTGACGAGAAAGGGATTATCCGCGCAGGAGGTTAGCAAAGATGACCTCACACTACGGCAACTACGATCACACCAAGTCCCCCCTTGCCACATACATCTGGGGTCATCGTCTACGCACCGGACAGCACTGGATCGAATACATGGTTGAGTTTTTGAGTGTGATATCAGGGTTTGACTACCAGCTTGGTCAAGGCCTTAAGGGTCACCCCAACGTTAAGGTGGAGTACCGTCTTCCCAAACGACTAGGCCTACGGCGCTTCATTTTCTACGATCAGCGCGAAAAGAATCGTAACCCCTACGATGACCATGCCGTTCAAGAACTCCACAAGAGGCTCAGTTCACGCGTCTGTGGAATAGACAGTCACTCTGACCAGATCGCGATCGATCAGGTACGCTCGCTCCTGCGCTCTTTCTCGGTAGTCGAAGGCAATCGCTCATGGTATGCCAAAACTCTTTTTCCTGTACATGAAGAGTTTCTACTCTGGGAAGGACAGCGTAGCCGTTCAGCGAAACTCACCACGCCGCTTCTGACACCTGACCTTGATTTAAATGAACTGGACCCGGACAACCTGGATCGCGGAATGGAGTTCACCACACGCAACTTCTTTGCGCGCGGCGGGGAGATCTACTACCTGATCCTCTCAGCCGGCACTGAGAAGCAGCCGGACTATCGCATGTTCATTGGCAAACGACTACGGGAGTTGCTGACTGAGCACAATCGAATTCTTGGCCAGATTGCCAGTACCATTGATACGACCTGGCAACCACGCGACAATGGTCATACGAATTCCGCTTTTATCACTGGCTCACTCGGCTGGATACCACAACGGGATTGCGCACTCTACCAGCAGGTTGCTGAGGACCTGGTAACATTCCTCCAGAATAATTTGGATTCGCTTGAGTGCCTCGAACTACTGGCCCATCTGATCGGATTTCATATCATTTGTTACATATATCACCACGCCAATCCACATATTGATCGTCCAGCACTGATCGTTGACCTGCTAGGCGCGCATGACGGCGGCGTATTACGCAATCAATCAGCGGCTTCACTCCGTGAACAGGAAGATCGGCAACTTCGTAGAGCGAAGGACTTCGTTACAGAGCGGGTTCGGGAATGGGCAACTGATCAATTAGAAGGACCAATCTTGCTGGACCACCTTGAGCAGGAAACTAAGAACTATTTTCAATTGGGCCAGACCAGGGCGAAAGCAGAATACAACAAGACCCTCAAAGAACTCGGCCAATCCTATCAGATAGAGAGGGATCGCGAGCGCCTGCTCAAAGCATATAGCGAAGGTTTGTTCAAGGCCCTGGAGGGCGAGCTACGCAAAAATTTCCTTGGAATCCATCGCAAAATCGGACAAGCGATCGGCTTGATCGCGCCTATCAAAGGCCCAAAACCTCGCTTTGTGCTTGGCGACACTCTGTTAAAAACCCTGGTAATGGCGAACCTCAAACCCGATGACACTTTACCATTCGGTGAGTTTTTGGAACGGCTCTATGCGCGTTATGGAATCATCATTGGTCCTGGCGAAAGCCGCACTGCACAGGTAATGGAGCGTTTGCGGATCAATGAAGAATATTTCTCTCGTAACCGCGATGCACTCCGCGAACGTATGCGTCGCGCGGGCCTGCTAATCGAGTACTCCGACACAACGGCAATCGTCCGACGAGTTCAATGAAGGAGTTTTGTAGGATGCGCAGTGATCAGATTATTGCCGATGCGCTCAAACGCTACCTTGAGGCTTGTCTGCGCGAGAATCAAGCGTCACGAGCGTTTTTTCGGCTTTCCGGATTTGATCAACCCATCTACAAAGCCTTGCTGGATAATCTGGCCCGTCTGAATTGGCGCCTTGGCGATATGCAGCTCGAAGTGCGCAGTATTGCATCAATTTCCAGTCATGATGAACGGGTCATGGAGCGGCATCGATCCGCGACGTGGTATCGCAACCATCTTAAAGCCGGCTATGCTCTGGTGCTAATTCAGAATCGCCGATCTACAGATGCTCAGAGTCTCAAAGATTTGTACTCCGTGACTGAAGGCTCACTCACAAATGATGGTCTGGCACATTTGATTGCAGCAACATGTGTGAACTATCAATTGAAACCTGAAGATCGCAAACAACTCGAAACATTCATACGTCGGTTTGGGAAAAAACTCTTCAAACCACAACTTCGCGACCTGACAGAGTTTCTCTATCATGTTGACAAGAGGCTTGCGGAGCAACCAACAGCCATAATGCCTGACGCCATTGCTCGCGCTTTGCCATACCTGGGATTATTTCAGTGTCTGGATTTTGCACCACACCTCAACACCCTTCAGGGTGACCGAATGCTGCGGCAGTTGCACAACGCCGCACGAATCGGTAGCGAGGTATTTGATGAGAATAAACAGGAGACATATCTAAAACGGCTGGAAACGGCGCCACTTGAGGATGACAGTGCGCTGAATGGTTATAGTGCCGAGGAGAAACGTGTTTTGCTCCAACAGTTTATTGAAGGCCAGTTCCGGAATGACCGAACAAACACGCTTCGTGTCCTCCAGATCGACTGGCGCGAGGTTCAACACATTATTACGACAAAGACTCGCAGTTCG
>Ga0209162_1002323_pt1 | contig 16941 bp, 17 predicted proteins | sample YNPNPMetaG_FD_187121 | JGI IMG/M metagenome (GOLD analysis project Ga0209162, IMG submission 187121) | Anoxygenic and chlorotrophic microbial mat microbial communities from Yellowstone National Park, USA - YNP NP MetaG (SPAdes) (version 2) ... | reverse complement strand
CAGAGCATGGCGTTCTGCCCGGGGCCGTCGAAGATGAAGGCGGCGTAACCGCGGGCCAGGGCTCCCGCCACCCCCGAGCTCCACATGGCGCTGGTGGGGCCGTCGCTCCCGTTGTTGAAGATGGCGGTGGCGAAGGGACCGCCGGAGTCGTCAGGGGCGAAGAAGTAACCGGGCATGGGCGCGTCCTGGTAGGGCACCTCCGCCTTTTCGGCCGGGGGGATCCAGACGGGAACAGAACTCCTCGAAGCAGCGCAGGTGCTCCTTCCAGATGGGCACCCGGCGCTATGGGGTCCTTGCTGCCGTCGATCATGGAGAGGCAGGCGGAGAAATGGGTGGCGGCGCGCAGGAAGGCCTGCCGGGCGCTCACCCGGTTGCCGCTCTCAGCGGACTGTTCGCGATTGCCAGCGCCCTCTTGGGGTGGACAGCCACTCGTCCACCCAGCTGTCGAAGTCGCCCGGCACGATGTGCTCCGCCGTGGAGAGCACTTCTCCCACCTCCGCGCTGCCGTAGCTGCAGCTGCCCAGGATGCACTGCGTCTCGAAATCCATCCGCTGGTTATCCATGAAGTAATGCCTCGGCCCCTCTGCCCCCATGTTCCTACCTCCTACCGTTCAACCCGTTGATGTCTTTGCGCTTGGCCTCTATTTTCTCCCGCAGCTCGAGGATGCACCTTTCCAGCTCCCGCAGGCGCTCGTCGTCGGCCCCCTCATCCAGGGATTCCCGATGGCGCCTCGCCTCGCTCCCCAGGCCGGCGCCCCTCAGCTTGTAACGGTTTATCTCCTCCAGCAGCGAGCGATACTGGTCCACCAGCTGTAAAAGATCGGGTCTGCGCCCGATCTCGCCCTCTCTGCCCATGCGATTCCGCTCCTCGCTCGCGCTCCCGCCAGGATCACCCTTCGCGCTGGCCGCACCGTCGTCATTGGACGTCACGAGAACACCGTAACACAGGGAACTTTCCGTAGCATGGAGATGAAGTGAGCCCGCCGCGCGGCGGGCTCACTTCCTTTTCTCGGTTTATCTCTAGAACTTCAGATCCTCGGGGGCGCCGTATGCCTGGGGGTTGAAGCCGCTGGCCTCGTCCCCGCTGGCCACCACCACCCATCTCCCGCTCACCTGATGCAACAGGAAGAGGGTGTGGGCCATGCCCTCGAACCGCTGGTAGTCGTAGAGGTACCAGGTGGGGTCGGAGGCGCTCTTCTTGTTCTGCTTGTAAACCCATTCGCCCGGGTTGATCCCCTGGGCCACCAGGTAATCGTGGATGGCCAGCTGCCGCGCCTGCTCGGGATCCTCCGCCGCGGTGACCTGGAAGTCGATCTCGTTGCTCACCCCCGCGGAGGTCTCCACGGAAACCTTGTATTCTCCGGCACCCATCCCCGGCGGCACTTTGACCTTCAGCTGGCTGTCGGACCAGGAGACCACCTCGAACTGGACCGGTCCCAGGTGGACCTTGCCGCTTCCGCGCGAGGCCCCGAAACCGCTGCCGTAGATGTTGACCTGGGTGCCGGAGGGTCCGCTGGCGGGGAGTATCGAGGATATCGTGGGCTTTGTCTGCGGAGCGGCTTTCGCGGTGAGCTTGAAGATGAGGGCGTTGCTCTCCCCCGCATCCGTCTTCACCCTCACTTCGTATTCGCCCTCCGGAAGGTCCGAGGGGGCAATGAAAGCGACCTCGCCGTCGGACCAGGATTTAACCTCGGCTTGCCTGTCACCGAACATAACCACCCCGCTACCCTGAGCGGAACCGAAGTTGCTCCCCTTGATGGTCACCTCCGTTCCCGGTTCGCCGGTGGACGGTCCCATGGAGGAGATCTCCGGCTTGCTCTTGCCCTTCCCGCATCCTCCGGCCAGAAGTGCCGCTGCCAGGAAGCAGCAGAAGAGGAAGGATATCAAGCGGATCCTGCCTTGCATGATGACCCCCTTTCGCCTCGGACCGGCGGACGATCAGCCCGCCTTCGCATGTACTCCTGGAAACATTCTACATCCAACCCTTAGGGGCGCGGGAGGGGCTTGCATATAAGGGATCATCCGCGGCGGCGCTCGCGGTAGTCCTTGAGGAAGCGCCGGCCCATGCGGTCGCGCCCCGCCAGCATGTCCGCGGCCAGGATGGACTGGACGATGCCGGGCTCCAGGGGATTGACGATGGCGGCGCTGAGCCCCGCAGCCACCGCCATGGCCAGGAAAGCGGCGTTGACCACGGGACGGGCGGGCAGGCCGAAGCTGATGTTGGAGACCCCCAGCACCGTGCCCGCGCCCCACCGCGCCCGCGCCGCTCGGATGCATTCCAGGGTCACCAGGGCCGACTGGGGATCCGTGGAAACGGGGACGGTGAGGAAGTCGAGGAGGATTCGTTCCGGCCCGATGCCCAGAGAGGAAGCGCGCTTAAGGATGCGCTCGGCCAGCACGAGCCGCTCCTCGGCCGTGGGGGGTATCCCCGCGCTGTCCTTGGTGATCCCCACCACCACCGCCTCGCTCTCCGCCGCCATAGGGAGGAGTTCCTCCATGAAGCCGGGCTCAGCGGTCACCGAGTTGACCATGATGTCGGGGAAGGCCTTGAGCGCCGCGCGCAGGGCCGCGGGGGAAGAGGAATCGGCGCAGACCGGGAGGCCGGTGGCCTCGCGCACCGCCCCCACTGCCCGCGGGAGTAGGCTTACCTCGTCCACGCCCGGCGCTCCCACATTGACGTCGATGACCTCCGCGCCGGCCTCCGCCTGCAGCCGCGCTTCCTCCACCAGCCGATCGAGGTCCCCGCTCTTCAGGGATTCCGCGAGGCTGGGCCTGCCGGTGGGGTTGATGCGCTCACCGATGATGATGGTATGAAGGTCATCCGCCATATGGGCCGCACCTCCGCTTCTTTCTCGGATGGCGAGAAAAGGATAACACAGGCCCGGGCTGCAGGCACCCTTTCTTCCCGACTCGGGGAACGGGATCATGCTTACGGGCGACCGGTTCTCTGGGGCCACTGGTTCCTTCAAGAGACACCCGGGAATCCATCCCGCCGATGTCCCGGGATCACCTCTTCTTTGCCGTATTTCAATGATGGGAACGACTCCTGAGGTTCGGTGTGCCGAGCTCTCGACAGCGGGGCGGGGCGTTGGCGCGCTCGCGGACATCGTCCCCCTGAGGCCCCCAATCCCTCGACGCTCGGGACTATTGTTCCCCGGAAGGACTTTCTGAGCAGCGACCGGCAGGGAGGCCTCAGGCAGATGGACAGAATGACGGTGGGATGCGGTGAAAAGCAAGGCAGGAGAGATACCCCTGCCGGTTGAGGCGCGTCATGGCGCCGCCCGGGAGGGGGGCCTATGATGGGATCATGTGGAGGAAAGACCTTACGCCCGAGGAACGGCGGGTCATTATCGAAAAGGGCACGGAGCTCCCCTTCTCCGGCGAGTACTGCGACCACTTCGAGCCGGGTACCTACCTCTGCCGCAACTGCGGGGTACCACTCTACCGCTCGGAGGATAAGTTCCATTCGGGCTGCGGGTGGCCGTCCTTCGACGCTGAGATGCCGGGAGCGGTGCGGCGCTCTCCCGACCCTGACGGCAGGCGCACCGAGATAAGTTGCGCCCGCTGCGGCGCACACCTGGGACACGTCTTCACCGGCGAGGGCTTCACCCCCAGGGACACCCGCCACTGCGTCAACTCCCTCTCGCTCCGCTTCGTCCCGGAGGGCCGGGGAGACGGGGGAGATGATAAGAATGGCAGATAAGGCGGAGAGCATCGTCTTCGGCGGCGGGTGCTTCTGGTGCGTGGAGGCGGCCTTCCGCACGGTAGACGGCGTCATCGCAACCGCCCCGGGATACGCCGGGGGCACGACCCTGAGGCCCAGCTATAACGAGGTATGCGCCGGCCACACCGGCCACGCTGAGGTGGTGCGAGTGGAGTTCGACCCGGAAAAGGTGTCCTTGCGGGAACTGCTGGAGGTGTTCTTCGAGATCCACGACCCCACCTCCCTGAACCGCCAGGGAGCCGACGTGGGTCCTCAGTACCGCTCCATTGTCCTTTACGAGAAAGAGCAACAAAGAGCGGCGGTGGAAGCCTTCATCCGCGACGCCTCCTCCCGCTACGACCGCCCCATCGTCACCGAGGTCAGGGAGCTGGAGACCTTCTGGCCCGCCGAGGAGAGCCACTTCGATTACTATGCCCGCCACCCCCGCAAGCCTTACTGCCAGGTGGTCATCGCCCCCAAACTCAGGAAGCTCAAGGAGAGGCGCGAGCGTATGGCCCAAGACCGGCCCGGGGATTGAGCCGCTGCCCCCGCGGGCCGCATGGCCAAGCGCATCCTCCCGTCAAGCCGGGGAGGTCGAAGGAGAGCCGCGGGTGCCTTTATCGCCCCCGATGCCGCCCGGGGCAAGGTAGAAGGGTCCTTGCCGTCGAAACCAATCCCATGGAGATCAGACATTTCCTCCCGGCCGGATGGTGGCGGACATGAGCGCCGAGCGGGATGAGAGAGAGCATTGGTTGCGGCGGCAGCCGTGGATAGTACGCTGGGGGCTCACCGGTTGGATGTTCCTGGGCATCGTGGGCATGCTGGTGGTCACCTGGATGGCCTACAACAAAGCCCACCAGGTCCTCCTCCCTTTGGCCGTGGCCATCATCGTGGGGCTGCTCCTGGAACCGCTGGTGGAGATGATGGTGCGCCACCGCTTCCCCCGCTGGCTGGCGGTGCTGCTGACCATGCTGGTCATCATCGCGGTCCTGGGAGGGATCATCGCCGTGATCATCTACGGCATCGCCACCCAGGCGGCGGACATCGAACGGCAGGTGCAGGAGGGGGTGCAGCAGCTGCGCGAGTGGTTCGACCGCCAGGACATCAGCCCCTCCGTGCGTACCTGGATCACCGACAAGATCGAGGAAACCTGGCCCCAGGTGCAGGACGCGGTGACCAGGCGGGTCGCCGCCACCATCCCCGGCATCGCCTCGTTCCTGTTGGGCCTGCTCATCGGCCTCTTCATCGTCATCTTCCTCCTGGGGGATGACGGGAGCATCAGGAGGTGGGTGGCCGGCCATCTGGGCCTGGACCGAGAGCGGGGTGAGGCCGTCCTGGAGGAGGTGACCTCCTCGGTGAGGGGCTACTTCAAGGGGACCACCATCATCGCCACCATGAACGCCGTGGTCATCATCCCGGTGGCCTTAATCCTCGGCGTGCCCATGGTCGCCCCCATCTCCCTGGTGACCTTCGTCACCTGTTACATCCCTTCCTTCGGCGGCTATATCGGCGGGGCCTTCGCCGTCCTCATCACCGTGGCCTCGCAGGGATTGGCGAAGGGTCTGATCATGCTGGCCTTCGTGGCCTTCTCACATACCGTTCTCCAGGGGCCGGTGCAGGCTTTTGCCTACGGCAAGACCTTGAGTATCCACCCCTTGGTCGCTCTGCTGGTCACCCTGCTGGGAATGGTCTTCGCGGGCATCGCCGGGGCCATCCTGGCCGTGCCGGTCACCGCGGTGATCCTGAGGGTCAACACGATGCTGCGGGGTGAGCGCCGTCCGGAAGATGACGGCCCGGCGCCGCCGGAGGGAGGAGGGGAGAAAGAGTCCGTCCCTGAGGTCGTCTGAGCCGCGACACCGGGGCTAAAGGGAGCGGCGATGCGGTGCGGGAATACGGGTCGCCGGTCAAGGAGATACCGGGACGTGCGCTCCCGCTTCAGGCATGGCTCTCCAGGGGCGACGAGGGGACCGAGGTGCCGCGGCGCCTCGACCTTCTTTCACCCGAGCAGATCTTACGGGATCCGCAGGAAAACCGGACTATAATTCTTTCAGCGATCTATGCCTACGGTCTCCGGGACCGAGCGGAAAGGGGGTTGACCGGGATGAGCGGGATGAAGGAGTTCGAGGGGAAGCTGGCCTTCATCACCGGCGGTTCCAGCGGAATCGGATTGTCCACCGCGGAGCTGCTGGCAGCCGAGGGAGCCCGCCTCCTCCTCTTCGCCCGGGGGCGGGAACGCCTGGAGGAGGCGGTGCGCCGGGTGGAGGGACGACGCAAGGATAAAGGACAGCGCATCTCCTTCCGGCAGCTGGACGTGACCGATCACCGGGAAGTAAGGCGGGTCATGGAAGAGGCGGTGGAAGAGTTCGGGGTCCCCGACCTGCTCATCAACTGTGCCGGCCGCGCTCGCCCCGATTACTTCGAGAACATCACCTGGGAGCAGTTCGATGAAACCATGAAGGTGCACATCTACGGCATCTGGAACACCGTGTCCGCCCTGGTGCCCCGGATGAAGGAAAAGGGAGGGTGGATAGTCAACACCACCTCCCTGCTGGGTTTTTTGGGCGTCTTCGGCTACACCGACTACTGCGCCTCCAAGTACGCCATCGTCGGTTTCTCCGAGGCGCTGCGAAGCGAGCTCAAGCCCCACGGCCTGGGAGTATCGGTGCTCTGCCCGCCGGACACCGACACCCCCGGCTTCGCGGTGGAGAACCTTACCAAGCCCCCGGAAACGGTGGCGGTAAGCGAGGGGGGCGGGCTCATGCAGCCCGAGGATGTTGCGGCGGCCCTGCTCAAGGGCATCCGCAAGGGGCGTTTCTTCATCCTGCCGGGCAACGCCCGCACTGTCTTCTACCTCAAGCGGTATACGCCCTGGCTGGTGGATAGGGTTATGGACCGCCAGATCCGTCGGGTCCGGGCCGGGCGGCAGAGCGGTTGAAACCTCCCCTGGGTCGCCTGCGGGAAGCGCCGGGGGCGCGGTTGGCCGGACGGGGAATGGCATCACAGGTCGAAAGCGACCCCAGGCGATGTTTATCCTCCGCCCATATGGGTAAATAAAAGCCGGGAAGGCGGCTTTAGCGGCGCAAGGGGGGAGGACATGTCCGATCACGACGTCTTGGTCATCGGCGCGGGCCTGGGAGGGATCTCCTCCGCGGCCCTGCTGGCATCCCAAGGGCTCAAGGTGCTGGTGCTGGAACAGTCGGATCGCGTGGGCGGCTGCTGTTCCACTTTCGAGAGGGAGGGTTTCCGCTTCGATGTCGGCGCCTCCATAGTCATGGTGGTGCCCCCCCCTGGACCTGGTCTTCCAGCGCATGGGCAGGCGCAGGGAGGACTATGTGGAACTCATCCCCTGCGACCCCATCTATTCCATGCGCGCTTTCGACGGGAAACGGTTCACCATACCCACCGATATCGGGGCGGCCACCGAGGTGGTGGCGGCCGTCGCCCCGGAGGACCTGGAGGGTTGGAAGAAGTACGCGAGCCTGGGCCTGCGGATGGTGGGCTCGCTCGGGGAGATGATGGCCACTCCCATGAACACCCTGGGGGAGATGGCCCGCATGGTCCGCAAGAACCCGCGAATGCTCCGCTACCTGCCCTATTTCGTGCGAACCCATTACGGCGTGACCATGCAGTTCTTCAGCAACCCGGTGATGCAGTCCAGCGTGGCCTTCCAGTCCTACTACGCGGGGGCACCCCCGGACCTGGGGCTGGGCATCCTGGGGTTCATCGCCCTCTGCGAGCACCTGGGCATCTACTATCCCCGCGGCGGCATGATCGCCATCCCCGAGGGGATCCGCCGGGCCGGCGAGGAGGAGGGCATGGAGGTGCGTTTCGGCTGCAAGGTGGAGCGGCTCCTCCTGGAGGGCGACCGGGTGCGGGGAGTGATGCTGGAGGACGGCGCGGAGATATACGCGGACACGGTCATCTCCAACGTCAACGCCAAGGTCACTTACCTGAAGATGGTGGGACCGGAGCGGCTTCCCCGCTGGGCGTTGAAGGCCATCGGCTCCTACCAAATATCAATGCCCTGTCCCATGATCTACATCGGCCTGGACACCCGGCCACCCCTGGACGCCCACCACACCATCTACCCGGGACACGTGGACGACTGCAACCGCCTCTGGCACGATTACTACCTCAAGGGCGTCCGCTCGGACCGGGCGGCCTGGCTCATCAGCTGGCCCAGCGAGGCCGATCCGGAGATGGCCCCTCCCGGATGCCATTCCCTCAATTTCGTCTACGGCGGCCTCGCTCCCTATAACCTGGTGGGAGACAACTGGGACCGCTGCCGGGACGCCTTCACCGAGGAGGCCCTCGGGGTGCTGGAGCGCGAGGTCATGCCGGATGTCCGGGACCATATCAAGGTACTGGAGACCTCCACCCCCCTGGATCTCGAGCGGCGCCTGCTCACCCCGCAGGGAGCCATCTACGGGCTGTTCCTCGACTTTTTCTCGGCGGTGATGTTCCGCCCCAACCCCCGTTCCCGGGTGATAAGAGGCCTCTACCTGGCCGGCGCCTCCACCGGGCTGGGGGGCGGGGTGCCAACCACCTTGGCCTCCGGCATCATCACCTCCGACTACGTGCTGCGCGACCGCGCCTGAAGCCAGCTACGGGGTCTCCGCGATACGAGCTGGATGGAGGATGGCCATCCGCACGCGGCCCTTTCACCATGACTCAGACCCGAATTGGAGGGGCATCCGCAGAAGATAATCAGCGGCGCTCACCCTCCGACTTTCCTTTATGCGAGGGTTGAATGGTCGAAGATCCCAGGCGCCGGGAGATCCCCCTAGAGGGTGGCTTCTTTTCTATGGCTCTCTGTGCGGCTTCAGGGACGGGCGGGTGCGGTCCTGCGCTAAGGGCGGGGATGCTTGTCGTGGCGGGGGTTCTGGGAGACCACCTTGGCGGCGTTGGTCAAGGCCACGGTGATGTCCGTGCGGAACTGGGCGGCCAGCTCGTTGACCTTGGTATAGACGTATCCCTTGTCGGTGACCACGTACTTCGGCGGCAGGTGATTGAGGGCCAAGGCCTTGATGTCTAGGCGGCAGCGTTCGCACCCGCAGTTGCCGGTGAGTTCCAGGACCTCGTCCAGCGCGGCGTCCACCGCGTCCTCCATGTAGTTCTTGAAGATCATGCGCAGGGCACCTCCCGCACGACGCCTATTCCGCGACCTCGCTATATTTTATCCTCCCTGCGCCGGCAAGTCGAGCGAATGTCCCGGCCCACTACATAATGAACGCCTGCCTGCCACTCCTTGCTCTCCTTTACCCTCCTCCCTTTACCCTTTGAGGATCGCGATATCGTTTAGGCAAAGGAGAAGAGGGCCGCCGCTTCCCCTCCCGTGCCGCCCCCATGTCATATAATAAGTCGTTGAATCGCGAGGAGGTAAAAGCATGCTACTGGCCTTGGCCCTGTTGGACGAACATGCCGGCATCTTCATCCTGCTGCTCATCGCGGCGGTGGCGGTGCTCTTCGTGCTCACCCTGATGCTCATGCGCCAGTGGTCGCTTCTGCGCCGCAACATCAACATCCTCAAGCGAGGGGCGGAGGGCCCCAGCCTGGTGGAGATGGTGGCCGAGCACATGGAGGAAGTGAGGGAGAACACCCGCCAGATGCAGGAACTGTCCCGCAAACACGATTACGTGCTGGACGTCCTGGCGGGCGCGGTCCAGCGGGTGGCGGTGGTGCGCTTCGACGCCTTCGAGGACATGGGAGGCAAGCTCTCCTACGCCGTGGCCCTCCTGGACGACGAGCGCAACGGGGTCATCCTCACCTCCATCTACGGGCGCACCGAGTGCCGCACCTACGCCAAGGCGGTGAGGAACGGGCGCTCCTCCCACACCCTCTCCCGCGAGGAGGACGAGGCGCTGCGCCGGGCCATCCGGGCCAAGCCGCCCATCATGCGCGCCCGTCCCGGCGAGGGGCGCCGGGTCTTCGACATCACCGAGGAGGAGGACCTGGGAGAGTTTGCCTCCCGGCAGGAGGAGGACGGCACTTGGACCATGTGAGGGAACGGCTGCGTTGCCGCCGCCTGGGTTACCTGGGGCCGGAGGGCACCTTCACCGGAGAGGCCATGCGCTATTTCCTCAAAGGTTTCTACGAGGAGGAGGTGCCCTATCCCACGGTGGAGGAGACCATCATGGCGGCCCAGCAGGGGGAGGTGGAACGGGCCCTGGTCCCCATCGAGAACTCCATCGAGGGGTCGGTGAACGCCACTCTGGACACCCTGGCCTTCGACGCCGAACTGTACATCCAGGCGGAGCTGGTGCGGCCGGTGCGCCACGTTCTCATGGCCCGACCGGGCATCCGCCTGGAGGAGGTGGAGGCGGTGGCCTCCCACCCTCATGCGGCCGCCCAGTGCCGCGCCTCCCTGGCCCGCCTGCTCCCCGGCGTTCCCCGCCTGGCCGCCAATTCCACCTCGGAAGCGGCCCTGCTGGCCGCCCGCTCCGGCGGCGGGACGGCCGCCCTGGGCAGCCGCCTCTCCGCGGAGCTCTACGGGCTGGAGGTGCTGGCCGACGACCTGGAGGACCATCCCGGCAACCGCACCCGGTTCGCCATGGTGGGTAGGGAGAAGATGCCCCCCAGCGGGAACGACAAGACCTCCATGGTCTGCTTCATCCATGCCAATCAGCCTGGTGCCCTCTTGCAGATACTGCAGGAGTTCGCCTACCGCTATATCGACCTGACCAAGATCGAGTCCCGTCCCACCAAGGCCATACTGGGCGAGTACTGCTTCTTCATCGACTGTATCGGCCACGAGTCGGAGGAAGCGGTGGCGGCGGCGCTCAGATGCCTGCGCTGCAAGTTGCGCCAGGTCAAGATGCTGGGCTCCTATCCCCGCTTCGTGGAGGAAGGTGAGGCGTGATGCTGGACCTCAAGTTCATCAGGGAGAACCCCGTCGCCGTCCGCAAGGCGCTGGCCGACCGCAACATGGATTTCGACCTGGAACGCCTGCTCTCCCTGGACGAACGGCGACGCTCCCTGCTCGCCGAGGCGGACGAGCTGCGCTCGCTGCGCAACCGGGTCTCCCGGGAGATCGGGGAGGCGACCCGCAGGGGGGAGGATACCGCGGAGCGCCGGGAGGAGATGCGCAGGGTATCCGGCAGGATAGACGAGCTGGAGGAGAAGCTTAAGGAGGCCGGGGAAGAGCTGGAGCGGCTGCTGCAATGGGTCCCCAACATCCCCCATCAATCGGTGCCGGTGGGGCCGGACGAGTCCGCCAACCGGGAGGTGCGCCGCTGGGGTGAGCCGCCCTCCTTCGGCTTCCGCCCCCGCCCCCACTGGGAGTTGGGAACGCAGCTGGGCATCCTCGACTTCGAGCGGGGGGTGAAGATAGCGGAATCCCGCTTCACGCTGCTGCGCGGCCTGGGGGCTCGCCTGGAGCGCGCCCTCATCAACTTCATGCTCGACCTGCACACGCGGGAGCACGGCTACACCGAGGTCTTCCCGCCAATACTGGTGAACGGCGACAGCATGTTCGCCACCGGCCAGCTCCCCAAGTTGGAAACGGAGATGTACCGCTGCCGCGACGACGACCTCTACCTCATCCCCACCGCCGAGGTGCCGGTGACCAACATCCACCGCGGGGAGACCATCCCCGAGGAGGAGCTGCCCCTCTATTACTGCGCTTACACCCCCTGCTTCCGGCGGGAGGCCGGTTCCTACGGGCGCGACGTGCGCGGTCTTATACGCCAGCACCAGTTCAACAAGGTGGAGCTGGTTAAATTCACCCACCCCGACCATTCTTACGAGGAGCTGGAGAAGCTCACCGCCGACGCCGAGGACGTGCTGCAGAGGTTGGGGCTGCCTTACCGGGTGGTGGCCCTTTCCACCGGAGACCTCTCCTTCGCCGCCGCCAAGTGCTATGACCTGGAGGTGTGGATGCCGGGGCAGGGCGAGGGGGGGGAGTACAAGGAGATCAGCTCCTGTTCCAACTTCACCGACTTCCAGGCGCGCCGCGGGGGCATCCGCTTCAAGCCCCGCGAGGGGAAGAGCCGGCTGGTCCATACCCTGAACGGGTCCGGGGTGGCCATCGGCAGGACGGTGGCGGCCATCCTGGAGAACTATCAGCGGGAGGACGGCTCCGTGGCGGTCCCGCCCTCCCTGGTGCCCTACATGGACGGTTTGTCCCTCCTCCGCTGAACCATACCCTTATTCGAGGATGAAGCGGGCTATGTCCTCCACCACCTGTCCGGAGACGTGTCCCGGCTGGCCGTATTCCTGGGGGGTGCTCTTGCCGGTCCCGGTGAAGAAGAGGTGGTTGAGGTCGGGGTAGCTGATGAAGGTCACGTTGGGCGCGTCCGCCAGCACCTGCCGCCATATGGAAAAATCTTCCATGGTGACCTGGTAGTCCCGCTCGCCCTGCAGGATGAGCAGGGGGCGGGTGATGGCCCGGGCTTCCTGGGCCGGCTGGATATCCCGCACCGAAATCCACCACTTGCCGCTTCCGCCCAAAGGCAGCAGATTTCCGGGGGTCTCCGGGGAAAGCGCCGGGTCCTTGACCCGGCTGACCGCCTGCCGCAGGCCGGCCAGGTTGGCCTGGTCGCGGGGATCCATTTCCCCGTCCAGACCCAAGATGTATTCGGTCTGCTCGTAGATGAGGTCCTCGAAGGGCCGCGCCGGTCCCGCCATGACGATGAATCCTCGAGCCCATGGGCAGGCCTGGGCGATGCGGGGGATGAGCATCCCTCCTAAGCTGTGCCCCAGCACGAATAAGCGCGAGGGGTCCGCCTCGGGCGTGGAGAGCAGCAGCTCCGCCGCGGCCACCGCGTCATCCACTGCCTCCTCCTCCACGGTTATCATCCCCTCGCTCTCGGCGATGCGATCCCGGTATACCAGGGTGCGCTTGTCGTAGCGCAGCACCGCGATGCCCCGGGTGGCCAGACCCCAGGCCAGGTCCTTGAAGGGAGCGCAAGCCCCCCGCCCTCGTCCCGGTTGTTGGGGCCGGAGCCGTGCACCAGCACCACGGCGGGGAAAGGCCCCGGCCCGTTGGGGACGGTCAGGGTGCCGGGCAACTCCCAATCGCCGTTCCCCACGGTGACCTCGCGTTCGCTGAAGGAGGAGGGGTCGGCGTAGGGGGGCGGCGTGTAGGTGGTGGCCTGTTGCTCCTGCTGCACCTGATCCGGAGCCAGGAACCAGAAGCCGGCGACCAGGTCTTCCTGGTCGTACACCACCTTGATGACGATATCGCCCGCTGCGAAACGGCAGCTGACATAGACAGCCCGCAGCTCCCCCTGCTCCGCGACCTCGGTCTTCCATATCTCCTGGAGCTCTCCCGCGGAGTAAACCAGTGAAGTCCAGGCTTGCCGCAGCATCTCCTCGGGGTTGTCTTCCAGCACCTGCCGATTGAAGCTCTGCGCGGCGGCGGCGTAGTCCCCCGACGCCAGCGTCTCCACCAGCGTCCGCGCCCTGCTCTCGATATCCGGGGGTGGCTCGACTTTTCCTCCCCCGCCTCCGCAGCCGGAAAGAGCCAGGAGGAAGGCTGCTGCCAGCAAGGCAGCGGCTGCGGCTGAACGGAACGGGATCATTCTCCTGCGGCGCCCCACCATGCCCATGAGCTTACCTCCGTTTCCATCCCCGTGAGCGGGCCCCCCGGACGATATACCCATTCTACTGCAGGAGGGGAGGCGGGCGCTCCCCGCCGGAGGTCGGTGCCGACCTGTCCGGTGAGCTCCCTCCAGCCGGGAGGCATGTCCAGGCGCATCAGGAAGACCTCCGCGGGGCCGGGACGGCGGTTCCAGTTACAGGCCCAGACCACCCGTGAGCCGTCATTGCTCATGGCGCCGTGGGTCTCCTCCCAGTAAGTGGCGGTGGTGTTGCGGGTCTTGGCCAGGTAGAAGGCGCGGGGTCCGCGGGGATCCAGCCGCACCAGGACCAGACTGCGGTCCAGCCAGTTCCGCTCCGGCGCTCCCGGTTCCGTGCAGGTGCTCACCAGGCAGTACCCGTCGGCGTTGCAGCTCACGTGCACCCCCGAGGACAGCCCGGCGGGCGAATCGTCCGCGTAGAACAGTCGGAGCAAAGGGACGCGTCCGCTGCCCCCATACCCCTCTGCCCCTTCCCGGCCCGCCCGGGCGCCGGGGTCGAGGTACAGCATGTCGATGTGGTCGGTACGGACGTTCTGCATGACCACCACCTCGTTGCCCTCTGCGTCCAGTCCCACATCGGAGTGGGCGGTGGTGGGGTCCAGGTGCCGGAATTCATTGAGTCCCCGGTCAGCCACGGTGAGACCGGAGAGCTCGCCCGCATTCTCTTCCATCCCCCCGATGAGCACCCAGTTCCCACGGGGGGACATGCCCACCCAGTCGATGTTGCTCTCCTCCGGCCTCACTTCGCGGATCCCCACCACCGCGTCCGACTCGCGGTCCCAGCAGAGGAGGAAGCGGGGACGGTAATCTTCCCTCTCACCCTGGAGGAGGAGGGCCCAGTAACGGAAGTCGCGGGAGGGCTCCCCCTCGTCCTTCATGGTCACCCGGTAGATGTCCGGGTTGGCGCGCAGCAGGGGAGCCACGGCGGGGTCAGCGGCGAAGTCCTTCACCGTTTCCCCCGCGCCGGCATTTACATCGAGCCTGTTTATGCAGAAGCCCTCGATCCCCCAGAGGACATCGGGGTCCTCCCGGTCCCAGCGGGCCTCGGCCAGGTGCGGGATCGCCGCGACCAGGTTCTCGGGGCGGTTGTAAGGGCAGGAATCGGTGCGGAAGACGGAATAGCCGCCCTCCTCCCGGACGAGGAGGATCAGGGAACCGTCGCAGTTGAAGGGGTCGAAACGGGAATACTCGTGCCTGCCGTTTATGCCGTCGGCCTCGGTGACCCTGGTCAAACGGGTGGAGAAGCGGTCATCGGGGAAGGGGACGCCCACAGGAGGAAAGGGGGCTTCCCCCTCAAGGAAGAGCGGGTTCTCTCCCGAGAGGGGGTCGGGCACCTCGATGAAGGTGAAGTCGGGCGGATAGTCGTAGCCGGGCGTGGATAAAGCGCTCCCGTTGATTGCAGGGCCGGGGAGTCGTTCACCGCCCGCGCCGCTCCCCTGTCTCCCGCCGCACCCGCAGATGAGTAGGCAGGACGCCAGCAAAATGACCGGCGCGAAGCCCAAGCGCCTTTTCGTCTTTACCGGACCGACCACGAAGCCACCTCCTGCTCGCCCCCTCCCTATCCCCTTCTCACATTCTATTCCGGCGGAAGAGGGAGTAAAATACCTCGCGGAGGGGTGGCAGAGCGGACTAATGCGGCGGTCTTGAAAACCGTTGGGCGGCGACGCCCCCCGGGTTCGAATCCCGGCCCCTCCGCCACATCGATGGTCCCTGAAGGAATGCCCTCATCGATTTTCGGGCTACCTCTGCAGGTAGCTTGAGAGGGCTTTTCTGATCCGTTCTCTCGGCCTAACTCATCGATCGAGACTTAAGGAAATCGTTATCCGATAGGTCAGGAGCGGTTGAGCTGACGTTTCAAGCCAAAAAGCCCTCTCGAAAGATCTTATATGGGGCAAATGGGTTTTCACGCCCGGGAAACGGCTCGCTTCTGTGGGCGGCAGCTCGCGAAAAGGGAGGTTCGTGAAAAGTCGCACAGCAGTGCGATCACGGCGTTTCAAATGATAAGAGGCGGCAAGGGGAGCCGCACCCACTCAAGGCCATCACTTGTCGAGAAGCGGGCGAACGGATAATATCGCTTAAAGTCAGGCGGAGTATCGCCGCCGCAGGGGGAGAGGATCATGGAAGACAAGCCGGTTATCGTCATCGGGGCGGGGTGCGCCGGTCTGGCGGCGGCCTGGACCCTGAAGAAGGCGGGGGCGGACTTCCTGGTCCTGGAGGCCGGGGATCGTCCGGGGGGACGCTGCTGGACCATGCGAAGGGATGGTTTCCTCCTGCCCATTGGTGCCAGTTTCACCGAGATGCAATGGGAGGTGACCCACCGGTTCATCCGGGAACTGGGGCTGGAGAGAGAGGCACACCATCAGAAGAGCCTGAAAGTCGCCTTCTGGCGCAACGGCAGGAGGCACTATCTCTTCAAGGGCACTTTGACGGAGATGGCCGGAGCGCTTCCCGAGATGCTCAGGTTCAGGGGAATGCCCTTCAAGACCTACCCTCAGCTGGTTCGCCTGGGCCTGGCCATGCACAGGCACATGCGCCGCCTTGACCCCATCGTCCGAGACTTCCGGCCCCTCCTGGGCCTGGGGGAGATCAGCTGCGCCGACTTCTCCCTGGAGCACGGGGGGCCCGAGGTCCTCGACCACGTCATCTCCCCCGTTGTGGGGACCATGGTGCTGGCCCGTCCCGAGGAGGTTTCCGTGGCCCACCTTATCGCCCTGGTCTTCCTCGCCGGAGGGGTGTGCATGATGGAGAACTGCATGGGTTCCATCAATGAGGGACTCTACGAGAGGGTGAAAGACCACGTGAGGCTGTCCATGCCGGTGGACAGGGTGGTCCTCGAGGACGGGAGGGTCAGGGGCGTTGAGACCCGGGAGGGATTCATCGAGGCGGACCGGGTGATCTGCGCCACCGACGCGGTGGCCGCGCGAAAGATCATCCCAGACCTTCCCGAGAGCATACGCAGACCCCTGGAGACCTGCCGGTACAGCTCCACCTCTACCTACATCTTCGCCTTGGAGAGGAAGATAACCCCCGATCGCCTGGTGGCCACCCTCATCCCCCGCGGCGAGAGATCCATCCTCTCCGCCCTGATAGAGAAGGCGGGCGTGGCTATGAGGACGGCGCCGGAGGGAGCCGGGCTCATGTATGCATATACCGCGGGTTGGCGCGACGGCGAGCTGGGGCGCCTCTCTCCTGAGGAGCGGCGGCGGGTGGTCATCCGGGAGGTCCAGAGGTTCTGGCCGGAGTTCCCTGACCAGCCCCTCTTCACCGAGTGCATCCGCTGGGATAGGGCCATCAACTTGGAGTCGCCCGGCCAGTTCCCAGCCGTCCACCGCTTCCTGGAGCATCATTACCGGGATGTCCGGGGTCTTTATCTGGCCGGCGAGTACCTCTTCCTCATCGCCTGCACCGAAGGGGGTTTCGCCACTGGAGAGAGAGCCGCCCGGATGGTCCTGGACGACCTGTAGAAACGTTGACGGCGCGCGGTCGCCGAAGGCCGCGCCAGCTCGCGCAGAACACCCTTCTTCAATCGGGGTCTTCAATCGGGGTCACCTTTTAATGCCCGAGTCAAGACAATAATCCCCCTAACCCTCTGTGAGGGTTCGCAGGTCCGTCTTGCTCGGGAGGACGCCCCGCTGCAACACAAACCCCAACCTGCCTTCA
>Ga0209162_1002321_pt1 | contig 16950 bp, 14 predicted proteins | sample YNPNPMetaG_FD_187121 | JGI IMG/M metagenome (GOLD analysis project Ga0209162, IMG submission 187121) | Anoxygenic and chlorotrophic microbial mat microbial communities from Yellowstone National Park, USA - YNP NP MetaG (SPAdes) (version 2) ... | reverse complement strand
TGTCAACGAATACGTTGACGCCGAGGGCAACGAATACACCGACGCCGACAGCAACGAATTCGTTGACGCCGACAGCAACGAATTCGTTGACGCCGACGGCCTCTTCGACGCCCCCCGCATTGAAACCGTAACAGAAGCCTCCGGCTTGTGCCTGGTACGCAAGCCGGAGGCTTGCGCCACAGGCCGGAGGCTTGCGCCACAGGCCGGAGGCTTGCGCCATGGCCATGTGTGGTCTCAGGTCGGATGGGTTATGGGAGGTAGTTGAAGGGATTCTGTTGTACGCCCCCGCGGCGCACCTCGAAATGGAGGTGAGGGCCGGTCGAGTTGCCGGTAGAACCGACATGGCCGATCACCGTCCCCTGGCCCACCGAATCGCCCGCGTTGACGAAGAAACGGCTCAAATGGGCGTAGAGGGTCTGGATGCCGTTGCCGTGATCCAGCACGACGTAATATCCGTAACCCACATCGCTCCAGCCGGCCACCACTACATAGCCCGAATCGGCCGCGCGCACCGGATTGCCGACGTACGATCCGATGTCAATGGCGCGATGGTACCAGTAGTAGCCCTGGGTGATGGCGCCCGATGCCGGCCAGATCAGCCGGCCTGAGCCCCGGCTCGCACCCTGGGGCACCGGCCCGCTGTAGATCTGCACCTGTCGCGCAATGTAGGGCTTGCTGCCGCCCGGCACCACGATCTTCTGTCCCACGACCAGGGTAGGGTTCTTCGGATTCAGATTGTTGAGCGGGAACTTCACGATGTCTTCCGGCTTCGCCGTGTATTTCTTTGCGACGCTCTCCACCGTGTCGCCGCTCTGCACGGTGTGATACACCCCGTTGACCGGCAACACGACGAGCTCCTGGCCCAGCCGCAACAGATCGGGGTTTTGTTCCAGGTTGTTCGCCCACATCAGCGTTTCGACGCTGATGTTGTACTTTTCGGCGATGCCGGAGAGGGTATCGCCCGCCTCGACCGTGTGGGTGATGATCGCCAGCCGCGGCCGGTCGGGGATCAGCGTGAACGGCACGGCCGCGCGCACCAGCGCCCCGGCGGCCGCCGCTTCGCGCGGCGCGGCCGCCGCCTGCGCTTCGGGCTCTGCGGAGGTTGCGATGTCCTGTTGGGCTTCGACGATCTCCCAGCGAGGCAATTCGACGCGGCTGATCAGCAGGACCGCGATGGCGATCAGCAGGATCACCAGGTGCGAGGCCATGCGCACGAGCGAGGTGGTGCCTTCGGGGCCGCGTTGCCCGAGCAGCACTCGTATGGAGTTCCAGAGGCGGTATCCCGGCCCCCACTCCTCCGGGGGAATGGGGGTTAAGTCCGGTTCGACTATCTCATCGCGCATCAGCGCGGCCGTGCTCCGTTCAAGGGATGGCCTCCTGCTCAGATGTTCTGCGACAGGGTTTCCAGGAAGACCTTGTTGTTGCGCGTGCGGCGCAAGCGCTCCAGCACCGGCTCCAGCGGATCTTCGCCGGTCTGGCGCAACATGTCTATCATGCGGCGCAACGTCCAGACGCGGTTGAGGGTCTCGGGCGGCAACAGCAGCTCCTCGCGCCGCGTGCCCGAGCGGACGATGTCGAGGGCCGGGAAGATGCGGCGTTCGGCCAGCCGGCGGTCGAGATGCAGCTCCATGTTGCCGGTGCCCTTGAACTCCTCGTAGATCACGTCGTCCATGCGGCTGCCGGTATCCACCAGGCAGGTGGCGATGATCGTCAAGCTGCCGCCCTCTTCGATCTTGCGGGCCGCACCGAAGAAATGCTTGGGCGGATAGAGCGCGGCCGGATCAATGCCGCCCGACAGCGTGCGGCCCGAAGCGGGCACGGTCAGGTTGTAGGCGCGCGTCAAGCGGGTGATGGAGTCGAGCAGGATCACCACATCCCGTTCGGCCTCGACCAGGCGCTTGGCCCGCTCCAGCCCCATCTCGGCCACGCGCACGTGCGATTGGACCGGCTCGTCGAAGGTCGAGCTGAGCACCTCGGCCTCGACCGACCGATCCATGTCGGTCACTTCCTCCGGCCGCTCGCCGATCAGCAACACCATCAGATAGATGTCGTTGTAGTTGGTGGTGATGCCGTTGGCGATCTGCTTCAAGATGGTGGTCTTGCCGGCCTTGGGCGGCGAGACGATCAGGCCGCGCTGGCCGCGGCCGATCGGCGCCACCAGGTCTATCAAACGGGTCGCCAGGATGGAGGGTTGTGTTTCCAACACCAGTTGCTGGTTGGGGAAGATGGGGGTCAGGTCCTCGAACTTGGGCCGCTTTTTGGCCTCTTCGGGATCCAGCCCGTTGACCGCTTCGACCTTGAGCAGGCCGTAGTACTTCTCCGATTCCTTGGGCGGCCGCACCTGGCCGACTACGAAGTCGCCGGTGCGCAAGCCGAAGCGCCGGATCTGGCTCTGCGAGATATAGACGTCATCGGGTCCGGGGTTCATCCGCTTGTCGGCCCGCAGGAATCCGATGCCGTCCTGGATGATTTCCAACGTGCCGCCGCCGAAGATCAGGCCCTGCGCTTCCGTCTCGGCTTTGAGCAGGCGCATGATGAGATCGTATTTTTTCAGGCGCGTGTAGCCGGTCACACCCATCGAACGCGCCATATCCTGCAATTCTGTGAGGGTTTTCGCTTCAAGTTCAGCGATATTCATGTCGTGTGCTCCATTTTATGCGCCAGGCTGCCGCGCGCGACCGCCAACCCGGGAGTCATGCTCTATGCGCGCGAGGCCGAATAGAGGCAATCAACGAGCCTGTCGGATGGCCAGGCGATGATATTGATGTGACGATCCTATGTCATGGGATAATACCGACCGGCGCCCCCGAGAACGGCGGCAGAGAGCGGCGATCGCGCTGATCGGGTTTCAGGAATAACAACCAGACTGAGGATAAAGTCCAAAATGTGGACGATCTTGCATGTCCTTGCTATCCTATCCCTCAAGGGCCACAAAGGTTCATTCGACAGACGGTAAACGATCGCCCGGGGCAAGGAGCGAGGACATGGAATGAAAACGCTCAAGCAGTATCACTATACCACAAGCACCGACACAAGTCAAATAACGCGCAAACGCACAAGGCCCGCGCCATATGGCGCGGGCACGTCGAAACAACAAGCCGCATGTGCGCGGCCGACTACTACCGCCGGCCCCGGCTGGGCCCTTCGGATGACCAGGCATCCAGATCATCGAGGTCTTCTTCGTCCTCTTCCTCTTCCTCTTCTTCGTCGAGGTCTTCCCACTCTTCTTCTTCCAGCTCTTCCAGCTCCAGCTCCTCTTCCTCTTCGTCTTCCCAGGTCAAATCTTCGGCGTGCTCGGTGATATCGAGTTCGTCGGCCTCTTCCGGAATCTCTTCGTAGGTCGCGCAATAGCCCTCGCGGTCAATGCGAATCTCTTCGGCGCCGCATAGACCGTTGTCCCAGTTCACGCAGTCGGCCAGTTTACAGAATACTTTGACGGTCATGGCGTTTCCCCTCCCATTGGGATTAGATCCACATGCGGGGCACAGGCTCATCGCCCCGACATTGTCTTTTTATAATTGGCGGCTTGGAGAATGCCACAATTCGTCAAGTTGTGCAAGTTTGAGCAGGGCGCGTAACGGCTCAGATGAGGCCGTGTCGGGCGCAGGCGACCTCCAGGATGGTGTTGATCAGGGTCTCGTAGCTCATGCCCATCGCCGCGGCCTCCAGCACCAGATCGCTCAGTCCGGGATAGAGGCCCGGCAGAGGATTCACTTCCAGGATGTACGGCTTGTCGCCGTCGTCGGCATCCAGGCGAAAGTCCACGCGCGCGACATCCACGCAGCCGGTCACGCGGAAGACCGCCGCGGTCAACCAGCGCAGGCGATCCCACTGCGCGGCCGAGAGGGGCGCCGGGCAGAAGTAATGGAAGTCATGCGCCCATTCGGTCTTCATGCGGTTCGTGTATACCCCGCCCTCGCTGGCCGGATACTTCTGGAAGTCCACCTCCAGGGCCGGCAAGAATTGCAATCCGGCCCAGATGCGATCGGCCGCCTCGTCGTCGGGCATGCGCCGGGCCACCGGCCCTTTCAGGTTGCCGAGCACGCCCACGGTGACCTCGCGGCCGCGAATGAAGCGTTCCACCAGGATCGGCTGCTGGTAGCGCGCGAACTGCTCGGCCAGCCGTTCGCGCAGCTCGGCCTCGGTGTGCACGATCGAGCTGCCGCTGACGCCCATGCCGGTCCCCTCCCGGCTCGGCTTGACGAAGAGGGGGAAGGTCAGGTCGTCGTCGAGCGGTTCGTCCACGCGCTCGAAGACCTGAAACGCCGGCGTCGGCAGGCCCTGGAAGGCCAACACGCGCTTCGTCATCGGCTTGTCGAGGGTCAACGCCAGGGTGAGCACGCCGCTGCCGGTGTAGGGAATGCGCATCATCTCCAACAGCGCGGGGATGTGCGCCTCGCGGCTATCGCCCCAATGCCCTTCGCAGATGTTGAAGCAGATGTCGGGCTTGAATCTGGGCAACGTCTCGATCAGCGACAGGTTGCCTTCCAGGAAGATGGCGCGATGCCCCCGCGCCTCCAGCGCCGCGACGATCGCGTTCACCGTGACGTCCGAATCGAGATCGGCCCAGGCATCCGGCGGCATGCCCGGATACCTGGGCGCGTTCCGCTTCAAGTTGGCCAACACGGCCACGTTGAGGCCCATGGGATCATCCGCTCCTGTGATCGGCGACGGCCTCCGGCTGCGCCGCGTCCCAGATGATCGTGCCCGCGATCGGCAGCCCGGCGCGGCCGCGGGCGTGCACGGCATCGAAGCCCTGAGGCTTGATGTGATCGGCGCGGCCGGCCAACAGCCCGGCGATCCCCTCCTGGCCCTCTTCCTGGCGGGGCCGGGGATGCTCGGGCCGGGCCACCGTGTGGCCGGTGTAGTCGTTCGGCTCGTCGTAGGTGGTGATGAACCCCTCGAAGTTGCGCAGCACCACCTTGCCCGGCGCCTGGCTGATCAGATATTGCGGCATCACCGGGATCTTCCCGCCGCCGCCCGGCGCATCCACCACGTAGGTGGGGATGGCGTAACCCGACGTGTGGCCGCGCAACCCCTCGATGATCTCGATCCCCTTGCTGATGGTCGTGCGGAAGTGCCCGGCGCCCGCCACCAGGTCGCACTGGTACAGGTAGTAGGGCCGGACGCGGTGGCGTACCAGCTTATGCACCAGCTCGGTGATCACTTCGACCGAGTCGTTGATGCCGGCCAGGAGCACGGTCTGCGAGCCGAGCGGGATGCCGGCATCGGCCAACCGTGCGAGCGCTTCGGCAACTTCCGGCGTCAGCTCCCTGGCGTGGTTGAAGTGGATGTTCATCCACAGCGGATGGAACTGACGCAACATCGCCACCAGATCGGCCGTGATCCGCTGCGGCAGGAAGACCGGCACGCGCGTGCCGATCCGAATGATCTCGACGTGCTCGATGGCGCGCAACCGGCGCAACAGATCCTCCAGGATGCGCGGGGGCAAGATCAAGGGATCGCCGCCCGACAGGAGCACATCGCGCACCTGGGGCGTGCGCGCGATGTAATCAATCTGCGCGTCGTAATCGCTACGGCTGAATTGCGCGGCCGGATTGCCCACAATGCGGCTGCGCGTGCAATAGCGGCAGTAGCTGGCGCACTGGGTGGTGACCAGCATCAAGACTCGATCGGGATAGCGGTGGACCAGGCCCGGCACCGGACTGTGTCCGTCTTCGTTGAGCGAATCCACATGCATGCCGTCGAACGCGGCCAGCTCGCGCGAGGTCGGGATGACCTGGCGGCGGATCGGGCAGTTCGGGTCGTCGGGGGCGATCAACGAAGCGAAGTACGGGGTGATGTCCACGCGGAAATGGTGGCTGCGCAAGCCCGCGATCTCATCTTCGGTCAGGTTGATGATCTGGCTCAGCTCTTCCAGCGAGTTCAGCCGATGGCTGAGCTGCCAGCGCCAGTCGTTCCACTGTGCATCCGGCACGTTGGCCCACAGGGCCGGCCGGCGCGCGGCCGCGGAGCTGCGACGGTGAGGAGGCTCCTCGATCGCGCTCTGTTGGGGAGGTTCTTCGCTTTTTTCCATCAGTTCTGCTACGTCAAACATGGTGATGTACTCCTGAATGATATGGGTTTAGGTTCATGTGCCGGGCACCTTCGAAGACGCCTGGCACGTGCTTGCCGATCCAGGTTTCACATGCCGGGCACCTTGAGGGGTGCCCGGCACGTCATTGCTGCAGGTTCCCGCGCGCGACGCGCCGCCTGATGACAACGTTGTCTACAAGCGGCGTACAGATCAGAGATGATGATCGCGTGACGGGCAAGAGCTGCAGGAGCGCGCTCAGTTCGGGGAAAGCCGAAACGAGGTTGGCGTTACTCCTATTGTAGCAGGATGGCCCCCATTGTCAATTCCGGCATGCACCGTTTGCACGACCGACGTTGGGCCTTTGCCGTTTGCCGCACCGCATGGTATGATAGCCGCGCGAGGAGACAGAGAAATGGAAGATGCACCGAAGAATCGCACCGCGTTGATCGCGGTCATTACGGGTCTCGTTGCTCTCTTGCTGGGGCTTTGTCTGGGGCTGGCAGTCGGCGGAGCCGGCGGCTATCTGATCGGCCGGTCGGCCGCCGGCCGCGCGATGCCGGCGTTGCCGTGGCTGCCGCCAGCGCCCGCGCCGCAATGGCGGACGCCGCAGGCGCCCACGCCGGCCTTGCCGCTGCGACCGGGCGGGTTCTTCCCGCGGGCCGGCGCGCTGATCCAGGAGGTGATGGCGAATACGCCCGCGGCCGAAGCGGGCCTGCGCACCGGCGATGTGATCACCCAGGTGGACAACACGCCGGTGGACGCCAACCATCGCCTGGCCGACCTCATCGCACAGCGCAAGCCGGGCGACAAGGTGACGTTGACGGTCTGGCGCGCGGGCAACACGCGCACGGTCACGGTCACCCTTGCCGCGCATCCGGACGATGCGCAGCGGCCCTATCTGGGGGTGATGTACGCCGAACTGCCGGGGCAACGCGCCACGCCGCAGCCGGGGGATTGACGCGTCGCAAACCAAAGCGGGGACACGTCCCCGCAGTCCAAAGCGGCAACGCGCTTCACGGCCGAAGCGATCGCCTCAACTTCGCCCACCAGAGGCGGCGGAGCGCCTGCCATAGCTCGATGTAGCGCCGTTGGTCTTCCGCTTGCGTGGGCCGCGCATCTTCCGGCGCATAGAGCCCGGCCTCGAACGCGGTGGTCAGTTGGGGTACTTGCGTCCGCACTACGACTTCGGCGTGGGCGAGCTGCGACGGGGCCGGCCGCACGTTGGCCGCGATGCGGCCGGCGGCCGCGATCACGCCCGCGGCGTAAGAGCGCGGAGTATCGGACAGAGCGACCGGCCGGCCCAGCCGTCGGCCCCAGCGCACCAGCCGGTCGTAAGCCGCGTCGGCGCCCTCTTGCCGGCGGCCGTTTCGCGCCGCCATCCCGCCGACAAACGCGACGAACAACAACAGGTTGAGCAGTCCGGCGATTCGCCGGGCCCATAGCCCGCGCGTCGAGATGCTCGCTTCGGCTGCGGCCAGCTCGCGCAATTCCGCCAGGCCGGCGTCCAGATCGGGGGCCGGCCGATCCGGCTCATCCAGATCGGCCGGCAAGAGGGCCGTCGAGCTGCGCTGAGGCACCGCGCGCGCCGGCGTCGGCTCGAAGGGGATCCATCCCAGGCCGGGGAAATAGAGCTCGGGCCAGGAATGCGCGTCCATCTCGGTGACGACATAGCGGCCTTCCTGCGGGTCGTAGGCGCCCGAGGCATAGCCCACCGCCAGCCGGGCCGGCACGCCGTTCAGCCGGGCCAATACCACCATGGCGCTTGCAAAGTAGTCGCAGTAGCCCTGCCGCAGGTCGAACAGAAACCAGGAGACCAGCTCCCGATCCTTCGGCGGGGTGGGCACATCCAGCGTGTAGGGCAGCTTGCGCAGCGCCGCCTCGATCGCCAGCGCCTTGTCGTAGGGGGTCGTTGCGGCCGCGGTGACGGCGGCCGCGTAGTCGGCCAGGGCGGTCGGCAGATCGGCGGGGAGTTGCAGATAGGCGGCGACGATGTCCGCGGCATACGCGCGCGCCGCGGCCCGCAGCGCGGCCGGGCTGGGGTCGGCCACCGCGCCGAGCACCGTGTAGCGGTCGGGGCCGCCCGGCGCGGAGAGGGAGATCAGCTCGCCGGCCGCGCGCAACGTCGCCTGATAGGGCCGATCCACCGAGACCGGTTCCCCCGGCGCGTAGAGCACGGCCCGCGTGGCGTTCTCCACCTGGACGGAGGCCAGGACGTTGCGGCGCAGCGGCAACTGGACGGCCGTCCACGGCTCGCCCGGCCCCAGGTCCAGTTGCAGCAGCTTCTGGTTGGGGGTGATGGGCGTTTCGGCCCACCCGCGGCCGGTGTAGGTGGCAAAGGTTTGGCCGCGCCAGTAGAGGCTCTCCCCGGGCCGGGCGCCCCGCACCTGTACTCGCAGCGCGATCTCCCGGCTCAGCTCGGGCCGGCCGCCCAACAGATGGGCGCGCGGCAGGCCGCCCGCGGCCACGCCCATTGGCGGCACCAACGAGCGCCGGCTCTCGACCCCCGGGAAGCTCTGCGCCATCTGCTCCTCGACGCGGCGGTATGGTTCCTCGAAGATGCGCCAGAACGCCTCGGAGATGGCGCGCGGCGAGAGGCCCGGCAACAGCGGCGAGAGGGTCAACACGATCAGCGTCAGTCCGGCCGCGATCAGCGCGGCGTCGAGGCGCAGCTCTGTGGAATAGTCTATGCCGGCGGCATCCCATTCCCGTTCCAGGCGGTGGAACCCGGCGATGACGAGCAGCAGCGTGAGCGCGGCCAGGAAGACGAGCAGCCACATCTGGCCGGCATCGGCGTTGTAGACCTGTTGCGGCAAAAAGAAGCCGGTGGGGAAAAGCGCCACGAAGGCCCGGCCCCGTCGGGCCAGCCACCAGCCGGCCCAGGCGGCCAGGCACCAGGCGAGCAGAGCAGCAAAGCCGACCACCACCAGGTTGTCGGGGATGCCGCGGCCCGTGAGCGCGCCGTTGATCCACCAGCCCACCCGCTGGCCGAAATCGGCCAGCCGGCCGATCTGATCCTGAAGCGCGGCAAGGGACGGCGCGGGGCGCCGACACGCCTCCCACGCCGCGCAGGCAAGCAGCCACGCCAGCCGGCGGCCGATCTCCCACGCGATGGCCGGCAGGCGGACCAGGCTCACCACGTGGACGCCCCAGATGAGGGTGGCGGCCGTGCCCGTCGCCAGGCCGATCGCCGCGACGAACACCCCGCGCCACGGCCGATGCCCCGCCCACCAGCCGAAGAGGAGTCCCAGGGTGCTCAACAGCAGGGTCACTTCGATGCCGGCGAGCAACCGGCCCTCGACGGCGGCGGCCGGCAGCGCGATGACGCCCAGCCACGCCAGAGCCAGGATCAGCCATCCCTCGCGCGGCCGCCAGCGCCGGAGCAGACGACCGATGAGGGGCGTCTCGACATCGCGTTCCAGGGCGGCGTTACCGGCCATCGTGCCTCTCCTGTGCGGTCCGGCTCATACTTCCTCTTCCACCTCGATCTGCACCACGCGGCCGAAGCCGGCGAGCGTCTTCAAGGCGCGGCGTTGGCGGCGAATGCGCTCGATCGGCCGGAACGGGAAGCCCTGGCTCACCACGTAGGACGAGATGCGCTGTTGCGCCAGCAAGCTGCGCAGGCCGAATAGCCCCTCGGCCGAGCCGGCCGGCGGATCGAAGCTGGCGCTATCTATGAGCACGGCCGTAACCGCGTTGCCGCGCGCCATCAGCGGGAGCAGCGGCGCCACCCATGCGCCATCTTGCGACGGCGTGATGACGACCACCGTGCGGCCGCTGCGCAGGTTCGCTCCGGCCTGGGCCAGCAGCGCGTCCAGCGACTGCCCGCCGTCCGGCTCGGCCTCGGCGAGCGCGTGCAAGATGCGCCAGAGCTGTTCGGGGCCGGCCGCGGGGGAAAGGAGCGTCGGCGCCCGGCCCGACATGAGCAGGCCGACCGCGCGACGTTCGCCCCCGCGGGCATATTGGGCCGCGATGGAAGCGGCCAGGATCACCGCGTATTCCTGGGTGGCCTCCGCGCCCTGGCCCGCCTGCACGGCCGCGTCCATATCCACCACCAGCCACAGGTCGCCGGTGGGCTCTCGCTCGAACTCGCGCACCATCAGATGGTCGTGATGGGCGGTGGCCCGCCAGTGGATGCGCCGCAGGCTATCGCCCGGCAGATAGGGTCGCAGCCCGCCGATGGTGATCGTATCTTCCGGCGCGCGCTCGGAGGTGGCCGCGCGGCCCGGCGCGCGGCCGCGCGGCAGTTGCAGGTCGGGCAGGTAGGAAGCGCGCGGATAGACCGTGAGGGTGGTGGTCGCCGTGTAGTGGTGGGTCACCTGGAAGAAGCCGCACGGGTCGGCCATGATCAGGTCGGTGGGGCCGAGGCGGAAGACGCCCCGCCGCTGACATACGCCCGCGTAGGTCCAGCGCCGCTGCTGGCGGCCGGCCGCCGATTCCACCCGATCGGCGCGATAGCCGGGCACGGCCGAGCGATCGTGCACGCGCGCCCACAACACCGGCAGCGGCGAGTCGTTCACCAGGGTGAAGTCTTCGCGCAACTGATCGCCGGCCACCACCCACGCGCCGGTCATCTTGCGCTCCAGGGTCACGCGGCGGTACAGGTTCCATGCCCAATAGAAGTTGATCGCCAGCAGCAGGGTCAACCCCACCAGCAGCCAGCTCCAGGCATTCGCCGGGCTGATCAGTTGGACGAAGAGGAGCAGGCCCCAGGCGATGAAAGGGAGCGGGCCGGCGGGCCGCAGGCGACGGACGACGGACGACTCGTGATCCATGACTGAAAGTATACCACAACCTGAACTTTGCAATTCCGGCCAACCGTGCCATAATAGCGACCGTTCCCCTTCAGGGCATTTTTTCATCAGGAGAGAGCCATCGTGAAAATCAAACTATCCGACGGTCGCACCATTCCCGTTGAGATGCACAAGGTGAAGGTGGTGCAAAGGACGAGCCTGCCGCCGGCCAGTCGTCGCCTGGCCGCGATCGAGCAGGCCGGCTACAACACGTTCCTCTTGCGCACCCGCGACATCTTCCTGGACATGTTGACCGACAGCGGCACCAACGCGATGAGCGATCAGCAGCTCGCGTCCATGATGGTTGCGGACGACGCCTATGCCGGCTCGGAGAGCTTCTACCGGCTGGCGGAGGCGGTGCAAGATGTGTTGGGCTTCGCGTACGTGATGCCGGTCCATCAGGGCCGCGCGGCCGAACATCTGCTGGCGAAGGCGTTCGTCAAGCCCGGCGACGTGGTGCTGATGAACTATCACTTCACCACCAGCAAGGCGCACGTCGAGCTGGCGGGCGGCACGGTGCTCGAGATCTTCGGGGATGAGGCGCTGAACACGCAAAGCCGTGCGCCGTTCAAGGGCAATCTGGACCTGAGCAAGTTCGAGGCGGCCATCCGCCAGTATGGCGCGGACAGGATCGCTTACGTGCGCATGGAAGCCACCACCAACCTGATCGGCGGGCAACCGTTCGCGCTGGAGAACCTGCGCCAGGTCAAAGAGCTGGCCTCGGCGCACGGCATCCCGCTCGTCTTCGACGGCAGTCTGATCTCCGAGAACGCCTATTTCATCCGCCAGCGCGAGCCGGGCTACGCGGGCCGCCCCCTGGCCGAGATCTTCCGCGAGATGATGCGCTACGTGGATATCCTTTACCTCTCGGGCCGCAAGAGCACTTCGGTGCGCGGGGGGTTGATCGCCACCAACCGGAAAGAGTATTACGACCGGATCCTGCCCTGGTTGCCGGTCTATGAGGGGTTTGCCACCTACGGCGGCATGTCCACCAAAGAAGTCGAAGCGATGGCCGTGGGGATTCGGGAGATGACGGATGAAAGCGTCGCGGGCGCGACGCCGGAATTCATCGAATACTTCGTGGCGCGACTCCTGGAGAAGGGGGTGCCGGTCGTCACGCCGGCCGGCGGCCTGGCATGTCACGTAGACGCCAGGCGCTTCCTGCCGCACCTGCCGCAGTCGCAATATCCGGCCGGCGCGCTGGCCGCGGCGATCTATCTGGCTTCGGGCGTGCGCAGCATGGAGCGCGGCACCATCTCGACCGATCGGGATGCGCAGGGGAACGATGTGTACGCCGACCTGGAGCTGGCCCGGTTGGCCCTGCCGCGGCGGGTCTACACCATGTCGCACATCGAGTATACGGTGGATCGCCTGGCGTGGCTCTATGCGCACCGGGATCTGGTCGGCGGGCTACGTTTCGTGGAAGAACCGCCGGTGCTGCGCTTTTTCTTCGGCCGGCTGGCGCCGCTCGATGATTGGGGCGCGCGGCTGGTGGCGGCGTTCCAGGCCGATTTCGGGCCGGATTTCTAGGGGAGGGAACTAGAGCTGGAATCGGCCGGTAGCTTCGACGACCTTTTGCCGGTAGTTCGAGACGTAGTCCATGAGCCGTTCGCGCAGACGGCGCCACTCTTCGCCGGCCAGGATCTCGCGCATGGTTTCCAGGTCTCTGGTCACCGCGCCGGTCAGGATCTGCGGGCCCTTGCCGTAGACGGTATACCACGCCTCGGTCGGCTGTAACCCCAGCTTGATCAGCCCGGGCGCGAAATCCTGGACCACGAACTCGAAGTACGGCTGTTCGCGGCCGGCTTTGATATCCCAACTCATCAGCAGCTTGTACATGGTCGCCATCCTTGCCAGAACCCTGACTGCTCTCAGGATACCAGAAGCGCGGCTTTTGTGCAAGTGGCGGGGGGCCGTCCACGAATCGGACCACGAGTGCACGAATGGCCAGAAGCACGACATGTCCCATGGCCATTCGTGAATTTGTGCTCTATTCGTGGACGGCCCCCCTCGCAATCAACGCTCGCTACGCCAGCGCGATCGGCCCGGCCAGGAACGCCTTGAGCAGCGCGATCGCGGCCTCCACATCCCGACGGTCCACAAGCTGCGACGGGGTGTGCACGTGGCGGCACGGGATCGAGAGACAGGTGGCCGGCACGCCCGCGCGCGCGATCTGGATGTTGCGGGCGTCGGTCGTGCCGGCATGCAACACCTCGAGCTGATAGGGGATGCCGGCCGCTTGGGCCGCGGCGATCAACAGCCGGTTGAGCCCGGTATGGCTGATCATGCCGCTATCCTGCACCTTGATCGCCACCCCCTTGCCCAGCGCCACCTCCATGGCCGGCGTGGCATACGGCAGGTCGCCGGTGAGGGTCACGTCGAGCGCGATGCCGATCTCCGGCTCGATGGCGTAGGCCGACGTGGTGGCCCCGCGCAACCCCACCTCTTCCTGGGTTGTGAAGACGACGTAGAGGTCATGGGCGATCGCCACCCCCTTCAGGTCGCGTAGCAGTTGCGCCAGCACGATGCAACCTGCCCGGTCGTCGTGATTCGAGGCGAACCAGGCGTTGCCCTGGGCCACGAAGGGGTAGATGAAGGTGGCCACATCGCCGACCTTCTGCTTCACCTCGGCCCGGCTGGTGGCGCCCACATCGATGAACATGTCCTTCAACGCGGGCGCTTCATCGCGCCTGGCCCGGCCGTCGAGCCCCACCGTGCCCACCGTGCCGTCGGTGAAGCGCACCTGCTTGCCCCAGCACGTCAGCGGGTAGATGCCGCCGACCGGCGCGAAGCGCATATATCCCTTCTCTTCGATATGCGTCACCATCAGGCCGATCTGGTCCATGTGCGCGGCGAGCATCACCCGCCGGCCACCGCCCGTCCCGCGGCGGAAGGCCACCAGGTTGCCGAGCACGTCCACCCTGATCTCGTCCACCGTCCCCGCGATTTCTTCGCGGATCGCGGCGCGGATCTCTTCCTCGAACCCCGATACTCCGAAAGCCTCGGTCAGTCGTTTGGCCAGTTCTAACATGAATGAGATCTCCTATGGCGTTTCACGCCCCAAATCCTTGCTCTCCACCCGCCGCAGCGCGGCGGCCACCAGCCTGACGGTGTTCGACAGGTCGTTCAGGTTCAGGATGCTGGCGGGACTGTGGATGTAGCGGCAAGGCACCGCGACCGTCACCGCGGGGACGCCCCCGCGCGTCAGGTGGATGGCGCCGGAATCGGTGCCGCCGAGGGCCGGCTGCTTGTATTGGATCGCGATCCCTTCGGCGGCCGCGGCCTCTTGCAATAGCCGCACCATGCCCGGATGCGACACCAGACTGCGATCCATCAGCGTGATCGCCGGGCCGGCGCCCAGGCGGGTGACCGGCGACACGTCTTCGTCGGGCGCCTTTGGCGTATCGTCGCATACGGTGCCTTCCAGCGCGATGGCGGCATCGGGCGCCACGCGATAGGCCGCCACCCGGGCCCCGCGCAGGCCGACCTCCTCCTGCACGGTGAAGACCGCGTACAGATCCACCGGATAGCGCTCCGCCAGCAGCCCGATGAGCGCCGTGCAGCCGGCGCGGTCGTCGAACGCCTTGCCGCGCACGATGGGCCAGGCGGGATCCTCGCTCAGCACGGTGAAGCGGGTGGCGAAGGTGCCGTAGTCGCCCACTTTGACCTTCGCGCCGGCCGCCTTGTCGTCCTCCGCGCCGATATCAATCGCCAGATCTTCGATGTCGGGCACCCGATCCGCTTCGTTATCCGAGGTGAGATGCGGCGGCTTCAGGCCGATGACGCCCGGGATCCGACCGTCGCCGACCACCACCCGCTTGGCGAGCAGCATCCGGCTATCCACTCCGCCCACGCGGCTGAAGAGCAACATGCCGTTCTTTTCGATGTGCAACACCATGAAGCCGACTTCATCCATGTGCGCCGAGACCATCAGCTTCAATCGCGGCTCCGGGCCGAAGCCGGCCTTGAACGCGATCAGGTTGCCCAGCGCATCCACCTCCAGCCGATCCACCAGCCCCTCGATCTCGGCCCGGATCAGGCCGCGCACGGCCTTTTCGTGGCTCGACGGGCCGAATTCGTTCGAGAGCTTTTCCAGGACAGCGCGCAGGTCGGCCATCGTCATACCTCCTCGGGCAGGGATGCGAGCACGGTCGCATCGAGCCGGCTGATGAACGCGGCAAGCAGCCGGGCGGCGCGATCTATGTCGGCCAGGACGACCGTCTCCACCGGCGAGTGCATGTAGCGGATCGGGATGCTCACCAGGCCGGTGGGGATCCCCTCGCGCGTCACCTGGATGGCCGCGCCATCGGTGCCCGAGCCGCCGGGGATCGGCTCGTTCACATACGGGATCTCCAGCGCATCGCCGGCTTCTCGCAGCCGCTTGACGATGCCCGGATGCATGTTGGGCCCCCAGCCGATGGCCGGTCCTTTGTCCATGGGCACCGTCTCGGTTTCTTTGAGGCCGGGCGTGGCGCCGAAGGTCACGTCTATCGCGATGGCGATGTCGGGCGCCACGCCGAACGCGCTGGTGATCGCACCGAACAGGCCGACCTCTTCCTGGGCGGTGGCCACGGCGAACACGTCCCACTCGTGCTTCATGCCCGCCAGATAGCCGAGCGCGCCGAGCATGGCGGCAACGCCGGCCCGGTTGTCGAGCGCCTTGGTTGCCACGCGGCCGGCGAGCAGCTCGGTATAAGGCCCGCGCACCACGGCCCGGTCGCCCACGCGCACCATCTCCGCGGCTTGCAGGCCGAGATCCACGCGCAGATCGGCCAGGGGGGTGGCCTTTTTGCGCTCCGCGTTGGAGAGCATGTGGGGCGGCCGGCCGCCGATGTAGCCCGTCAGGCCATGCGGATACTGTTCGGCGCCGGGCCCGGTCGGATAGACGGTCACCTCCTGGCCGAGCAGGATGCGCGGGTCCACCCCGCCCACCTCTTCGATGTGCAGGAATCCGCCCTCGACCTTCGTGACGATCAGGCCGATCTCGTCCAGGTGGGCCGCCAACATGATCCGGCCGGGAGGATTCTCCGCGCCTGGCTTGCGCAGGATGACGCTCCCCAGGGCGTCCACGCGCACTTCCGGCGTCAGCTCCGACGCCAGCTCCTTGACGACGGCCGCGACCGGCGCCTCGACGCCCGACGGGCCATCTGTTTCGACCAACCGCTTCAGCATTTCACCGATTTTTGTCTTGTCCATGCGGCTTCCTTCCTGCGCTGATCGTGCAATCAGCGCGTGCCGATTTTATTGCAGAAGCCGAATGCTGTCAAAAAGGAGATACGCGAGCAATTGTCAAATCGCCGTCCTGTAAGTATAATAGCGGCGTGTTCCAGCGCGAAATCATCGGCGAGGTGCTTCTCTTTCACATGCAAATCGAAACGACTGCTTTGCCCGGCGTCCTGATCATCACCCCGCGCGTCTTTGTGGATGCTCGCGGGTTCTTCTATGAGAGCTACAACCAGGAGACGTTCCGCAACCACGGCATCGAGACGGTATTCGTACAGGACAATCATTCGAAATCGGTCAAGGGCACATTGCGGGGATTGCACTTTCAACTGCCGCCCGCGGCCCAGGTGAAGCTGGTGCGCGTGGTGCGCGGGGCGATCTGGGACGTGGCCGTGGACATCCGCCGCGGCTCGCCCACCTTCGGCCGGTGGGTAGGGGTGGAGCTGAGCGCGACGAACTACCGCCAGCTCTACATTCCGGTCGGCTTTGCCCACGGCTTTTGCGTGTTGAGCGACGAGGCCGAGGTGCTCTACAAGGCCAGTCATGTCTACGATCCGGCCCGCGAGCGGAGCATCGCCTGGAACGATCCGGCCCTGGGCATCGCGTGGCCGGTGAGCGATCCGCTGCTTTCCCCGCGCGATCAGCGCGCGGGCTCTCTGGCCGAGTATCTGGCCGAGACGCCATTCGTCTATACAATGTAATCGTTCCTGCTGATCAGTTCATCCCGTCCGCAGTATGCTTATCACTACAGAAGTTACACAGGAGAGGCTCTCAGCCGGTCTGCGACTGGCGTCGTCGGCCTGCACATGTCGTCGCAGGCGGCCAGACGGGGGTCGCAGACCCCCTGCGAGCGAGAGAAAAGGTGGCGAACCGCTTCCAGCCGGTCTGCGACCGGCGTCG
>Ga0209162_1002320_pt1 | contig 16963 bp, 12 predicted proteins | sample YNPNPMetaG_FD_187121 | JGI IMG/M metagenome (GOLD analysis project Ga0209162, IMG submission 187121) | Anoxygenic and chlorotrophic microbial mat microbial communities from Yellowstone National Park, USA - YNP NP MetaG (SPAdes) (version 2) ... | reverse complement strand
GGTTACATAGATAGTTGGCCCTGGCCACCGCCTCCAGGTCGCCCACCCCGCACTGCGCCCCCAGGGCCCAGAGAGACTCGTATTCCGGGCCCTCGCCCGCCTCGTCCCCGGCCCGGGTCACCCGGGCGCAGCCGATGGGGCACCCCCAGCAGGCCTTGCGCTTTACCAGCAGCGCTTCTGCCAGGGCCTCACCGGAGATCTCCTCCGCCCCCGGGAAGCTGGAGTGGCGGAAGTTGTGGGAGGGGAAGGCGCCGAGCTCGTTCAACAGGTTCACCAGGATGGCGGTTCCGTAGAGGGGAAGACCCTGAGAAGTGACCGGATTGGCCTTGATCCACCGGTAGCTCTCCTTTATCACGTAGCGCAAGCGGTCGGGGTCGGCCACCCCCACCGCCTCTCCGCCCCGGGCCACCACCGCCTTGAGGCGCTTGGACCCCATCACTGCTCCCAGTCCCCCGCGCGCCGCGGCGCGGTGGACGTCGTTCATCACCCCCGCCAGGAGGGCACCGCGCTCCCCCGCCGGCCCAATGCAGGCCACGCTGGCCCCCCTTCCCTCCCGCTCCTCCAGCTCCCGGGAGGCTTCGGGGACTTCCTTCCCCCAGAGGGAAGAGGCGTCCTTGATCTCCGCTCCCTCCTCGGTGACGGAGATGTACGCGGGGCTGGATGCCCTGCCCGTCACCACCAAGGCGTCCACGCCGCTGCGCTTGAGCTGGACGCCGAAACGCCCGCCGGAATTGCAATCGAAGACGGTCCCGGTCAGGGGCGAGCGGGATACCAGACAGAAACGCCCCGCGGTGGGCACGGGGGTTGCGGTCAGGGGACCGGTGGCGAAGACCAGAGGGTTATCGGGGGATAAGGGGTCGATCCCCGGCCCGCGTTCGGCTACCAGCCGCACCCCCAGACCGCGCCCCCCCAGGTAATCGCGCAGCAACGCCTCGTCCAGGGCGCGGAGTTCCACCGTGCCCTCCGTGAGGTCCACGCACAACGCCTTTCCGGTCCATCCGCGCATGCCCCGATTATAACCCCATAATCCTGGGGTCAGGCCTTGTCGTTGAAGCTGGCGGTCCCAACCGAGCGGCATGTGTGGGTTTGTGAAGTTCTGGCGCCAAGAGCCTCTTGAATGAAAATTGAAGTTTTGGTGCCTGACCCCGGATTGAAGGGTGCGTTGCCTCATGTTACCGGCGGGTGCGATAATGTTCAGGTCCCGCGAGGCGGTTCCCTGAACGAAAGAGAGAGGTGAGTCATGAAAAGGAAGGAGTCCCGCTTCACCAGCCGTATCATGACCTTCCTGATCAAAGCAGCCGCTCTTTTCCTCCTCCTCTTCGTGGCCCTGCCTCGCCTGGCGGCTGAGGCGGCGCGGCGCCGCGGGGAGAAAAGGGGCTATATCATGCACCAGTTCAAGTTCACCGCCCGCGACGGCACCCGGCTCTCCGGGGTCCTCTACATCCCCCTTTCCCCACCCCCGGATACCCGAGGCTACCCGGCCATCGTCATGGTCCATTCCTGGATGCTCTCCCGCTGGCAGAACCACCTTTACGCCCCCTACTTTGCCAGCGACGGGTACGTGGTCCTTTCCTACGACTGCCGGGGATGGGGCTCCTCCCGCGGCCAGGTGCAGTGCGCCGACCCCGAGTTCGAGCTCTGCGACCTGGAGGACGCCCTGGACTGGCTGACCACCCAGGACCTCGCCCCGGTGGACCGGGAGAGGATCGGCATGACCGGGATATCCTACGGCGGTGGCCACTCCTTTCTCATCGCCGGCCGGGATCCCAGGATACGCACCATCGTGCCCATGCACGGCTGGACCGACCTGCGCGAGTCCCTGGTCCCCGGCGGCTCCCTAAAATACATCTGGGGCCTCCTCTTGCTCTTCTCGGCGTCCTGGGCCACCAAGTGCGACCCCCGCAACCGCCTCTACCGCTGGACCCTCTCCCTCCTCCTCGGGCTGAGGGACTACGAAACAGCGCTGCGGGACTTGGACCGCCGCTCCGCCCTTCCGGGGGCCGGGGAGATAGACATACCCGTCTTCATCGTGGGATCCTGGCACGACGACCTCTTCGAGCCAAACCAGATGCTCCATTACTACGAGAGGTTGCGGTCGCCCCGCCGCCTCTATATCGGCTTCTGTCCTCATGGGATGGACGCCGGGCTGGGCCCGCGCCTGTGGGGGCGAGAGATCTGGGAGGAGGCCAAGAGGTGGTTCGACCATTGGCTGCGTGAGCGCCGCGACCCCGAGATAGCCGAGGGACCCCGGGTGCGGGTCCATCAGTACTGGAGGAAGGGCACCGTGACCCTGGAGGACTGGCCTCCTCCCGGCGGGCGGGACCTGGACCTGTACCTTCACGAAGGCGGCAGCGACGGGGCATCCGGCACCTTGAAGGAGCAGCCCGCGGAGGGCGGCGTCTCCTTCCGGTTGCTGAACCACTGGTTGGGTCCGGCCACCTCCGGCCCCTCCGTCCTCCGCCCCCAGTCCCTGGGCATACCGGTGCCGGGTCCGCGGCGGGACCGGCCCGGCTGGAACGTCTCCTTCCGGGGGGAACCAACTGTGGAAGATATGGAGATACTGGGCATCCCCCGCCTGAGGTTGTTTCTGCGCCCGGACGGCGAGCGCTGCCAGGTCAACGCTTTCCTCTACGAGGAGGGACAGCGCGGCCTCCCCCGGCTCATCACCTATGGGACCCGAACGGTATCCGGCCTTAAGCCGGGCGAGTTGACGGAGTTGGAGGTCGAGCTCATCGCCTGCTGCTGGCTGCTCAGAAGGGGCAGGCAACTGCGGCTCACCCTTAGCGCGAGCAACGCCCTCTTCGTCCTGCCGCTGGGTGAGAGGTTCGGCCTGGAGGTGCTCGCCGGCGGAGATACGCCCTCCCGCCTGCAGGTCCCGGTGATGCCCAGGGGAAACAGGAGATGAGCGCCCTCCGACCGCTGGGAAAAGCACTCTCCCTCCTGGGCGCGGCGGTCCTGGCTTTCTCGCTCACTACCACCGCGCCGCCGTTCCGCGGATGGGCGGCGGCCGCGGATGGCACCGCGGCCCCCGGGGTGGCCGAGTCCCTCACCAGCTGGTACTTCGCCGAGGGCTACACGGGAGAAGGGTTCCAGGAATGGCTGTGCGTCTATAACCCCGGGGAGGAAACGGCCGGGGTGAGGGTGGACCTAATCTACCCGGATGACCCGCCCTCCTCCCTGGAGTTGCCGGTGGCCCCGTGCTCCCGCGCGACCCTCAACGTCAACGCGGCGGCAGCCAAGCCCACGGATGTTTCCCTAGTGGTGGAATCGCCCCTTCCGGTGGTGGCGGAACGTCCCATTTATTTTACATATCGTAATAAATGGCGGGGGTGCACGGCGGCCCCGGGGATCCCCGCTCCCGGCCGCGACTGGGGTTTCGCCGAGGGCACCACCCGCGACGGCTTCGAGGAATGGCTCTGCCTGCTCAACCCGGGCGGCGCGGCGGTGGAAGCTGATGTGATCTTTTCCCTGGAGGACGGGTCGCAGAGAGAGGTGCGCCTGGAACTTCCGCCCCTGCGGCGCCGCACCATCGAGGTCAATGCGGTGGTGGGAGCGGGGCACGACGTCTCCGCGCACGTCCGGGGGGGAGGGGAGATCCTGGCGGAGAGGGCCATGTACTTCTCCTATCGGGGGCGCTGGCAGGGCGGACACGCCTCCCCGGGATGCCCCCTCGACTCCTACTCCACCACCCGCCTCTTCGCCGAGGGATATACCGGCCCGGGCTTCGAGACGTGGCTGTGCCTGTTCCTCCCGTCCTGGCCGGAGGCGGAAGGGGCGGTTGTCCCGGCAGGCCTGGATCCCGTTCCGGTGACCCTCACCTACTTCTTCGAGGACGGGTCCTCCCGAAACGAGCTCCTGGAGCTGACCCTGGACCGGCGGTTCACCCTCTTCCTGAACGAACGGGTGGGCGAGGGTAGGAACGTTTCCGTGCGGGTGGACGGCCCCGCCGGCCTCATGGCCGAGCGGCCCATGTACTTCAACTACCGGGGGACCTGCCGGGGCGGCCACGTCACCTGGGGTGTGGACCGCCCGCGCGAGGAATGGCTTTTCGCCGAGGGCACCCTCCGCCCCGGATTCGAGGAATGGCTCTGCCTGCTCAACCCGGGAGGGGAGGAGGCGCAGGCCACCGTGGAGCTGTTCACGGGAGAGGGCGAGAGCTCCCAAGTCCCCCTCACGGTCATGCCGGGCTCGCGGCATACCCTCTGTCTCAACGACGCGGTCCCGCAACTGGCGGGCGAGGACATCTCCTGCCGGGTCCGCTCCACCCAGCCCCTGGCGGCGGAGCGCAGCCTCTACCGGCCGGGGTACGATTTCGAGACTGCCAACGCCCTGGACGACCTGGCCGTCCTGACCCTGAGCATCGGTCCGAGGGTGGAGGGCACGCCTCAGGAGGAGGCTGCCGCCGCATACCTTGCCGAGCGTCTGCGAGGCTGCTCGGTGGGCGGGCGCGGTTTCGCGGTGGAGGTCCAGCCGGTGCCCCTGCCCAACGGGTCCTTCACCCGCAACGTGGTGGGGAAGCTGGCGCCTCCCGGGCGGGAGCTGGGAGCTTCCCCGCTGGTCATCCTGGGCGCGCACCTGGACACCCGCGACGCCACCGGGTCCCCCGGGGCCAACGACAACGGCTCCGGCTGCGTCACCCTGCTGGAGGTGGCGCGCTGCCTGGTGCAGCTGGGCAGCGGCGCGGAGGTCTGGGTGGTCTTCTTCGGGGGCGAGGAACTGCTGGTGCCCGGCACCGACCTGCACCACTTCGGCTCGCGATGGTTCGTGGACCACCTGGGGTCGGGGGATCGCGCCCGCCTGCACGGCGCCTTCATCGCGGACATGGTGGGTGTGGGGTCCCAGCTTTACGCCCGCACCATGGGCATCGGCCCCATGGACCTGTGCGACCGACTGACGGCGTTCGCGGCGGGAAAAGGCATCTACCTTCCCTACCTCCGGAGTGGGAACTCCTCCGACCACGAGCCCTTCGAGAAGGCCGGCCTGCCCGCGGTGTGGCTCGAATACAAGGATGACCCCTACTACCACACCCCCGCCGACAGCATCGATAAGATCAACCCGGAATACCTGCGGTTGACCGGTTCCCTCATCCTGGATTACCTGCGATCCCTCTGAATCGGAACCGCCGTATGGGAAGGCGGCTCTTCGAGGAAAACCCCAGCGCGGCCGTCCGGCCGCATTCACCCCGCTTCTTCCGAGAGCCGTTTCCGCAGGGCCGCGTAATCCCGCAGGGCCCGCAGGGCCGAGGCGCAGCGGCGGGCGCCCGCCAGAACCGGCACCTGCAGGGAGGTCAGGGCGGCGATGGCATCGGAGTCGAGGCCGAGGAAGGACATCACCAGCAGGGGCTTCCCCCGTGCCGTCTCCGCCAGGTTCCGCAGGAAGTGAGGGTAGGCCTCCCTCAGCTGTCCCACCAGGCCTTCCAGGTCGGTGAAGCGCTTGCGCAGGTTGACGAACCAGTCCGAGCCGAAGATGCCGTAGATGACCGCCCCGTCCACCTCTTCCGACTCCAACAGCGCCTGCAGGAGGTCGCGGAAGACGAAGATGTTGGTGTCGAAGGTGAGGTCGATGGGATTGCCGGTGAAAGCCAGGGGGTTGCTTAACCCCCGCAGCCTCTCCTGCAGGCCCCGGGAGAAGAGGGGCACCTTCAGCCCCGCTCTCTCCAGGTGGTACGCGAGGGAGGTCCCCGGCCCCCCCGAGTTGGAGATGACCGCCACGCGGTCCCCTTCCATGGGGGGCTGGGTGGAAAGCACCCACAACCAGTCCAGCATCTCGTCCATGTCGCCGGCCCTCAGGACCCCCGCCTGACTGAGCAGCCCGTCATATAGGGGGTCCTCGCCCGCCACCGCCCCGGTGTGGGAGAGGGAGGAGCGCGAGCCGGCCTCGTTGCCCCCCACGTAAACGGCCACCACCGGCTTCCTCCGCGCCAGGGCCCGGGCGGCTGAGATGAACTCGCGGGGGCGGCGCACCGTTTCGATGTACAGCCCCACCGCCGTGACGCTCTCCTCCTCCGCGAAGTACTCCAGGCAGTCCACCAGGTCCAGGTCGGCCTCGTTGCCCACGCTGATGGTCTGGTGGATGGAGGCCCCCAACCTCCGGAGGACCGGGTAGATCATCGCCGTGTAAGCCCCAGACTGCGAGGCCAGGGCGATGCCCCCTCCCATGGGCGGCTCCGGGATGGTGGTGGTGGAGAAGGGGACGGCGCTGTTGAGCACACCCAGGCAGTTGGGGCCGATGAGGCGGATGCCGTGCCTCCCGGCGATCTCAAGGATGCCTTTCTCCCTCTCCGCCCCCTCCTCCTCCGCCAGCTCCTTGAACCCCCCGGAGACGATTATGGCCCGGCGCACGCCCGCCCTGCCGCAATCATCGAGGGCCTCCGGCACCACTCGGGTGGGCAGCACCAACATGGCCAGGTCCACGGGCTCCCCCACCTCCTGGACGCTGCGGTAGACCTTGAGGCCCAGGATCTCTTCCTCCTCCGGGTGGATGGGAAAAACCCTGCCGGGGAAACCCGATTCCAACAGGTTGACCAGCTGGATGGTGCCCATCTTCATGGGCGAGGAGGAGGCTCCCCACAGGGCTATGGAGGAAGGGTACATGATCTGCTTGAGCGGGCTACTCATGAGGAGTCCGCCTTGTCCCCGCTCCCCTCGGCCCCGCAGCGGATCACCCGCCTCTCCGTCACCAGGACGTGCACGCGGTGATCGTGTTCGGCGCAGGGGACCTCGCCCACCAGCTGCAGTTCGAAGCAGGGGGCCACGCGCAGGGCCCGCGGTCCGCAGCGGTCCAGGAAGCGGTCGTAATACCCCCCTCCGTAGCCGAGCCGCCTCCCGCAACAGTCGAAGGCAACTCCCGGCATGACCACCACGTCTATCTCCTCGGGCGGCACCGGGCGCAGGAACTCCTCGCGCGGCTCCAGGATCCCGTAGTTGCCCGGCCTGAGCTCGCGGTCCAGGTCCAGCACCTGAGAGGCGACCATCTCCTTGGTCTGGGGGTCGGTGAAGGGGAGGCAGACCCGCTTTCCCTCCGCCAGGGCCTGCCGGATCATGGGCACGGTGTCCACCTCGCTGCGGAAGGAGATGAAGAAGAAGACCGTCTTGGCCTCCCTGAACTCAGGCAGGGACCACAGGCGCTCCATAACTGGGAGCGAGCGCTCCATACTCTCCTCGGGGTGGACGCTGTCTCTCTTCTCCTGGATGAGCTTTCTCAGCCTCTTCTTCTTCTGCTGGACCATCGCCTTCTCCCCTTGCGGCCTCCGGAAGGTCGCCGCTTCCCTCGAGGGCATCCGTCGATTATTATAACAGCGACCGTTGCGGCAGCCGGCGCGCGTACTCGCGGGTCCCGCGATTGAGAGCCGTGGCAGCGCCCGGTCAAGCGTTGGCCCGTTTCGCCGGCTTCCGGGGCATGACCGAGGAGTGATTAAGATGCTGGTGGGGGTGATCTCCGACACCCACATCCCCAAGGTGGGGAAAAGCCTGCCGGCCGAGGTGCTGGAGCGGCTCAAGGGGGTTGACCTCATCCTGCATGCCGGAGACCTGGTCTGCCTGGACGCCCTGGCCCAGCTGGAGGAGATCGCCCCGGTGGAGGCGGTCTGCGGCAACATGGACTGGCCGGAGGTGCGGGGGCGCCTCCCGGAGAGCAGGGTGCTGGAACTGGAGGGCCTGCGGGTGGGGATCACCCACGGCTCCGGGGCCCCCTTGGGCATCGAGAAAAGGGTCCTCCGCCAGTTCGAGGGGGTCGACGTGGTCGTCTTCGGCCATACCCATAAGGCCCTGGTGGAGGAGAGGGGAGGCGTGCTCCTGCTCAACCCGGGCAGCCCCAACGACACCCGCTTCCATCCCCGGCGTTCGCTGATCCTGCTGCGCATCGAGGGCGGTTCCCCCCGCCCGGAGATCGTCTACCTCTGACAACCGGAGCGAACGGCCCATACCTTTTTTACATATCGTAGATATTTTTGCGAGGCCACCGTCAGGCCATCTGCCGCCGATGCCCAAGGTGCGCCCCCGAAATCTTTTTCTACACGTTGAAAATAAATATTGGCCGGCCGCTTGCACGGGTCTTCCCGCTCTGGAAACGGGTCCTGTTCTTTGCCATCCTGCCGCTCCACTTCCATGGCGCCCAACGTCGAAAGATCTCTCTCAGCCGGGCAACAAAGATAGAGGCTCGCGAAGGAAAGGGGGCTTTCCCCAGTGAGGCCCCCGGGGCCGTGGCTTGCCTTGGGGGGGAGACGATCACCGCTCGGTTCGGGCCGCGCTCCACCTTCAGGGGGTTCACCCGGCACCTATTCGATGTCTATGCGGGTGAGCTTCTCCTCGGGGGTGCGCCGTTTCTTCCTCTTGGCGGAGGAGGCCTGCTTGTGCTTCTCCGCTTTTTCCTCCTCCAGCTCGATGAACTCCTCCAGGAGGCTCTTTATGCCCAGGAGGAACTCCCGCCGCGCATTGGAGAGATGCGCCAGGAACTCGCTGCAGTCCACCTCATTGAGCACCCCGCGCATGCCCTCGCACAAGCCCAGGGCGCGGGCCACGGGGCAGTTGCGGCAGTCGGGCTCCCCGCTCCCCCGGGCCTTCTTCTCCTTCTCCTTCTCCTGATCCCCTTCGTTCTTCCCCGGCATCAGTCCCCGCTCCCCTTCTTCGCGGCCGGTTGGGAGAAACTTATGCGCAGCCACCCGTCCTCGAACTTCGCTCCCCGAGTGCGCATCCCGCTGAGCATGCGCGGCAGCATTATATCTCGCTTGATGCCGCCGACCCTGATTATAAGCTCGTCCTCCTTCTGCAGTAAATCCACCTCGCCCTTTCCCGTCAGGGGCAGAGGGATGGACATCACATAATCCTTGCCCCGCTTCTCGATCTCCATGGTGCGCCCGGAGAACATCAGGCGGGCTGGGTCCTCCTCCCCGAATAGGCGCTTTCCCATCTCCGCGAGCATCCTGCGCCCCACGATCTCCCGGTCGAAAAGGGGCGCGTTGAGGATGGGAAGGGGGGAGAAGGATTCCCTGACCTGCTCCTGATATTTCTCCTGGATATGCTTCCATTCCTCGAAAAAGCGGTCCTCGAGACCCTCGGGGAGGATGCGGTTGGCGATGACCGCGTCCACCGGATAGCCGAACAGCGAGAGGTAGGTATAAGTGCGCTGGGCCTCCTTGATGACCATCTTCTCCGGGTTGAGGACCAGCCGCACCGAGCTCACCTCGGGGTTGCTGAAGAGCTGATGGACCTGCTCCAGGCGGAGGAAGAAGTCCTCCACCGAGTCGTAGATCCGGCGGTCGGGCAGGGGCAGGCCGGTGAGGGCCTTCATGATCGGGCGGGCCACCGCCGTGGCCTTGCGCTGCAGGGGGAAGAGACGCTCCAGCCACCAGCGGGTTATGTCCGGGAAGGTGAGCATGCGCAGGGTCTCCCCGGTGGGGGCGCAGTCCACCACGATGACCTGGTAGTCCCCCGCGTCGTAATGCTTCTTTATCTGCAGCAGGCTGAACAGCTCGTCCAGTCCGGGGAAGGCCATCAGTTCCTCCACCATGATCTCCTCGATGCCTCCCCAGGCGAAGACGTCTTCGATATAGCCCTGGATGATCTCCCAGCTCTGCTCCATCTCCGTGAGCACGTTTATCTCCTGCCCCCAGAGATTCTTGTCGATGCGGGTGGGCTTGTGGCCCAGCTCCATGTCGAAGGAATCGGCCAGGGAATGGGCGGCATCCGTGCTGATGACCAGGGTCTTGGCGCCGCGCTTGGCCGACATCAGGGCGGTGGCCGCGGCCACGGTGGTCTTGCCCACGCCTCCCTTGCCCGTGTAGAGGATTATCCTCAAGAGTCCCATCCTTTCAAAAGTCCCGTCGGGCGCGGTTGTTTCCAGCGGCCCGCATCTTCTTTAACATTAGCCATATATGTTAGCACAGGTAGGCCGGGGCCGAAGATGGATGCGCCTTCGGCCAGGACCTCGGCGGACACCACGTCCTCGGAATCAAGAGGACGCGCCTTTCCAAGGGAAGCTGGCGGCACCGGGTCCCGCAGTCATTCCGCGGGAGCAGAGAGCGGGTATGCACCGCCTGAGGGCGACTGTGTCGCCCGGTTGTTAAAAACTGTCGTGCTGGATATATAATTGTACATAGGATCGAAAAGGGGCGGACCGTGAAGAAGAGAAAGATCATGGTGGTCGAGGACGAGCCGGTGATCGTCCAGCTCTTCCGTCTCAACTTCGAGATGCGCGGCTTCGAGGTGGTGGACTGCGACTACACCGCGGACATGGTGGAACAGGCCCTGGACCAAGCCCCCGACATCATCATCCTCGACCTCCTGATGCCCTTGAAAAGTGGGGTGACCATCCTTAAGGAGCTCAAGGCCGACGGGCGGACCGCTTCCATACCGGTGGTCATCTGCTCGGTGATGTCCAGGCCGGAGGAGCGTCAGCAATGCCTGGACCTGGGAGCGGCCGACTACATCACCAAGCCCTTCGACCTCAAAGAGCTGGGGGAGGTGGTGGAAAAGGCCCTGGATGCCGCCTCCCGACCGGCGGTCCGACCCCTGACCCAGCTCCAGGACCCGCCGCCGGAGGAGCTCCGTCCCTGAGGTGTCACTTTCGGCCGACGCCTCCCCCTTTGACCTTCCTGGAAAGGTTGTTTTGACCGAGACTTTCCTCAGAGATCGCGCGGCCTCAGGTCGATGACTCGGTAGGCCTTGAGAGCCACCGTGGGATCGTAGATCTCCTCCATGGCCACCAGTTCCACCCGGCAGCGCATCTCCACCGCGGTGAGCAGGCGGTCCTGTATCTCCTTCTCCACCCGTCCCGCCTCGTGGCCCTCCTCCAGGGAAACCTTGACCACCAGGTCGTCCGGCGAATAAGGATCGGTCAAATCCTTCTTGGTGAAGATGATCTGGTATTCCTTCACCCCGGGGGTGTTGGCCACCTCGTCCCGCAGTATCTCCGGGTTGATGAGCGTGCCCTTCAGTTTGACCAGCTCGGAGGTGCGCGTGGCATAGGTGCTGCCCACGGCGATGACCGTGCGCTCCCCGTTGCGACCGCAGTGGGGGCAGGTTTCGTGGGTTATGGCTCCCAGGTCGCCGATGGCATAGCGCAGCAGCACCGTGCCCCGCCGGTTGAGATGGGTGATGCAGATGAGGCCGCGCTCCCCGTCCGGCAGGCGCTTTCCCGTGGCCTCGTCCACCACCTCGAAGAAGTAGAGGTTGGGCGCGGGGTTGTGACAACCGCTGAACTCGCAGCACTCCGGCATGGCTCCCTGCATCTCGGTGAACCCGTAGGAGTTGCTGATGAAGGGGTCCTCCGCCCCCATGTTCTCCAGGCGCCGCTTCATGTCCTCGCGCATGCCCTTGGGGGCGGCCTCACCCAGCGCTTGGATATGCTTGGTGGCGGAGAAGTCGCGTCCCTGCTCCTCCGCCCGCATGATCAGGCGGCGCATGAAGCTGGCGATGCCCAGCCATACCTCCGCACGGGTGTTCTCGATGACGTCGATGGCGTAATCCATGTTGCGGTGAACGGGGAACTCGGGGTAGGTCATGCCCGTGCAGCCGTAGGCGCTGAGGGAGCCGATGCCCATCACCCCGATGTCGCGGGCCCGGAAGAAACCGATGTGGGGGACCGGCCCCAGGGGAAAGAGGTTGATGCCCCTGGCATAGGGAGGGAAGCCGCCCAACTTGATGCCGCGGAAGATCATCATCCAGATGCCGTGCATGTCGTGGATGGTGTTCCAGAAAGCGGTGGGGACTCCGGTGGTGGAGCCGGTGGTGTAGGTGACATCGAAGACCCAGTCATACAGGGTGGGGTTGGAAAGCTTCAGGCGGAAGGCCTCCGGCTCCGCCATGTAGTCCTTCTTGTAAGTGACGGGCAGCTTCTCCAGGTCCTCCAGCCCTCGGATGTCCCCCCGCTCCAGGCCCATCTCCGCGAACCTGCGCTTGTAATGATCGTGTCCCTCGAAGACCAGGTCCAGCTGCTTTAGGAAGAGCTCGTTCTGCATGGCGTAGATGCGGTCCTGACTCCAGAAGGTGGGGTCGTCATCCTGCGCGTAGAGCGGGATGCTCTCGATATAGCGCCGGGTGTTCTCCGGGGTGACCGGGACCTTCTCGTACTTCCCCTCCCCCGCGGGGATGTAAAGGACGCTCATCAGCCGCAACCTCCTTTCAGGTGCGATTTACCCTCAGCCGACTGCCGCATCCGTATTATAGACCCCCGGCCGCATCGAGGGTGTATCCTGGTCCACCGGCGCCGACACCGAGCGGGAAACGCCCCTGGCAGGTCGCGCGAGGCGTCTCCTTCAGAGGAGCTTGCGCAGCTCGCGCTCCGCCCTTTCCACCTGTCGGCGCAGCTCCTCGAGCTCCTCGAGCTGCCTCTTAAGCAGCCGCCTGGTCTTGCCGGCCGCCTCACCGGGACGGCCGAAAGCGGTTCCCACCAGGCCCCGACAGCAGAAATCGGCCAAAGTCTCCACCATCTCCTCCGGATATCCCGGCGGCGCCTCTCCCCGGGCCTCGGTCAGCAACCAGTGGTAGATGAGGGAGGACATCAGGCCGATCATCCCGTAGGCCACCACCTCGGGGTTGCGCACGGAGAAGTCGCCCCGTCGCACTCCCTCCTCGATGACCGACCGGAAATCGCTTACCAGGGGCTGATAGAAATCGTCGTACTTGCCGGGGTTCTGCATCTCGATGAGGGCGGTCTCGCGGAAGATCACCAGATATAGACCCGCCTCCGCCCGGCAGAAGTCGAAGATGACCGGAACGGCCTTCCTCACCCTCTCCTCGGGGTCGTCGATGCCTCCGACGCTGGCTCCCAGTGCGCGGCGGAGGCGGCGCACCCCCTCCCTCACCACCTCCTGGAAGAGCTCCTCCTTTCCTCGGAAATAGAGGTAGAAGGTGCCCTTGCCCACTCCCGCCTCGGCGGTTATGTCCCCGATGGTGGCCTCGTGGTATCCCCGACGCGAGAAGACCTCGCGAGCCGCCTCCAGTAAGAGCTGTTTCTTCGGCCCGTCACCGCGTCCCAATCCTCACCCCCGATGAGATGTTCAACCGCCCCCGCAGCGCAACCCGGCATAAGCGGCAGGTGGATCGTGCTCAGTAAAGCGGAGGGCGCCACCCTGTCCCCGCCTCCATAAGCACGCGGGCATCCCTGCCGGCCTTTGCAACCGGCTAAGATGCCCTCGCTCCTTCCCTTGATGCCGTCTGTCCCGGGGACCGGTACCAGCTCCCCGGCCGCCTCCCTGCGGACCCTCCGCGCGCAGCCCCCCTGACTAAGGACCACGCCCTTCCACAACCGGCGCTTATCCCGTTGGCAAGGGTACTGACCGCGCGTTCAGGGAGCATTCTATATCGCCCGCAGCGATTGGTCAAGTCCCCGTTAAAGAGCCAGTTTTTTACGACTGAACGACTGGTCATCAACGGCGGACGCAACCTTGCCCTGGGCCCCAACGGCAACCCGGGCGGGGAAGGGTATGAGCACCGTCGCGGCCGGAGCCGCGGCCCCCTCGCCGATGCTGCGGAAAACCGCGAGCGGGGCGGGAGCAAAGGCGAGGCCCGGCTCGCCCTGCAGCTGTACCACCAGCTCAACCCTCCCCGGGCAGGCCAAGGGCAGGGCCACCGTCAGCCTCCCTCTCACCGCCGCTCTCACGGCCGCGCGCCGGTCGAGCAGGCAGACACCGTAGAGGGTCTGGCCATCGAGGGAGATGGCCCGGGCGTGCAGGCACCTCTGCCCCGGCGCCTGCCGGGGCGGCAGGGCCCGCAGCCGTAGCTCCAGATGCAGGAAATGCCTTCCCGCCTCCAAACAAAGGACCTCGCTGCTCCAGACGCCTTCCGTTTCCCGGAAGTCCAGCTCCCACCGCTGCACCAGCGGCCCTGCTTCCATTGCCGCGGAAGCCCGCTCGAAGAGGAATGGGATCCAGTCGCCCTTGCGCATGGTGTCCACCGCCTCCCTGACCTTTCTCTCCGGGGCCTGGCGGCGGGCGAAACCGAAGCGAGAGAAGAGGGCATTCCAGTAGTCCTGCGAGGCGATGGTCACGTGGCCGTGGAGGGGGTAACCGTAGTGGTCCCGTTCCAGGGAGCGGAAGGGGGTGAGGTCCACCACCGGCTGGAAGAAGGGAGGGGACGACCCGTCGGGCCGCGGCGCGTGTTCGGGTCCGAAAGCGGGCAGCCCCAGAGCGGGGATGGTGGCCAAAACCCACCGGGCCGCGAGGCGGCGGACCTCGGCCAGGGCCCGGTCCAGCTCGGGGGGAGGGATATGCTCCAGCGTCTCCATGAGGACGAGGACGTCAAAAGCGGAGTCGGGGAAGGGGAGGTCTTGGCAGCGCCCCACCTTCAGCCAAGGCCGCACTTCCTCGGGGGCGGTGGCTACCGCGTACTCGCTCAGGTCGGCTCCCCAGGCCTCCACCCCCTCCCGGCGCAGAGCCCGGACCAGGAAGCCCTTGGCGCACCCCACATCCAGCGCCGTCCGCGCCTCCAGGAGCTCTCTCACCTGCACGGCCAGCTGCCGGAAGTCATCCACGTCCACGTAATGGTCCCCGTACCCGCTGTACTCCCAGGGGTCCTTGGGTGCATCGAAATAGGAACCGCCGTAGAAGTCGGTGGTCTGCAGCCGGCGGTAGACCAGGCCGGGAGCCAGGTCGCGCACCCGGCGCACCAGGGGGCTGGTGCAATAACGGTGGCGCAGTTCTCCCCACTGCCTAACCAGGTGATAGCGGGCCACGCAGAGGAAGCGCCAGAGGCGCGTCCCTCCCAGCAGTCTCTTAGCCGCCCGCTTGACCGATGAAACGTCCACGCTACCCCCTTTCCGCCACCCGGCGCCGCAGCCGCGCATAATGCAGGTAGCCGTGCATGGCCAGGGCGCATAAACGCAACTCCGGGAAAACCGGCACCCCGATCTCCTCCATGCTCCGGTCGAACTGCTCGAAGAAGCGGCGGTCGCCGAAAACCCAGGAGACCACCGCCTTATCCTGCCGGCCGAGGAGCTCCCCCATGGCCGCGAAGGGGTAATCTCTCACCATGCGGGAGGCGAAGGGGAGCAGCAGGAGCCCGTCCACCCCCGGATCGCTTAGCACGATCTCCACGCTGCGCTCCAGGGCCGCCAGCCCCCTCTGCTCCACCGCCGGCCAGATGTCCACCGGATTGGAGGGCCCCATCCATTCGGGAAAGACCTCCTGCCGCAGGCGCTCCAGGGTGGAGGGAGCCAGTTCCGCCAGGCGCAATCCGGTCTCCTGCAGCAGATCGGAGAGTACCACCCCGCCGCCTCCGGTCACGGTGATGACCGCCACCCGGTTGCCCCCAAGGGTGGATAGGCGGAAGGGCTCGGGGTGCAGGGAGAAGGCCCGCCCCAGGGCCATCAGCTCGCCGAAGTCGCTCACCCGCAGGACTCCCGCCTGGCGCAGCGCCCCCTCCACCACCTCGTCGTTGCCGGCCAGGCTGCCCGTATGGGACAGGGCGGCCCGGGCGGACTGCTCGCTCCTGCCGGCCTTGAGGACGGCCACGGGCATGCGCCTCGCGGCCCGCCGCACCGCCTGGAGGAACTCGCGCCCCCGCGTCACCGATTCCAGGTAGAGCACCACCGCCCGGGTGGGCTCGTCATCCGCCAGGTAATCGAGGACGTCGGTTTCGTCCACGTCGGCCTTGTTGCCGATGGCGCAGGCCTTGCTCACCTTGAAATACCCCGCCAGGAGGTACTGGATCATGAAGCCGGCCGCCATCATCCCGCTCTGGGCCACGATGGCCAGGTTGCCGGGAGCCACCCGCATGCTCATGCCGGGCAGCCGCATGAAGGGGGTGAAGAGGGGCGGGTCGGAATTGACCAACCCGGTGCAGTTGGGTCCCCACAGGCGCATGCCGGCCCCCCTCGCTATATTCACCATCTCCGCCTGCAGAGCAGCGCCATTTTCTCCCACCTCGGCGAAACCCCCCGATTCCACCAGCACCGCCCTGACCCCTCGCTCCGCGCAGTCGCGCACCACCCCCGGTACCCGCTGGGCGGGCACGAACACGATGGCCAGGTCGGGGGCCTCGGGTAGCTCCCTCACCGAGGAGAAGCAGGGTACCCCCAGCACCTCCTTTCGCCCCGGGTTCACCGGCCACACCTTCCCGGGGAAACCCTCCAGCAGGTTGGCGATGATGGCGTAACCCCCCTTGGCCTGGTTGGGAGTGGCTCCCACCACCGCGACGCTGCGCGGCCGGAAGAAGAAATCCAGCGGCTGGCGGGGCTCATCCTCCTTCATCCTTCCCTCACCCCCGCGAACCGGGCCGGGGCTTGAACGCCACGAACACCAGGTTCTGGGCCCACGGCCGGAACAGCCTTCCCGCGTACATGGAGGCCCGGACCACGGGTCGGTGAACCGGCCGGTTGCAGCGGAAGGGCAGGAGGTCTATCCAGGGGCCGCGGCGGAAATAGTTGAAAAGCCACTCAAGGTAGATGCCCTCCCGGTGCGCCACCCGGAGCCCCTCACCCTGGAGCATCTCGAGGATCTCGCGGTAAGCCATCTCGCTGATGTGCTCGGGGTTGACCGGTTCCTCCGACTTATTCAACACGTTCATCAAGCGGCGCTTGTTGGGAGTGCTCATGATAATGACGCCGCCGGGCTTCAGCACCCTCAGCCACTCCCGCAGACCCTCGCGGGGACGCGGGAGGTGCTCGATTATCTCCCCGGCGAAGACCGCGTCGAATTCGGCGTCGCCGAAGGGGAGGCGGGCAGCGTCACCCACCACCCATCGGTAATCGGGCGCCTCCTCGGCCATCTTGCGCATGGCCGCCTCGTCTAGGTCGCAGCAGGTGACGTGGAAGGGCCAATCGGTCCGGCAGCAGCGGATCAGGCTGTAGCCGGAGCCCACGTCCAGCACCTCCGAGCCCGGCGGGATATACTTGCGGAACAGCCGCCGAAAGACCCTCAAGCGATGCCGGTGGAACTCGTCCAGCACCAGGTTGGCGGTGCTGTAGGCGGTCTCCTGGTGTTCCTCGCGCGAATAATAATCGGAGAGCAACGAGGTGTCCCGCACGT
>Ga0209162_1002319_pt1 | contig 16964 bp, 16 predicted proteins | sample YNPNPMetaG_FD_187121 | JGI IMG/M metagenome (GOLD analysis project Ga0209162, IMG submission 187121) | Anoxygenic and chlorotrophic microbial mat microbial communities from Yellowstone National Park, USA - YNP NP MetaG (SPAdes) (version 2) ... | reverse complement strand
TTCGATCTCGACACGGATAGAGACCTCCTCGATAGGCCGGTCGGAGAAGCGCTCGGTGTCCAGCGGATAGACATAGCGGACGCGGCCTTCTTCCATAGGGAGAACCTGGGTGTACTCCAGTTCGACACGCCGCTCGCCGCCGGGGGGAATGGGGAAGATGCGCAGGCGCAGCGCATCGCGCCCGACGTACTCCAGGAGCGCCGGGTCGCGTCGGTTGCGGACGATCTCCTCGTAGATGGCGCGGGCCTGTTCGGCATCCAGCACCTCCGCCGTCATGCGCTCCCCATCCACCCACATCGTGAAGTCGGAGACCACTGCCCCCTCGGGCACAGGGAAGATATAGGTGCCCTCCACCTCCCAGTTGTGCTCGTTGACGAAGAGTTGATCAACGTGCGTGGTAGCGACCTGGTCGGCGATGGTCACCGTCACGCGGTGATAGCGGATGGTCAGCCAGTCCGGCTCCGGAACCGGTGGCCAGGGGGGCGGGCACGGCACGATACAGGGCGGGTCAGGGATGATGATGCCGTCGGCCAGGGCCGGGCTGGCTGCCGATAGCAGCGCCACAGAAACCACAACAGCCACCAACAGACGACGTGCACTCATCACTCTCCTCCTTCGGACGTCGAAGCAACGGGTTCACCTTCTGGACGTTTCAGGAGGAGAAAGGGTTCCACGCACGGCCGGGCGTAGGCGTAGAGGCGTAGAGGCGTAGCATTGCTACGCCTCTACGCCTATGTCTGCCACACCCCTACGCGGCACGAGAGGCGCGACGGCGCAGGAACAACCCCGCCACCATCAACAGCAGGCCGGCGGGGATCAGCCCCCAGGGGAGCACGGATGAGCCGCCCGATTCCGGCAGCAGCGTCACGGCAGGGGCAACCTGCGGCGGATAGGCCGCCCCCACACGCGGCAGGTGGATGAAGGTATACCCTTGCAACGCCGGGATGGCCTGAGCCGTGGCCGAGACGTTGGGGAAGGGGTAGGCGGCCTGCCAGAAGAAGCCGCCGCTGGTCGGATCATAGAGCACCGCCAACGCGCCGACCGGATCAGTGCCGGCAGGGGTCCAGTTGGCCAGCGGCTCGCCCGCCGCCCGCAGCGCCTGGAGCACGATGGCGGTGGAGTTGGCATCGGTGTCGGTGCCGTAGGGGGAAGGGCTCTGATAGGGGAAGCCGCCGTCGGCGTTCTGCACCCGCTGCAGGTAGGCGAACGCCCCGCCGATCTCGCTCCGATGGCCGGTGACCAGAAGGGCCTGGATGGCCAGAGCGGTGGTGTTGGTGTCCCCTGTGCCGGCGACGGTGCCGCCGAAGAGCGCCCAGGCTCCGTCGGTGGCCTGGTTGGCCAGCAGGTAGCGGGCTGCCCCATCGGGTATGGGCCGCCCGGCGTTGAAGAGCGCCACCATCGCCAGCGCCTGGTCAAAGATGTTGCCGCCGTAACTGCCGCTGGCCTCGTCATAGGCCGCCTCGATCTCCGCCAGCAGGTCGTGCCCGGCGAAGGCGGCGGGGTCCTGACCGGCGGCCAGCAGGGCCAGGGTCACCTTGGCCCGCCGGCCCACCGTGTCTGCCGCGCCAGCGGCCACCTGGGCCGCCAGGTAGTCCAGCGGCGAGCGATCGGCGGAGGAGCGCCAGGTGCTGGCGTCCTGTCCGGCAGCGGCGATGGCCAGCACCACGTCGCAGGTCGTGCCCAGGTCGGAGCCGGCGGCGAAGCCGTTGGTGAAGCCGCCGTCGGCCTGTTGTTGGGAACGCAGGTACTGCAACCCCCCGGTCACCGGGTCATCCGCCATGACCGGCAGGGTGAAAAGGGACAGCAGCAGCGCTGCCAATCCGATGGCTGTCCAAATGCGGGACATAGGAACCTCCTTGCGATGTCTTGATACTACAGACGAAAAGGCCCTCCCCCTCACGTCCGTTGGGGAAGGGCCAGGTCAAGCCGAATGCCCTCCATGCGCCACCCCCTTTCCGCGAAGGTTTCCGTGTGCGCCGGCAGAGGCGGGTATCCTGACTCTTCTCGCCTGGCGAGAACTACAGTTGCGGGACAGCGCCGGACTTGGACCGGCTTCCCCCATTGTGCCCCTGGCATCCGGGCTTCGGGGCACCTCTGCCGAAGCAGTATGCGGTTGTCGAGCGGGATTATAGCAGAATAAAGCGAAGTGTCAATCGGGGTATCAGGTGACAGGCACCTGAGAGATGCCTGTCACCTGTCGGCTGGCGCCTCAACAACGATGCGCACATCCACCGCCCATGCGCCGGTCCCTGCCGGCCCGACCAGGAGTGGGTTGAGGTCCACCTCCGCTACCTGGGGCAGGTCGGCCAGGAGTTGTCCCACGCGACGCAGCGCGTCCACCACGGCGGCCACATCTCCCGGAGGGCGCCCGCGCACGCCAGCCAGCAGCCGTCCCGCTGCCGTCTCGGCGATTATCTCCTCGGCCTCGGCGGCGCTGAGCGGCGCCAGGCGGAAGGCCACGTCGCGCAGGGCTTCCACGTAGAGGCCGCCCAGGCCGACCATCACCAGTGGCCCGAACTGGGGGTCCCGCTGCGCGCCGACAATGATCTCCATCGCCGGAGGTTGGCCCGCGCCGACCATGCGTTGGACGAAGCCCTGTTCCCCCGGTCCGATCATGCGCGTGAAGGCGGCGCGCACGGCCTCCGCGTTCTCCAGGCCCAACGCCACCCCACCAGCGTCGCTCTTGTGCGTCAGGCCGGGGGCGACGCGCTTGAGCGCCACCGGGTAGCCGAAACGACCGGCCAGCCCCGCCGCCTCGTCAGCGGTGGCCGCCAGGCCGGAGGGTGGCACGGTCAGACCATAAGCCGTCGCCATTTCCGCCCCGACCTGAGGGTCCAGGACTCCCTTCCTGCCATCCACCAACCCTTCTGCCCGTGCGTGGTCTATCCCCGGCAGCGGTTCGGCCTCTGGGAGCGGGTGAGCGCGGATGTGGGCGTACTGCCACAGCGCGCCCAGGCCGACGGCGGCGCGGCAGGGGGTGAGATAGTGCGGGACGGCGTGGGCGTGCAGGGCACGGGCCGCCTCGCGGATGCCGCCCCCGCCGGAGATGCAACAGACCACCGGCTTGTGCGCCTTGCCAGCGGCGCGCCCCACCGCCCGGGCGACGTCCTGGGGCGGAGTGATGGCCTGGGGGACATAGACCGCCATCACCCCGTCCACTTCTTCCGCTGCCAGCAGCACCTCCAGCGCGGCGGTGTACTGCTCCGGCTGCGGGCCGCCGAGCATGTCCACCGGGTTGCCGGTCATCGTGCCCGCCGGACAGACGGCGCGCAGCCGCTCCTGTGTGGCGAGGGTCAGATCGGCCAGGCGCAGCCCCGCGCGGTAGAGGGCGTCACAGCCCACCGCCGCCGGCCCGCCAGCGTTGGTCAGCACCGCCACGCGCGGACCCGCTGGCGGCTGACGGTAGGCCAGAGCGATGGCCGTGTCCACCAGTTCTTCCAGCGTCTCCACCGGGATGGCGCCAGCGCGGCGGCAGGCGGCCAGGAAGGCCTCCTCCGCCCCGGCCAGCGCGCCGGTATGGGAAGCCACCGCGCGCGTCCCGGCCGGGGTGCGTCCCGCCTTGAGCACCACCAGCGGTTTCAGCGCTATCAGCCGACAGGCCGCCTCCACGAACCGCCGCCCGTCGGGCAGCCCCTCGATGTAGGCGGCCACCACGCGGGTGTGCGGGTCGGCGGCCAGCGAGTCCAGGGCGTCCGCGGCGTCTATGTCCGCCTGATTGCCCAGGCTGACGATACGTGAGAAGCCGACCCCCACCGCGCTGGCCCAGTCCATCGTGCCGCCGCAGACCGCCCCGGAGTGGGAGACGAAGCCGATGCTCCCCGGCGCGGGCATGGTACGGATGAAGGTGGTGTCTATCGCCGCGCGGGTGTCGAGCACCCCGACGCAGTTGGGGCCGATGAAGCGCAGCCCGTAGCGGCGGGCCACGGTGCGCAGTTCCTGTTCCCGCTCCCGGCCGCCGGCGCCCAGTTCGCTGAAGCCGGAGGCGATGATCACCGCCGCGCGGATGCCTCGCCGCCCGCACGCCTCCAACGCCTCTGCGGCGTGGTCGGCGGAGAGGGCGATCACGGCCAGGTCAACAGGGTCGGGCACCTCGGCGATGGAGGGGTAGGCGCGCAGGCCCATCAGTTCCTGCGCCTTGGGGTTGACCGGATAGACTGGCCCGGTATAGCCGTGGGTGACCAGGTTGCGCAGCACGCCGGCGCTCAGTTTGGTCGGGTTGGCGCTGGCGCCGATCAGCGCCACGCCGTGGGGGTGGAAGAAGACCTCGAGGGGGTCGTCCATCCTTTCACTCCTTGCGTAGCATCAGCAGCGCGCCGATCAGCGTGCCGACGGCCGCGACGATGAAGACCAGGGGGTACCCCAGGTAAGCGCCCGGCCACAGGCTGTTGAGGCCGTCAATCAGCGGGCCGACCAGACGGGCCAACGCCGCCGAGCCAGCGGTGGCCAGGTTCGAGAGGCCCAGATACTTGCCGGCCTCCTCCTGGGGGATCAGGTCGGTCGCCAACGCCCAGTTGACACTGACGAAGATGCCGGTGGCTATGCCGATGGTGCCGCCAAAGACCAGCAGGGCGGGAACGGTGCGGGCGAAGGCGACCAGGAAGATGCCCAGCGCCGCCAGCACGCCGGAGAAGACGTTGAGCGGGCGGCGGCCAAAGCGGTCGGAGAGCATGCCGGCAGGGAAGACGAGCACCGTCAGCGCCACGCCGATCACCGCCATCAGGTTGCCGGTCGTGCCGGCGGCATCTGGCACGCGCAGCACATCACGGATATAATACTGGGCAAAGCTCTGCACCACGTAGATGCCAAAGAGGATGAGCAGCCGGGAGAGGATGAGCCGGCTGTAGGCCGGATAACGGCGCAGGTCCACGCGGAGCAGGTCGCGAAGAGGGTTGCTGACAGAGGCGAGGGGGCGGGTGGCGGGCGGCTCGTGTGTGCCCAGCAGGGTGACCAGGCAACTGGCAACCAGTACCGCGCCGATGACGATGAACGCCAGCAGCACGTTGCCGGCGCTCATCAGTTGTCCCGCCACCAGCGAGGCGATCACCAGCCCGGCCATGTCGAACAGGTTTTTGAGGCCAGAGGCCAGACCGCGCCGCTCTGCCGGCACCAGATCGGGGATCAGTCCCTGGGCCGGGCCGTGGGCGGTGTTGGAGGAGGTCTGGAGCAGCAGGTAGCCGACGAGCAGAGCCCAGTACCCTCCTGCCAGGGCCATAATGGCCAGGCAGAGCAGGTCAACGAGCGTGCCGGCAGCGATCCAGGGACGACGGCGGCCCCAGCGGGCGCGCGTGCGATCGCTGAGGGCACCGGAGAGGGGTTGGACAATCATCGCCAGGATCAGGCCGACGAAGGTCATCCCGCCCAGGTAGGTGTTCTTCAGCGCCTCCGGCACGAAGCGGAGCAGCAGCGCTGGCAAGACGATCGGGTGCAGGCTGTTCCACATGAAGGCCAGGCCGAACCAGTACACGTTCATGAGGACATAGTCACGGGTGCGCATGCTCCCTCCTTGCAGTCGTTCCGTTGGTCACTGACCACGGACCACGGACGACGGACCACGGACGACGGACCACCGTCGTCCGGATGTGGTTGGTTGCCCGTGGTCTGTTGTCCGTGGTCCGTCGTCTGTCGTCCGTGGTCTATCGGAAAGGTGCGCCGCAGATGATCTCATCAGCATCCTATCGGCTTTCTGGCCGTTTCGTGGGCCATTTCCTGTGGGGGTTTGTCACCGGCCAGGGCTGCTCCTTCGTCCGCCACGCGCGGCTGGCCCTGGCAGGGCAGCCCATTGAGGTGGTGGGGGAGGAACACGTCCCGCCACGCGGCCCCTGCCTGGTGGTCTGCAACCACTACAGCCGACCCGGCCTGGGGGCCTGGTGGACCGCCATCGCGGTCACCGTTGCGGTGGCCGCCGGCCGCGCCGCCGACGCCGACCCCGAGGTCCGCTGGGTGATGACGGCAGCGTGGACCTTCCCTGGCAGCCCCTGGCGGCAACGGCTGCTGACGCCGCTGACGCGATGCGCATTTCGGCGTGTGGCGCAGGCCTATGGCTTTGTCAACATGCCGCCGATGCCCCCCGATCCCGCGGAGGTGGAGGCCCGGGCATCGGCGGTGCGGCAGACGGTGCGACTGGCTCAGCGCGCAGCGCGAACGGGCGGGATGATCGGCCTGGCCCCCGAAGGGCGGGATGTGTTGGAGGGGGAGGAACGCCTCCCATCCGGCGTGGGGCGGTTCATCGCCCTGTTGGTCGAGGCCGGGTTGCCGCTCCTGCCCGTCGGCGTGGCAGAGGCGGAGGGAAGGTTGCGGCTGGTCATTGGGCCGCTCTTTATCCCCGCCCTTCCATCACAGCGCACGGCGCGCGACCAGGCGGTAGGCCAGCAGGTCTTGGAAGCGATAGACCGCTGCGTCCACGCCGCCGCCTGCGGCGGATGAGCCGCCTACTCCGTCGGAGCGCTACTGCCCTCCGGCGGCTTCTCCCCTTCCGCGGGCTCCTGCTCCGCGTCTGGCTCCTCTTTGTCTTCCCAGCCGATGATCCAGACGCACAGGCCGGCCAGGCCGATGGTGGCGACGATCAACGCCGCCCACTGTCCCGGCAGCAGGCCCACGTCCCGCGCCGACCAGATGAGGATGATCACCATGCCGATCGCCAGGACGAACCAGGAGGTCAGCCGGGGATGCCGCTTGACGAACGCCACAAGTCCAGACATGAGGCTCCTCTTTGCTATAGGCTCAGGTTGCTTCAGGCCTCTGAATGCCGCCCGCCAACGCATAGGGATGCGTCGGCCACGGGGTTATTCGGATAGGCTCCTAGACGGGAGTCTGTATCATCTCCTCACGCAGCTGCTTGAGCATCACCTGCTCGTCCACCGAGCGGACCTCTCGGGCCACCTCGCGCCAGGCTCGGGGCAGCGCGGCGACCTCGCGCAGTTCGTAGCCGAACGTCCGCCAGAAGTTCAGGAGTTCGGGCGGCGCGTTGCGCGGCAGGAAGAGCACCGCCGCCTCGCACAGGAGTTCCCGCGCGGCCTCTTCCATAGCCGTGACCAGAGCCCGTCCGACCACCAGGCGCTCGCTGGCCGGCCAGACCAGGAAATCGGTGACGCGGGCCACCAGGTTCTCCACCTGCCAGCCCAGCAGGCCGACCATCTGCCTGTCCCGCTCCGCCACCAGGAAGCCGACGGTGCCGAAGCGGCGCTGCACCTCGTCTTCGGTGACCGGGCGCTCCGTAGAGCGGGCGCGGTTGACGAAAGCGGCAATCTCTCCTGCCTCCGTCAGTCGCGCACGGCGTACGAGAATCTCAGATGCCAGCATCGTACTACTGCAGGTTCTCCAAATCTGCAAGGTCCTGAAGCCGTCCTGCGGCTTTCTTGCTCTTCTTCAGATTCTCCAGATCAATGAAGTTCACCGTCACATCGTCAATCACCACTTCCACTCGTGACGCGTAGCAGGTCTCAAAGTCAACGCCAGCGGGAGTGGTGATCAGGTCTATTCGACTTGGGGGATAGCCAAGCTGAACAACCTGGTCAGGCACGAGAAAGTCAGCAGCCTGCAAGCCCAGAGAGCCAAATCCGAATTGCTCCAGCGCCTTGACTAGGTTAGCGGCGTTGTCTGGGCTCATCTCTATCCAGATGTCAATATCTTTGGTGTAGCGTGGATAGCCGTGCAGCGCAACTGCGTAGCCACCGATGACCAGATAGCGGACACGGTTATCGTTTAACGATTGAATAAACTCTCTGAAGTCTTGGCTCAGCACCGTATCTCCAAAGATGGTACTCGCGTCGGACTTGCTCTAGCGCGGCGAGGCGAACCTGATAAGGCTGTGTCTGCCAGTAGGCGAAGTCGCTCTTCTGCTCTTGCAGTCTGATCTTGACGAGAGATTTCTGGATGCCTGGTGTTGTCTTCATGCGTGCCTCTTGCGGCTCAACGTTCGCCTGACCCCAATTATACCCCAAACCCCCACCTATGCCACATCCCCTTCGCTCCGTTCCCGCGTCACCCGGTTCCATGCCTCCTCTACCTGCCTCCTCGTCTCCTCCAGGCTGCTGTCGGTGGTGATGACCACATCGGCGCGGGCGAGTTTCTCCTCCTGCGGCGGCTGGGCGTGGACGCGCAACAGGGCCTCCTCACGGCTCAGGCCCCGGTCGGCCATCAGCCGCTCGACCTGCCGCTCCGGCTGGCAGGTGGTGACCCACAGGCTGTCGCAGGCCGCGGCCATGCCGGACTCGATCAGTTTGATCGCTTCGACCACGACGGCGCGGCCGGGCGCGTCGGCGATCCGCTGGCCCACCTCGGCCAGCACGGCGGGGTGGAGGATGGACTCCAGCCGCGCCAGGGCTGCCGGGTCGGCAAAGACCACCGCCCCCAGCCGGCTGCGGTCGATCTCCCCATCCGCTCCCAGCACCTCCGGGCCGAACGCCGCGACGATTGCCGCGTGGCAGGGCGTCCCGGCGCGCATGGCTTCGTGGGCCACGCGGTCGGCGTCAATCACCGTGGCGCCCAGTTCGGCGAGCATGCGCGCCACGGTGGACTTGCCCGTGGCGATGTTGCCGGTCAGGCCGACGAGAAACCGCCCGTTCACGCCAGTTCCTCCCAGCGCTGCAGACTGGCCTCGAGTTCGGCGTGCAGTTGGCGGTACTCCACGCCCAACTCAGCCACCCGTTGGACCTGTTGCGCGGCGCTGGCGGCGGCCAGTTCGGCCTCCAACTGCGCCAGCCGGCTTTCCTGCTGATGGATAGCCTCCTCGAGTTCGGCGCGCAGCCGCTCGCGTCGCTCCGCCTCACGTTCACTGGCCCGCCTGATCGCACGCTCTGCTTCCCGTTCCCGTCGCTCCTCCAGGTCCTGTGGAGGGCCGGTCATGGGCCGTTGCGTCTCCAGCCAGGCGCGGTAGGCATCGTACCCCTCGTCGAACACCCATAATCTCCCTCCGGCGATGGCCCAGATCCGGGTGGCGAGGGCGCGGATCAGGTAGCGATCGTGAGCCACCAGCAGTACCGTGCCGGCGAAGGAGAGCAGGACCTCCTGTAACACCTCCTGGGAGGGGATATCCAGGTGGTTGGTCGGCTCGTCCAGCAGCAGAAGGTTGGCCCCCTGTAGCGCCAGCACCGCCAGGGCGACGCGCGCCTGCTCGCCGCCCGAGAGGTCGCCCACGGGCTTGAAGACGGTGTCGCCGGAGAAACGGTAGCGGCCCAGCAGGTCACGCGCGCGGCTGACGCTGGGCAGTCCGGCGTCGAGGATGGTGTCCAGCACCGTCTTCTCGCGGTCCAGCCCGGCGTGGGCCTGGGCGAAGTAGCCGGGGCGGACGCCGGCTCCCAGGCGGATATGGCCGGCCAGCGGCTTCACCTGGCCCAGGATGGTGCGCAGCAGGGTGGTCTTGCCCGCGCCGTTGGGGCCCAGGAGGGCCACACGCTGACCACGCCGGAGTTCGATCTCATCCACGGTGAATAGCGGGTTGGCGGGGTCGTACCCCACGACCAGACCGTAGAGTCCCACCACCAGGTCGCCGCTGCGCAGCGGGCGGCCCAGGTCCAGGCTGAGCGGCTGTACCTCACGGGGGCGCTCGACCCGCTCCAGACGCTGCAGCCGCTTCTGCCGTCCCTGCGCCTGGCGGGTGCGTTGACCGGCCATGTAGCGGCGGATGTACTCCTCAGTGCGGGCGATCTGCTCCTGTTGGCGTTCGTATTGTTCCTGCTGCTGCGCCACCCGCTCCTGTCGTTGCGTCACGTAGTGGCTGTAGTTGCCGCGATAGGTGGCGAGTTGGCCGAAGGAGAGTTCCCAGACCTGGCCGGCGACCTGATCCAGGAAGGCGCGGTCGTGGGCGACCACAATCATCGTCCCGCGCCAGGTCTTGAGGTAGCCCTCCAGCCACTCGACCCCTGCCAGGTCGAGGTGGTTGGTAGGTTCGTCCAGCAACAGGAGGTCGGGGTCCTCCAGCAGCAACCGGGCGAGCAGGGCGCGCGTGCGCTGGCCCCCGCTGAGGTAGGCCAGGGGGAGGTGGAAGTCGTCGGGTGTGAAGGAGAGACCCGCCAGCACCTGCTCGATGCGGGCGGGGTACGAGTAGCCGCCGGCGGCCTCGAAGCGCTCCAGGAGCGGACCATAACGGGAGAGCGCGGCTTCACGCCGCACGGGATCGGCCATCTCTGCTTCCAGCGCTCTGAGCCTTTCCGCCTGCCGCTTCAGGTCGGTGAAGGCGACCTCTACCGCGTCCCAGAGCGTGCCCTCTCCCTCGAGGTGGGCCTGCTGCGGCATATAGCCAATGCGCAGGCCGCGCGCCCGGCTGAGATGGCCCGCCGTGGGGGCCTCCAGTCCGGCGATGAGCCGAAGCAGCGTGGTCTTGCCGGAGCCGTTTGGACCCACCAGGGCGATGCGCGCCCCGCGGGGGACCTCGAACGACAGGTTGCTGAAGACGTCTTGCGGGCCGTAGGATTTGCTCAGTTCGGAAGCGACAATCAGGGACACAGGAGGGGATTATACCATGAAAACACAGATGGGCAGGAATTCGCTCTTTCCTGCCCATCCTTGTTTGGGCTGCCCTATCCGTTCGTCAGCCCATCTGCGCTTCTACCGGATGTCGTAGACCACCTGGACGCTGACCGAGACGGAGAAAACGCCAGGGGTAACGGTAGGGGCAGCGACCGCCATCTCGCCACCACCACCCACGCCGCCCATCGGCATGTAGCCGCCGCTGGTCTCCATCACCAGCACCGGGCTGCCCAGGGAGATGTCCAACGCCTGCGCCATCGCCTCGGCGCGGGCGCGGGCGTCGGCCAGGGCCTCCTGGCGGGCCTGCGCCACGAGCGCGTCGGTGTCCTCCACGCCGAAGGAGACCTCGGAGATGGTGTTGGCTCCAGCGCCGACGACCGCCGCCAGCAGGTCGCCCACCCGCGTCAGGTCGCGCAGCGTCACGCGGATGTAGTGGGAGACGTGGTACTTGATCTCCCCGGTGGGCGTACCGGTCTGCGGGTCATAGATGCTCTCCACCCACAGGCTGTAGCCGGTGGTGCGAATGTCCTCCGCGGCGATGCCCAGGCCCTGCGCCGCAGCGATGGCGCGGTTGATGCGCCCGGCGGCGTCGTCCACTGCTCGAGCGGCGTCGCTATCGGACAGGTCCACGCCGAAGGTGATGTAGGCGACCTCCGGCTCGGCGCTTGCCGTCCCGGTACCGACCACGACCAGCCCTTCGGTGGGGGTGGCGTAACCAGAGGAGGTCCAGACAACCCCACCGCCGCCCCCCAGCATCTGGGTCTCCTCGCCAGCGGCCAGCGTGGCCTGCGTCCCCGCGCCGCCGCACGCGGCCAGGGAGAGGCTCAACAGGACCAACAGGGCAACGTTCACGATTCTGCCTTTCATTTCGCTATCCTCCTCAAGGAAATCATCTCTGCCAATGTAGACGTTGCCAGCCTTCTGCTGGTTCCATCATCTCTCCGTGTCTCCTTGCCCCCCTCTCTCCCTCGTGTTACAATAACCTCATGCGCAGGCTTCGTCGGTTATGGATGTTGCTGCTGGTCTTCGTTCTGACCTTTCCTGTAGCAGCGCAGGAAGAGGACCCGGTGACGCTGCTCTACGACCTGGTCAACCAGGCCCGGCTGGGCAGCGGCTGGGTGCCCTACGGAGTGTCCACGGAACTGACAGCGGCGGCGCAACGACACGCTGACGATCTGGCGGGCCACCGCCTGATCTCCCACATCGGCTCTGACGGCTCTCGCGCTCCGCAGCGCATCGCCGAGGCCGGCTATGCTGCCTGGGGGAACGGTCAGGAGGTGGGAGAGGCCATCTGGAGCGGTACGGGTACCGTTCAGGAGGCCTTCGAAGGGTTGATGGCTGACCCGGCGCAACAGGAAAGCATCCTCAGCCAGCGCTATCGGGAGATGGGGGCTGGCGTGGCCTACGACGCTGCCGGACGAATGTACGTCGTCCTCACCTTCGGCGCGCGGCCCAATGTCCTGCCCATCTTCATCAACGACGGGCAGCCGACAACGGAATCGCCACAGGTGGCGCTGCGGCTGAGCAACGAGGAGGCTTATCCACAGGGAGAGGGCACCATCTTCATCGGACGGGCGGTTGAGATTCGCGTCAGCAACACCCCTGACTTCGAGGCCCAGCCCTGGCAGAGGTGGGAGCCGCTGGTCGCCTGGGACCTGCCAGAAGAGGCGGGAGAACACACGGTCTACGTGCAGTTCCGCGACGGTGCGGGGCGGACAACGGTCTCCGCGGCCACCATCACCCTGGTTGGTGAAGGAGGAGAGGTTCCTCCTTCTCCTTCGCCCGCCCCTGTCGTTACCGCTGTGTCACCGACGCCGGTGGCCGAGACGCCAGCGCCAGCGCTGACCCCTCTCGTCACGCCAGAGCCGCTTCCTTCCCCAACTGTGCCGCCGCCTGTCCCCACACCGACCCCTATGTGGCTCCCGGGTGGCTGGACCGCCGAGCCCGCGCACGGTGAGTCTGGAACCGACGGCCTGGTGGTGGCGATCGTCCTGCTCCACCTGGCAGCCCTGCTGTTGGCGGGTTCCCTGGCGCTGCGACGTCATCCCGGGCGAGGGGAGGAAGGTTGATGCTGCTGGACAAGGCTGCTGAAAGGCGCTATAATCTTCTTCCAACCCTGCATGATTGGAGAGGTCATGCGCTGTCCTGAATGCGGATACGACGTACCCGAACCGCTCTCCCTCTGCCCACGTTGCGGAACGAACGTCGAGAAGACCCAGCCCATGAAGCGGCGTTGGGGTCGCAAGCGCCGTCCGGCTCCCCCACTGGATGAGACGCTTCCCCTGCCGATTGCCGAGGTCCAGGAGGAGGCCAAAGAGCCCCCTTCCGCGGCGCCTCGCCTCACGCTTTGGCAACGGGTGCGCGTTGTCCTGATCGCCCTGTTGGCCTTCCTCTGCCTGATGGTTGCCTCTACTGCTGTCGGGGGTTACACTGGCCTGCGCCAGGGGCAGGAGGACCGCGCGGCCACGCTCTCCGCAACCACAGATGAACACTACCGCGCTGGCCTCGCTCACCTGGATGCGGGGGAGTTCGAACTGGCCATCGCCGAGTTCGATTATGTTCTGCGAATCAACCCCAACCATCCGCTGGCGGCCCAGGGGTTGGCGGAGGCGCGGGCGCGGCTGGCGGCGATGCCCACTCCTACTTCACAGGCGCGCGAGGGCATCATCCGCGAACTGTACGGGCGCGGCCGCACGGCCTACGAGGCGCAGAACTGGGAGGAAGCCATCGCCGCGCTCAGCCAGCTGCGCGCCTTCGACCCGCAGTACGAGACAGATGCGGTGACGGATATGCTGTTCGAGAGCCTGCGTAACCAGGGGCTGTCCCTTCTGTCCGCCAACCGCCTGGAGGAAGGTATCTTCCTCCTCGACCAGGCGCAGCAGATTCACCCCCTCGACGAAGCGGTACTGCGCGAGGTGGAACTGGCCCGCCGATACCTGACCGCCGTCGACTACTGGGGGGTGGATTGGAGCCGCTGTATCGAGTTGTTCGAGGGGCTCTACGCGCTGGCTCCAAACTACCAGGACGTGTTCAGCCGGCTGTTCGAGGCGCACGTCCAGTATGGCGACCTGTGGGTGGAGCGGGGAGAGATGTGTCCCGCGGCGGAGCAGTATGACGAGGCTCTGGCGATGCGGGCGGATGCGGAGGTGACAACGAGACGGGATGAGGCCGCCGAGGTGTGTGCCGTCGCCACGCCCACCCCCATCGCGCCGCTCACCGGCACGCTGAGCACCACCGCCACGGTCTCCGTGCCGGGCTTCATGGCCGGGCATCTGGCCTTCCCGGCCTACAACTCGCAAACTGGCCTGTATGACATCTATGCCCTGTTCGCTGATGGCCGATTGGTGCGCATGGCCAGCGGCGCGGATCAGCCTTGCTGGCAGTGGGGCAGCGACCGGCTGATCTACCGCAACCGGCTCTCTCCCGGCATCTCCATGGTCCAACCCGGCGGCCAGCCAGTGCTCCTGCGCGCCGACGCGGGCGCGGCCTGGCCAACCCTCTCTCCTGATGGGAGCCGCTACGCCTACTCCGCCCGCGACGCCAGCGGCGTCTCGCAAATCTACATCGCCCCTACCGACGGCACCGCCGAACCGACCGTCCACGCTCCCGGTTGGGCGCCGGTGTGGGGGCCCTCCGGGCTGCTGGCCTGGGCCGGCTGTGAGCCTGGAGGGGGAATCTGTGGCATCTTCGTGGACAACCCCGACGACAGCGCGCCGCCCACCCGCCTCACCGCCAGCGCCGACGATACCGGCCTCCACTGGGCTCCCGGCGGTGGTTCGCTGGCCTACATGTCCGACCAGGCCGGCAGTTGGGACCTCTACCTGCTGGGTGTCAACGGCGGCGTGCAGGTGATCACCAGCGATCCGACCATCGAGGGATTGCCCGCCTGGTCGCCCGACGGCTCTGCCGTGGCCTTCATCTCCTACCGGGAAGAGCGGTGGGGTATCTACCTGCTGCAACTGGGCACCGGGAATGTCCAAAAGATGATAGACCTGGGCGTCACGCTGTCGGATTGGCAAGACCAGCGGCTGAGTTGGTCGCCGTGACCTTGACGGGTTGGGCCAACGGCGGTATACTTGGCGGTCGGCGGGGCGTAGCTCAGTCCGGTTAGAGCGCCCGGTTTGGGACCGGGAGGTTCGCCGGTCCGAATCCGGCCGCCCCGACAGTTATGTCTTTGCGGGCGTTGCAAAATGGTATTGCCGCAGCCTTCCAAGCTGCCGTTGCGGGTTCGATTCCCGCCGCCCGCTCTCAACGGTCCAGCCCGAAGGGCCCATAGCTCAGCGGTCAGAGCTGCCGGCTCATAACCGGTCGGTCGCAGGTTCGAATCCTGCTGGGCCCACTCCTTCCCCGCACCCGGCAGCAGAACCTGTCCCACCACGCCCCGGAGTATCAAGATGACCTATACAGATGCCTACGATCGTCCGATCCAGTACCTGCGCGTCTCGGTGACCGACCGCTGTAACCTGCGCTGCGTCTACTGTATGCCGGAAGAGGGAGTGCCGCGGCTCGCCCACGAACACATCCTGCGTTATGAGGAGATCGTGCGCGTCGTGCGCGTGGCCGTGGAGATGGGCTTCGTGCACATCCGCCTGACCGGCGGCGAACCGCTGGTACGCCAGGGGATCGTAGACCTGGTGGCAGAACTGGCGGCAATCCCCGGGTTGGACGACCTCTCGATGACCACCAACGGCATGTTGCTGCGCCACTACGCCGCGCCGCTGGCCCAGGCCGGGCTGCGACGGGTCAACCTGAGCCTGGACACGCTGCGACCGGAGCGGTTTCACAGCCTCACCCGCCGGGGGCGGCTCGAGGACGTGCTGGAGGGGCGACGGGCAGCCCTGGCCGCAGGGCTGCGGCCGGTGAAGGTCAACACGGTGGTCATCCGTGGCCTGAACGACGACGAGGTGGTGGACCTGGCCCGGCTGACCCTGCAACCCGACTGGCACATCCGTTTCATCGAGGTGATGCCGCTGGGGGCCGGAGGGGACTGGGCTGGCGACGGGGTTGTGCCCTCCGCGGAGATTCGCGCCCGGATCGAGGAGGCGCTCGGCGTGCTGCTGCCCGCCGAGGGGGATGGGGCCGGGCCGGCCCGCTATTACCGTCTGCCCGGCGGGGCAGGAACGGTGGGCTTCATCAGCCCAGTCACCGACCACTTCTGCCACGCCTGCAACCGCCTGCGGCTCACCGCCGACGGTCGGCTCCTGCCCTGCCTGCTTTCCGACGCCGCTATTGACCTGCGGGCGGCGCTGCGAGGCGGCGCCGACGACGAGGCCTTGCGTGACCTGTTCCGTCAGGCCATCATCGCCAAACCGCGCGGCCATCACCTGGCGGAGGCGTTCAGCCCTCCCCACCGCTCGATGTCCCAGATCGGCGGTTGACAGTCACCCCCGGATGATAACGAGGAGAATATGCCCCTGACTCACGTGGATGAAACCGGCGCGGCGCGCATGGTGGACGTGAGCGACAAGTCCCCCACCGTGCGCCAGGCCGTCGCCGCAGGCGAAGTGTGGATGCGGCCGGAGACGCTGGCGCTCATCCAGTCTGGCGGCCTGCCCAAAGGGGACGCATTGGCGGTGGCGCGCCTGGCTGGCATCATGGCCGCCAAGCGCACGCCGGAACTGATCCCCCTATGCCATCCGCTGCCCATCACCGCTGTGACGGTAGATTTCGCCTTCGACGAGGCCCGGTCGGTGGTGGAGATCACCGCGCAAGTACGCTGCACGGGGGTCACCGGCGTGGAAATGGAGGCGCTGACGGCGGTGAGCGTCGCTGCGCTGACCCTCTACGACATGTGCAAAGCGGTGGAACGAGGTATCCGCATCCAGAACATCCGCCTGCTACGCAAGAGCGGGGGGAAGAGCGGGGACTGGGAACGCGAGGATGCGGAGACGCGGAGATAGGGAGACACGGAGAATGGTAGGAGAGGTAGTGGCGGTGTGCATCAGCGCGGAGAAAGGGACGGCGAAAGACAACGTGGGCCGGGCCCTGCTCCGTGTGGATTGGGGGGTAGAAGGGGATGCTCACGCCGGGCCGTGGCATCGCCAGGTGTCGCTGCTGGCCTGGGAGTCCATTGAGAAGATGCGCGGGCGGGGGCTGGACGTGCGTGAGGGGAGTTTCGCCGAGAACATCACCACGCGTGGTCTGGAACTCTACACCCTGCCGGTGGGCACCCGTCTGCGCTTGGGCGCGGCGCTGGTCGAGGTGACGCAGATCGGCAAGCAGTGCCATACTGGCTGCGCCGTCTTCCAGGCGGTGGGGGACTGCGTGATGCCCCGCGAGGGGATTTTCGTCCGCGTGTTGGAGCCGGGGGAGGTCGCGGTGGGGGACCGAATCGAGGTGCTATCCTCCCCCCAGCCCGGCTAGGAAGTCGTGGATCGCCCGGGCGGTCTGGGCCGGGCGCTCGAACGGCAGCATGTGGCCGGCGTCGCCGATGACAGCACAGCGGGCCTGCGGCAGACACCGCTGCACCCGCGCCTGACTGGCTGGGCGGAAGGTGT
>Ga0209162_1002317_pt1 | contig 16979 bp, 15 predicted proteins | sample YNPNPMetaG_FD_187121 | JGI IMG/M metagenome (GOLD analysis project Ga0209162, IMG submission 187121) | Anoxygenic and chlorotrophic microbial mat microbial communities from Yellowstone National Park, USA - YNP NP MetaG (SPAdes) (version 2) ... | reverse complement strand
CCATCCCCCCAAAGACACAAAGGCCACAAAGGAACGCGAAGGAAACGGATGTGTCTTGGTGGTTTTCAACAGGCTCTCAGAAGAGGGAGGATGATGGAGCAACAAACAAAACGATCGGTTTACCTGGACCATGCGGCCACGACGGCGGTGGACCCGCGGGTGGTCGAAGCCATGTTGCCTTATTGGACGACACGGTATGGCAACCCGTCGAGCATCTATGCTCTGGGGCGGGAGGCCCGCCAGGCGCTGGAGCAGGCACGGGAGACGGTGGCCGAAATCCTGAACTGCGCCCCGACCGAGGTGATCTGGACCAGTTGCGGCACCGAGAGTGACAACCTGGCGTTGCGCGGCGTGGCCTTTGAGCGACGGCACCGCCTGAAAAAGAACCACCTGATCACCTCGGCCATCGAACATCACGCCATCGGCCACACGATGGAACAGTTGAGCAGGTATTTCGGCTTCGAGGTGAGCTATGTGCCGGTGGACCGCTATGGCCTGGTGGACCCGGCCGAGGTGGAAAAGGCGATCCGGCCCGACACGGCCCTCATCAGCATCATGTATGCCAATAACGAAGTGGGCACGATCGAGCCGATCGCCGAGATCGGGGCCCTGGCCCGCGCGCGGGGCATCCCCTTCCACACCGATGCGGTCCAGGCCGGCGGCACGCTCAGCCTGGATGTGCAGGCGCTGAATGTCGATCTGCTGTCGCTGTCGGCGCACAAGTTCTATGGGCCCAAGGGGATAGGGGTGTTGTATGCACGCAAGGGGGTCCCCTTCCTGCCGATGCAAACCGGCGGCGGCCACGAGCGCAACCGGCGGGCCGGTACGGAGAATGTGGCCTACGCCGTTGGCCTGGCCACGGCGTTGCGGCTGGCCTATGATGAGGCCGAAGAGGCCAACAGCCGGATCGCTCGCCTGCGCGACAGGCTGATCGCCGGGGTGCTGGAGCGCATCCCCGACAGCCAGCTAACCGGCCATCCGACGCAGCGGTTGCCCAACAGCGCCAGTTTCGTCTTTCGCTACGTGGAGGGGGAATCCATCCTGCTCAACCTGGACCTGATGGGGGTGGCAGCCAGCAGCGGTTCTGCCTGCACCAGCGCCTCGCTGGAACCGTCACACGTGCTGACGGCGATGGGCCTGCCCCACGAGGTGGCTCACGGTTCGCTGCGGCTGACGTTGGGCAGGGAGAACACCGAAGAAGAGATCAATTACGTGCTGGATATCCTGCCCGGCATTATCGAAAAGCTGCGCCGGATAAGCCCGTTGTACAACCGATAAACCGGGGCCAGATCGAGGGGTATCGCCCACCGCGCCGCTTTGTTTCGACAAAGCGGCGCGGCTGTGGTATACTTGTGTTATGTCTCTTGCAGATCTGACCTGCACCCGGAAGCGGGTCCTGATGTTCGGCGGCAAGGGGGGCGTGGGCAAGACCACCACCTCGGCGGCGACGGCCCTGCACTTTGCTGCCCAGGGGCGACGGACGCTGATCCTCTCCAGCGACCTGACCCCCAGCCTGTCGGACATTTTTGAAACGGCGATCGGCGCGGTCGAAACGCCCATCCCCGGCATCTCCAACCTGTGGGGCCTGGAGATTGACCCTGATGAGGTCATGCGCCGCTGGAAGCACAAGTTCGGCCCGGAGATCTATGAAGCCGCTCAGGTCTGGGTGGATATGCCCTACGACGAGGTGGTGGATTATGTCGGGATGGCCCCCGGCATCCAGGAAGAATTTTTGCTCGACTTTATCCTGGAACGGGTGCGCGATGGCCGCTATGACCTGGTGGTGTGGGATACCGCCCCGGCCGGGGATACCCTGCGCCTGCTGGAGCTGCCCTACAGGTTCCTCAGCCACCTGCGCCTGGCCCCCCGCATCTACCTGAACGTGCGCGACAAGCTCCAACTCGGGCAGGTTCCATTCCTGGAGTTGATTGACAGTTGGCGGCAGTTGTCGCAAGAGATCGCCAACTGGTTCCGCGATCCGGATCACGCCGAATTTGTGCTGGTGACCATCCCGGAAGCATTGGGGGTCTACCAGGCACGGCGGTTGGTGGCCGAGTTCGATCGGTTGGGGTTGACCATCCGCCACCTGATCGTCAACCATGTCATCACCGGGGCCGATTCAGAGTTTTTGCGCCGGCGGCAGGCCATGCAACGCCCCTATCTGGAGCTGCTGGCTGAGGAGTACGATGGCCGGATGACGATCACCCGCCTGCCCCTGTTAGCCGAGGAGGTCAAAGGGGTGGAGCGGCTGGCCAGGCTCGAAGAGCGGCTGTTTGCGCCATGAACCGGCGAGGAGGCAGGGTGGGAGCCGCCGGAGAACGGGTGGTCGTCGCCATGAGCGGCGGAGTGGATAGCTCGGTCGCCGCTGCCCTGCTGGTAGAACAGGGCTACCAGGTCATCGGGGTGATGATGCGCCTGTGGGCCGAACCGCCGGCTCCGGGCGGAGCCGGAGGGGAGAACCGTTGTTGCACCCCCCAGGCGGTGGAGGATGCTCGCCGCGTGGCCGCTCAACTGGGCATCCCCTTCTACCTGGTCAACTATGCCGCCGAATTCAAAGCCTGCGTGGTGGACTATTTCGTCGCCGAGTACAGCCGGGGCCGCACGCCCAACCCCTGCCTGGCCTGCAACCGGCACATCCGTTTTGGCCGCCTGCTGCGCCACGCCCTGGCCCTTGAGGCCGACTATCTGGCCACCGGCCACTATGCGCAGGTGGACCGGGCCGACGGTCGCTACCGGCTGCGGCGGGGAGCTGACCGGCAAAAGGATCAGTCCTACGTGCTCTATATGCTGGGCCAGGAGGAGTTGCGGCATCTGCTGTTCCCCGTCGGCAGCCTGACCAAGGAGCAGGTGCGGGGGATGGCCCGGCAGCGGGGTTTGCCGGTAGCGGCCAAAGAGGAGAGTATGGAGCTGTGCTTTGTGGCCGACGATGATTACCGGCGCTTCCTGCACGAGCACGCCCCTCAGGGGGTGCAGCCTGGCCCTATCCTCGACACGGCCGGGCGCGAGATCGGGCAGCACCAGGGCCTGCCGTTCTACACGGTCGGCCAGCGGAAAGGGCTGGGGATCGCCGCCGCTGAGGCGTTGTATGTCCTCCACCTGGATGTGCAGCGCAATGCCCTCATCGTCGGCCCGGCGCGGGAACTGGGCCGGCGGACCCTGCTGGCGGAAAATGTGAGTTATGTCAATGGAGAGCCACCTGCCGGACCCCTGCGGGTGCAGGCCAAAATCCGTTCCCAGGCTGCCCTGGCCGATGCCACCTGGAGCCCTTTGGACGGCGGCCAGGCCAGGGTGGAATTCGACCTCCCCCTGCGAGACATCACCCCTGGCCAGGCGGTGGTCGCCTATCAAGGGGATGTGGTGCTCGGCGGGGGGATCATTCGATTGACGATGGATGATTGACATGGTTCAGATGCCGGCCCTGGCCCTTTCCATCCTCCTGGCTTCGGCCTGGGCGGCCCTTTTTCACCTGTGGCAGGGCCGCCGCCTGCGCGACCTGCTGTTCTACTGGCTGGCCGCCGTCGTCGGTTTTGCCACCGGCCAGGTTGCCGGTCAGATGCTGGACCTCATCCCCTGGACAATCGGCCAGGTGCGGGCCATCGAAGGCAGTCTCATCGCCCTGCTCTTCCTCTTGATCGCCCGCTGGCTCATCCAGGAAGGCAAGAGCCAGCCTGAAACCCACTAAGGACACGAAGGACTCAAAGAATTTCTGCCATTTCCTTCTCATTCCACCGGTAAAAACCTCTGCGAACTCTGCGTCTCTGCGGTGAACAAGCAGTGTTCAGGTCAAACCATCGTTGTAGGACTAAGAAGCAAGAGGCAAGATGCAACATGCAATACCCAATACCCAATATCCAATACCCAAACCCCACCATCCGCCCGGCGCAGCCGCGAGACACCGCCCAGGTCTGGTTTGACGATGGGCGGGTGTTCGAGGGGCCGGTGGGCACGCCGCTGGAGGAGTTTATCCGCGTTGCCGGCTCCGACCCGAATGCGCCGACGGTCGCGGCCCTGATTGATAACGACCTGCGCGAACTGACCTACCGGGTGGAAGGGGATATCGAGGTGACGCCGATCACCATGGCCGACAGCGACGGCTTTCGGATCTATCGCCGCTCGCTGGCCTTCCTGCTGGTGATCGCCGTCCATGAGCTGTTTCCCGAAGCCACGGTCTATGTGGACCATTCGTTGACCTTTGGCGGCTATTTCTGCCAGGTGCGCGGCCGCGAGCCGTTCAGTGCTGAAGAGTTGGCCCGGATCGAAGCCCGAATGCGGGAGATTGTGGCTGCCGATGAACCGATCCTGAAGGAACGGGTGCCGCTGAATGAGGCCATTGCCCTCTTTGCCGCACGAGGGGATGACGACAAAGTCCGGCTCCTGCAGCGCCGCCGCAAGGATTTTCTCACCCTCTATCAGTTGCGCGGCTTCCGCGACTATTTTCACGGCTATATGGTGCCTTCCACCGGTTACCTGAGCGTCTTTGGCCTGCAGGACTACCCGCCCGGCTTTGTCCTGCGCTTCCCGCGCAGCGATCCGCCGATGTACCTCCATCCATTTGTGGACTATCCCAAGCTGGTGAGGGTCTTTCGTGAGTATGGTGACTGGCTGGAGTTGATGGGCATCCCGGATGTGGGGGCCCTGAACGAAGCGATCGCCGGGGAGCGGGTGCGCGAGGTGGTCCTGGTCTCGGAGGCATTGCACGAGCAGCGCGTGGCCCGCATCGCCGCCGAGATTGCGGCCCGGAACGATGGCGCGAAAGAGAGGGCGAAGGGGGCAGGCGTGCGGCTGGTGCTCATCGCCGGGCCATCCTGTTCGGGCAAGACAACCTTCTCGAAACGGCTGAGCATCCAACTGCTGGCCAACGGCCTGCGGCCTTTTCCCCTGGAGATGGACAACTATTTTGTGAACCGGGACAAGACCCCCCGCGATGAGCAGGGGGAGTACGACTTTGAATCATTAGGCGCGTTGGACGTGGCCCTGTTCAATGAACAGTTGCTGCGGCTCCTGGAGGGCCAGGAGGTGACCCTGCCCCGCTACAACTTTCAGACCGGGTTGCGGGAGGTGGGCGAGACGGTGTGCCTGCGGCCTGATCACATCGTGCTGGTCGAGGGCATCCACGGCCTGAATCCCGATCTGGTGCCCCATGTGCCTGCTGAGAGGGTCTATCGCATCTATGTTTCGGCGTTGACCCAGCTCAACATAGACAAACACAACCGCATTCCGACCACCGATACGCGGCTCATCCGCCGCATCGTGCGCGACGCCGCCCAACGGGGCTATTCGGCCCGGCAGACCATTGAGCGTTGGGAGAGTGTGCGGCGCGGCGAAAAGCGCTGGATCTTCCCCTTCCAGGAACATGCCGATGTGATGTTCAATTCAGCGTTGGTCTACGAGCTGGCGGTGCTCAAGCCGCTGGCCGAACCACTGCTGTTGCAGGTCCGACCTGGCAACCGGGCTTATGTCGAAGCCAAGCGGTTGCTGGCATTTTTGGACTGGTTCGAACCGCTGGGGACAGAATTGGTTCCTGATAATTCGATCTTGCGGGAGTTTATCGGGGGCAGCATCCTGCGGGATTTTCGGATCAGGTAGCTCGACAATGTTCAATGACAGGACTGACGCGATGGATGGCATGTTCACCACCAAGACACAAAGATTTCTTGGTCATTCTTCGTGTCTTGGTGCCTTGGTGGTCAGCCTGCCCGGTCAACGGCGTAACTCCTGTCAAGGTGGACCTCACCCCATCCCCCCGGGGTAGGGGTGAGGTCGAATCGAACATTGTCGAGGGAGATAGGGCCGGCCTTGACTGCCATCCCATTTGCCAAGAAGCGGTGATTATGCTATAGTTGCGGACGTTGTACAGAGGGGCTGACAGGCCATCAGGCACCCGTCCCTCTTCTTTCCGCCTGTGGCGTGGACCACAGGCAATCCCATGGAAAGGAGGTCACACATGAGGGAATACGAGCTGTACCTGATCCTCGATGCCGAGGCAGAAGAGGAGGCCATACAGGCCACCATCGGCAAGGTGAGCCAGTTGATCTCGGCTGGTCATGGCGGTACCGGCGGCGAGGTGATCCAGGTAGAGGTCCGGGGCAAGCGGCGACTGGCTTTCCCCATCAAAAAGAAGCTGGATGGCTATGATGTCATCATGACCTTCCAAACCCCGCCCCCTGCCCTGGCCGAGATCGAGCGTGTCCTCAAGCTGGACGAGAAGGTATTGCGCTATCTGCTCCTCCGCAGGGACGAGATCTGATCTCCACCGGAACTGTTCAGGTTGATGCCCGGTAGCCGGCACCTGCCCCCAATCGGGATGTGAGGCCCAAGGAATGAGCTGGATGATGGAGCAAAGGAGTGGTGGGATATGGCTCGAGGGTTGAATAAAGCGATGATCATCGGCTTTGTAGAGCAGGATCCAGAGATACGAGCAACGGCCAACGGTCAACCGGTCACCTCATTCAGCATCTCAACGAACCGGCGGTGGACCACCAATGCCGGCGAGACGCGCGAGTCTACGGAATGGTTCAACGTGGTGGCCTGGGGCAATCTGGCAGAGATCGCCAACCAGCGTTTGCGGAGAAACCAACGGGTCTACGTCGAGGGGCATCTGCAAACGCGGAGTTGGGAAGACGCAAGTGGTCAGCGGCGTTACCGCACCGAAATCGTGGCCAACAAGCTGATCCCGATGGATATACCGGATCCTCTGTCTCAGGAGCAGATCGCAGAGGAGGATGAGGGCCCTCCTCTCTGTCTCAACCAGGTGATGGTCATCGGCAATCTGGGACGGGACCCGGAGATGCGCTACACGCCAGGGGGTCAGGCGGTCACCTCGTTCAATCTGGCCGCTACCCGCACCTGGACCACCGCCGACGGAGATCGGCGGGATGCGACCGAGTGGTTCAATGTCGTGTCGTGGGGCAGCCTGGCCGAGATCTGCAATCAATACCTGAGCAAGGGGCGCCGGGTTTATATCGAAGGCGAGTTGCGCACCCGAGGCTGGGAGCAACCCGACGGTAAGAAGTATTTCCGCACCGAGCTGGTCGCCAACGAAATGATCCTGCTCGGTCCACGTCCAAAACAGGAAGGCATAGAGGAACCAGACAGGGACGAGCCTCCCTTCTAAAGGAGAACAGGATGAACAACGACGACTATTTCGAAGAAGAAGGCCCAGAATATGCAGGTCCACGGGCTCGGAAGTATGGTGGCCCGGGGCGTTTTGTCCGGCGGCGGCGAGTATGCGCCTTTTGTCTGGAAAAGGTCAAGACCATTGACTACAAAGATGTCAACACTCTGCGGCGCTATTTGACCGAGCGGGGCAAGATCAAAGGCCAGCGCAAGACCGGCACGTGCGCCAGGCATCAACGCCGGCTGGCGGTGGCCATCAAAAGAGCGCGCTATCTGGCGCTGTTGCCCTTTACGGCAGAGCATATGCGCCGTTACTGATCCTGCAACGATGGTTTGACCTGGACACTGCCTGTTCACCGGGGAGGCGCAGAGGTTTTTACGCCGCCTCAGCGCCTCGGCAGTGAGGGCAGATGAACCATCGTTGTTGGACCAGGCACGAAGGATGCGAAAAGGCAGAGAGGATTCGATGGCGAAAAAAGTTACAGCCGGGAAGCGCCCACCGCGCAAGGGAGAACCCCAACAGGCGGTCAGGCAGACCAGGAAACAGATTGCCCTGAGCCGCAAAGAGGCCCGGCAACTCCGCATGATCTGGCTCAGTGTCGGCGCCTTGGGCCTGGTCATCCTGTTTATCCTCGGCTTTGCCCTGGTCAGCGAGGTGCTGGTCAAACCTTCCAGGCCGGTTGCCCTTGTCAACGGCACCAAAATCCCGCTGGAACGCTATGAGGGCCTGTTGACCTATCGTCGCTACAGCCTGCACAACAGCATCAGGATGCTGAACCAGGAACTGAGCACGCTGGATCCGAACCAGCAGGAGAATGAGTTCCTGCGCTCCCTGTATGAACAACAACTCCAGCAACTGGAATCGTACCTGGGCACTGTGTCCCAAACGGTCCTGGATGAGCTGATTGAAGACGCCCTGATCCAGGAAAAGGCCCGGGAGGCCGGATTGGTAGTCACGGCCCAGGAGGTCACGCAGGCCATCAGCGACATGATCAACGACCAGGCCAGGAGCTCTGCCTCCGCCTCCCCGTCCACCTCGATCACCGACACCACCCGGCTTCCGACCCCGACGCCTCTGTCCCAGGCCGATGTGGATAAGGTTTACCAGGAAGCACTGGTTGGCATGAAGCTGTCAGATAAGGCGTATCGGACCATTGTGGAGCATAGCCTGCTGCGGCAGAAGGTGCAGGAGTTCCTTGCCAGCCAGGTCATGACCACCGGCCTGGTGGTTCATGTGCAAATGGTCCAGGCTGACAGCCAGGAAGAAGCCGATTCGGCCTTGAAACGGGTTGAAAGCGGAGAAGATTTTGCCATGGTGGCCAGGGAGGTTTCGACCGACACCCAGACGGTCGAAACCGGCGGGGACCTGGGTTGGGTGGCTGCCGGTCAGTTGAGCAGCCGGTATGGGGAGGCGGTGGATACGGCCATCTTTTCGATGGAGGCCGGCACAGCGCGCGTGGTGGAAAGCAACGGCCGGTTCTATCTGCTCCGGGTGGTGGAGAGGAATGAGAACGGCCCGCTGCCGGCCGAGGTGGTTTCCTCGCGGCGAAACAGTGCCCTCAACGACTGGCTGACAGCACGCCAAGCCTCGCCTGAGGTCCAGATCGAGCGGCTCTTGCAGCCAGACCAGATCCCGGCCGATCCCTTCACCCAGTAGGGCCACTGCTCGCAGTGGCCCGACGCCTCGTTTCAGCTAGCTGGCCTGGCGGGTCACCTCGATCACGTTGGGCAGGCGCTCGATCTTGTCCAGAATGCTGATGAGCTGGCCGATATTCGTGATCTCCAGGGTGGCGGTCAGGGTGGCCAGGTTTGTCTTTTGCACCGAGGTAGAGTTGACCTTGCGCATGTTGACCCCTTCTTCGGCAATGACCGTGGCGATGTCGCGCAGCAGGCCATCCCGATCCCAGGCCCGGACTTTGATGACCACAGGATAGATATGCTCTTGGGGCTGGCCCCAATCCACCTCGATCAACCGCTCCATCTCCCCCTTGCTGGTGCGGAGCAGGATGTTGGGGCAGTCCCATTTATGGATGGTCACGCCGCGGCCTCGGGTGACATAGCCGATGATGGGGGAAGGGTCGTCGGGCCTGGGTTTGCAACACTGCGCCAGTTGGGTATACAGGTCGCCCACCCCCTTGACCCGGACCCCTTCCGGCGTGATGGCCGGCGGAGGCGCTATCTCCTCCGGAAAGATCTCGTCGGGGCGCAGCACCTGCAGGACCCGGGCGGCCACCCGTTGCGAATTCAGATCGCCATAGCCGATGGCGGCAAAGAAATCCTCTACATTCTTGTAGTCAAAAAGGGCGGCGATCTCCTGGTAGGTCACGCTGTCGGTCAGGTTCAGCCGCTTCAGTTCCCGCCGGAGCTGCTCCCGGCCAAAGGCGATGTTCTCCTCTCGATCCTGCTGGCGGAACCAGCGGCGGATCTTTTGCCGGCTGCGTGCCGAACGAACATAGCCCAGATCGGGACGCAACCAGTCCCGGCTTGGCCCCCCACGTTTGGCGGTGATGATCTCCACCTGGTCGCCGTTCTTGAGCCGGTAGGTCAACGGCACGAGCTGGCCGTTCACCCGCGCACCCCGGCAGCGATGGCCCACTTCGGTGTGGATATAGTAGGCAAAATCAATCGGGGTTGACCCGGCCGGCAGGTCCAGCACCTTGCCCTTAGGGGTAAAGACATAGACCCGCTCCTCCAGGAGATCGGTCTTGAGGCTGTCCACAAACTCCCGGGCATCCTCCACATCGGAGCGCCAGTCCATCAGGGAACGGAGCCAGGCCAGCTTGTTCTCAAAAGCGACATCCCGCTTGCCCCCCTCCTTGTAGCGCCAGTGAGAGGCGATCCCGAACTCGGCGCGGCGGTGCATTTCCCGCGTCCGAATCTGCGCCTCGACGGTCTTCCCCTCCGGCCCCACCACCGCCGTATGCAACGACTGGTACATGTTGTCCTTGGGCGTGGCGATGAAATCGTCGAACTGGCCTGGGATCGGCTTCCATAGCGAATGAATCACTCCCAGGGCAGCGTAGCAATCCTGCACCGAATCCACGATCACCCGCAGCCCACGGACATCGTAGATCTGGTCAAATTCCACCCCCTTGCGCCGCATCTTGCGATAGATGCTGTAAATGTGCTTGGGCCGTCCTTCGACCACGGCGCTGATCCCCTCCAGCCGCAGGCGGGCCTGCAACTCGGCACACACCCGCTGGATATAACTTTCCCGTTCTTCCTGCCGCTCGGCGATCAGATCGCCGATATGACGGTAGGTATCCGGGTCGTAGTGGCGGAACCCCAGGTCTTCCAACTCCCACTTGATCTGCCAGATGCCCAGGCGGTTGGCCAGAGGGGCAAAGATCTCCAGCGTTTCGCGGGCGATCCGTTCTCGCCGTTCAGGGGGCAGTGAGCCCAGGGTGCGCATATTGTGCAGCCGGTCGGCCAGTTTGATCAGGACCACGCGGACATCATCGACCATGGCCAGGAACATCTTGCGCAGGCTTTCCGCCTCCTGCACCTCCATGTCGCGGCTGCCCATCTTGCTCATGGCGTCAATGTACGCCAGCTTGGTCACCCCATCCACCAGGCGGGCCACTTCGGCGTCGAATCGCTCCCGGATCTGGTCTATGGTCCAGCCCGTATCTTCCACCACATCGTGCAACAGGCCGGCGGCCACAGCCCGGTGGTCCAGGCCGAGATCGGCCAGCATCCGGGCCACCTCCACACAATGCTCGATGTAGGGCTCGCCGGAGGCACGCTTCTGCCCATCATGCGCCTCACGCGCCTGGATGTAGGCCCGTTCTACCAGCTCCAGCTCACTCCCTGAGAAATATTCTGTTGCCCATGCGAGCGCACGATCTCCCGTCACAGCCACTTCTACCAACTCCCTGCACTGCAACCCAGGCTTAAGCCTGAACTCCAGTATAGTACCCTGAACCCTCCCGCAGGTTAGAAAGGGGCTGGCAACCGATGCAGCCGGTCATCTGGGCGTGCTCGGGCCTGGTCATTGCGCCCCAACCTACGGGAGGGTAGGGAGTTACAGTATAGCGCAAAATCGGAATTTATGCAACCGCGTAATTACCTACCCCCGGCTGCCTGCCGCCGTGCCGATTGGAAATCGGCCTGTCTGGGCGCCTGGGGCGCCGGGCGTCGGCCTGCGCCGACGCGGAACCAGCGGTCGGCGCAGGCCGACCGAAGGCCTGCGGCCCCAAGCGGGCGACTTCAGCCGCAACGGTAGGTAGTTATGCAACCGCATCATTCCGCCCACTTGACCTCCCCTGGGAATGAGGGTATACTGGCCCGGCATCGAGAACCGATCGAGGAGGACCCGGCCCGGTGTTACCCATCGGACATATCGCCTATACCTGGGCAGCGCTGGCCTGGTTGCAATCGCGTGGGCGAGCTGCCGGCATAGACTACCGGGGGGCAGCCCTGGCCGCCCTGCTGCCAGACCTGATTGACAAGCCCCTGTCCCTGACCCTGCTGTCCGGTTCGGGGACCAGCCAGGGGCCGGCCCACACGCTGCTGGGCCAGCTCCTTCTGAGCCTGGCCGTTGTCCGATTCAAGCCTGCCTGGCGGCCCTATGCCCTTCTCTGCAACGGCCATCTGCTGGCCGATCAGATGTGGAACTATCCCCGGACTCTGCTCTTTCCCCTGCTGGGACGGTTCGATTATTGGAAGTTTATGGGCACGCCGCAGACGATGCTCCACGCCTATGCCGAGATCGCGACCCGACCGGCCATCATGGCCGTGGAGCTCCTGGGGCTGGCCCTGCTGGGTTGGGCCCTGCATCACAGCCGCCTGGGCGGCAGAGGTGCCTGGAAAGCCTGGCTGCTGACCGGCAACCCGGCGGCCGGAAAGGAGAGGGGGCACAGCGGATGCGGGTGATAGCAGGCAGCGCCAGAGGCATCCCCCTGCAAGCGGTTCCGGGCAGCAGCACCCGGCCCATCTCCGACCGGGTGAAGGAGGCCCTCTTTGACATCCTGGGAGGGGCGGTCGTCGGCGCCCGTGTCCTGGACCTGTTTGCCGGGACCGGCAGTGTGGGCATCGAGGCTCTCAGCCGGGGGGCCGCGCAGGCCGTCTTTGTCGAGAAACAGCCGCAGGCCATAGCCACCATCCGCGCCAACCTGCACCGTACCCGCGTGCAGGCCAACGCCCGCGTCGTCCAGGCCGACGTATTCCGCTTCCTGGCCGGCGAGCCTGAGCCTTTTGACCTGATCTATGTCGCTCCGCCGCAATATCAGGGGTTATGGAGCAAAACCCTCCTCGTCCTGCAGGCTCATCCCGGCTGGCTGAGCAGGACGGGGATGATTGTCGCCCAGATCTTTCCCAAAGAATTTGAAACCCTGGCGCTGACCCGTTTTCAACTCACCGACCAACGTCGCTACGGCAGCACCCTGTTATGCTTCTATGCGCCTGTATGTCTGATTCGTAACGATTCAGATGCCAGGCATAGCACCTGAAAGGGGGGGGATGGTTCATTTTCTCCTCGAAATTGGTTTACACTTTGGGCTGCTTCGAAAATCGGCTGCCTGCAACGCTGACTGAAAGTCAGCCTGTAGGGCCTGCGGCCACTGGTCGGCCTGCGCCGACCAGTGCGTCGGCGTAGGCCGACGCCCGGCGCGAAGCGCCCAAAGAGGCCGATTTCAATCGGGCGGCATCCGGTGCGTAACGCAAAGTGTCAACCAATGATGAACCATCCCAAAGGGGGAATCCAAAATGGTCAACCCGGAACGTCCGCGGGTGGTGATCGTCGGCGCGGGATTTGGTGGCCTGGCGGCGGTGCGTGGCCTGGCCGCCTCCCCCGCTGAGGTGGTATTGGTGGACCGCAACAACTATCATACCTTCCTGCCCTTGCTCTACCAGGTGGCGGCAGCCGAACTGGAGGCAACGGAGATCGGCTACCCGGTGCGGAGCATCCTGCGTCGGCTGCCGGGCGTTCGCTTTGTCATGGCCGAGGTGAAGGGGTTAGACCTGGCCGGGCGCGCGATCGAAACCAACGGTCCGAGGCTGACCTACGACTATCTCATCCTGGCTCCGGGCAGCGTGCCCAACTTTTTCGGGGTGGAAGGGGCCGATCAACATGCCTTCCCGCTCTATTCCTTGCAGCAGGCGGTTGCCCTGCGCAACCACATCCTTTCCCTTTTTGAGCAGGCAGCCCAGGAGCCGGAGCCAGAGATCTGCCGGCGAAAGTTGACCTTTGTCATTGTTGGCGGAGGAGCCACCGGCGTCGAGTTTGCCGGCGCCCTGGCCGAGCTGATCCGGGGCCCCCTGATCAAGGACTACCCGACTCTGAAAGTCGAGCAGGTGCAGGTTGTGCTGGTGGAGGCAATGGACAGCCTGTTGCCTGCCCTGCCTGAAAAACTGCGGACATACACCCTTGCCCGGTTGCGCGCCATGGGCGTTGAGGTGCGCCTGCAGGCAGCGGTGGCGCGCATCACCCCCCAGGCGGTGTACCTGCAAGACGGCTCGGCCATCCCCAGCGAGACGGTGGTCTGGACGGCCGGGGTGCGCGGCAACCCGCAGGTCTCCGCATGGGGGCTGCCCACCGCCCGGGGCGGGCGGGTGACGGTGCTGCCCACCTTGCAGGTACCGGGGCATCCTGAGGTCTATATTGTGGGGGACCTGGCCTACCTGGAGGAGGATGGGCATCCGCTGCCCATGGTGGCCCCTGTGGCCATCCAGCAGGGAGCGATGGCGGCCCGGAATGTGGTGCGGCAGATAGCCGGGAAGGAGCCTCTGCCTTTCCGCTATCGGGATCTGGGGAGCATGGTGACCATTGGCCGGAATGCGGGCGTAGTCAGGGTAGGGGGGCGCCAGGTGACAGGGTTTTTCGCCTGGATGGCCTGGCTGGTCGTCCACCTGGTCCGGTTGATCGGCTTTCGCAACCGCCTTTTTGTGCTCCTCAACTGGGCCTGGGATTATTTCCTGTTTGAGCGCGCTTCGCGCCTGATCCTGCCCCAGCCCTAAAAAGATCCCCTCTCACCGCAGAGCACGCAGAGAGCGCAGAGGGATCATAAAGGCCCCTGCGTCTCTGCGGTGCAAACCGGGACTTACGCCGGGCAGGGGTTCTCAGTGGATCGGCGGGCTGGCCGATCCTTCGATCTGCTGCTGTCTGGCGATATCCAACACTTCGCGCACCTTTCGGGCCAGAGTGTCCAGTTCGAACGGCTTGGCCAGAAAATGGACACCCTTGTGCAGCACGCCATGGTGGGCGATGACATTGTCGGTGTACCCGGAGGTGAACAGCACCTGCATATTGGGCCGGCTGATGCACAACCGGTCGGCCAATTCCTTCCCGTTCAGGCGGGGCAGGACGACATCGGTCAGCAGCAAATGGATCGGCCCCAGGTAAGCTTCGGCTATCTGGAGCGCCTCCAGCCCATCCCGGGCGGTCAACACCTGGTAGCCCTGGCTGAGCAGGATGTCGCGCATGAGTTCCCGAAGCCTGGTTTCATCCTCTACCAGCAACAGGGTTTCCGAGCCCCGGCTGGTCATGATCTGGGGCAGGTGTGTCGTCGGGATCAGCGCCTGCTCGGCAGTGCGGGGCAGGTAGATTTTGAAGGTCGTGCCCAGGCCCACCTCGCTGTAAACGCTGATGTGACCCTGGTTCTGTTTGACAATGCCGAACACGGTGGCCAGCCCCAATCCTGTGCCCTGGCCTTTTTCCTTGGTGGTGAAGAACGGCTCAAAGAGATGGGCCTTGACCTCGTCGTTCATGCCCACGCCATTATCGCTGATGGCCAGCAGGACATAGTCCCCCGGTTTTACCTCCAGATGCTGGATGGCATAGGTCGCGTCGAGCACCACGTTGGCCGTCTCGATGATCAGCCTGCCGCCGTTGGGCATGGCGTCGCGAGCGTTGACCACCAGGTTGATGACCACCTGTTCGATCTGGGTGGGGTCGCAGAGGACCGGCCACAGGCCATCTGCCAGGTGCATGATCAGCTCAATGTCTTCACCGATAAGCCGCCGCAGCATCGTGTCCAACTCATTCAACACCTGGTTGAGGTCCAACACGTGCGGCGTGATAACCTCGCGCCGGCTGAAGGCCAGCAGTTGCCTGGTCAGGCCGGAGGCTCGCTGGCCCGCATCCTGAATGCGTTGTACATAGGTCCACAGGGGATCTTCAGGGTGAAGCTTGCGCTCCAGGAAGCGGGTGCTGAGATGGATGACGGTCAACAGGTTATTAAAGTCGTGGGCCACGCCCCCGGCCAGCCGGCCAACCGCCTCCATTTTTTGTGCCTGGAGGAACTGTTCTTCCAGCCTGCGGCGTTGTTCCTCCAACCGGACACGGACCAACAGGCCGGATACCTGGGCCGCCACGCGTTGGGCCAGGTCAATCTCTTCAGGGGAGAAGGTCCGAGGCTCTGTGGCCTCTATCCCCAGCCAGCCTTCCACCTCATCGTCAGCCAACAGGGGCAGGAGCAACAACGACACGATTCCCTGCCGCCGCAGCAGGTCGTGGAGAGCTGCCTGACGGAGGTCAGCCTGGGCCTCCTCGGAGACCAGCGGCGTTTTGTGGATCAGCAGGTGTTGGGCGGCGGGGTTGCCCGCGACCGGGATACACTCACCCAGGCAGGACGGTTGTCCGGGGGCCAGATACCCGGCCATGATCACGGCTTCGGTTTTCTCCCGGTTGAACAGAGCGGCGGTGGCCTGGGGCACCTCAAAGGCCAGGGCCAGCTCGCGGCAAACCGTATTCAGAACCGATTCGAGGTTCTCGCCGGCGGCCGTGGCGGCGATGACCCGGTTGAGCAGGGTCAGCCGGGGGCGAGGGCATATACGATTTCGGGCACATTTTCAAACAGCGCACCATACAACGCCTCTTCCACAGACCTGCGCCCGATGCCATTTATACGTTTGATGTGAAATGTTATGCGCTGACGGTATAGGTCAGCACGTCGATGCCGAAGAAGCGGCGTAAGAACAGGCGGAGAATGACGCTGGTGATTTTGGCGAGGATACGGGAGCACAGGCCCTCTATCGTGCGGGCCAGTGTATGTTCGACAGAACGTCCGCCTTCTTTCAGAAGGTCATATGCACCCTCGATGCGTTCCCGGACTGCGTTGAGCAGACGGTCCAATTCAGGGGAGTTCTGCTTGTGCTGGTTTTGGCGTTTGGGGGTCTGGATATGAATCCCTTGTCTGGCCCACTCGGCTTGCCAATCTTCGCCGATGAAGCCCTTATCCGACCACACGGTGCTACCCGGTTCGAGGGTGTCGAGGATTTCGTCGGCGGCCTGTCGCTCATCTGTGTTGGCGGGGACGAGTTCAAAGGCGTAGGGGGTGCCATCCAAGGTAGTCAGCATGACCAATTTGTAGCCGTAGTACTTCATTCGGCGGGCGGCACAGTAGCCATACTCAGCCGAGCCATAGAAGTCGCTGTGACGCTTGTCACGCCGATATCCCACGACGATCACCGGGGTGGTGTCGAGCAGGAAGTGCCGCTCGAAGGTCACCCCCAATTCGGTGGCCAGATGTTTGCGCAACTCGTCCAGTAGCCCACGCAAATGGCGTGCTCGCCGGTTGAACTGACTCTGGCTCAACAACTTGGGGAACAAGGGCCGATAGTTGGCTCTCACGAACGCCACGAAACGTCGTTCACTGGTGAATTCAAAGAAATCGACACTGAGCATCAGCGTCAACATCTCGCTGTCGCTGAATTCTGGCTTCGCTCCAACTGTACGTCCCAGCCGTTGCTTGCCGGTGCTTTGGTACCAATCGTCGACGATGGCATACACGACGGTGAACAAGTCCTCGATTGAGATCAACATGGGATACCTCCGCTTGATTGATGGGATCGATAATAACAGATAAAAGCGAAGATGTCAAGACATCATTTCACATCAAACGTATTGTTTTCAGGGACTTTGG
>Ga0209162_1002315_pt1 | contig 16988 bp, 16 predicted proteins | sample YNPNPMetaG_FD_187121 | JGI IMG/M metagenome (GOLD analysis project Ga0209162, IMG submission 187121) | Anoxygenic and chlorotrophic microbial mat microbial communities from Yellowstone National Park, USA - YNP NP MetaG (SPAdes) (version 2) ... | reverse complement strand
GAGAAAATCGCACAATACATCGGGTCCGACATCGAAAAGCCGTTGCACGAAACACTCTCAGATCGTGAGTACGAAGTGCTATGCATGATCGGCGAGGGCAAAACTCCCACCGAGATTGCCAAATCCCTGTCGCTGAGCGTCAAAACCGTCAGCACCTACAGGTCGCGAATCATGGCCAAAATGAAAGTAAAAACCACCCCGGAATTGATCCGCTACGCCATCCAACACGGCATCACCAGATGACCAAAAAACCGTGGTCATTACCCCGCGTACCTCAAAATCGCCGCACGTAACCCACTGTTTGCCATCGCGCCAAACATACACCCCAACCTCATTTTCCTGCCACCCATTTTCCTGCCAGAAACATTTCTGCCCCCGATTTTTCTGCGAGGCCGCGAGTTTTCTACGCCCGCCGGTTCCAACGTCTCTTGATTTCGGCCTCCGCCGCTGCCGCAGAGATGAATTCTTCGTCTCTATCCGTTGCCAACATCGCCCCACAACGCGGACATATGACTCTTGCGTAATGCCGCGCTCGCCCGCGGAGGTCCATATTGGTTCCTTTGTCCGAGCGCGGATACGAGCCGCAAAACGGGCAGGGGACCAGCTCGTTGAGCTCGAAATCCGGCGTGCCGCGAGCCAATTGCGGACTTACAAGTTTTGAAAGGCTCGAGGCCAAACGGCCCATCAGCCGCAATTGCGATTTCTGTGACTCGGCCTGTTTAAGTGCGTGTGTTACCATGGAAAGCACAGTATTCTTGTCAAATGGCTTCGTGAAAAAGCCAATCGCTCCTCCTGCGATTGCCTGCTTCCGCAGCTCGTCATCGTCTCGAGCTGTAATGAAAATAATCGACACCTCGCGGTTTTCCCTTCGCAGATGCCTCTGCAGTTGCAATCCATCCATTTCCGGCATCTGAAGGTCCAGAATCAGGACCGCGGGATCGCGGTTCGCAAATGCACTTAGAAACTCGCTGGCACTGGTAAAAACCCGAATTTCCGCAGGGAGGCGGCGCAGCATCCGACTCAGCGCTTTCCCCACTGATTCGTTATCGTCAACAATCGCAATAACAGGAGGAGAAGTCATTGGTCCTGAGCTTTTACTGGAAGAGTTATGTGGAAAGTCGCGCCTTGACCCCGGTTGTTGACAGCCCAAATACGCCCACCATGGGCCTGAACTATGGAACGGCAAATGGCAAGCCCCATCCCCATCCCGTCGGGTTTCGTCGAGTAAAATGATTGAAAAATCACCTCGGATTTTCCGGCTGGCAACCCGGTACCAGTGTCAGAAACTGAAATCTGAACCTCATTGGGTGAGGCCATGCCGGTCCAAATGGTGAGCTTTCGTTCGCCCAAAGGCGCATCTTTCATGGCGTCAAGGGCATTAATCATGAGGTTCATTAGCACCTGCTGAAGTTGGATCCGATCGGCACTGACCTCCGGCAAAGACGGATTGGTATCAATCTGTATCGACACGCCCCTCATAATGGCGCGTTCCCTGATCAATGGAACCACTTCGTCAAGCAGCTTGTTGAGATTCAGCGGTTGTTTGGTGCTCTGACCCTTCGCAAGCAAAGCCCGCATTTTGCTGATAACCTCCGCAGCGTGGTTGATGTCTGCTATCATGTCCCCAAGTATGTCGCGCAACTCGCCCACATCCAGCACGCCCAGCCCAAGAAGATCAATGGCCGCCTCGGCATTTGTTTTGAGCGCTGAAAGTGGCTGACGCAATTCATGGGCAATCGCAGCAGCCAATTCGCCCATCAAGCTGACCCGCCCATACCGGTACATGTCATTGTGCAATCGCTGAATCTCAAGCTCCGCCCGTTTCCGCTTGGTGATATCGACATGTGTAACAACTGCGCCTCCTTCTTGACGCTTGAGGGGAGTCACAAAAAGCGTCGCCCACTGCTCGGCGTCCTTTCCATGCCCCTGGTACTCGAGTGAAAACTCGTTCTGTTCTCCCCTCAGAACTGCCCTGATGCCACATAGCGCGGCTTCCGCGGAAGTATCGCCGGTCTCTGCAGCGCGACGGCACACCTCCAAATAGTTGACTCCAACACCCGCCTTGCTCAACTCGACGCCGCTTTCGTCCGTAGCGCGTTGCCAGGATTCATTGACGGCAACAATAATGCCTCGCCGATCAAGAACTGCCATATGCCCCGGCAGCGAATTGAAAACCGCGTCAATAAACGCCCTGTTTGCCCGCAGCTCGAGTTCGACCCGTTCTCGCTCGACAATCTCCTGTTCGAGCTTGGTATTGGCCAGGAGCAAATCCCGCGTCCGTTCCTTGACGCGTTCCTCCAATTCGTCATAGGCACGTCGCAGTGCCTGTTCCGACCGCAACCGCTCGGAAATATCCCGTGCAACCAGTTGAATCATCGGCTCGCCATCCAGCCTGACCACGGCCACGCTAATCTCGACCGGTACACACGTGCCGTCCAATCTAACCACCGCACTGGTGGTCGGCGACGACCCAACCGAGCCCGAGCCGTCGTCTTTCGAGTTCTTTTCCAGCGCAGACTTGATGGACGCAACAAGATGATCGTCCAACCTCCTGCCTATCAGATCCGACGGCGATTCTGCACCCATTAACTTGAGCCCCGCAGGATTCGAAAACACAAATTCGTCGCCCGACAAAACATAAATTGCGTCCGGGGAAAGCTGAACAAGGCTTCTGAACCGTTCTTCAGACTCGCGCAGGGCAACCTGCGTGCGTTGATGAATACGTTGTTCTTCGGCCTCCCTTACAGCGCGAAGAACCGCCGACGGCAGCCGTTTCAGATTCGATTTCAGGATGTAGTCAAACGCGCCACTCTTGACCGTATCAACGGCAATTTCCTCCCCCATCCGCCCCGAAACCACAATCACAGGAATGTCCGGTCTCTTCCCATGAATGGCAGCAATAGCTGCCATGCCGTCATACCCGGGAATGCAATAGTCAACCACTGCCACGTCCGGATTAAACGAATCCAGCGACTCAAGCAGCTCATGCTCGGTTGCCGCACGCTGCCCTTCAAAACAAACACCACCCTTTTCCAGTTCGTGCCACATGAGCTCGGCGTCCGCCTCCGAATCGTCCAAAACCAAAATCCGAAGAGGCTCAACCCGATCCTGCTCCGCAATCACAGACTCGCCCTTTCTGCAAACGCCCGTCCCGATCGAGCCCTCCGCCCCAAGAACCGAATCACGATCATTCGACCCGTTTCCACCCTGGACCGCGACCGGTTCGAGGCTGTCCTGGCCGGACTGAGCATCGTCGTCAGATTGACGATAAGTTACCCCCGCAGGATTGGCAGCAGGCTCATCCGGAGCCCGCGCTCCGCAGCAAGTCTCGAACCCGCCTGTGAAGGTCTTTTTCATGCACTCACTATACTCGACGAATTCCTGGTCACATCGCCATGCATTGATCCGGCGCCCCATCCATGTGGCGCGTTTTTCAGAACCGATTGCACCACCATCAACAGCGTTTCAACTGTGAACGGTTTCGAAAGTGTTCCCTGAACCGCCAAAGCACGCCATTCGGCATGCGTCAGCCGCGAAAAATCCCCAGTCATCACGACAATCCGCGTTTGCGGGCTCATAGCACGTATCCTTTGAATCGTGGTTGCCCCGTCCAACTCAGGCATGACAAGGTCCGTCACAACCATGTCAATCTCCCCGCAACGTTCTGCGAACATGTCAATTCCCTCCATCCCGTTGGGCGCCGCCAGCACCCGATAACCAAACTCTTCGAGAGCGTTGGACACGACCGATCTCAACCTGGATTCATCCTCGATAACAAGGATAAGTTGCCCTTTGCCTTCCTCGAACTCGAGCTCTGCTGACGCGACCGACAGTTCGCCAATCCCGGCCGCAGGCAGATAAACACTGAAACATGAACCGCGCCCGGGAACACTATCCACCCGAATGAATCCACCATGACCGCGCACTATCGCTAGCACTGTCGGCAGTCCCACCCCAACCTCTTCCCCAGCCGGCTTCTTCGTTGTGCAGCACGGCTCGGAAATGTGCTCGACGCTTTCCCTCGGCATACCCGCACCCGTGTCAACCACGGACAGACAGACGTACCGGCCAGGACTCGCCCCGGGCACATTCCCCGCGAAGGCAGCATCGGTTTGTATATTCTCCGCCCTCAGAGTGAGCATGCCCCCGGACGGCATCGCTTCTCGGGCATTCAAACTGAGGTTCAAAACGATCTGGTGCAACTGCGAAACGTCCGCCAACACAGGCCAGAGCCCGGGCGGAGTTTCCACCCGAACCGTAATATTCGGCGCAAGCGTTTCGCTCAGCAAACCAGCAACATCTGTTAGAAAGGCTGTCATATCGACCACTTCACGCTTCGGCTCGAGGGCGCCGGCAAAGGTCAAAACCTGTTTGACCACCGACGCAGCCCGCCGAATGTTTGCATCTATCGTGTCCAACAAAGACCGCGCCGAACCGCCTCGCGCTTCGTCCTTGAGCAGGTGCGTCGCCGTCAACACCGGCGCCAACAGACTGTTCAGCTCGTGCGCAATCCCCCCGGTCAATCTCCCAAGGCCCTCCAATCGCCGCTGCTGCAACAGCGCGGTTTGTGATTCCGGCTCGTCAACAAAGACGAATTGCACACCTTCTCGCCGCAACAATTCGACGGCGCGATCCACATCCATTTGACTGCTTTCAAAGACCAGCATCCTTGTTCTCTTGACTACATCTTGCACATCCAAATCGCTCCCCGAGCATTCCTGCTCGATTAAATGCTCCCATCCCTCTGAACAATCCTCGGGGTCACAAAAATGACCAACTCCTTCTTCTGCCGGGCGTCATACGTGCCGGTGAACAGTTTCCCGAACAGCGGAATGTCCCCAAGGAACGGCACCTTGCGCACGTTCTTTGCCGTTTCGCTGTGAATAAGGCCGCCCAACGCCACTGTCATCCCATCCCGCAATCGAACAATCGTAGAAGCCTGCTTGGTGTCCAGTTTCGGCGCCGTCGCAGTTCCACTGGGCGATCGCTCCGTACCCACGAGACTGGTCAGAACGGGCGCAATATCCAGCGAAATTATGCCGTCATCGGATATCTGCGGCGTGATCGCAAGAATCGTACCCACAGTAATGATCATGATCTCGTCGCCGGACGTCACCGCTGTTCCAGCCTGACTCTGAAGCTGGGTCATCGTCTGGGCGAAAAACGGCATCTCGGTCCCAACTTTGATCATTGCCGTCTGGTTGTTCAGCGTGCGAATCCGTGGTTGCGACACCACTTCAACACGCCCTTGCGTTTCAAGTGCGTTAACCGCTGCCGCCGTGTTGAAGTTCGTGAAAACTACCGTTGAAAGTCCACTCGGCCCCGACCCCAAACCGCCCGGCACACCACGAATCGGAACCGACCCACCAAGAGCCGATTGCTGCAATAAACCCGCGCCCATCGGCGTCGGCAATGTAGCAGCACCGTACCCGGCCAAACCACCGTATGCCCGCGACACATGCGCCCAATCAATCCCAAACTGAAACTGATTGTTTAAATTCACCTCGTAAATCTTCGCTTCTATCTCAACCTGGCGCTCGACATTCGTCTGCATGTTCGCCAAATACTCGGCCACGCGTTTCAATGCGGCCGGACGGTCCGTGATCTGAATGATCCCGGCAGTCATGTTAACTGCCATGCTTTCCCGGCCTTTCTGCGTCAGCAGCTTCGTCAGTTCTTCCCGGAGCTCTTTCCAGAAGTCGATGTCGTTCTCTTGGGACAGTTGAATGGATGAGCCGCCACCACCACCGCCCCCGCCACCGCCGCCCATGCCGCCTCCCATACCGCCGCCCATGCCACCTCCCATGCCACCGCCCATGCCGCCACCCATACCGCCGCCCATGCCACCTCCCATGCCGCCCGAGCCGGAAGCCAGCATTGCTGCGCTCTGGCCTTTGCCAGTCCGATTCATCCGCAGGTAATCCACCGAAAACATCCGAGTTTGTGTCGCCCGAACACGAATCAGCCCGTTCTTCTCTTCCCAGAAATAATCATGGGCCTCGAGCAGCGCCCGCATCACCTCTTCGAGCGGCAAATCCCGCACATCAAGTGTCACCTCACCCGTAACATCCGGGTCCGGCACAATGTTCAGGTTGTTCGCGCGCGCAAACAAAGCAAGCGCACTCTTGATGTCCAGATTGGTCGCGCGAAATGAATATAGCGTTTTCCCCTCGGCGGCGCGCGACAGCGATTTGTCGGCTTGTTCGATCTTGTCAGCAGCTTTTACAGACGGTTCTGCCGCCGTCGCATTGACAACCGGCTGATCATTTGCGGCAAGGGCAATTGTTCGACCACCCACCACGACTTCTTTCACTTGCCGAGGTACAGGCCGCGGCTGCGGCTGATGCATCTGCACAGCATCACTACTCCCGGGCTGCGCCACAAATTCGGAGACGCCCGTCTTCACAGCCGGTGCAGGGGCGGTCTTGGACCCGATTCTTGACGAAATCTGTCTCGCAGCAATCGGAGGTGAAGCGCTCAGACACAATCCGACCACCACAACGGCCATTAACTTCCAGCTATTCGAGTCTATTGTCGTTTTCATTTCCACAGTTGGACTCCGAATCACGTTGAAGTACCATTCCTGTTCTGCCTACCGGCGACGGCACTAGAATCATTGCCAACGGCTGCTGCCGGCTCAGGTTGTTCAGGCAATTCCTGACCCGGCAGTTCACTTCCGGCTCCGCCCGGGAACCTAACCACCTCACGCCACTCGTTGTTCTCCAATATCACCCTGTCATCCTCAATCCGCTCCACCCGGAAGCCCTCTATCTTGTCTCCTTCGGTGCAGACCGTTCCATTTATGACTGCAAACGCTCCACCGCTCTGCCGCCAGATCGCAGTCAAAACCAATCTGACCGGCGGATTCGTCGCCTGCGGGTTGGGTTGTTTCATCAAGTTGTAAGCAAAAAAGGGGTCGCGCGCCGGAGCTTCCATCCACTCCCGCGCGTGCTCCTCGACATACGCCAAGTCAATCGGTCGCTCGGGCTTGATCGTCGCGGGTGGCGGCGTGTTTGTCTCAGCATCCGGCTGTGTCGTTGCAGTAACAGTCGCCTTTGGGCGGGCAACACGCGCGCTTTTCGATTTTGGCCTGAAAGATGACACTACAAGCGCGATTGCCACAATCACAAGCACAACCACTGCTATCGGATTCTGCAAAAGCTTCATGGCAGCAATCGTTCACATTGAACCCTCGATGGCCCACAGATTGATGTTCGCCACTGCGTAACTGACCGAATTCGACTTGCTCTGCACCTCGATACCGACAATATCCGCACGGCGCGGATGACGTATCAGATGTGACATCAGAAACAGCAGCCTGTGATAGGGCGACCGCGGCGGGGCAGTCGGTTCACCCGGCTTCAACTGCACCGTCACAGTCGCCGGAATCGTTGCAACGCTCTTGCTGTTAGCAACAGGCACAGCCGCAGTCCCAAATTCCACCTTCGTCTCCAACGCCATAGGTTCAGCCTGCGCCCTCAAATTCCGCAGCCATTCACCAAGCACCCCTTCTTCCGGAAACAGCAATGAAGGAAGTTTGGCAAACCGCGCCTCGATTTTTTCGACTTCCTCCTGAGGCCATTTCGCCCGCAAAGTCCGAACTTCGTTTTCCATTCGTGCAAGTTGGGCGGTAGCCAGCCGCGTTTGCGCCTGCGTCTTGAGCAGGCGGCTGACTCTATCAGACAACACCAGGACCGAAACTGTCACAAGTGCAAACAGTACCAGCCGTACCCACAAAGCGCGCCAACGCGCTGCGCATGAGACGGGCTTGGATCTTTGATCATTCGCTTTCATTCCATGACCCCCTCAAGTGTGAACTCAGGATTCTTCGCTTCTTGCTTCGCAACTACTTTGCCAAGTTCACCAACCCAGGCTGACAGCGGCTTCACCCCCGCATTGGTGGATTGGGATTTTCGATCACGGTCTGAACCCAAAGCAAAAGCCACATTGAACGGCCCGGTCGCGAGACGTTGCTTCAACTGTTCCACCGAATTCGAGAACGCCGCCGCAGAAGGTGCGTTTGTCGATGGCTGCGGCACCCCGGAAAGTTTAAGGTGCCACTGGCCGTTTTCCCTGTACACTTTCACACTCGTCAGCAGAATATCCTCCGGAGCCGCCTCACTCAGATACCCCATGAACCATGCTGGCACAGGCGGAAGGCGTTGCTCCTCTGCAAGTCGGATGGTCTCGCGCTTGATCTCGATCTCCTCATTATGCTTCTGCACTTCCGCCTTCAGCTTGTTAGTCTCAGCTATCTTTGCCTTGAGCTCGTTCAACCCGGCGCGTTCCTGGCGCAGCATCCATTCGACATAGACCGACGTTGCAAGACAAATCGCCACCACCAGCATCGCACCGGCGGAAATCACCTTAAGCCAAAGCCGTTCCCGGGGTGCATGTAGCTGCTCCCAGCTGATGAAATTCGGCATCATCCCCGGCACAAGCGAACATACCTCCCGCGGCCAATAGAAGGCGTCCCATGAAACAGGGCTTTCAGTCGTGGGAATTCCGGTTTCAGCCTGCACCTGCGGAACATACTTTTGCATGTCCGCACCAAACAACCACACGCACGACACGTTGACTCCGTACTCCTCCTTCACAAACACCGCTGTCCGCTGCAAATCAACTATGAGATTGTTCGCACCCTCCGACCATACACCAGCCAACGTCCGGCTCAAGTAAAGCAGGCCGTCTCCCCTGCTGACCACCACGGCGGTTGACCGGCCCGTGTCACCCACGAGCATCACGACTTCTTCTTTGCCCACCGGCAGGTGCTGAACCTGCGATTGCAACACCGATGTGAGCGGAACCACGGCCGTCAACCACAAACCCGCTTTCTCACACTCCGCAGTCAATGTGTCCAAAATCTGCCTCGGAAAAAGGTGAAGAAGCAACCCGCTCGTTTCTTCAATCGGAACTGTGTATTCAAAGCACCATGCCGCCTCACCATCGAAACTCTTCAAGCTCTGGACTTGCCGCTGAATATACCGTGCCATTGCCGGCTGAAAATCGGGAGGAACACCAAGGTAGAACAGCATTTGAATCTGCCTCTCAAGGCAACTCACCAGGCTGCTTCGCACGATCGGTGGGATTGCCAGCAATTGCTGGCTCAGCCGCGGATGAGCAAGCACAACCGACACCTCTGTCCCATTGTAACCTGTATGTGCAATGGCCTGGCGCAGCACTGCGCCAAATCCAGCCACTTCGGTCACCGTGTCAGGGCATTCCCATGAACCTTCTACTTTTCCCTTGTTGACGGCCAACGCTCGAATTGTTCCATCGATCCATGAAACGCTCAGAACAGTCCTCGGTGTCAAAATGCCCTCGGCAATGTTGCGGGGCTTGCCGTTCTGAATTTGTTTCCTTGGTTCTATGCGAAACATGGCAGATGTCCTTGGTCAAGAGTTCATTTGGCCGCCTTGAAAAGATACTTCTCCAGCGTATCGTCCAAATCCATCGCAGCTTGTTTGACACCATTCTGGAGGTTATTGGGGAAGTTCTGATTCGCCCAGTTTATATACAAAGTCATAAAGTTTGTCATTGCTGCAATTACATCGGCCTTGGTTGCTTTGCCATCCGGGTTCGGAGGTGAAGCCATGAAAAGGTCGTATGCAGCCTGCAGATCGGTCCCCGATAGTCTTAATCCCCCTCCGTTGGAGTAAGGCCTGCTCCGCCACACGCCATTGTCATAAACAAAGCTGACCGGGTCTCCCAGAACTTCGGTTGTCTGCAAGGTTCCGTCCCCGCCAAACAACCGCAGTCTGGTACCCGTCAAGTACCAATAGTTGATCCAAGGCGCATCGTGACGGCCAGTCTCATCATCAATGGCAAACTTGCCAACGTCTTGTGAATTGTTGTTGAGAGCTACTTGCACAAACAGCAAGCCAAGATTGATCCGCCGGATTATCAGGGACGACCCGTCGCCACCCCAACCGGTCCATCCCGAGGGCACGCTGCCCTCGGCAGTATTCCAGATGTTCTCAAAGTCATTCTCGCTTGGTGCAAGCCCACTCTGAATTCCGCTGGGCAAGGGCATTGACAAACTTGATATCAGCATAACCCGTGCGTTCGTAGGTTCGAGAGACCCCCGCCAGTCTTGCGTGTACGGCAGAGTCGAATTGCCATTTGGGCCGAGCCTCATGCTTGGGTGAATCAGGTAAACTCTTTGATATCCAGCACGGTTTTGCAGAACAGTGGTTTGATCCAACCCAAGTTCCCGGGCGATTGCCTCTGCAAAGTCGATTGCGCCCGGGATTCTGTGTTGCCGAAGAACCGACATTTGCAAGCCCTCAGCCATGCGCTCCAAGATTCTGATTTCTGCATCTTTGTTGGCCTGAGCAATCTGCTTTACCAAAACCGGCGCAATTGCCATCGAAATAACGGCTATGATAGCAATCACACCAATCATCTCGATCAGTGACCATGCCGCAGGCCTGGTCGCTGTCCTTTGCAGATCTTTGGTGTTTGGCATGTTCATGGGCATGAAACCATCAGTTCCCAACCAGGTTCTTCGAGAAGTCCGCCAGCCGATCCGCAGCGTCGTACCCAACCCGCCATTCTGGAATCTGAGGGCGTGGATTTGATTTGTCGTCACCGGGAAATCCGTCGTTGGCCCAGAGCGCCACGTACCACAGATAATTGTACATCTCATCTACGATCGACTGCTGATCAGCAGCAAACTTGCGTCCGCTGTAAAGCGCCGAGTTGAGAAACGCATCCACCAACGAGCCAAAAATGCCGCTGCCACCACCCCGACCCCGTGTGAGGTACCGCATCCACCGCCCATTCTCGAAAACGTAACTGACGTCTTCCCGGATGATCTCCCGGGTTTGTAGTTGCAAGCTAGTTCCGACAACCATGTGCAGGTTGAGAGCTGTTGATTCAATAAACCACGTCTCAAATCTGCCTCCCGGAGAGATAAATGTGAGTGTGTTTGTGCTTTCGACCGAAAATGGCGCATTCATGGAAGGTTCCAGATTGTTCAGCACAACTCGATGAAACAAATCCCGGAATTCAATACGCTGCAGCTTTACGTCCCTCGCCAGCGCGTCCCATGCTTCGCCCGTATTCCACAAATTGGTGAAGGTTGTCCCATCCATCTCGGCAGGAAGCACATCCTCTTCCATTGGTCCGATGCTAGAAACGATCAGCGCCCTGCAATTTGCGGGCTCATTGGTCGAACCAAGCACAGTTTGTGTGTACGGTACCGTTGGCATGGAACCATTCCCAACCCGGAAATCCGGGTGCATGAAAAAGTATCGTGTGTAACGGAAAGAGGTCGTCAAAACCTTCGACATCGGCAGGGACAATTCGGCTGCAATCTGAGCCGGCATGTTGCCTGCGCCGGGAATCGACTTGGTGCGAACCACCGACCGCCGCATTGCATCGGCAAAGGTCGCCAAATTATCCCCCTCGGTCTGGCGCGCCTGCCGCTTTACCTTTTCCAGCACGTTTTCCGTGACAATCAAACCCAGAATAGCAATGATCGCCAGCACGCCTATCAGTTCGATCAAGGTGTACGCACCCTGCTCAAACTTTCGGCGCATCTGCTCTCTGCGCGTACCCGGCATCGGTATTCGGCGTTCCGCCCGAACGTCTGCGTTTGCACCAGCATTTTGTTTTGATGCTCGGAACCGCATATGAGAATCAGCAAGGTTACTTGATGCTTCCAACGAGCGAAATGATTGGCAGGAAAATCGCCAATGCCACCATCCCAACTATCCCGACCAGAAACAGGATCAGCGCAGGTTCAACTATGCTGAAGATTTTCTTGATTTTCCTGGGGATCACCATGTTGTAGTAGTCAGCTACGTTCTCCAATGCCTGGTCGAGCGTCCCCGTCTTCTCACCCATCACTGCCATGCGAACCAGCAGGGTCGGAAAGATTTCGTGCTTTCGCAGAGCCTCACTGACCGGTTCACCGCCTTCGACGCGCTTGAGAACGTCGGCCAACGACCTCGACAGCCACGCGCTCTTGACAAGATCACGGCACAGCTTTATCGCCGAGGGTAGTATCACGCCGGACCTGTAAAGCACTGCAAGGCTGTGCGCGAACTGTGAAATCACCAGCATGTGGTTGAGCTGCCCGAAAACCGGCATCCTGAATTTGAACTTGTCGAACGCAACGGCGAAATCCTCCGAAGTTTTTCTGGCAGCCTGTACCAGTGCCGGAACCACCGTGAGTGCCCCAAGCCATATCCACCATGTCCCCTTGACGAAGTCACTCAACCCGAAAACAATTTGCGTGATCAACGGCAGGGGCGCGTTTGCAGCCTTCAACAGCAGGACAAACTTCGGAATCACAAATGTGAACAGCACCAACACAAACACAATCACCACAATCAGCACGATCGTCGGGTAAATCGTCGCCTGCCGGACGTCCGCAATAATCTGTTCCTGCCATTCAAGGAACCGCTTTTGCTCCATGAACGTTTCAGGCAGGGTGCTGCTGTCCTCACCAGCACGCACAAGACTGGTAAACTGCGGCGAGAAAATCCTCGGAAACCGTTCCATCGCTTCGCACAATTGCCGGCCTGCCTCAACCAGCCGCTTGAGTTCCTCGATCACCAGCTTGAACTGGGGGTTCTCGCAGTCCTCGGCCGCCACCTGCAAAGCCGTCACCATCGGTATCCCAACCCGAAGCTGAAACGCCATCAGCGTGCAAAAGTTGATCAGTTCACGCCGCGACGATCCGCCCGCGGACAGGAAACTGCCAAGAGCGTTTCGTTTCTTCTTTTCTTCTTGCTCGCGTTTGGCTTCGACGAGCCACAGGCCGAGCGTTTGCAGTTTCTCTTCGAGGTTTACCTCGTCTTCCGCCGGCATCCGGCCCGTGACGTTTCGCCCCCATCGATCAATTCCTATGTACGAGTAAATGGGCATAATTCTTCAAACCTTCAGTCGTGTCACACGCAACAGCTCGTCCAGCGTTGTTACCCCTCGGAGTGCCCTTTGCAGACCGTCCTCGAACATGGTTTTCATCCCGTTCTGACGCGCCAACCGATAAAACTCGGGTGCGCCACGTCTCGACACAATCGCATCGTGAAAATCGTCCGTGATGACCATCAGCTCGAATACGCCCTGTCGCCCTTTGTACCCGCTGTCCTTGCACATGGCACACCCCGAACCCCGCCAGAGCCGGATCGGAACATCTTGGGGCGGTTCAATTTGCAGCCGTTCAAAGACCCTTTCCGGCTCGGGTTCGGGTTTGCGGCATTGATCGCAAATTTTGCGCACCAACCGTTGCGCCAGAACGGCAAGCAAGCTGTCCGGCAACAGATACGGTTCAACGCCCATGTCGAGCAGGCGCGGCAGTGCGCCCGGGGCATCGTTCGTGTGTAACGTCGTGAACACAAGATGCCCCGTCAACGCCGCCCGTACCATGAGCTGCGCAGTCTCGGTATCCCGCGTTTCACCCACCAGAATAATGTCCGGATCCTGCCGCAACAGCGCCCTCAACCCCGCGCTAAAAGTCAATCCGACTTCGTCCTTGATCTGGGTCTGCGTCAGACCCGGCATTTTGTATTCAATAGGGTCTTCCAGAGTGAAGATGCTGACGTCCTCGGTGCACAGCTCGCGCAGGATCGCATAAAGAGTGGTTGTCTTGCCACTGCCGGTCGGTCCCGTGACGATTATGACGCCATGCGGCTTGTCTATCAGGGCCCTGACCTGGCTTTCCATTTCTGGCGTCATACCAAGAGTGCCCAGCCGGATAACCTGCGACCCGGGATCAAGAATCCGCAACACCATGTTCTCCCCGTAAGCCGTCGGTAAAGAGGAAACACGCAGGTTGATATCGCGCTGCCCGACCTTGACCGTCGCCCGCCCGTCCTGCGGGATGCGCGATTCCGCCACGTCCATTTCGGCCATTATCTTGAGCCGGGCGGTTACAAGCGGCGCGACAACACTCGGCAGGAGAACGTCCTGATGGAGCACGCCGTCCAGTCGCATCCGGACCCGCATCATTTTCTCTTCCGGTTCGAAGTGTATATCGCTTGCCCCGAGATTGACCGCCCGGGTAATAATCTGGTTCACCAACCCTATAATGGGCGCGTCGTTCTCCGAGGCTTTGACGTTTTGCTCCTCCGTCGTTTCAACCTTTTGCTCGGCGTGCTCCAGTTTTTCCTCTTCGATTAACTTGTCGATGGTCTGTTGGATGGCATCGCCAACGTTACGCGTTCTGTCCAGCCATGCCAAAATGTCGCTTTCGGCGGCAGTAACAACTTCGATATGCAACCCGGTCAATTGGCGCAAAGTGTCAATCGCTCTTACATTTGACGGGTCCGCAAACGCCACCACCAGCGAGCCGTTTCTATGTTTGAGAGGCAGCACCCGGAACCGCCGCGCAATCTCGATCGGCACCAAATCAAGAGCTTCTTTTTCCGGCGGGGATTTTTTGAGGTCAACGCGCTCCGCTTTGACCTCCTTGCCCATCATCGCGGCGATTTGATCAGCAGTGACGAAACCGAGATCGACGAGGATCTTGCTCAGCCTTCCACCCCGTTGCCGCTGCTCTCGAATCGCCAACTGGAGCTGGCTGTCGGTGATCAGTCCCGCCGCCAAAAGCCGGTCAACCACTCCGCCGACTATCGGTCGAGCGCTCGCTTGTGCTGTCGCAGACATTTGCCTGAGTCCTGAGCCGGAGGCTGCTTTCAAGCGAATCCAACCGGCCCAGGTTGTAAATCATGAACCCGGGGCTTTTCACATGGAAAACACACCACGCCCTCCCGGATGCAAAGCCCACCCTTGGCATCCGCTTTGATCCCGCTTCACTTGTGCGCAAGGTAAACCAACACGTCAACCGTGTTATCAGCGGCTGGCGCTGAGTATTTAACGCGCCCAAGTGTGTTTGCCGTCGCCGTCCCTTTTTGAACAAAATCAAGGTCGCCGTCGATCCGGTTGTTGAGTTCAATTGCATCGTCAATGTTTACACCCTGTATGTAAGCCTGAACGACCCACTTCCCTGAAGCGTCGTTCGCAGGATTCGGAGACGTGCTGTTGTTGTCCAGGTTGTACGCAGAGTTTGATGCGGTCGCTGCTGTCGCCGCTGGCAACCCGGCCACCAGTTGAATCTGGTGCGCGTTGGTGCTGGACAAATTACTCAGCTTGGTCTCGAAAGGCTTGTCCAACAATTCTTCCTGCATCAGGATGAGATCCCAATCAGCGTTGGTAGTTGTGAGGTCCGCCCCACCATACCCCCCGAACTTGCCGTATTTGCCATAATAGGACATTGCTGCGCTCTTGACCGAGTTGAGCGAAACCACTGCGCCGTTTATGCGTGATTCGTTGATCGCACTGAATATGCGCGGAACCAAAAGAGCAGAGAGTATCGCAATGATTGCGAGCACTCCCACCATCTCGATAAGAGTAAAACCTCCAGATCGATTGTTTGTCTGAATCTTCATGTTGCCCTCCGTCAGTTTCTAATTTGATCTTTTTATGTTATTGGCCGGACGGGGCCGGTTCCGCGGATTGCCGAGGAACCGGCCCGTCTCCCTAGGATGCACCTACCAATGATCCCACGATCAACTCTCGAGCAGCATCAACCATGCACTTGCCAAAGGTCATTTGTGTGCAAGGTAAACCAGCACGTTGACCGTGTTATCAGTGGCTGGCGCTGAGTATTTAACCCGTCCAATTGTGTTGGCGGTTGTCGTCCCTTTCGTTACAGTGTCAAGGGAACCATCAATGCGGTTGTTCAGTTCAATTGCATCGTCAATGTTTACGCCCTGTATGTAGGCCTGAATGACCCACTTCCCTGAAGCGTCGTTGGCAGGGTTGGGAGATGTGCTGTTGTTGTCCAGGTTGTACGCGGCGTTTGAATCGGTCGCTGCTGTCGCCGCTGCCAACCCGGCCACCAGTCGAATCTGGTGCGCGTTGGTGCTGGACAAATTACTCAACTTGGTCTCGAAAGGCTTCTCCAACAAACCTTCCTGCATCAGGACGAGGTCCCAATCAGCGTTCGTGGTGGTAAGGTCTGCCCCGTTGTAACCACCAAATTTGCCGTACTTGCCATAGTAGGCAACTGCTGCTGTTTTGGCAGAATTGATCGATGTTATCGCGCCATTCAGCCTTGATTCGTTGATCGCACTAAATATGCGCGGCACCAGCAGCGCGCTGAGCACCGCGATGATCGCAAGCACACCCACCATTTCAATCAGGGTGAAACCTCGTGATCTGTTTTGGACTTGTGTTTTCATTGTTGCTTTCCTGTTTATCTGATTTTTTGTTGGTTCAATGTTTTTCTGGCAACCACCACAGCCCTTGCTATGGCAGTTGAACCCGGATTTAACATACTCCACCTATTCCCAAACAAGTCGGGTCTGTCCGCTTCCACTGTCGGGAAGTTGTACATTTGATGTGTAGGATCAAACCCTACAACAGCTCTGTCCACCGACCACAACGCCATCACCTCCATATCACCGTCATCAACAGAAAATACCTCGACTCCTTCATTCCCCGGCATGTTATTATTTGAAAACACTCCGCAACACACACAACAAATCCGCCCTTCATCCAATGGGCCTTCCAACTCATCCGGCACATTCACCGCATATCTTTCCCGACGCTTTCGGGCTCTTGCTCCGAACCGGCTCCGCAATCTAAATGATTGAAACCTTCATCCCCCTCCACAAAGCACCAACTGGCTCCAACCGGACAGATAACTAGACATGTGAAAAGAAAATGATCATTCTGATTTTGCGCCTCTTCAGACGTCAAAAAATCCGGCGTTCGTATCGCCTGGCTGTTCGGATGCGAATGGCGGTGCCAGGCTCGTTGTTTCCTACGCGCCACGGACCGCCGCCACCTTTCACCACCCTCATCTTTCTGCCTCCCATTTTTCTGCCATTGGAAGCGAAATGGGGACAGGCACAGAGTTCAGAGCCGATCCAGATTCGGTCCCCGGATTTGCGTTATCTAAACCGGTGTAACATCGGTTGTCGGATTGATGCGCCCGGTGAACGGCGCGCTCCCGACGCGATTGCTTTCTCCAC